>Ga0208981_1000162_pt1 | contig 10790 bp, 7 predicted proteins | sample MedBloCAOM1_M1_FD_187839 | JGI IMG/M metagenome (GOLD analysis project Ga0208981, IMG submission 187839) | Forest soil microbial communities from El Dorado National Forest, California, USA - Mediterranean Blodgett CA OM1_M1 (SPAdes) (version 2) | ecosystem: Environmental > Terrestrial > Soil >... | reverse complement strand
TTTGGTCCCGCATTGCCGGCCGCCGCGACCAGGACCACGCCCTTCTGCCGTGCGGCCGCGAGGATGCGTCCGAGCGCCGGATCGGAGGGACCGGCGAAGCTCATATTGATGACCCGCGCACCCTGCCCGGCCGCCCAATCGATCGACGCGATGATGCTGATCGTCGAGCCCTGGGTGGCGCTGAAGGCGCGCGCGGCCAGTATGTGCACCGCCGGCGCGGCGCCGGTCAGGCGCGTATGGCCGGCGATGATTCCGGCGATGGCGGTGCCGTGGCTGTGCGGGCCTTCGGCCGAGTTCAGCGCATCGAAGCTCTTCTCGATCACGCCGGTGAGCGCCGGATGGCTTTGGTCGATGCCCGAGTCGATGACCGCGATCAGCACCTTGTCGCCGCGCGCCACGCCGTGGGCTTCGCCGAGCCGGAGCTTGGCGAGCGCGTATTGGGCCGAATCCGCCGCCGCCGGGGCGCCCGGTGCCGCCTGCGGGGACTGCGCAAAGGTGAATATATGGTTCGGCTGCGCGGAGCGTACCGCGCGCTCGGCCTTGAGCGCGCGGATCTTGGCCGGCACCGAGCTGCCGTCGAGGATGCGCGCACGATAAAATGTGGTGTCGAGCAGCGCGATCCGCCGCGTGTCCAGGCGGGACAGGCGGAGACGGTTGAAGAGAGCGATGATTTGCGGGTCCGATGGCGTGCCGACGGCCTCGAACACCACCTCGCCCGGCAAATAGCGCAGCTCGTTGCCCGGCGGGACGCTGCTGGGAGTCCGCCGCGCCGCCACCAGCCGCTTGGTTCCCCCGCCGCTGCCGCCGCCCGAGATATGCCGGCGCTTATACTTGTTCCCGGACGATGCGCCGGTGTCGTTGCCGCTTCCTGTCGCAGAAAAGCCGGCACCGCCCGGCGTGCCGCGAAAGGTCGGATCGAAGCGCGGGCCGACCGTGTTGAGCACAGGACCGCGCGGGCCGATGCTCGGCGGACTCATGCTGGGCGGCGGACCCATATTGGGCGGAAGGCGCGGACCGACGCTGAGCACGCTCGCCGATTGCGCCGCATCGCCCATCAGCAAGGCCGGGATGACGGCAAGCCATGCAAGCCGGCACGCCAAGGTGAGCCTGGAACGCCCGTCGAAGGATCTTTGCGCGGGACGGTTGGAATGACTCCGCATCGCCTTGCCTCCGATCATTCGAGCCTGATTGTCGCCGCTTCCTGTCTGGTCATGCTCCGCGCAAGCGGAGCATCCAGTACTCCGCATTGATGCGGTGGAGACGCAGCGCCTGTTCGGAAACGGCAGTGATTACTGGATTGCCCGCTTTCTCGGGCAATGACCAGCGACAATACCGTACCGGCGCGCGTGGCGTCACTTGATGGCCGGAGCCTCGAACTCGGAGCTCACGATATTGCGGTTCTGCTGCAGCTCCTTGACGAGCCGGGCGAGCTCCTCTTTGGGCAGGCCCGTCACGGCGAACCGCACCCGGTAGGTTCCCGCCCCTTTCGGACCCTCGACGATCGAGGCCTGGTGGGCGCGCAGGAACTTGGTGACCTCGTCCGTGCTCGCCTGCGGGACGAAGTTGACATAGAGGTCGAGGCTGTCGACCTTCACGTCGGGCGCGGACGCGGTGTTGTAGCCCGCCCCGCTCTTGAGCATGATGCCGCCGATCAAGCTCGCCTGGAGCAGGATCACCAGAGCGGCCACGGCGCTCGCATAAGCCAGCGTGCGGGGTGCGAAACCCGAGAACAGCTCGGAGACACGCGTGCGCAGATCGAAAGAGAAGCCGGGCTTGCGCTTGAGCGCGCCCTCGGCGTCGATCGCCGCGAACAGCTTTTCCATGGCGCGTCCCGACGGGGCGCCCAGGCTCTCGTTGAGGTGGATGGTCTCGGTGAGCTCCTCGCGCACCAGGTTGAACCGACGGACGAGCTCCTGATCGCTCGCGAGAGCGCGCTCGACGCGCTCGGCGTCGCGGCGGCTCAGCGTCCCGGCGGCATGCCACGGCAGGAGACTTTCGATCTCCTCGTGGTCTTTCGCCTTTTCGCTCATCGTATTCATGGCCAACCTCTTTCAATTCCGGCTGCCTGCAGCAGCTCGGATAATTTCTTGCGCGCGTAGAACATGCGCGTCTTCACGGTGTTTTCGGGGATACCAACGATCTCGGCCACTTCCTCGACTGACTTCTCGTGGTAGTAGACCAAGTCGATGATCTCCTTGTGTTCCGGCGACAGCTTCTCAAGGCACTGCCGCAACACCGCACTTTTGTCCTTCTTCTGCAACGCGACCTCGGGATTGTCCGAAACGTCCTCGATCGCCGCCGCAGCCTCGTCGTCCAACTCCTCGTCCGGCCTCTTGCGTAACGCAGACAACGCCTTGAAGCGAGCGATGGCGAGCATCCAGGTCGACACCGCACTGCGTCCCTCGAACCGATCAGCCTGGCGCCACACGTCCAGAAACACTTCGCTGATCAGATCCTCGGCAACACTTGGATTGCCGACGAGACGCAACACGAACCGGTACACCCGCACATGATGCCGTGCGAACAGCACCTGCATCGCGAGCCGATCGCCTTTCGCGATCCTGCCGATCAGAACTTCATCCGAGGTCGCCTGGTTCGCGCTCAACGGTCGGCTCACTAGGTTAGTCGCAACGGGATGGACGGAGGTTCAAACGGGAGGGCAACTGTTTCCGAGGCACTTTTCCCTATCCAGATACCGCACAGGCCCCCTCCCTCTGGTCTGTGGGTCGCCGGCGCGGTATGGCTCGTCGGCTCGAGCCACGATGCTAAAATGCCTTCGAACCCTTTGTTCTGCAAGCGCTTCTGCGTCGGGCCCGAGGCCCATAGACGCATTAACCACATAACACCATCAACCGCTTGACGGAATCCGGCTATCCTGGTCCGCAATACCCCCCGTCCGAACCCCCCATGAGCCTCGCGCCACCCAATTCAATGCTGTTCGGCCTGCACGACCCCATGATGACGGCGTGGCGGGCAGCCGCGAATGACCGGCAGGGTGCGCGCCTGCGCGGTCACCGCGAGATCGACAGCAAGGTCGCCAATAAAGGGGAACTCGGTGGGAAACCCGACCTTACCGACGCTTCCAGCGCCGGATGCGGCGACCTGGGGCTTGCTCGTTGGTCGGATCGGACGTCCGCCCGGTTCGAACCGCGAGACGACATTTCGCCGACGCCATCGCGACAACGCACAATCAAGGGACGAAAAGATGGGTGAATACGGGGTTGGGCAATCGGTTCCGCGCGAGGAGGATCCCTACCTGCTGCGCGGCGCGGGCCGCTACGTCGACGACATGGCGCAGGTCGGGCTGCTGCGCGCCTTCGTGCTGCGCTCGCCCCATGCCCATGCCCGCATCCGCTCGATCGACGTGAGTGCCGCCAAGAGCATGCCGGGCGTGGTGCTGGCGCTCGCCGGCGACGACCCGGCCGTCGCGGGGCTCGGCACCCAGAAGCCCAACACGCCGCGCAAGCGCCGCGACGGCTCGCCCGCCTTCGCGTCTCCGCAGCTCGCGCTCGCGCGCGACACGGTGCGCTATATCGGCGAGCCGGTCGCCTTCGTGGTCGCCGAGACGCTGCACCAGGCCAAGGATGCCGCCGAGGCGATCGCGATCGACTACGACATGCTGCCCGCCGTGGCGACGCTCGAGGACGCGATCAAGCCGGGCGCACGCGCTGTCTATGACAAATGCGCGGACAACCTCGCCTTCGTGCACGAAGCCGGCAACAAGGCGGCGGCCGATGCCGCCTTCGCGAGTGCCTTCCACGTCGTCAAGCACCGCATGGTGATCAACCGGCTCACCACCAACGCCATGGAGCCGCGCGGCGCGCTCGCCGACTACGACGCCCGCGACCAGCGCCTGACCTTGCGCTGCACCGCGCAGGGCCCGCACCAGTTCCGGCGCTTTCTCGCGGCCGACGTCTTCAACGTGCCGGAGACGAAAATCCGCGTGATCGCCGAGAATGTCGGCGGCGGTTTCGGAATGAAGGGCGGGCTCTACCCCGAATACATTCTCTGCTGCCTCGCCGCCAAGCTCGCCGGCGCGCCGGTGAAATGGATCGGCGAGCGTGGCGAGAGCCTGTTGTCGGACGAGCATTGCCGCGACAACATCACCGAGGCCGAGCTCGCGCTCGATGCGGACGGCAAATTCGTCGGCTTCCGTGCCCGCACCTACGCCAACCTTGGCGCCTATTACCATTCCGACCGCAGCGCCGGGCCGCCCACCAACAATATCGGGGTGTTGGCCGGCACCTACGTGATCCCGGCCGCGCATGTCGAGGTCAACGGCGTCCTGACCAACACCATGCTGACCGGCCCCTATCGGGGCGCCGGGCGCCCCGAGGCCGCCTATGTGCTCGAGACCATGGTCGATCTCGCGGCGCGCGAGCTGGGTATCGATCGCGCCGAGCTGCGGCGCCGCAACATGATCCCGGCCTCCGCCATGCCCTACAAGACCGCGCTGGTCTACACTTATGACTGCGGCGACTTCGGCAAGAATCTCGAGGACTGCGTGAAGCTCGCCGACTATGCGGGCTTCGCGAAGCGGCGCGCCGAATCGGAAAAGCGCGGGTTTCTGCGCGGGCTCGGCATCGCGAGCACCGTCGAGGCCTCGAATGCCGGCCTGATCGAGCATGCCGAGCTGCGCTTCGACCCGACCGGCACCATCACGGTGCTGGTCGGCACGCATGATCACGGCCAGGGCCATCAGACCACCTTCCGCCAGATCATCTCCTCCAAGCTCGGCGTCGATCCGTCCCGCATCGCCTTCAAGTTCGGCGACACCGACCAGATCATGATCGGCACCGGCACCTTCGGGTCGCGCTCGACCGCCTGCGCCGGCACCGCCATGCTGATGGCGGCCGACAAGCTCATCGCCAAGGGCACCCGGATCGCGGCCCATATGCTGGAGGCCGGCGAGCACGACATCGTCTTCAAGGACGGCAAGTTCGCCGTGACCGGCACCGACAAGGCGGTCGATCTCGCCCAGGTGGCGCGCGACGCCTTCGTGCCGGCGAAGCTTCCCAAGGGCGTCGAGCCGGGTTTTTACGAGACCGGCACCTTCGACGGCGGCCAGCGCACCTATCCGAACGGCTGCCATATCAGCGAGGTCGAGATCGACCCGGCCACCGGCGAGGTCACGCTCCTGCGCTACGCCGCGGTCGACGACGTCGGCCACATGATCAATCCGCTGCTGGTCGAGGGCCAGCTTCACGGCGGCGTCGCCATGGGGGTCGGCCAGGCCCTGATGGAGAACATGGTCTATGATTCATCGGGCCAGGTCGTGTCCGGCTCGTTCATGGATTACTGCATGCCGCGCGCCGAGGATTTTTGCGATTTCAAGCTGGGCGAAAACGAGGTGCCGACCAAGCTCAACCCGCTCGGCGTCAAAGGCGCCGGCGAATCCGGCACGGTCGGCGCGCTCGCGTCCCTCATGGGCGCGGTCAACGACGCGATGGCGCATATCGGCGCCGGCTACGTGCAGATGCCGGCGACCCCGGAGAAACTGTGGCGGGAGATCGCGAAGGCGAGAAAATCGTAGCCCGGATGGAGCGAAGCGAAATCCGGGACGGCCTTCCCCGCATTTCGCGGAGCCTGTCCTTGGGCTTGCCGAAGGCAAGACCCGAGGGCTCCATGCGGGCTACAGGCTGCAGGCACCACGCTGCGCTTACGCACCCAGGCCCGTGGCGACAGCGGACGCGTAAGCGGCGGTATTTTTCGTCCCGAAGTCTTCCAGGTTCCACAGCCAGCCGCCGCCGATGTCCGAATACTGCGCCTTCATGATGTCGAAATAACTTCTGACCTCGGCGGGACTCATGCCGTCGGTCTGCAATCCGCCGACGATGCTGCCGATGCCGACGCCCACGTCTTTCAGCGGCGCGGCAAATTCCGACAAGCCGCCAGAGGCGTTCTGCAGATTGACCCAGGCAACCTTGCCTCCGCCGCTCTGGGCCTGCTTGACGACATCGCACCAGAAGCTCGGCGCGTCGTACGGACACAGCGTGGCCAGGTGTCCGTTGCGGGAGAGCCACGCGATGATCGTCAGCAGCGTCGGGGTGAACTGCGGGTAGCCGCTGTAGGACTCCAGATCGATGTCAAATCCGTCGATCCCCGGATAGGTCGCAAACATGCACTGCAAATTCTGAAAAAACGGATTGTCGGCTGGATCCGGATATTGAGCGATGAGCTTCTGGATGGCGAGGAAGTCCCAGTAGCCGACGGCGTTGTCGTGGCACATGCCGCCGCCGCCGAACGATGCGAGCACTTTTCCGCTGCCGGACGGTTTGCGCTTCATGGCCTCGATGCATGGCGCCAAGTTCGGGCTGAGCTCGCCCGAGGGCGTCGGCGGATGGGAGCTGATCATCGCGGTCTCGTTGAACCAGAGCGAGCCGTCGGCGTGGACGTGCATCGAGGCCAGCATGACGAGGTTGAAGTCCGAGGCCGCGATCGCCTGCGCGTCTGCCATCATGGCCTGCTGCTGCGCCGGACTCGGATTCTTCGCCCCGAATGTCTCGACCGCGAAGACGCCGATCTGACTGCCGCCTGCCATCGTGGCCTCCATTGGATTCGCAGAAATCGTAGCCCGGATGGAGCCCTCGGGTCTTGCCTTCGGCAAGCCCAGGGACAGGCTCCGCGCAATCCGGGACGGCTTTCCCCGCATTCCGCTTCGCTCCATGCGGGCTACCCGCTATAATGTGCCCAAACCAGGAGCCTCCCGATGCCCCGTCATACCAAATACGTCCCGCACGGCGTCATCCCGGCCGTGCTGCTGCCCTTCAACGACGACCTGTCGATCGACGAGAAGAGCTTCCGCCGCCACCTCGGCGACGTGACGGGAACAAAGGGCCTCTCCGCCATCACCATCAACGCGCATTCGACCGAGGTCGCGTCCTGCACCTTCGAGGAGCAGCGCCGCGTTCTCGACATCGCGCAGGATGAGATCGGCGAGCGTCTGCCGATCGTCAACGGCATCTGGGCCGACGGCAGCCTCGAGGCGGCGCGCATCGCCCGCATGGCGACGGAGGGCGGCGCATCGGCGCTGCTGGTTTTCCCGCCCGCCCCTTTCACCATGGGCCAGTCGCCCGAGATGGCGCTTGCGCATTTCGAGCGCATCGCGGACGCGAGCGACCTGCCGATCATCGTGTTCCAGTACCCGCTCGCGACCGGCCAGGGTTATCCGCGCGACACGCTGCTCAAGATGGTCGAGCAGGTGCCGACCATCCGCGCCATCAAGGACTGGGCCGGCAACGTGCCGCAGCACGAGATGCATATCCGCACGCTGCAAAGCCTGCCGCGGCCGGTGAATGTGCTCAGCACCCACAGCGCATGGCTGTTCTCCTCGCTCGTGCTCGGCTGCAACGGCCTCCTGTCGGGCAGCGGCAGCGTGATCGCGGACCTGCAGGCCAGGCTGTTCGACGCTGTGCAGCGCAACGACCTGGCGGCGGCGCGCGCGCTCAATGACCGCATCTATCCGCTGGCGCGCGTGTTCTATGCCGAGCCGTGGGCCGACATGCACAACCGGATGAAGGAAGCGCTGGTGCTGCTCGGCCGCCTGCCGCGCGCGGTCGTGCGCCCGCCCCTGGTCAAGCTGGCGCGACCCGAGATCGAGCGCATTCGCCAGGCGCTGCTCGAGTCGGGCTTGCTGGGCGCCAAGGCCGGCCGCGACGCGGCGTAACCGGCCTTTCAATACCCGTAGGACGGCAGCGTGATCACGCGCGCGCTCGGGCCGCCGCGGTAAAGCTGAGCGCCGTAGGGCGCGAATCGCGCGGGACGATAGAAGTGCGGCCGCGCCGCCCCGTAGGGTCCGCATTCTCCGTATCCGCCATGGCAGCGCCAGCCCCCAAAGCTCCGCACATAGGGATACTGCATGGCAGGCGGATAGTATGCCTGCACATAGGCGTAGCCGCCCACCGCATAGATCGGGCGCGGCAGGCTCGGGTAAAAAATGTTGTTGTCGGCGACGATGCCGGGCCCGGAATAGACCGGCCCCTGATTGACCAGATAGAACGGGCTGGCCTGGTCCGCGAGATAATAGGGGGACGGCGGCCCCTGCGGGACGCCGTAGAACACGCTCCGGCAGCAGTGACCGGCAGCGGCCGGCGTGGCGGCAAACCAGAACGGAGCCGCCAACGCGGCGGCGGCCGCAACCCATAGAACGCGCATGATACGCCTCGATACTCGCCTCTTCGCCGCCCGGCGAATCTGCCACGCTTTTTGGTGGCGCTCCAACCGGATTCGGGCGTCAAGGTTACGAGCGGGCAGCGTGGTTCGGGGGCCGGCGAGGCTGCCTACGGATCAAGCAGCGGCTGCGGTTGTGGCTGCGGTTGTGGCTGCGGGTTGTGGCGCCTCGCGCGCCGCGAGGGCGGCGCGACCATGACTTGCGGAAGGTCGAACGGCACCGGGGCGGACACCGGACCGGGAGCGGATTCGATCATCCAGTCGCGGTAATAGGGCTGGGCCGGCACCGGCATAGGCCGGTCGGGCGGGGGAATGACTTCCCGCCGGCCATAGTGCGGCTTGTGCCCGGTGGCCGGAAAATAAGCGCCGGGATTGCGGTAGTGATCCGGCGGCCAATACCGCATGATGACGGTGGGGGGATAAGCGCCGTCCGGACGGTTGAGGCTCGTCTGGCCTTCGATCACCGCGCCCGAGACATCGACGCCATACATCATCACCGGCACGCCCGGACGGCCCGGCACCACGATGACCGGATCGTTCTGTGCCGCGGCCGAATCAGCCCCTGCGACGACGCCCGCGATCAGGCTGGCAGCCAGCGCTGCGGTCTTCAAACGGGCGGACATCGGCGTCTCCAAACTGGTCTGCACAGTTTAATCGAAAGCCGATACCGACGCGTGCAGTGCGGCATCGAAATTGCGGAACAGCATTAACCGAGCGATACCATCGGGTGAGCCGCGAACGCGAACGCGTGTCCGGCGCGCCCTTCTCCCTGAATCCGCGCTGCGCGCTGCGGGTTTGGACACGATGCGAATGGTTTTTTGTGCAGCGCAGAATTTCCGCAGCTTCATGTTGCGCCGCATGAATTCGGACGCGCCGGCAGCGGCCGGATTCCCCGATGCTACTTTAGACTTAAGACCAGTTGCCCAAAGACGCGTCAGCATGCGGCGCTTTACCATGGCATCATGGGTCGGTCGCGCGCGGCCTCTAATGTGCGCGCCGGCCCTTCTAATAAATCACACAGGGATGATCCGCCCATGACCACACTAGCAGCAGCCCCGGCGAGAAGCGGCTCAATGACGTATGAGGAGCGATTTGTCATCTTCGCATCCTCGCTCGGCACTGTTTTCGAGTGGTACGACTTCTATCTCTACGCCATCCTGGCGCCGTTCTTTGCTTCGCTGTTCTTCCCGCCCGGCAACGATACGGCCGCACTTCTGTCCGCCTTCGCCACTTATGCGGCCGGCTTCCTGGTGCGTCCGTTCGGCGCGATCATCTTCGGGCGGGTCGGCGATCTCGTCGGCCGCAAATACACCTTCCTGGTCACCATCATGGTGATGGGCGCCTCGACCTTCGCGGTCGGCCTGCTGCCGACCTTCGGTGATCACACCCTGCCCGGGTTCGGCACCATCGGCGGTGTCGGTTGGACGGCGCCCATCCTGCTGGTGACGTTGCGCCTGCTGCAGGGGCTGGCGCTCGGCGGCGAGTACGGTGGGGCGGCCACCTATGTGGCGGAGCATTCCCGCCAGAACGAGCGCGGCTACACCACGAGCTTCATCCAGACGACCGCGACGCTCGGCATGTTCCTGGCGCTCCTGGTCATCGGCCTCGGCCGGTATTACATGGACGCCAAGGCGTTCTCCGAATGGGGCTGGCGCATTCCGTTCCTGATCTCCCTCATCCTGCTGGTCTTCTCGGTCTGGATCCGGCTCAAGCTCAACGAAACGCCGATCTTCCAGAAGATGAAGGAAGAGGGAAAGGGCTCCAAGCGCCCGCTCACCGAGAGCTTCTTCCATTATCCCAACAACAAGTACGTGCTGCTCGCGCTGCTCGGCGCGACCGCCGGCCAGGGGGTCGTCTGGTACACGGGACAGTTCTACGCCTTGTTCTTCCTCACCCTCATCCTCAAGGTCGACCCGCTCACCGCCTACATCATGATCGGCATCTCGCTCCTCATCGGCACGCCGTTCTTCATCGTGTTCGGCTGGCTGTCGGATCGGATCGGGCGACTCAAGATCATCCTGGGCGGATGCCTGATCGCGGCATTGACCTACTACTGGGTCCTGTTCCCGGCCTTGACCCACTTCGTCAATCCGGACCTCGAGAAATTCCAGCAGACCAACCAGCTGACCGTGACGGTCGATCCCGCCACCTGCCAGCTCAGCGCACCCTGGAATATCCCGACGCCATGCGACAGCGCCCGCGACATCCTGACCAAGGCCGGCCTGTCGTTCACGACGACGAACGGTGCGGCCAAATCGTTGCCGACCCTGGCCATCAACGGGCCGGGCGGCACGAAGACGATCGACAGCGCCGCCGCCCCGAATTGGGCGACCGCCAATGCGCCGAAATGGCTGGCCGCCCTGACCCAGGCCGGCTACCCGCCAAAGGCGGACCCGGCGAAGTTCAACTGGATCATGATCGAGTTGATCCTCGTCATCATGGTGATCTACGTCACCGCGGTGTACGGGCCGATCGCGGCGTTCCTGGTGGAGCTCTTTCCGACCAAGATCCGCTACACCTCGATGTCGCTGCCCTACCACATCGGCAACGGCTGGTTCGGCGGCATGCTGCCGCTGGTCGCAACGGCGCTGGTGGCCGCGAGCGGCAATATCTACTACGGG
>Ga0208981_1000161_pt1 | contig 10813 bp, 9 predicted proteins | sample MedBloCAOM1_M1_FD_187839 | JGI IMG/M metagenome (GOLD analysis project Ga0208981, IMG submission 187839) | Forest soil microbial communities from El Dorado National Forest, California, USA - Mediterranean Blodgett CA OM1_M1 (SPAdes) (version 2) | ecosystem: Environmental > Terrestrial > Soil >... | reverse complement strand
CGTCATCCGGCTCTTCATGCATCTGCGCGATTGCGAAGGCGACAAAGGCGAGATGACAACCCAAGGCCAAAGCCGTGGCGAATATCCAGATGCCTTTGCGAACGGGCTGATCGAGAAAATCAACCGGAACAAGTTGCCGTCCGGTCATGGCTTTGCCGGGGCTGCGCCCGACGCCGCTTGTTCGGGCACGTCTCCCCGCCCTTCCAGCGCAACCAGTGCGACCTTGGTATAGCCGCCGAGCCGAAGAAGCTCGAGCACGTCCATCATGTCGCCATATGACACGGCGCGATCGGACCGAAGAAAGATCCGGCGATCCTTGTTCGGGTCCGCGGCGTCGAGCGTCCGCACGAGGTCGGCACGCTTCACCGGCGCTTCCCCGATCGCCACGGCGAGGTCCGCCTTGATCGACACATAAGTCGGCTTGTCGGGCTTCTTCTGCGGCGCGGCGCTCGACGTCGGCAGGTCGACCGGCAGATCGACCGTCGACAGGGGTGCCGCCACCATGAAGATGATGAGCAACACCAGGATGACGTCGATGAAGGGCGTGACATTGATTTCGTGCGTTTCGCCGAAATCCTCGTCGTCATCGACATCAGTGAAGGTGACGCCCATGCGCTATTCCGCGGCGCGGCGCATGGGGCCGGCATGTATGCGATCAAGATCGCGGGACAACTGGCGCCCGGCGGCGCCCGCCGCGCGATTGACCAGCTCGAGATAGCCCTTCGTGACGCGCGAGAAGTGATTGTAGATCATGACGGCCGGAATGGCGGCAAACAGGCCGATGGCCGTTGCCAGCAGCGCTTCCGCGATGCCGGGCGCGACAACGGCGAGGTTCGTGGTCTGCATTTTCGAAATTCCGATGAAGCTGTTCATGATGCCCCATACGGTCCCGAACAGCCCCACAAACGGCGAGGTCGCCGCAATGGTCGCGAGCGCGCCCATGCCGAATCGGATGCGGCGCGACTCGGATCGGGCGACCTCGGAAAAACTCGACGCGACGCGTTCCTTGATGCCAGCTTCGTTGTCTATATGCGCGTCTGCGGACAGCCGTGCTTCATTGATCGCGGTCGCGACAAAGCTTCGCATGACGCTGCGGTCGGAAGATACTGCCGACAACGCTTCGTTCAATGTCCGCGCCTTGGAGACGGCATTCAGCGCCGAAACAAGCCGTCGCTTGGAAATGGACAGCTCGATGAACTTCCCGATGAATGTCGTCCAGGTCACCAGCGAGGCGAACGCCAAGCCGACCATGATTGCCTGCGCGACAAGACTCGCGGACAGGAACATCGACCACGGCGACAGTTCGCGCAGTCCCACGGCAACCGCCCTGGCTGTCGTGACGCCGGTATCGTTCACAGCGCCCGTCTGCGCAAGCGTCGTCGACGCTTCATTCCGGGAGATGCCGGGCTGATCGGCCGTCGGCTGCTGGGCAACCGCCAACTGGCTGTGAGACAGCAGTGCAAGGAATACGACCGACACTCGCAGGACATGACGCATCGTCGTACCAACTCCTTCACCGGTCGCTTCAGTCTGCGTCTCATGTGCGCGATCAACAAACCCATGCGCAAGAGCACGGACTAGCATACGTCGCTCATACAGAGAAGCTGATGATCGCGAAAACATACGTAGTCTGGAATCATTGAACTGCAGTTTTGATTCGGTCTAATGTGGCGATGAATCTTTTGCTGAAAATCAAAAAGTGTCGTTTCTCCGAGAGCCGCAGGCCGCGGGCGCATTCGCTTCCTGACGTTGGAAGTTTCCAATAACGTCCGCGCAGATTTACATTAGAAAAATTCCACGTTCGCATTTCAGAAAACGTCGGCATTTAGGGCTATTCTAAGAGCGAAAGCGCTCGAACGTCTGGACTCGTCCTGCGTCGCTCCTTATCAAATTTGATCATGCTGAGAATGATGCAGCAGATCATTTGGGGGCGGGGTCGTGAAGAACAGGACGCATCACAATCAGCGAATCGACTTCGTCGCGAAGGTCGCGCTGTTGTCGGTCAGCTACCTCACAATCGCTGTCGCGAGTTCGGATGAACTGCGAGCACAAGCTGCGTCGCAGACTCCCGCCGCGCAGTCGGGTGCTTCACAGCTTCCTGCGGTCCAGATCGACGAGCCCAATCGGAAGCCGCGCCGTCCCAAGAGCGCGCCCGGCCAGCGCTCGGACACGGCCGCGATACGGCGGCGTGAAACGCCGCGGGCGGTGCCGCCGCCTGCGGCGACGGCGGCCGGGGCTTCGACCGATACGCAGGATGCCCGTACAGGCACGGCCGGCATCTACACAAACAGCACGTCGGTGGCGACCAAAACCAACACGCCGCTGATCAATATTCCGCAGTCGCTCACCGTCGTGACAAAGGATTACATCAAGGACCAGAACTTCCAGAGCGTCACCGACATCACGCGCTACGTTCCCGGTGTCGCCGTGCACCAGGGCGAGGGCAACCGCGACGAGCTGGTCATTCGCGGCGTGGATTCAAGCGCGAATTTCTTCGTCAACGGGTTTCGCGACGACGTTCAATACTTCCGCGACCTCTACAACGCTCAAAGCGTCGAAGTGCTGAGGGGGCCGAGCGCGTTGACCTTCGGCCGAGGCGTCGGGGGCGGCCTTCTCAACCGCACGCTCAAGGAAGCCGACGGCACCAGGGTTTACGACGCGACGCTGCAAACAGGATCCTACAGCGACCGGCGCGTCGCGCTCGATGCCGGCAAAGCCGTCAACGAGAACCTCGCTGCGCGTCTGAACATGTTCTACGAAGGGAGTGATACGTTCCGCCAATACGGGCACCTCGAACGCTATGGCATCAATCCAACGGCGACCCTGCGGCCAAACGACACCACCAAGGTCAAGCTCAGCTACGAATATTATCACGACGAGCGCACGGCCGATCGCGGCAATCCTTCTCAGGCGCTCAGCGCCGTGCCGCCGGCAGCGACCCGTTTCAATCCGACAGCCCCGTTCGCTCCGAACGGAGACCTGACCGCGTTCTTCGGAAGCCCGACTTTGAATGTCGCGCGGGCCGACGTGCAGACCGCGATGGCCTTTATCGAGCACGATTTCGAAAATGGTTTGACGGTGAAGAATGCGTCGATCTTTGCCGACTACCAGAAATTCTACCAGAACGTTTATCCTGGCAACGGCCCTCTGGCGGGAGCGGTGAACCCTACCGATACCGCGTTCAATCGCGCGGCCTACCAGCATACGACCAATCGCCAGAATGTCTTCAACCAGACCGACTTTGTCTACAAGACCTTCACCGGGTCGCTATTTCATACGCTTGCGTTCGGAACCGAGTTTGGCCGGCAGACCGGCGTCGATATCCGCAACACCGCAATCTTTCCGAATGGGACCAATACGGAGGTCGGCAATCCGTTTTCCCCGACCTATTTCGGAACCGTCACCTTCATCCATCACCGTACGGGAATCAATGCAGACGGCGTCACCACGCCCGACTCCGACAGCAAATATGGCCTCAACGTCGAGTCGGCCTATGTGCGGGATACGATCGAGATCACGCGCTGGCTGCAGTTGATCGGCGGGATCCGCGTCGATCGCTTCGACATGTCGGCAACCGACAGGAATACCAATACCGATCGTGCCCGGGTCGATACCAAGCTGTCGCCGCAAGCCGCGGTGATCTTCAAGCCGGTGGAGAATCTGTCGGTCTATGGCGCCTACAGCGTCTCTTTTCTGCCGGCCTCCGGCGACCAGTTCAGCGCGTTGACCAACGGGACCTTGATTCTCGATCCGCAAGGATTCGAGAACAAGGAGGTCGGCATCAAATGGAACATCCTGCCACGGCTGCAATATACGGCGGCGGTGTACGACCTCAAACGGACCAATGTTCCGCTGGCCGACCCGAACAATGCCGGATTTTTCATCCTGTCGGGCAGCCACCGAATCCGCGGCTTCGAGACCGCCCTCAACGGTTATGTGACCAAGGACTGGCAGTCGTCGCTCGGTTACGCCTACACGGACGCGCGCGTGACAAGTGACACGTCGGCGACGATCGTCGCCGGCAACCGCATCCAGCTCGTGCCATTCAACCAGTTTTCGTGGTGGAACAAATATCAGATCAACCCGACCTGGGGCGCCGGCCTCGGCGTCATCTACTTCTCCGACTCCTTCGCGTCGTCCGATGATACCGTGAGGCTGCCGGGCTTCGTTCGTTTCGATGCGGCGGTCTATCTCAAGATCAACGAGACGTGGAAAGCGCAGCTCAACGTCGAGAACCTGTTCGACAAGGGCTATTGGGCATCGGCGGACGGCAACAACAACATCTCGCCGGGCCAGCCGCGGACCTTCAAGGTCACGGCGACCGCCAGGTTCTAGCGCCTGTTGCGACGATACCGGATCGCGTTACGTCCACAGCTCCTTGCTCGCCAGACGCGCGCCGGCCGCGAGCGCTTCGAGCTTCGCCCACATGATCGAGGGGTGGACGCGCCGGTAGAACGGTCCTTGCGCGAAGCCGCAATCGGTGCCGGCGATCACGTTCTCGCGGCCGACCAGCCTGGCGAGCCGCACGATGCGCTCGGCGACCAGCTCCGGATGCTCCACGATATTGGTGGCGTGGCTGATGACGCCCGGCACCAGCACGCGGCCGGCCGGGAGCTTGGCGTCCTGCCAGACCTTCCACTCGTGCTCGTGGCGCGGATTGGCGCCTTCGATCACATAGGCCCCGACCTTCACCCTCAGGACCAGATCGACGATGTCCTTGAGCGGCACGTCGGTGGTGTGCGGGCCGGGCCAGCTGCCCCAGCAGATGTGATAGCGCACGCGGTCTTCCGGAATGCCTTCGAGCGCGTGGTTCAACAGCTCCACATGCATCGCCACCCATTTGCGATAGTCCTCGAATTCTCCGGGCGGCACCATGCGGTCATAGGTGACGGCGGTGCGGGCGTCGTCGAGCTGCAGGATGAAGCCGGCGTCGACGATCATGCGGTACTCGGTGCGCATGGCGTCGGCGATCGCCTGCAGGCATTCCTCGTCCGACTTGTAGTATTGGTTCTTGCGATCCGGGATCACGCTCGCCGGCGCCGCCACCGGCAGGAATCCCTCCTCGACCTTCACGTCGCCGAGCGCGGCCTTGAAGTTGTCGATGTCGCGTTGCAGGGCCGCCTGGCCCGTATAGGCGATCGGCCCGACGCAGATCGATTCCGACACGGTCGCCGGGGACTCGCGGGCGTCGAGCTCGGCATAGAATTCGGCGAAGCGGGTGCGGTCGGCGCCGCGCGCGAACGGATTGGCGCCCGGCTTGATCGGCCGCCGCTCGAAGCCGCTCAGGCGCTCGATCACATATTGCGACCAGCTGATCGACTTGCCGAACTCGCCGTCGCTCACGACGTCGATGCCCGCTTCGGCCTGCCGGCGCACAACGGCGGCGACCGACTCGGTGAGGCATTTGTCGTAAGTCCGCTGGTCGAACGGCTTGCCGCCCTGCTTGGCGCGCAAGAAATCCTGCAGCGTGTCCGGCCGGATCAGGCTGCCGACATGGGTCGTGAGAATGCGGGACGTGCTACGTTTCATGATGGCCTTCGGCGACGGAACGGCCGCGGGATGCGGCGCGCCGCGCTATCTATCAGATCGGCGGCGCACACGACAATTGCGCGCTTGGCGCCAAATAGGCGGGCAGCGGCCCACTGGCGCCCGCACGCTACTCCCGCAGCTTCTCCAGCCCGACGGCCTCGACCAGCGCTGTCCAGCGCGCGATGTCGTCCTTGATGAAGGTGCCGAACGCGGCGGCCGGCATCGGGGGCGGCGGCTCCATCCCGACTCCGAGAAGCTTCTGGGCGATATCGGGCTTCTCAAGGGCGCGGCGCACCTCGGCATTGATCTTGTCGACGATCTCCTTGGGGGTGCCGGCGGGCGCCATCAGTCCGCCCCAGCCCGGCATGACGAAGCTCGGGTAGCCGGATTCCACGAGCGTGGGCAGTTGCGGCAGCAGGGTGGAGCGCTGCGCGGTCGTGACCGCGAGCCCGCGCACCGTGCCGGCCTGGATCTGCTGCTTGGCGACGGTCGACACCGCGACGAACATCTGCACATGGCCGCCGACCGTGCCCATCATGGCGGAGTTCACGTCGCGAAACGGCACGTGGACCACCCCGGCGCCCGCCACCTTGTTGAAGGTCTCGCAGGCGAGATGCGGAACGGTGCCGTTGCCGGCGGACGCACAGTTGATCTCGCCAGGCTTCGCCTTGGCGAGCGCCACCAGGTCGGCGACCGAATTCGCGGGAACGTTCGGATTGACCACCATCGCGTAGGCGATCAGCCCGAGCAGGGCGGCGGGCTCGAGATCCTTGGCGAAGTCGTAGGTCGCGAGCTTCATCGCGGTCGCGAGCGTGAAGGTCGGGGTCGCGAACAGCAGCGTATGTCCGTCCGGGGCGGCGCTCGTCACCGACGAGACCGCGATCTTGCCGCCGCCGCCCGGCCGCGGCTCCACGACGACCGGTTGTCCCCAGGCTTCCTGCAAGTGCTCCGCGATGATACGCGCGAACACGTCCGGGCTCGGACCCACGATGATCCTGACCGGCCGGTTGGGAAAATTCTGCGCCTGTGCGAGACTGGACGCCAACCAGATGACGGCGCTGATCGCCATCGCGGCGGCCGCCCGGGCCCACCGAAGCACCCTCATGTTCATGCGGTTTCTCCCTTTGCCCGAACCGGGGGCGCTATATACACGAATCCAGAGCCAAGAAGGACGCCCATGCCCGATGGAATAAAGCCGATCCGCCGCGTCGTCACCGGCAACGACGCGCAGGGCCGCTCGCGCGTGCTGTTCGACACCGCCGCGCCCAACGTCAATCCGGGCGCCATCAGCCGCGGAACCTGCATGACGGACGTCTGGGTCTATGAATCCTCGCCCGCCGTCATCACGGGCGATCGCGACGACGGCAATCTGCCGTTCCGGTTCGAGCCGCCGCATGCCGGCGGCCATCTGCGCATCGTGCAGTCGCCGGCGAAGCCCGCCGATTACGATCCCGCCAAGGATCCGGGCCATGTCGCCTTGCACGAGCCGCGCCAGCGCCCCGACGGCGTGTGGACCCGCGGTGGGCAGAATTGCTTCAGCGCGCCGATCCATAAATCCGAGACGGTCGACTACGGCATCGTGCTGGAAGGCGAGCGCGTGCTCGTCCTCGACTCCGGCGAGATCGTCATGCGTCCGGGTGACGTCGTGGTGCAACTCGGCAACTGGCACGGCTGGACCAACCCGCGCGTCGGCAGCCTGATGGCCTTCGTCATGATGGGCGGAAAGTTCGAGGACACGCGATGACGGATGTTGCCAAGCCGGTCCGCCGCATCGTCACCATCGACAATGAGCGCGGAACATCGCAGGCGATCGCGGACGGCCCGGCGCCCGATATGCGCGGCGATCCGGCCCGGCCGGGATTCGCGTCGACGCGAATCTGGGTCACGAACTCGTCGCCGGTGGGAATCGGAGAATTCCGCGACACCATCGATCTGCCGCATGCGCTCGCGCCGCCGCCCCGGGGCTCGCTGTGCCGCATCGTCACCATCCCGCCGGATGCACCCTGGCGCCACAAGGTCGGCGCCACCGAGGTGGCGGCATTCTTCCAGGCGATGGGCTCGCCGCAGGCCTCGACCTACGCCCGCAACGCCCCGCACCCCTACATGCAGCAGACGCGCACGCTGGAATTCTGCCTGATCCTCGAGGGCGCGGTGACGCTCGTGCTCGACACCGAAGAGGTGCGCCTCACGGCTGGTGACACCGTGGTGCAGCGAGGAACCAATCACGCCTGGAGCAACCGCTCGGACACGCCGTGCCGGATCGCGATCTCGTCGCATGACGCGGGGGCGTGATAGGAAGCGCACGGCGTCGCCGTGCGATCGCGCGGCGCGCCGCATGCTCTTGCTCACCTGCACCGTCGGCTTGGCCGTGCACCGCGCGAGCTTCATCCACCTGCGGTGCCCGGATAGGGCGCCTAGGCGTTGGCACGGGCTTGGTCGCGGATGCAGTAAAAAGCTTCAGACGATGTCAGCTCGGTCGCACCAACGCTGACGCCTCGCGGTCATCTTTGCAATTCCCCGTTCGCATTGATGCATGACGACGCGGACTATCGTCCGGTGCAGCGCCCGGCCTTGCCTACCCCAAATGGCGGGTGTTCAATGCTCTCACGTCGCCCGTACCTCGGGCGGGTCGACGACCTCGCGATCTTCATGCGGCCAAGCGTTGATTGCGGGAGAGCCGGTCACGATCCGGCCAGGCTCCGACAACCGACGCCGAGCGAGGTATCAGCGAGGCCGTCATGACGATGAAATCCAACCGCCGAACATGGCTCACTGGATTTGCCGCTCTTGCGAGTGGCCTCGGCCTGAGATCAGGATCAGCGGAGGCTCAGTCCGCGACGACGGCGTCCGAACTCATCCTCCACAACGGAAAGATCACGACGCTCGACCGGCAGAACCCGGAGGCGCAGGCGGTCGCGATCCGCGACGGCCGATTTGTCGCGGCGGGGACGGATAGGGAGCTGATGGCGCAAGCCGGGCCCGCAACGAAGCAAATCGATCTCAGGGGCCGTCGGGTGATTCCGGGGCTGATCGACAGCCACATGCACATCATTCGCGGCGGTCTGAACTACAATATGGAGCTGCGCTGGGACGGCGTGCGCTCGCTCGCGGACGCAATGCGGATGCTCAAGCAGCAGGTCGACCGGACCCCGGCGCCCCAGTGGGTGCGGGTCGTCGGCGGGTTCACCGAGCATCAGTTTGCCGAGAGGCGTTTGCCGACGATCGCGGAACTCAACGCGATCGCGCCCGACACGCCGGTGTTCATCCTCCATCTCTATGATCGCGCGATCCTCAACGGCGCAGCCGTGCGCGCCGTCGGCTACACCAAGGACACCAAGGATTTTCCCGGCGGCGAGATCGTGCGCGACGCGCAGGGCGAGCCGACCGGCCTGCTGATCGCGAAACCCAATGCCACGATCCTGTATGCGACGCTGGCGAAGGGACCGAAGCTGCCGGAGGACTACCAGAAGAACTCCACCCGTCACTTCATGCGTGAGGTCAATCGGCTGGGCGTCACGAGCGTGATCGACGCCGGCGGCGGCTTCCAGAACTATCCCGAGGACTACAAGATCGTCGATGAGCTTCACCGCGACGGCCAGCTCACGGTTCGCATCGCCTACAATCTGTTTACCCAGAAGCCCAAGGAGGAGCTCAAGGATTTCGAGAGCTGGGCCACGCAGGTCAAGCCCGGGCAGGGCGACGATACCTACCGCAACAACGGCGCCGGCGAGATGCTGGTCTACAGCGCAGCCGATTTCGAGGATTTTCAGGTCGAGCGACCCGAGATGCCGCCGTCGATGGAAGGCGATCTCGAGTCGGTCATTCGTCTACTGGCGATGAACAATTGGCCGTGGCGGCTGCATGCCACCTACGACGAGACGATCACGCGCGCGCTGAACGTCTACGAGAAGGTCCATCGCGATATTCCGATCGACAAGCTGAACTGGATCTTCGATCACGCCGAGACCATCGACGACCGCAATATCGAGCGGATCGCCAAGCTCGGCGGCGGCATCGCGGTTCAGCACCGCATGGCGTATCAGGGAGAATATTTCGTGGCGCGCTACGGCCAGAAGGCGGCCGAGCGCACCCCACCGATCCGTCGCATGATGGACTTGGGTGTGCGGGTAGGCGCCGGCACCGATGCGACGCGCGTCGCCTCGTACAATCCCTGGGTCTCCCTGTCGTGGCTGGTCACCGGCAAGACGCTCGGCGGATTGTCGCTCTATCCGGCCGCCAACATGCTCGATCGCGACGCCGCGTTGCGGCTGTGGACCGAGGCGAATAGCTGGTTCTCCACCGAAACGGCCAAGAAGGGCCAGATCAAGCCGGGGCAGCTCGCCGACCTCGTCGTTCTGTCCGACGATTATTTCTCGGTGCCTGGCGACGCCATCCAGGACGTCACGTCCGTGCTCACGCTGCTCGGCGGCAAGCCCGTGCACAGCGACGCGGAGTTCAAGGACTTGGCTCCGCCGCTGCCACCGCCCATGCCGGACTGGTCGCCGGTGCGCAGCTTCGGCGGTTACCAGAAGCGCACCGACACCGGAGCGCGGACGAAGCACGCGTTTGCGGCGAGCTGCGGATGCGCGGGCGCGTGCGGCGTTCACGGCCATGCGCACGCAAACGCCTGGGCGGCCAATATCCCGGTATCGGACGACAGGGCCTTCTGGGGCGCGCTCGGGTGCTCGTGCTGGGCGTTTTGAGACGACGCGACTGCGGTCGGTGCGACCGATCATCCTTGAGATCATTCGACGTCATCGAGGGGGAACGCCATGGCCATCGACGGCATTAAGGAAACATCGAACGTGATGCGCATCATAACCGCGGTTGTGACGCACCCCGCAGTCCGTTTCATTGCCTTGCTGGGACTTTGCGCCGCCTATCTGCAGGGCGGCGGCCAAAAGCTGCTGGACTTCGGCGGAGCCGTCGCCGAGGCGCGGCACTTCGGTTTGGAGCCAGCGGCAGCGATCGCGGCTGCGACGATCATCACGGAGCTGGCCGCGTCGGTATTGATCCTCACCGGATTCTATCGGTGGTTCGGAGCCTTGTTGCTTGCCGGGTTCACGCTCGTGGCCACCTTCGTTGCAAACCGTTTCTGGGAGCTACCCATGCCGGATCGATTCATGGTCGAGAATGCGTTTTTCGAGCACCTTGGCCTCATCGGCGGATTCCTCCTGGTTGCCTGGCATGATCTCGTGCGGGGGGTGTCACCAAAATCCTGATCGAATATCAATCGGCCGGGCGCGGCGAGCGCGCTCGGCAACGGGCCACGAGTCCGGCGGGG
>Ga0208981_1000159_pt1 | contig 10834 bp, 10 predicted proteins | sample MedBloCAOM1_M1_FD_187839 | JGI IMG/M metagenome (GOLD analysis project Ga0208981, IMG submission 187839) | Forest soil microbial communities from El Dorado National Forest, California, USA - Mediterranean Blodgett CA OM1_M1 (SPAdes) (version 2) | ecosystem: Environmental > Terrestrial > Soil >... | reverse complement strand
TCACTTCGGCCTGCCAGAAGTCCCTCTTGAACTTCGGCCCCTGCGGTTGGGTGCTGATGTAGTCGGCCGAGTGACAGGCGGTGCAATTGTTCTTCACCACATCGAGATTGGGTCCAGGCTTGAACGCGGCGGTTTCCTCCGGAAGATCGTACGAGATCGGCTTGGCCCCGACGGGCAGGAGATCGAGTCCGGCGATGCCGACGGCCAAGGCCGCGATGGCGGTCAGGGCCAGGAGACATGTTCGCGTCATGGTCATATTCTCAGGCTGCGGTCACACGGACGGTTTCGACGACGTTTCGCATATAGCCTGGCGGATTCCAGAGCGCCTCGATAGGCTGCGATTGGCCGATCCGGTTCACCGCTCTCACTTTGAGCTGGTGATTGCCGGCTGCAAGCTTCACCGGCAGTCGCCATTCGCGGAAGGAATATTTGCCGAGGTCGTCCCCGAGCGTCGCTTCCGACCAGGTCTTTCCGCCGTCGGCCCAGATCGCGACTTCGGCGATGCCGTAGCCGCCGTCGAACGCGATGCCCTTGAGCAGCGTCTCGCTGCCGGCTTTGACCTGCGCGCCGTCCTTGACGTTGGTGATGAACGAACGCACGTCCAGGTGGTTGATGGGAATCGTTGCTTTCGGCGCCGTGCCGGGTGGCACGCAAGCGCACGCGTTGTCGGGAACGCGATAGGCCGACTTCATCCAGAAACCGTCGAACACGTCGTCGACGACGGTGATTTCGTTGAGGTGCTTGACCCAGTAGGTGCCGTAATAGCCGGGCACCACAAGACGCAGCGGGAAGCCGTTGAGTACGGGCAGATCCTGCCCGTTCATGGCGTAGGCAAGCATGACCTCGCCGTCGCGGGCGTGGTCGATGTCGAGCGCCTTGACGAAGTCCGGCGTCTTGTCGCTGATGGGTTCATCCATTCCGTTGAACGTCACTTGACGTGCGCCGCCCTGGACCCCGGCTTTGTCGAGAACGACTTTGAGCGGCACGCCCTTCCAGCGCGCGTTGCCCATCGCGCCGTTGCCCAGTTGCCCGCCGGCAACGCGCGGAGTGACAAATCCGCGGCTGTTGCCCGAGCACTGGTTCACCGCCACGATCTCGGCAGCGTCGAGCTGCTTGAGCTCCTGCAGCGAGAGCTTCAAGGGTTTGTCGACCTTGCCCTTGATCTCGACCGCGAACGTGTCGGGATCGATATTGAGCGGGATGCCGGCGAGGTGATAGCGCACGAAGAACGCGTCGTTCGGCGTGATGGCGCCATCGTCGAACACTGAGAACGGCGTTTCGAGCTGGGGCGGTCGGCTGGTCAGCCCGATCATCGGGCGCTTCTGCGGATATTTGACCAGAGGCCGCTCGCCGTTTTCGAACGGCATGGTCACGGTGTCGAGCGCCAGGGCCCCGAAGGAGCCGAATGCCGTCCCGGACCCAAGCGCCCAGATGCCGGCTCCTGCCCCTTTGATGAGATTTCGTCGGTCGAGCACGGGCTTTCTCCTGATGACGTTTATTTGCTTCGGTCTGCTTGGCAAGAACAGCGAGGCTCAGTAGAGCCATTCTCGCTCCGTCGGACAAGATTACCTTCGCATAATGGGCTGCAGCATGGTCCCGAAAAGCGGCCAACGTCCGGACAAGATCATTACACCAAAGTAGCCCTTGAAAGTAGCGCTTGGGGCGAAATCGCGATGGCATAAAGCGATCTTGATCAGGCGCGCAAGAGAAACGTGCGCATTGACCGGGCATTCACACACGTCCGGCGTTAGGTCTTTGGCAACAGTCGCCACGTAGTAGAATTGGTCGGGTTGCTGCTTCTGTATGGCCGGTCAAGAGGTCGATCCTGATCGCGGCCATTCGTAGCGCGCTCGATGTGTCGGCAGAGCGGGACAGGCGGAGGAGTGAGTTGCCTCACGAGATCGGCAGCACGGCGGAGCTTCCCGGGCTCCGGGTCGCGGAAAATTATTGGTTCAAATGCCCGGCCTGCGGCTATGACTGGCCCAGTTTGCTGATGCCCTCGATCATCTTTGTCTCGCTGTCGTTCGTCACCGATCAGTGCCCCAACTGCCAGAAGAAGCATGTGCCGGCGTATAGGGTCGGGCCCGGCCGCTAGTACGCTTTCAAGAGGCGTCCCGCTCAAATGCGTGCAGGTCGGGTGAACCCGACTTGCGTGGACCGTTACGTACACCGCCCTTCGCGAAGCTCCCGGATCAGTGGTGCACCGCTTCGCCATGGCCCGCGAAGACGGGCGTGAACGCCCTTAACGCTCGCGCTGCACCGCATCCGAGGACGATCGCCTATCCCCGGACCTTCGGTTGGAATAAGCTCGCGTCCCAGCGCGGGATCGCGCCAATCGAAACAATGATTCAGGGAGGAGACCGTGGTCAAGGTGAGCGTGTTCTATCCCAACAGTGCAGGTTGCAAGTTCGACATGAATTATTACCTCACCAAGCACATGCCCATGGTCCAGCAGAAGCTCGGCGCGGCGTGCAAGAGCATCGCGGTCGAGCAGGGCATCGTCGGCGGCGCGCCCGGCGCGCCCGCGACCTATGTCGCCATGGGTCATCTCTATTTTGATTCGGCCGACGCCTTTCAGGCGGCCTTCGCTCCGCACGCGCAGGCAATCCTCGCCGACATTCCGAACTACACCAACACGCAGCCGACCATTCAGATCAGCGACGTCAAGGCATAGCCGCGCCGCCCGCGTGCGCCTATCGCATATCGTCTGTAGGATGGATCGACCGCAGCGAACCCATCATCTCACCGAAGACCCTGCGTCAGGGTGTATGGTTCGCCGATTGTCATTCACTGATGAAGCGCGTGCGTTGGCCACCTGGGTGGGTTTCGCTCCGCGCTCAACCCACCCTATAGGCGCGTGGCATTTTCGGGACTGGCCGTGCCCGCGCGCAGGAGCGTTCGATGCGAGTATGGATCGGGTTTCAACGAGACGACGCGTATCTGCATGAGTGGACGGGAGAGGTCGCCGAGGAGAGCGACATGGGAAAGGCGGTCGGAAATGCCATCGGCAATGCCATCACCGCCTACATGAAAAGCAGCGGCAAGCCGATTTGGGGGACCACGATCATGGTGGATAAGGCCTGACCGAACATATCAGGGCGCGCTCGCCGGCTGCGTCGTCGCACGCTGCGCTGCTCCAGGTGCATGACAAACTGTGGCCTTGATTGTTGACCATCGCACCGCGCGGACCCGTCGTGCTGGAACCACAGGGTTTCTCGGCGATGGCCTGGATGAATTCGAGCGAAGGGTAGGGTGCTGAGGCGCCGTAACGCCGCGGGGTGCGCCAAACGCGTTTGCGTTATGGCAGAATAGGCCACGCTGCCGCCCGACGGAGAACAACCATGCGTCCGAGATATGCGATTGTGTTTGCCTTGGTTGCCGCCGGTTTCGGCGGTGAGGGCGCGGGCGCGGCCGAGAGCTGGCCGACCCGGCCGCTCACCATGGTGGTGCCGTTCGCGGCCGGCGGCGGCACCGATGTGCTCGGTCGAATCGTCGGCCGCCGTCTCTCCGAGGTCCTGGGCCAGCAGGTGATCATCGAGAACGTCGGCGGCGCCGGCGGAATGGTGGGCTCGGCGCGCGTCGCCAAGGCGGCGCCGGACGGCTATCAGTTCGTGCTCGGCAGCCGGGCAGACGCCATCAACCAGACGCTCTACAAGGCTCCGCTCTACAATCTCACCACCGATCTCGTGCCGGTCGTGTTGATCGCCGATCAGCCCACCGTGCTGGTCGCGCGCAAGGATCTGCCGGTCGAAAATCTGCAGGAGTTCATCGCGTATGCCAGGAAGACGCAGGTCGTGATGCAATACGGCTCCGCCGGCGCCGGCTCCACCGGCCATGTCGACTGCGCGCTGCTCAATGCCGCGATCGGGGTCAGTATCGCGCACGTGCCTTATCGCGGCGGCGGCCCGGCGATGCAGGATCTGATCGCCGGCCGCATCGACTATTTCTGCACGCTGAGCGGGACCGTGGCGTCGCAAGTCGAGGGCAAGCTGGTCAAACCGATCGCGAACCTGTCGCGCGAGCGCTCGCCGATGCTGCCGGCGCTCGCAACCGCGCAGGAGCAGGGCCTGAAGGATTTCGATGCGTCGACCTGGTTCGGCTTCTTCGTCCCCCGGCACACCCCGCCGCCGGTCATCCAGAAGCTCCACGACGCCACCGTTGAGGCGATGGACACGCCGTCGGTGCAGGAGCGTCTCAAGGAGGCCGGCGCGATGACGGTCGCGCCCGAGCGCCGCTCGCCCGACTATCTGCAAAAATTCGTCGCCAGCGAAATCGAGAAGAACGCGGCGCCGCTCAAGGCCGCCGGCATCTCGATGGACTGATGGCGGCGCCGCTTTTTTTTCGCGCGGTCAGTTCGCGATCAGTTCGCGAGCGGGCTCCGCCGCGTCTGGATCTTGATCGCCTTCGGCTGCGCCGCCTTGCCCCCTTCATTGTGGAAGAAGGTGCGGGTGCCCGTGGTGGTCCATAATCCCTGCCCTTCCATCCGGCATTCGGATCGTCGATCCGCCCATCGCCGCGGCACACGGCGGATCAAAGAAAGGCCCCGGCGATGTTATCGCCGGGGCAGCGCTCCCGTGAGCTCAAAAGAGGGGGGTGCCTTCGGGGAGCGCAAGACGACTGCTCGGCCGAGCCGTCGATCAGCAGACCCAAACTCTCACATAGCCGTAGACGCCGGGGTACCACCGCCAGCAGCTATAGCCGCCATAGGCGTAGAGCCCGCCGCCCCAGAAGCCGACGCGACGAAAGCCGTGGTGAAAATGTGCGCCGCGAAAATGGCCGCCGGCGAAGTGGGCGTGGCCGCCGCCGCGTCCGCCAAAGCCATGTCCACCTCCATGTCCACCTCCATGTCCACCTCCATGTCCACCTCCGTGTCCACCTCCATGGCCCCCGCCACCTCCGCGGGCGGTCGCAAGGGTTGGGGCAAGGGCCACCGCAGCGCCGATGGCAGCTGTGAAGGCGATAGCGATCACGGTCTTTCGCGACATGGGGGCGTCATCCTCTCAGGACATCTATCCACCCGGGCGCGATGTTAAGTCCGCCATCTGAATGGCGGCTGAACGCTTTGCAGCGCTAATGCGGCGAAGTTGCACTACGGGCGGGAAACGAGCGCAGGCGCTGGATCGTGCGCGTTCCTTTGAGACGGCGGCCTTCGCCGCCTCCTCAGGGCGGAAAGCGCTGTTGCTGTTGCCATAGCGAAGGTGCGACCACTTATGGCTCTTACCTCGCAAACGCGACGCGCCCGACAGGGAAATTCCCAGCCCTACAGGGATCGCTTGCATTTATGTTCATGATATGTTCTCATGGCGCGTTCGTGCTGGGAGTGGTGGCTATCAAGGATCTTTGCTCGCGCAGAGCGCGCCGCACGAGACGTCGAACTGCAAGCCGGTGAGTTGAATGGAGTGAGGGTGTCGTGGTCGAAGAACAACTGGTTTTCGCGTTCCACAAGGACAGGATGTTTGCGTTCGAGCGGGCGCAACTGCAGACGGACTCGTGCTTTGGCGGGCCCTTGGAGGTCGATCTCTCGGGCGTCGAGCACGGTCCGAGGCCGCTGCACCTGATCGCGCGGCTCGGCGGCTCCCATATCCTCGGATTGGGGTTCGGGCTCCCCCTTATTTATGGCATGTCATACAGCGGCTGCGACTTGCGGTATCGGATCGATGGCGTCGGCAAGATCGAGATCCTGAAGTTGCAGCCGACCGAGTCGTCGGAGGATTGGCCCTATCGCAATTTTCCGCCCTTGTTGCCGTACGTTCCGCTCCGCCTCAGCGACGCGCCGGCCCTTGTGGACTATTCGGAGTTCGCGCAACGCTTTCCCAACATGCCGGAGCAGCAGCCGGCCGAGCTGGTGGTCGCGGTGCCGCCGCCAGCGACCGTGGGCCTTTCGCTCTGGGGCGCGGGTGACGGCGAGGGGGTGACGATCGTCTTTGAATACGATCTCGAGGACAGGATCGTGAGCTCGTACAACGTGACGTGACGAGCCAGCATCCGGATCCGCTAATGGCTGATACGGCTCCTCGGTTGTCATGGCTGTGACAGGCCCGGCCATGACAAGGACGGCATGACGAGCGGAGAGAGCACGCGAGTTTTTCGCTCGCTCGACCACTTCTGCGCGCTGGGCCAACCGATCCGGCGCTTGCCGCGGCGCTATCCGCGTCCGGATTTCGATTTCCGTCGGCTCTCCTCGACGGCGATGACAGGTTTCCCCCGCGCACTAACGCGGGTGTCGTGCTTGGCCTGCCGGCCGGATGACTTCCGTTCGCCTTTCTCGACGATCGTGATCTTTGTCGGTCCGATGACGATGCGAGTGCCGTGCTTCGCTTGCTTTGTCGAAGACTTCCGTTGCCCTTCCTCGACCGCGATGATCGGCCCTCCCACGCCGATGCCCACGACCTGCTTCGCGTGGCGCGCGGATTTGCCGGCGAGGCGCCCCGCAGCGGGGCGTCCCACAGTGGTGCGCGCCAAAGTGACGCGTTCCATCGCGTTACGCGGATTTGGCTTGGTTCGGCGACTTGCCATGATCTGCGGGATGGACTTGAGCCCGGTGGCGGCGGCTTCCAATGTCCGCACCGGCGTAGGCGCGGCTTTGGACAGCGAGTCGGCCGCGCTCGCCATGTCCTCGATGATGGTGTTGCCAGCCTCGAACATGCTCTCCAGGTCGGAAGGGCCCTCAGCGCGCACGGTTTCGCGCAGGGGGTTCTCGGCCAGGATGATCTTGACGCTCGTCGGCTGGCAGTGATTCCACTCGGCCCGGTCGCGCGGACCATAGGGACAGACGACGCCGTTCTTGGCGGCCGTCTCGTGCCACAACTGCGCTTCGGAAGAGCCGGGCCGCCCGATGCCATGCATGTCGACGGCGAGCCCGTAGGTGTGCAGCGAGTTGAACTTGTCGGAGAAGCCGCCGACGCCGAATGCAGGCGGTCGATAGGCCGAGAACACGCCCGCGAATGGCAGTCCGGCGCTGCGCGCTTCCCGGATCGCGTTGGCCAGCCGGACGACGAATTCAGGGTGCAGGCGCCCGATCGCGAGCTCCGCGCCTTGCAGCGTCATGGTGAAACCGGGGCTCGCGGTCTCGATCAGGTACGCGCGCGCTTCCGCGATCTCCAGCGGTGTCCTCGCAGCGGCGGCGCAGCCCGGCTCGCTGCCGGGCGATGGGTTCGGCTGGTACACCACGACGTCGTTGGGAGGGCATGGCGGCGCAGACGGCGTCGCCGGGGCGGCAGCATCCGATCCGGATGAATCGGAACGCGCGACCTCAGACGAGAACGGCATCATGAAGAGTGCAAGCAGCGCCGGCGCCAGCGCGGGCGCGCAATTCGACATGGTGGCGAGCAGTCGTTTCATGAGAGTCCCGTGCTTGATGTCAGGATGGCGTCTGCGATCGCGGACGTACCCGCAGGTCTACGACGAATGCGACGACAATGTGATCGGGTCGGCGTCGCTGCATGGCTGCCGCGCGCGGCCTCGGCCGGGCGCCGATAAACATCCGATAAACAGAGGACTATCAATGAACCCCTTTACGGATGTTTCGGTCCGACTCGAAAAGTGATGAGGGAAACCTGGGCGCGTGTGGCGCCGGTGGAAAGGACACTCCGCGCGTCGTTGGGGCGGCGTGGCATTCTGCTAGGCATCGCTGGCGACGTCATGCGAGCGAACGCGTTGCATGGTGCCCAGACGTGATGTGCGGAGGATCGCGACCGTCGTCTCTCGTCCGCGCAGCGCGGGATTGATCTCGAAACCGAGCGTCGCCGAGAACGTCGCGCCGCATAGCGCCGAGCGCAGTCCGGTCGGATTGTCGGCCGTGCTGACGCCGCCGGGGAGCGCCCCGAGGTCGCCGGTCATCACATAGCAATGCTCTTTCGAGAGCGTCGTGTCGGTGTAATTGAGGCCGAGCTTGAGCACGTTGTAACTGAACGTCAGGCCGGCGCGCCAATTGGTGTAGGCCGGCAGCGGAAGCCCGGCGCCGCCGGCGCTCACGCCGCCGGCGCTCGAGGTCCGGCCGAACACCGAACGGCCGAAGTCGCCGGACAGCGTCCAGCCCACGCCACTCGGAAGCAGGTCGGTCGGCAGATCGAGCGAGATCGCACCGGCCGCATAGGTGCCCCAGGCGCCGGATTGCCAGACGTCCGGCGCATAGGCCAGCGTCGCGCCGAGCGTGAGCCTCTCGGTCAATTTGTGGGAGACGGTCGCGTGCGCCTCCCAGTAGTTCGACAGCTCCGGCCCGATCTCGCCGGGGTAGTAGTAATAGGCCGCGCCGATATCGAAATCGAACGGGCCGAGCGTCGGGCGGACGCCGGCGGAGATCGTGACTTCGACCGCCGGGCTGGTGGAGAACTTCACGCTGTTGAAGTTGGTATAGGCGTAGAGCCAGCCGTATTGAGCGTCGACATACGTCCCCACCGCCGGCTGATGCGCCGAATAGCTGAGCCCGCGATAGATGTAGTCGGTCATCAGCAGGGCGCCGGCGGTGAGCTTGAACTGGTCCGCAGGCGCGGCCAACGACGGCGTCACGTCGTCGGCGTGCGCGGCGCATGATGTGGCGATGAGCCAGGCCAGGACTCGCATTGAATGCGCGGCGGGACGCAGCATGGGGCTTTCGCTCGGGTCGGCGCTGGCGGACTTTCGTTCCTCTCGTCGCAAGCGTAGCGCGGATGGAGCGGCCGCGAAATCCGGGTTGAAGGCCATGCACTGATCGCAGGCGCGTGGCGACGCGGATCGCACCATCCGGTTCAAGCGGGCAGGGCGGAAATATATTCGCTATTTCAGCCCGCGAGCAATCTTCAATGTTCGCCGTTTCCGGCAACCCAAGTGTCGAGAACCGTCATATCGTTCGGATCGAAGGCCACGAGATCGGCGCGATATCCCGGCGCGAGCCTGCCCAGCATGTGATCGAGGCCGAGGAACGCCGCCGGATGAGTTGACGCAAATCGCAGCGCATCAAGCAAAGATGCACCCAGCAGGCGAATGCAATTCCTGATGGCGGTCGCCATGTCGAGCACGGTCCCGGCCAGCGTCCCGTCGTCCGTGACGCAGCGGCCATCGCGCGCCGTGATGCTCTCGCCCCGCAGAGTGAACGTGGGGCAGCTTCCGCCAACGGGCGGCATCGCATCGGTTACGAGCAGAGGGTGGCCGACACCACGCAGTGCAAGGCGGAGCATCGCGGGATCGACGTGCACACCGTCCACGATGAGGCCGTACCAGGCGTCGGGCGACTCCAGTGCCCGCGCGATGGGGCCGGGTTCCCGGCTGGACAATGGTCGCATGGCATTGAAGAGATGTGTGAAGCCTGTAAGCCCTTCCGCCATGGCGACACGGGTCTGCAGGTAGGACGCCATCGAATGCCCTAGCGACACCCGAACGCCGGCCGCGACCAGCTGTGCGATGAACCCCGGCGGCACGACTTCGGGCGCCAAGGTCACCAGAAGAATTCCCTGGCGCGGCGCAGTCAGGATTGCGAGATCGTCCGGGCACGGCCGCCTGATGTGGCGCGGGTCGTGCACGCCGGGTCTTTCGGGAGACAGAAAAGGACCCTCGAGGTGAACCCCGAGCACGCTCGGCTCCTGACCGATCACGAGATCGGCCGCGTCCAACGCAAGTCTCATCTTTTCCGGGCTGTCGGTGATGAGCGTCGGCAGGAGGCCTGTTGTGCCAGATTTTCGATGGGCCGCCGCGATCGTGCAAACGCCTTGTACGGTCGGCTGATCATTGAACAGAACATCTCCGCCGCCGTTCACCTGCAGATCGATGAACCCGGGCGCCAGCCACGCCCCCTCGGGCAGGACGCGAATGGAAATGGTCCGCGGCAGATCCGCCACCGGCACGAGATCCGCGATGCCGGCCCCGTCCACGATCACGGCTGTGCGCTCGCGCACGACGGTACCGTCGAACACATGGTCCGCTGCTATGGCGTGGAGCACCGGCCCGCTCATCTCGTCCGCGTTACCTTTTGCAAATGCCGCGGCAGGTCCACGTCGGTGCCACGACGTCGGGCCACGCGAAGGGCGAGCGGGTAGAAGCTCTGGATCAGGCATACGGCATCCGTGTCCGGATGATCCGGCGCGAGCGCGGGCAGATCGACGTCCTGTTGCCCGCCGTGATCGGTCATGAACACGCTGGCATTCTTCAGGCGCAGATCGGCGGCGAGGACGCGAAGCCCCTCCGCGGCCTGGTCGGTCGGCATGAACAGGAGGACAGGATAGGAGGCCTCGATCAGCGCGATCGGACCATGCACGAATTCAGCGCCGCTGAAAGCCTCGGCGTGAAGATTCGAGGTTTCTTTCAACTTCAGGGCGGCCTCGCGCGCGATTGCGAGCGTGGGCCCTCGTCCCAGGCTCACGAGGCTCGTCGCCTCGGAGAGCGCGTGCAGGGCGGGGCTCCAATCGAGCCGCATGGCGGCCGCGAGACGATCCGGCAGACGCTCGATTGCCGCCTGCAATGCGTCGAGCTCGGCCCATCCGCCAACGAGGTGCAGCCAGGCAGAGAGACTGGTCACGAAGGTCTTCGTTGCCGCCACGCTGCGCTCGGGCCCCGCAGCCATCGGGAGCACGATGTCGGACGATCTCGCCAGGGGGCTCTCGGTATCATTGACAATGGTTGCGGTCAGCGCGCCGGCGGCCTTGGCCATCGCCACCGCCTCGACGAGGTCGTCGCTCTTTCCGGATTGCGAAACCGCGAGAAACAGCTGGCCACTGAGCTTCAGCCGCTGCTGATAGATGGTGGCCACATTGGGCGCGAAGGCGCCCACGGGGATGCCGAGGTGGCGCTCGACAAGGTGCTTGCCGAACGTCGCCGCATGGGCCGAGCTTCCGCGCGCGCAGGTGAGGACGAAACTCGGCGG
>Ga0208981_1000158_pt1 | contig 10847 bp, 11 predicted proteins | sample MedBloCAOM1_M1_FD_187839 | JGI IMG/M metagenome (GOLD analysis project Ga0208981, IMG submission 187839) | Forest soil microbial communities from El Dorado National Forest, California, USA - Mediterranean Blodgett CA OM1_M1 (SPAdes) (version 2) | ecosystem: Environmental > Terrestrial > Soil >... | reverse complement strand
TTTCAAATAGCTTTTTTAGAAGATGCGTGCATCGCTAGATGCGCCGGCGCTCGACAAGGACATAAATCCTATTCGGGCATTGCCGATCTTGTTGAGTTTTTTGTCTCGCTCGCGGTGAATTTTGAACCTGCGACGAGATGGAAAGACACACATATGGAACTTCGCCGACCTATTGAAACGATTGCAATGCCCGATCAATTTCCGGTTTTTGAGGTGATCTTGAAGAAGCGAGGCCGGGCTTGGAGGTGGTGCGTGTGCACGACCGAAGGGCAGATTGTTACGCAGGGCTCGGACCGCCGCCGATCCGGTGCCAAATACAAGGCCGACAGGGCACTCTTCCTGTTGCTGTTGTGGGCGCCGTATCGGTCGACCCGGCTGAGTAATCCCGACGCCACGGGTTACGATTACTCTGGCCGGACGCGCTCCCCTAGCTGACCGCTTTAGGCTTTCGAGGATCGATCGCGATATCCGCCTTGCACCCGACAATGCTTCAATTCCGGCTCTGTCTGGCCCTCCCCTGCTACGCCGGATCGCTACGCCGCATCCTGGGAAAGAAGACCCGATGGCTCAAAAGGCCATCGGGCAAGTCTAGGGAGGAAACGCCCTTGGGGGGCCTCTGGACGGCGCGAACGCCGAAAACATGCCTCCTCTTACCTGATGCAGTCCTTCGCGTATTTCGCGAAACCGATACGATTTTTGGAAACACACGACCCGCACTCAACGCCGCCGATGTGGCAAGGGCCACCGCGTTCAATGTCGTTCAGGCCGCCGAAGCCGTTTAGCAAGCGTCCGCGCCGGCACCCGCCAGCGGTTGCTCACTTCCGCCTGTGGCGGCGGTCGGTGTACCCCTCACAAGCTGTTTCATGCGTTTGAGCATGATGTTTCCCCCCTGTGCCATGGTAAGCTGAAGGAAAGTCTCCCGGCAGAAACCCGGCGGTTTTTGGCCAGCATCCCGTGAGCCGGCTAGTCCCCGAAGCCGTCTTGAGCGGCACAATCGCTTCCTCGACGAGGTGATGGAATGAAGCGGCGGCAGTTCATCACGTTCCTCACCCGGCCAAACGCCGGTTGGCCCCAAAACTTACGGGTGCAGCACCGTTATTGGGTGCCCCTGGTAGTGGCGTTGAGCGGAATGGCGTGCGTGCTGTCATCGCATTCCTCCCTGTCTCAGGAGCCGGTCAAAGAGGCCGCTTCAGAGCAGCAGGTTTTCAACAATGCCTGTCGAACCTGCCACACGATCAGGGAAGGCGACAATCGACAAGGCCCTAACCTGTACAAGGTTATCGGAAGGAAAGCCGGATCGCTGCCGGACTACAGTTATTCCAGCGCAATGAAGGGCGCTGACTTCGTCTGGGACGACGAAAAGCTCCAGCACTTCATCGCAAGCCCCGATGAAGTCGTGCCCGGCAACAACATGAAGCCCTATAGCGGTCTCGCATCGACCGATGACAGAACAAAAGTCATCGCCTACCTGCGGTCAGTCGCGACCGGTCGACCGTGACTCGGCCGACTATGCAAAACGTTGCCGAGCCTTGAAAACACATCGATCGGCGATCGTCGCTTATTGCAGCGGCCAAGTTTCAATCGCCGCGTGATTACCGCGATTTAATCTTGCACTCAGCCAAGGTTCATCAAGGAACCACTACTTTCCGAGCGGGGACAGAACCACGGAGAGTAAAGTGAAACTTAAATTCGCACTTGTTGGATTGGCCGCACTCGGCGGCGCAGCACTTTCAGCGGGAACCGCATCAGCTATGCCCATCGGCTTAGCCACAAACGCCGACATCGCGTCCAATGTCGAACAGGTACGGTTGGTTTGTGACGTGTATGGCCGTTGCTTTCGCACCGGTCCCCGCTACTACGGTTATGGCGGACCGGTTGTCCGATACGGTTACGGCGGCGGATGGCACCGCGGTTGGCATCGCGAACGCCGCTGGTAATAGTTTCAAGAGGGCTTCGGCCCTCTTTTTTTTATGCACGTGCTCTCTGTGGTGCCTTGTCCGGTGGCCTCGCACCGCCCCGAAGCGGCTTTGTTCTTGTCCCTGAGGGCATCGTCGCCGATGATGGCACCAACAAACAAAGGGGATAGCGGCCATGGGGCGTGTTTGGTGCGTACTTCTCGCAGCCGCATGGCTAGCCCTTGGCGTCGTGCCATGCTCCGCACAAAACTATCCGGCACGGCCGGTGCGCCTCGTCGTCGGATTCCCGGCCGGAGGTCCTACCGATGCGATCGCGCGCATCGTGGCGCAGAAGTTATCCGACAAACTCGGCCAACAGTTCTTTGTGGAGAATATCGGCGGCGCAGGCGGAAACACCGCGGCGGGCCAGGTCGCCCGCGCGGCTCCTGATGGTTACACCATCATGGCGATCAGCACCGGCTTCGTCGTGAATCCCAGCCTGTACGCCAAGGTGCCGTACGATCCCATCAAGGATTTTGCGCCGGTGACACTGGTGGCCGTTTCTCCAAATGTGGTGGTCGTCAACCCGACGGTGCCGGCCAAGTCGCTGCCTGAACTGGTGCAGTTGATTCGAGATAATCCCGGCAAGTACAGTTTTGCCGGCCCGGGTGTGGGCTCTACGCCGCATCTGGGGGGCGAGCTGTTCCGGCTGGCGTTCGATCTCGACCTGGTACACGTGCCGTTCACCGGCGCCGGGCCTGCAATCCAGGCGACGGTTGGCGGACATACTCCGATCGCCTTCACGGCCCTCCCGCCCGCTCTCTCGGCGGTACAGAGCGGGCAGTTGCGCGCGCTCGGTGTTGCCGCGAACCAACGCGCGGCGGGGATGCCGGATGTGCCGACGTTCGCCGAACAGGGCGTCAACGATCAGGAAGCCGACACGCTCACCGGCATCGTCGCACCGGCTGGAACGCCCAGGGAAGTCATCGACTTGCTTTATAGAGAGACCGCCAACGCCGTCAGGCAACCGGAGGTCAGCGAGCGCCTCAAAGTGCTCGGCTTCAAAGCGGTTGTGGATACACCGGATGAGTTCGGCGCCCGGATCAAGCTGGAAATAGAAAAGTGGGGCAAGGTCGTGCGCAACGCGAAGCTGAGGATCGATTGACGATCTGCGTGGCCGTAAAAAAAGACGAGGTCGTCAGCGCGCGGCGCATCGTTCCGGCGCTGCACCGATCGCGATTGCTGACCCGGTCGCCGCACCGATCGCTGAGGATGCCGATCATAACGGCGCGCTGAGTCCACGCCTCACGCGAGGGCTGCATCATTCGGAAAGTCGCGACGGTGCGGCGGTCGTTTACCTTCTTCGAAGCACGGAGTATCAATTTTGCAATTGTGGTGTACTCTAAGTGATGCATGTCGATGGTCGACTTGCATTGAACCAAACTTTTGGGATCACGGAGGGCAACATGGCCAAGAAAGCGAAGAAGGCAAAGAAGACAGCCAAGAAGACAGCCAAGAAGAAAAAGAAGTAGTTCGACGAAAACCTCATGGCATCCGGATAGCCTCTGAGGTCCGTCGCGTCCTTCGCAGCACGGACAGGTGGCAGCTTTCGCCGACAGAGTATCCGCTTAACAAACATTGAGGCCGGACCCTTATGCAGATGGCTGCTGCATAACGGTCCGGTTTTTCGTTGGGACCTGATCAAGCGGTCGGCGCTGGACTGCTTGCCGAGGATCGGCATTTCACCCCAGTGAGAGTTCGAGCCTGCGGCCTTCGCGCTCCGTCGCTTCCAGGGGTTGCGCCGTGATACCGTCAGAGCTAGTTTTCGCCGCGAACTGGGAGGAGTGCCGGCGATGCGCTATGCTGCGTTTATAGTAGGATTTGTTGCCCTTACGGCACCGGCGCATGCCGAGCCCCGCTCAGCGTATGTGACGATGGTCTTGCAGGCTTTCGCCGCCAAGGTGGAATGCCCCGGCACGGACGTCGCCTATCAGGATCTGGTGCAGAAGGCTCAGGACATGCACCTGCCGGACGAAACCACCGAGAAGGTGCGAAAGGCCATCGCCTACATGCACACGGGTGGAAAAATGGGCGAGCGCCAGGATGACGACCTCATGTCTGAAGTGGCCATGGCGACAAAGTCGACCGACCTGGACCAGAAACGTCTCGGCATGACAAGCTGGTGCGAGACTCAGAAAACCAGGCTTGCCGGGTTTATTCGGACGAAAAACTAGCTTTGGCTCGGCGCCGTTGGCTTACTGGACGTTCCGGCCTCGCCGCATCGCTCATCCTTGGCCAGCGCAGCATCATCTCGACGGCACTCATCTGACGTGGAACGCAATGTCCGCTTCCGCTGGTGGACTTGGCGCCAATGCCCGCTTCGCGCCATGCTGAGCCTTGGGCAGCCTAAGTTCTTGGGCAGCCTAAGTTAGCGTCCATTCTTCAGCGCTTGCGCCGGCCAGGGCCCGGACGCGCGCTTCATCTGCCGCGAGTTCGCGCGCCGATCCGGAGTAAACCACGATGCCATCATCCAGCACATAGGCATCGTCGGCAATTTCAAGGCTCATTCGCGCATTCTGTTCGACCAGCAGAACGGAAATGCCCTCAGCCTTCATTTGCTGGACGATGCGAAAAACCTCGCGCACGATCAGCGGCGCCAACCCCTGCGACGGCTCGTCGAGAATAAGGAGCCTTGGGTTCAGCAGCAGCGCACGGCCGATCGACAACATCTCCTGTTCGCCGCCGGAAAGTTGACGGCCGCGATTGAGCTTGCGCTCCGCCAGACGCGGGAACAGGTCGTAGATTCGCTCGATGGTCCACGGACCCCCACGCTCAAGCGGGACCTTGAGATTCTCCTCGACACTGAGATTAGCGAAGATGCGCCGGCCCTCCGGCACATAACCCACGCCCTGCGCGGCGATGCGGAAGGTCGGCCAACGCGTTGTGTCCTCGCCGAAGATTGTAATTTTGCCATCGCGCGCGGGCGTAAGCCCCATCAGGCTGCGCAATGTCGTGGTCTTTCCCGCGCCATTGCGCCCCAGCAATGCGGTGATTTTACCCTCGGCAACCTCAAGGCTGACGCCATGCAGGATGTGGCTCTTGCCGTAATAGGTGTGGAGGCCCTCGGCGGTGAGTGCTGCGGTCATGCGGCGTTACCCAGATATGCCGCCTGAACGGTTTCATTGGCGGCGATTTCCTGGGGAGTGCCTTCCGCCAACATTCTGCCCTGATCGAGCACGCTGATACGGTCGGCGAGATGAAAAACCACGCGCATGTCGTGCTCGATCAGCACGATGGTATAGTTACTGTCGCGGTGCAGCCGGCGGATGAGCTGGGTGATCTGATATGTTTCCTGGTCGCCCATACCGGCCGTGGGTTCGTCGAGCAGCAGCAGGTGCGGCCTCAACGCCAGCGCCATGGCAATCTCGGCGGCCCTCTGATCACCATGCGCGAGTTCGCCGACCAGCCTGTCCGTTTTGGTTTCCAAAGATACCAGTTTGAGGGTCTCTTCGACGCGTCGATGAATTTGTGCTTTTGCCGAAGCGTTGATCCAGGGCCGCAGCCGGTAACCACCGGCAACCTCCGCCGCAATGCGGACATTTTCGAACACCGTGAGCTCTGGAAAAATTTCGGTGATCTGGAAGGTTCTGGCCATACCGAGCGTCACGCGCTGATGCGTGGCCAGCTTGGTAATGTCTCGGCCATCGAACGTTATGGCACCGGACGTTGGCGGAAAAAACCCGCTGATCAGGTTGAAGAAGGTGGTCTTGCCGGCGCCATTCGGCCCGATGATCGCGCGCAGTTCTCCCTTGGCCACAGCCATTGACACATCGCGCACAGCCACCAGATTCCCGAATCTCTTGGTGACGTTCTGGATGTCGAGGACGTTCATGCCTTGCTCCGCTGAATGAACCCAAGCAATCCGCGCGGGAAAAACAGAACGACCAGGACGAAAAGCAACCCGACGAACGACATCCAGTTGACCGTGATGCTCGAGAGGTAGTCCTGCAGGACGACGAACACGGCGGCGCCGAGAAGCGGGCCCCAAAAGCTTCGCATGCCGCCCATCACCGCCATCATGACGAAATCGCCGGACTGGCTGTAATGCAGCCCCCTCGGATCGGCGAAGTTGTTGACGAGAGCATAGAGTGCGCCGGCAAATCCCATGAAAAAGCAGGACAATGTGAACGCGATCCAGATATGCCGCTCCACCGGGATGCCCAGAAAGCGAGATCGGCGCTCGTTCTCACGGATCGCGATCATGGTGCGGCCAAACGGCGAGCGCAGAATAAATCCCATGGCGGCGACGACTAAAGCGAAACAAAACAATACAAAGAAATAGAAATTGTTGGCGTCTGAAAGAATGTCGAGCTTGAACAGGCCGAAGTCGATCGGCTGACGCGAGAACCCGCGCAGCCCGTCATCGCCTCCCGTCAGCGAGCTCCACTGAAATGCGATGTAGTAAAACACCTGGCCGAAAGCGATCGTCACCATGGCGAAATAGACGCCGCGCCTTCGCACGATAAGCGTGCCGAGGATGGCGCCGCAAACGCCGCCCAGCAGCATTCCCGCGACAAGGGCTAGCGGCGTGCTCGGCGCCAGAAATTTCAACGCCAACCCCGCCCCATAGGCGCCAAGACCAAAATAGGCGGCGTGGCCGAAGGACAGAACACCGGTGAATCCGAGCAGGAAATTCACCGACATCGCCGCCAGTCCGAGCACAAGGACGCGTGTGGCGAGCGCGGTGTAGCCGCCGAGCGGCACCATCCAATAAGGGGCGAGCACCAGAGTTGCCCAGATCGCCGCGAGGACGATGAGCTTGCGTGTTTGCTCGGCGCTCAACTCATCATTCCTTCTTCGCCAAGCAATCCACGCGGACGTATCAGAAGGACCACCGCCATCATGACATAGATGACTGCCTCACTGGCAGCGGGGAGAAACACCGCGGTCATTCCGGACGCCACTCCAATCAGCAGGCCGCCCAGCATCGTCCCCGGCAGGCTGCCGATACCGCCGACGATAATGGCGATGAAGCTGGGCATCAGCAGACCGGTTCCCATGGTTGGCTCAAGACCCAATTGTCCGGCGGCGAGCACGCCGCTGAGACCTGCGAGAAAAATACCGACGGCGAAATTGAGTGAGCGCAGCATTTGCACATTGATTCCGAGCGCGGCAACGGTCTCAAGATCCAGCGTGCCGGCGCGGATGCGAATGCCCAATCGGGTGTAACGCAGCAGCACGAACAGTAACGCCACGGCAATCATCACCACGGCCACCATGAACAGGCGATAACCCGTGATGAAAAAGAAATCATTGCTCAACGGTTGCGCCAGAAACGGCGGGATGGTGACCGGCTTGCCCTGCGGGCCAAAAATGAAGCGGGTGCCATCCTCGATGATAAAGGCCAAGCCGAAGGTGAGCAGCAGGCTGTAAAGCGGATCGCGCCCGTACAGCGGCCGGATCAGCACCCGTTCGACCGCAAGCCCGATAACTGCAGTCAACGGCGGTGCGATCAGGAGCGCGCCCCAAAATCCGATATAGGGCGTGATCGCATAGGCGATGTACCCGCCGATAACGAGAAATCCGCCATGGGCGAAATTGATGGTGTTGCTCAGGTTCAGAATGAGCGAGAGGCCGAGCGCCATCAGTACGTAGAACGCGCCGATGATGAGCCCGTTGGTGATATTGAACAGGAGAAGCTGCGTCATAACTCACCGGAAAGGAAACACAGATGTGATCCGGCGATGCGCCATCCCCGGATCGCGAAAACGATGGACTCTATCTTATGCCGGCCACTGAATTTTGCAGCCTGTCTCTTCAACGGCGGGAGCAGTCTTGTCGCCCGGCACGACCTCGTCCACACGATAGAGATCTTCCGGATCGTCCTTGCCCTTTGATTGCGCCTCGCCCACAAAGGCTGACGTCATAAGCTGATGGTCGCCCTTGCGATAGTAGCATTTGTTCGGCTGCAGCTTGACATCGTCCGGCAGCTCGAAATTCTCCAGTGCCCCCGCAAGCTTGATCGCTTCGAGTGTTTTCTCCCGGTTCGCAACCAGGGCAAAAGACATCGCCGAAGCATAACCGAACCAGTGGCGCGCAGTCGGCACATTGCCGCCATTGACCTTGCGAATATCCGCCACGAACTTATCGACGCCGGGAACACCCGGTTGCTTCCAATACCATTCGAACATCCAGACGCCGATGCGCGCTTCCGGCGGCAGGGCGGCCAGCGATTCCAGCTCCTGCTGCGTTCCTGCAACATGGATTTGTTTGTTGAGGCCGAACTGCACGACTTGCTTCAGGCAGTTGATCATGTCGGAGCCCTGCACCAGCAGTATCAGCACGTCCGGATTTGCCGCCCGCGCCTTGATCAGGTAGGCGGAGAAATCCGTGGTACCCAAGGGCGTGAGCTCATTGCCGGTGACGGTACCGCCGAGCTTTTTCAGGTCGTCAGTGCACGCGTCATAAAGCGTATGGCCGAAGGCATAGTCGGGCGTGATGAAATGCCATTTCTTGCCGTACTTGCTGTACAACACGCTCGATACCGAATTCGCTTCCATCCGCGTCGTGTTGCAGACGCGGAACACATTCCACTTGCAATCCTTGCCGGTGATAGAGTCGGTGTGCCCTCCGGAGACGATGTGCAGGATTCTCTTTTCACTGGTGACCTGAGCGATCGCGGCGGCAATACCGGAATTGACGTCGCCAATCATGAAGTTGACCTGATCGCGTTCGATCAGCTTGCGTGCTTTTTGCACGCCGGTGCCGACGTCGTTTGCGGAATCTTCCACCAGCAATTCGACCTGGCGTCCGAGAATGCCGCCTTTGGCATTCATCTGCTCGACGGCAAGCTTGGCGCCCATCACCTCGTTGCCCGCCGGCGCGGCGTAGACACCGGTAAGGGGATCGACCATGCCGATCCGTACCGCCGTTTCGCCTCGTGCCTGGATGACGAAGGGTGACGCCACTTGGAAGACGCCGAGCGCGGCTGCGCCCTTCATGAGCGTGCGGCGATTGAATTTCGCGGTGAAAGCCGGCGATGTCATGAGTTCTCCTCCCATGGATTTCTTGTTTTCTTCTTTGGCATTTCGATCGCTGGGCGCCGCCAGCCGCCGAGCTTCATATCCTCTTGTGTCAGACCGGCCATTGTATCTTGCAGCCGGTGGCCTCAGCCGGACCGGCGGCCTTTTCGCCGGGCACCGGGTTGCGCACCGTGAACATATTGTCCGGATCGCCTTGCGGCGGATGCGCTGGATCGACCATTCCGATCCGCACCGGCGTTTCGCCCCGAGCTTTAATGATGAAGGGTGAAGTGAGTTGCACCGCAGCAATAGCGGTGCCTGTTTTTAGAATCGTCCTCCGATCGAGCGGCCAGGACCGTTGCGTGGTACCCATGCTATCCTCCCCAGACAATCTATCCTCCCCAGACAATGCGACGTATCCTGATAGCGGCATTCTTCGATGCCTCGACAATCGACAATCGCCATCAGCGTAACCCTTTCGGATTTGTTTTGCCAATAATAACCCGGTGAGGTCCTGCAACCTTCGGCCTAGTCGACATCGCATCGCACGCCGCCTCTGAAAATTTCCTCGCCGCAAGCCGTGACTTTGTATCAACAGCAGCGACGCGGTGGCGGCTCACGGCGTCGACGCGGTCATCGGTTCGCTCGACGATTTTGCGCTGCTGGAGACCGAAGCCCGATTGAAATTGTCCTGATGACAAACTGGGTGCGCGGCTATAGCCTACCGCAAAATAAAACGCACGGGAGGATGGCATGCCAGACGCAATGGTTGCAGCATCTCTTTCAGAGGCAACCAGCGGCGGTACGACGCAACAGGTCGACGTCGCGGTGGTAGGGGCCGGGTTTGCCGGCCTGTATCTTCTGCATCGGTTGCGCAAGGCCGGCCTCACGACAGTGGTGTTGGAGGAGGCCGACGACGTCGGCGGCACCTGGTACTGGAACCGATATCCCGGCGCACGCTGCGACATTCAGACCATCGACTACAGCTACACCTTCGATCCTGAGCTGGAGAGCGCGTGGAAATGGTCGGAGAAATACGCAACCCAACCCGAAATCCTGCGCTACTTTGGCTTCGTCGCCGACCGCTATGATCTGCGGCGCGACATCCGCTTTCGTACACGGATCACGGCGGCGACGTGGGATCAGGCCGCGGAACGCTGGCTGCTCACGACCAACGAAGGCGCGACCGTATCCTGCCGCTATTACATCATGGCCACCGGCTGTCTTTCCGCGCCCAAACCGCCGGAGATCGATGGCGTCAAAGACTTCAAGGGCGAGGTCTATTTCACCGGCCGCTGGCCGCATGAGGAGGTCAAGCTCGCCGGCAAGCGCGTCGCGGTGATCGGCACGGGATCGTCCGGAATCCAGTCGATCCCGTTGATCGCCGAGCAGGCGGCCCATCTGACCGTTTTCCAGCGCACGCCGAACTTTGCCCTGCCCGCCCACAATGGTCCTGCGCCGGCGGATCGCGTTGCCTTGCTGGAAGGCGACCGCGCCGGCTACCGTGAACAGGCTCGCTGGTCGCTGGCAGGTGTACCGTGGCCGCAACAAACGGCGGTGAGCTGGCAATTGAGCGATGCCGAGCGCCGCCAGCGCTTGGATGAGGCGTGGGCCAAAGGCGATCTCGTCTACATCCTGACCCAGCTTTGGGCCGACCAGGGCGTCGACGTCGATGGCAACGCGCTGCTCGCGGACCTGATCCGCGAGAAGATCCGCGAGACCGTGAAGGATCCGGAAACGGCCGCGGCGCTTACGCCGCACGACCATCCGTTCGGGGCCAAACGTCCCTGCCTCGATACCAACTACTACGCCACCTACAACCGTCCCGACGTCACGCTGGTGAACCTGCGGCAGGAGCCGATCAAGTCGATCACGGCTTCCGGCATCAAGACCGACGAGCGCACGTTCGACGTCGATGTCATCGTGTTCG
>Ga0208981_1000155_pt1 | contig 10953 bp, 9 predicted proteins | sample MedBloCAOM1_M1_FD_187839 | JGI IMG/M metagenome (GOLD analysis project Ga0208981, IMG submission 187839) | Forest soil microbial communities from El Dorado National Forest, California, USA - Mediterranean Blodgett CA OM1_M1 (SPAdes) (version 2) | ecosystem: Environmental > Terrestrial > Soil >... | reverse complement strand
GCTCCGCAAAACGCGTTTTGAGGCCCTCATCGTCGAGCGCCCGTATTTCGGCCTCGCGCGCGTTGATGGCGGCGATGATGGGCGCAACCTTCATGAAATTCGGCCGGGCGCCTACGATGGTAAGAATTTTCATGCGGCGATCCTGGGGCCCTTGAACTATCCGGCCAGTTCTCTCATTTTCCAGCTATAAGATTATACTCAGAACGTTCAGCTGTTACGTGGAAGCGAAGCGCCCTGACTCGCACTCGATACCGTCACCCGATGGTCTGGCCGTGGGTATGCGAGTCTGGCTCCAGGAGCCCGACAATAAAATTCACTATGGTCTGCAAAGCGGCGTGATTGTCCGGTCCGGTTCTGACCGCGCCATTTCTGCGTGCCAGGTTGATTTTCGTTTGGATATCTTCGACATTCTCAAGGAGAATCATACGCCCTTGATCGGCCAGGTAGCGATCCACCGCCCCGGTCTTGCCGCGGAAGATGCTATAGACAGGAACGCCGAGCGCGGCTGCTTCCCGATTCATCGTGCCGCCGCCGCTGATCACAAAATCGGAATACCAGATAATGTTCAGTCCATCGATCACGTGTTCCGGGATGAGTATTCTTCCCTTGGCAATCAACTCGGGCCAGAGCTCTTGTACACGGGCGCCCTGCCGGGCATTTCGCGGCAGCACGATCATCTTCGCGTTTGGTTGTTTGGCGAGATGTTCCACCACCGCATGAAACAACTCGTCGCTCTGCGGGTTATGGTAGTGCGCTTCATTCGCCGGCGGCCGGATGGTCACAACCAGATCCGATTCCAGAATGCCTAGTTGAGCCTTGATCGCCGGGTTGGGTTTGAATCCAGGAACGTACACGTCCTCTTTGATGCCCGGGTATCTCAGAACGCGCTTCGGATCCATTTGGACGGCTTCGACTGGGATCACATCCGGAACCACCGCCCAATCGGCTGAAAGGTTCAAGAAGCCATGGCTGGAATGTTCGTAATCACCGATTTGCATCACGGTGATGCCCAGGAGAAACGACGTAAGGATTTGTGTTCGCGAGCCGTGCGCAACCGCGAGGTCAGGCTTCTCCCGGATGATGATCGGGATGAGTCGCAACGCGCGAATCAAGGCTCCCCATACCTTCAGGAACTTGTTCTTCCCGTAATGATGGCCGATGATTTTGCAGTCCAGGTGGAACAACTCGATCATTTCCAAAACTTGGTAAGCGTCTCGTCCGGTCAGGAATACGGAGCAGCCGAGCGCTTCCAATTTCGGCAGAATCGGCGCGAAAAATGGAATATGCGGTGAATTGTCAAGGTCAATCCAGATCTTTTTGCCGCGGACTCCTGCTTTTTCATGCGCCCGTGATGGCACATTTTTAACGCCGGTCAACGGAGAACTCACCATGGTTATCATAATTTAAATCTCGATTGCGGCGATCGTCCAGATAAATACAGCACCGAGTTACACAGGGCGCAAAGTTAACGCCTCGGTTGACTCTCGCAGGTTCGCGCTTTGGGACAGGAACTCCAAAATAGTCTGGATGACTCTGGTTTGATCACTGGGCTCGAGTTGGGGATACATCGGCAGTGAGAGAATTTCGGAGGCCGCCTTTTCAGAAACCGGGAAATCTCCCTGCTTGTATCCGAGGTGCGCGTAAGCGTGCTGCAAATGAAGGGCTACGGGATAGTGAATCCCGGTATGAATGTGCGCTTCGGTGAGATATTTCTGAAGCCCTTCGCGGTCCTGCACCCGGATCACATAGAGGTGATATACGGAGCGGGACCACTCGGGCTGGCACGGAGCAATGACCTCTTCAAACGAAGATAGCATGTCGTCGTATCTCCGCGCGGCATCCTGCCGGCGGCGATTCCACTCGGTCAGATGCCGGAGTTTCACGCTCAAGATACCTGCTTGGATGGCATCGAGCCGGCCGTTGTAGCCTTCGATTTCATGGTGGTACTTCCGGGACTGCCCATGATCGCGTAACATTTTGGAGGCTCGCGCAACCTTTTCGTCATTGGTTGTGATCGCGCCGCCTTCACCGCAGGCGCCCAGATTCTTGCCCGGGTAAAAGCTGAATGCGGCCGCGTGTCCCATCGAGCCGGCCTTGCGCCAGCGATTTTCTTTCTTCGAGAAATACTCGGCGCCATGCGCTTGGCAGGCGTCTTCAATCACGACGAGTCCAAAGCGGTCCGCCAGTTCAAGGATTGGATCCATATCCGCGGTCTGCCCGTACAGGTGAACGGGGATCACCGCGGTCACAGGCTTGCCGAGCGTGCGGTGGACATAGCGGCCCGTGCGGCTGTCGAGCTCGCACTTCGTTTCCATGTACTGGCGCAATTTCAACGGATCCATCGTATACGTGCGGGCGTCCACATCCACGAAATCCGGACGTGCTCCTGCTTGGGAAATCGCCTCTGTGGTCGCAATAAATGTGTGGGGAACCGTAAGGACAATGTCGCCCGGCTGGACACCGGCGCCCGTGAGGGCAAATCGCAACGCGTCCGTGCCACTGCTGACGCCAACACAATGTTGGGCGCCGCAATACTCGGCAAATTCTCTTTCAAATCCTTCCACGGCGGGACCGCCAATGAACGCGGCCGTCCGGATGGCTGTCTTGAATGCAGCTACGAGCTCGTCCTGAAGTTCAATGTGCGGTGTCACCAGATCTACAAACGGAATAGGCCGGTTCTCAGTCATTTTTGCGTCCTCGCTTCGGATGGGATTGATCGCAGTATTTTTGCGGGATTGCCGGCAACGATGACGTTGGGAGGCACGTCACGCGTCACCACGCTTCCGGCTCCCACGATGGAGTTTTCTCCAACGACCACTTTGGAAAGGACCGTAGCCCCGGATCCAATGGACGCTCCCCGCTTGATGATGGTCGCCTCGACGCGCCAATCGCTCTCGGTTTGCAATCCGCCTTCCGCCGTGGTCGCACGCGGATAGGAATCGTTGATGAAGGTTACGCCGTGGCCGATGAAAACGTTGTCCTCAATCTCCACGCCTTCGCAGATGAATGTGTGACTTGAAATTTTGCAGCGCCGCCCCACTTTGGCATTTTTCTGGATTTCGACGAATGCTCCGATCTTCGTTTCGTCGCCGATCTCGCAGCCATACAGGTTGATGAATTTGGAGAGCCGGACTCCCTTTCCCAGCTTTACGTCCGGCGCGATTGCGCAGAATTCGTTCACAGGCGCACCAACTCTCCCCTTTTCTTGATGGAAACGTCGGCCGCTTCCAGCATCCGCACCACGCGCAAGCCGGCTTCGCCGTCATTGAACGGCGTCTTGTCGTTCATAATGCAATCGGCGAAATAATCGCTTTCGATACGCAGGGCCTCTAATTGTTCGATCTGCGGCGCCCACATATCCCCTGACCGGTAATTGACCAGAAGTTCGCGGACTTTATCACCCGAGGAAATTTTGACTCCCTTGTCGTACACGCGGATCTTTTCATCAGCCACCAGGTCATTCCAGACCAGCATTTTTTTCTCGCCGCCAATGAGCGTCGTCCGGATCTTGACGGGAGAAAGCCAATTGACGTTGATGTGCGCAATCACGTTGTTCGGGTAATAAATCGTCATGAAAGCCACGTCTTCGACGCCATTCAGGTGGTTTTGTCCCGTGGCGACGATGGCTTCCGGGTCGCCCTTGATCAAATGGTCCATGATGGAAAGATCGTGAGGAGCCAGGTCCCAAATGACGCTGACGTCATGCTGAAAAAGACCCAGGTTCACCCGCCACGAATCGTAGTAGTACAAATCACCCAGAGCTCCGTTGTCATTCAGCTCGCGGATTTTTCGAACCGCACCCGTGAACAAAAATGTGTGATCCACCATGATTTTCAGGTTCTTACGCGCGGCCAATTCGATGAGTTCTGACGCCTGCGCGGAAGTGGAGGTGAACGGTTTTTCCACGAATACATGTTTCCCATGCTCGAGAGCGGCCTTAGCCAGTTCGTAATGAGTCCACACGGGCGTAATCACCGCTATGGCGTCGACGTTGGGCGATTTGAGAATCGCGCAAGGATCGGTTGTTACTTCGATCGAAGGATAGCTGCGTTTGGCCCGCGCGAGGGCATCCATGTTTTTGTCACATAGCATTTCGACGCGAGTGTTTTCCTGCCCGTGAAAATTCCGGACGATGTTGGGGCCCCAATATCCGTATCCGATGACTCCGACTCTTATCATTAAGTCTCCCGCAATGAACCTATGGATTTTTGGTTAAGAACATAAAAAGACTGCGCACTGCCTGTGCCCATTGTGTGGACCACCGTTTCTGACCCTTTCGGTTCAAGGGAACCTTCCTGCCTGCGGGAAAAATTTTCAGGAAGATTCAAAAGCGTTCCACAAATAGTCCGCCCATCACTCATGCACTTACCTCGTGCCGCACGCCCTCAGAAACAGAACCCGCAAAAACTTCGCATAGGGGTTGGATTGGAATGACACAAGACCTATGAATTTCCAATGCGACCGACCTGCGAAGCAGGGTCACCGACACTACGATTCGGTGGTTTCCCTTGTGGCTAATCAGAATTCCCTCGATACCCTGCAAAGCATGATCGGCAATCTGGACTCTCTGTCCGCATTCCAGGTAAGGCCAAGGTTCAGCAGGCACTCCCGAGGAAACCAGGCTCTGGATGGCGTGTATCTCCGAAAATGGAACAGGGATAGGTACTCGGCCTTGTCCAACGACTCCGACTACTCCCGGGGTCACTAGAATGGGCAGCCTCTTCTGCACGTCGAAGCAGCAAAACAAATACCCGGGGAACAAAGCCGGCTTGACTTCCTCGTTCTGGCGGTCCCGCCGCTGCTCACATGACTGCACAGGAAGAAAAATTTCGTACCCCTTCCCACTTAACAAAGTGGCAGTGGACTGCTCCCGGCGTTTCCTGGTCTGGATGGCGTACCACGCCGTTGAATTCCGTTCAGGAGTCATTGATTTGTTCCCATTTCGCGCAAAGTCTTGAGGTCTGGCTAGGCTACCGCCGTTAATGCGTTCACACTCACTATCCTGAGGTAGCAATCAGTCTGCCAAAGGCCTTAGGGAACTTGACACCTGTACGAACTCGCCTACCTGTAACTTACTCAATAAAGACTGGTTATTCGCACTTGTGGGTATTTCCATTTCCAATAGACCTCATACTGAATGAAATCTCCGGTCGATAGAGAAAACGGCTTCCATGATATGCGACAAAGTTTCCAGAATATCCCCTAGCTGGCCCTGCACTGGGCGCCGAATCGTTTGCCATCTCTCAATGTTACGCATTGATGCTAAAAGACTTAAAATACTGCAATAGACGGATCGTTGGGTTAAATCGGGCTGAGGTCACAAATTTGAGCGGCTTAAAGCTGTGAACATTCAACACTCAATCGAATGGGCGGAAGGTTGAGTCTGACTTTTTTTGTTAGTTCATGCCAGATCTTGTCAATTCTTGCTTTTGGCTCACCCCGTCACCCATCGATAGGGGTTCACTTCTGGGAATTAGAGGATTGACCCAAATCGTAGCCAGAATACTTGTAATACGAACCAGATCCGACAGAGTCTTCCGCACTGTTCAACACCACCCCAACAATATTTGCATCTTGCAATTCCTGGCAGGCCTTTTGCGAGACTGCGGCAGGCGTAATCCCCGCACGGACCACGAATAGCACTCCATGACACATTGTGGCCAAGACTGCCGCATCCGAGACGGGAAGGATTGGCGGGGAGTCCACTATGATCCAATCGAAAAGGCCGGAGACGCGGTCTAGAAGTTGTTTGAGTCGCCCGTTCGAGATCAATTCTGACGGATGGGTGACATGTTGTCCCGCTTGAACAAAGTAAAGATCGTCCTCTTGGCCTTTTTGTAGAATGTCCAATTCACCGATTCCACCCTGCAGATACTCCGCAAGGCCAGGTCCGGGAGGAGCCCCCAAGAGTTGGTGCAGCTTTGGGGCGCGCATATCGGCATCGATCAACAAGACCCGGCAGCCGCGTTGGCGGACCAAAACCTCTGCCAGATTCGCGGAGACGAATGTTTTGCCTTCCGCAGGAGTGGCGCTGGAGACCAGGAGAATACTTAAGGGTTTACTCTCGCGGATCCGGTAGAGCCGGGAACGCAAGGTGCGGAACTGCTCGGCTCCCTTGTGAAACTCCTTCGAGCTGGAGAACACCAGGAAATTGGGATCGGGATTCCAGACGGTTTTGACACATTTGGCCCGCAGCTCGTCGAGCTGGAGTATCTTGGAATCTTTCGCTGTACTCGAATCCGGCAGCACGGCTGGAGCAAGAACTGTCTTGGCCTCAGAGCCGATCTTGACGGCCTGACGGGACCCAAGCGGTTCGGCCGGCTCCTCTGCCTTCCGGTCCACCAGGCTTGCCGATCTCTCTTGTTCCGCCTTTTTCAGTGCTTCGTGAATCCGACTCATGAAATTCCTTTTGTCATGGAACGATTTGACCCATGTTGGGACTTAAGCTCCTGCTCGCGTGCTCGCGGCTGGTGTCCCCGGTTTCAAACTGGATGAATGTTTCTTCGCCGCCTTCGCGTCATATTCAATCACCGGAATTGAGACCAGAACCGGCAAACGGAGAGCTAGTTCGACATCCCGTTCGGAACGCATAGACGTATCCTGCATTTCCAACAACAGAGCAAGACCAAGCCCCAGAGCCAGTCCTCCAGCAAACCCACCCCCCAAAAAGGGGGGCACTTTCGGGAAGGAAGGTTGGTCGGGAAAATTCGCCGGATCCAGAACCCGGAAGTGCTCGGCCTGCTCGCTTTCTTCGAGGCCTTGGGACATCGACGATTGATCGTGTTTCTTGAGCAAGTCGTTGTAAAAACCAAGCGCAGTCTGATGATCGCGGGTTAACAGTTTGTATTCCTGCTCCACGGCTGGGCTGGATTGCACCCGGGTTTGATACAATTTGATTTGCTTTTGAATATCTTCCTGCTGCACCGTACGTTCCTTAATGACCTGATCGTATTGGTGGATTTGCGCGCGCAACTGCTGGATCTGGGCCGGCTCGGCCGCCGCCCGGAGGGTCTTTTCCGGCGGTGCATTTTTTTGTTGTTGGTCGCTTTCGGCCATCTTCTGCTTCAGCGCGGCGATATCGCTCTTCGCTTTAATTACGTCGGGATGATCGTTGGTGTATTTGGATTGAAGCGCAACCAGCTGTGCTTGCAGGGCGGCCAGTTGCTGGTCGAACGTTTCGGGATTTGCCCCTGACTGAGTTGCCTGCCAAGCGGACATTTGCTGCGACAAAACGGATTCGGCGAAACTCTTATCCTGTTGGGCGCGGCTCAAGGCTTGCGTGGAAGCTTCGAGCTGCGACGTCAGGCCCGTCAGAAGATTCAAATTCGTCTGATTCTGGTCCGGAAGCGATCCGAGATACCGGCGCTGGAACGCGGCCAGTTTTGCATCCTGCTCGTCGAGTTTTCCTTTGGCTTCTTCGAGCTGCTTTCCCAGAAATTCGGTGGTGTTGGTCACCTCGCCCTTGCGAAGTTGAATGTTTTCCGCCAAAAACATGGAAGTAATTTTGGCGCAAATTTGCTGCGTGGTATGGGGATCATCAAATACAACGCCGATCGTAAATCCCGGAAGATTCTGCGCTCTCGTTTCCGCCATGGGCTGGATCGGCGTGATGGTGATCGTACGCCGAAGCTGTTCTACCAAAACTTCCATCGGTAAACGGTTGATATCGTTGTGATACAGACCCAACTCCTGAATCACCGACTCAAGACGCGATCTGCTCAGAATTTGCTGCTGCATCGCAGCTAATCGCTGGTTGATGTTATCCGAAATGAGGGTAGGTACAAGATCCGGCGATACCGCGGGTTGCTGGACCAGAACTAGAGTCTGTGACGTAAAGCGTTTCGGCAAGACGCGCGATAGAACATATCCCGAAACTCCGCCGAACAGGGTAAGCAGCATGATGAGTATCCATCTCCGCCGGAGGATGGCAACTCCATCGCTTACGCTGATGTCTTGGCGCAACATTTCTTGCTCTCTTTCTATCTCTAATTCTGGCGGGCTCCACGCCCCGATCCGATCGGCGCGTTCAGTGTAAAAGCAGAGCCTGCACCGGTTGACTGGGCCGAGGTACCTGAAAACGCTACGATATTACATTCACAACGGGAGTAGTTTCCCAACGTGTAAAACCGATGACACCCACAAGTAACCACCCATAGTACACCCCAACTTAGCGGCTAAGGAGCGTACAATTCAGAGGCAGTCAACATATATATATATTAAATCTGTCATTATGTGCCGAATGCGAGAGCCTCTGAGAATGCTGGCCGCAAACCCTCTCCACGAGACTCCACCCTAAACTTCCATGGCCAGGGAGCGTGCCGCCAAGGCACAGACGGGAAGAACTTCAATATGCGCCATCGCCACCAAAGACGGCGCGAGGCGTCGAAATGAGAATTTTCAGATCGAGCCACAAGGACCAGGTTTGGCAATAGCGGAGATCCAGGCGCACCATATCGTCAAATCGTGTCCGGCTTCGACCGCTCACTTGCCACAATCCGGTAACGCCCGGCTTAATGTCCAAGACTCTCCGCCGGTGCCAGATATCGTAAATTTCAAATTCGTAGGGAACCGGAGGCCGCGGTCCGACGAGGGACATTTCGCCGCGCAAAACATTCCAAAACTGAGGTAGCTCGTCCAGGCTGGTTTTCCTGAGGAATGCGCCGATAGGAGTCACTCGAGGATCGTTTATGATCTTGTATACCGCCTGTTGAGATTCATTCTCTTTACCGCATTCTTCCTTGCCGGAAATGAATTGCTGAATGAATTCCTGGTGAATCTTCGGATCGTTATTCGTAAACATCGTCCGGAACTTCAGACATTTAAAGCGGGCGCCGAACCGGCCCAGGCGCTCCTGCTCGAAAATCACGGGACCCTTTGACGTCAGCTTGATAATCGCAGCGATGGCCGCAAGCAAGGGTGACAGCGCCAGCAAAAGGGCAGCGCTACCGGCGACGTCCATCACGCGCTTGATCACAAGAGGCATCCGTTTTCGAGAGTTCCCTCGATTAAGGTCTGGATAGAGCTTGGCGTCCGCCACCCAGCCGGAGTCGTTTCGGTCCCAAATTTCCGGGAAAACATGAAGGGAAATAGCGATTTTGGCTGCTTTCTCCCTCCCGAGATCCTTGGCAAGAGCCGTTTCAAATTTGGTTCGGAGAATTTCAGTGAGAGGGCGTTCCCCTTCGATGGAGACTTCCGTGAAGATGACCCCAAGAATGTCGCTTTTTTTATACCAGCCGGCCAGGTCGGTCTCCCGCTTGGTGGCCATAATGACTTCGGCGGCCTCTTCCAGAATCACCGCCGCCGAACCATATTCCAGATTCGCGTCGAGCAGCATCAAGACGAACGGCTTGCCGGAACGCTCCGCACGCCTGCGCTCGAGTGTCAACATGGAGTGAAATACGTTTTCCTGGAGCGCAGTTTCAGTATGCGCGGAAGCTTGGTCAAAACTACGATAGCTTTTCGCGTCCGCGGCAGTGATCCGCCCACGTTCTTGCAAGGGCGCTACTTTTGAATAGCCATCTGTCATCATGCACTCCTGCTAGATTCACGTGCCAGGTCGGGGGCCTCGAAGATCCGCCATCTCGGGATCAAGCACGCTGCGGGCATGCCACTGAGGAGACTGGAAGTAAGAAGCAATATTTAGGAAGCAATCGTGGGGCCAGAATATCCCCGGCCGAACGAATTAATCGTCGTGCAATTTTGCTGTACCTTGCTGAGCGCAAGACTCTTGGCGGAAAAGTCTAGCCTGACAGAATATGGCTCGATTGGGGGTATGTTGCCCCGCGACATGGATGGGAAAACAATTGCCCGATAGTTCTCATGATGTTCTATGGGAGTTCCCATATTCAGGCGAAATTGCCCAGTTTCTCTAAGCAATTTCAGTACGGAACAACCTTAGCTTTCTCATAGACTCTGAGGCACTTAGGTTGGATTGGTCCTTCGTACAAACAATACCTATAAATATCTCAATCAGGGGAATGCCGCCATTACTCAGTTTTTAAATCGATGGACCAAATGTTTGCGCAATGCCACTTCGCTCGCGGTCTTTTGCCTGATGCCCAAAGAGTAAACATTCGATGTGAAGCAGAGCCCGTACCCGATTTTTTGGATTTGCTGACCTCGCATGAGCCCGATGATCCGGTTCCAAGCCGGCATAAAAATGTCTTGAGGAATTTCTTGGCGCGCTTCTATGGAATCACCACTCGATAGATTCTTAGACAGGGAGGTCGTGAGCTCAATCCGAAAAGGCTGAGAATCTCAAACCGCGGTGCTACCGGAAATCATTCCAACGCGGCTGCGGATCTGCTCTCACGGCAGACTATAATTCACTCCGTGGAGGTTCTCGAAGGATGCGTATCGAAAGCCCGGCGCCATCTGAACAGGAGCGCCAAATGCTTCGCCACACCCTCGCCACGCTCGCCTATCGTGGCGGCAAGACACTTCGCGGAGCGCCCGAAGGATTTTCCGGATTTCGTGCGTCGGCATCCACGCGAACTCCGGGCCAGGTTCTTGCTCACATCGGAGATCTGCTCGATTGGGCGCTATCGATTGCACAGGGAAAACAGGAGTGGCACAACTCCCAGCTGCAGTCGTGGGAATTGGATTCACAAAGGTTCTTTGCCGCGCTTGCGGCCTTCGATGCGTACCTGGCTTCGGGCGAACCGCTCGGGGCCCCGGTGGAAAAACTCTTTCAGGGCCCGATCGCCGATGCTCTGACGCACGTAGGCCAAATCGCCATTCTGCGCAGGATGGCCGACGCTCCTGTCCGCGCCGAAAATTATTTTCGCGCGGAAATTGTTGTCGGCCGGGTCGGCCCCGATCAGGCCGCTCCGAAACGCGAATTCGACTGAGGTCTTAGATTGAAAGAGATCCCGAGAATTGCTGGTTTCTCGGATAAAGCAGCTCAGTGCGATTAGAATTCAAACCTCAGCGCGAACTGCATCACTCGCGGGT
>Ga0208981_1000153_pt1 | contig 10969 bp, 9 predicted proteins | sample MedBloCAOM1_M1_FD_187839 | JGI IMG/M metagenome (GOLD analysis project Ga0208981, IMG submission 187839) | Forest soil microbial communities from El Dorado National Forest, California, USA - Mediterranean Blodgett CA OM1_M1 (SPAdes) (version 2) | ecosystem: Environmental > Terrestrial > Soil >... | reverse complement strand
GACTCCGGCGTGCGGTCCTGGTCCCGGCAGGAGTTGGTCGCCGCCCCGGAATTCACGAACAGCGCCCCACCGGGGGCGATGGCAAAGGAGTGCACGACGTCGCCACCCTCGATCGGCAGGCCGCTCAGGATGATCTCGGGGGCGCCCTGCGGAACCAGGGCTCCGGCCTGCAGGCGATAGCGCACGATCTTTCCGGCGTCCTCGACGTACAGCGCCCCGCCAGACACGGCGATGCCGGTGCCGCCGCCTTCACGTCCGTCCTGGTGTGCCGCGCCGAAACGCTGGATCATCTCGGCGCGGCTGTCGCCATTCGCGTCGCGCAGCGCGACGATATAGCCGCCGGGCGCATTCTTGTAGTCGGTGTAGCGGCTGCTCCAGGTATTGACGTACACGTCGCCATTCGGCGCCACGGCCAGGTTCCGGACATGGCCGAGGTCGTCGGCGAATACCGATGCGCAGAATCCAGGCGCCATGGCGAGGGCGGAGTTGTCCTTCTCGCAGGCGATCGCCGATCCCGCAATCGCCACGCCGAGCAGCATCGCGCAACGTATGAGTTTCATTGCGGGCGCGACGGCGGTGCCATGAACTCGGGCCCTACCGGGTTGGTGATCCGCTCGCGCAGTACGCGGTCGATTTCGGCCTTGACGTCAGCCTCGAGCGACCAGCCGCCCACTGCGGCGACCGGTGCAAGCTGGTTGGGATGGCGCGCGCCCCACAACGCGACCGTGACGCCCTGGTCCAGGATCCAGCGCACCGCGAGATGGATGACACGCTTGCCGTAGCGGTATTGCGCGAGCAAATCCAGCCGCTCCACCGCGGCGAGATATTGCGCGAAGCGCGGTTGCTGGAATTTCGGGTCGTTCTTGCGCAGGTCGTCACCGCCGAACGTCGTATCCCGCTGCATCCTGCCGGAAAGCAGTCCGCGACACAGGGCCCCGTAGCCCAGGACGGCGATATTGTTCCTGCGGCAATACGGAAGAATTTCGTCCTCGATGCCGCGCTCGAAAAGGTTATAGGGCGACTGCAGGACATGCAGCGGGGCAACCTGCCTGAACGCCTCCATCTGCGCGACCGAGAAATTGCTCACCCCGATGGCGCGGATCTTTCCCTGTTTGTACAGCTCGGCCATCGCGGAGGCGGTTTCCTCCATCGGCACCAGGGGGTCCGGCCAGTGCACCTGGTAGATATCGATGTAATGGGTGCGCAGGCGCGCGAGCGAGTCCTCGACCTCGCGCGTGATCCGCTCGCGGCTGGCGTTGCGGAACACTTTCCCGTCGCGCCAGTCCAGGCCGGCTTTCGTGGCGATGACTGCGCGCGAGCGCAATCCGGACGCCGCCAGCGCCTTTCCGACGATTTCCTCGGAGCGGCCGAATCCGTAGACCGGCGCCGTATCGACGACGGTGATGCCTTGATCCAGGGCGGCGCGGATCGTCTCGATCGATTCCTTCTCTTCGCTGCCGCCCCACATCCAGCCGCCTATGGCCCAGGTGCCGATGCCGATGCGCGAAACTTCGAGAGAGGTGCCGGGGATTCCGGCGAATTGCATGTTGAGGTCAAGCGATTTCGGCATGCTGCCCATGATTCACGCTCCTATCACGCGCCATGATCGGCAGTGCCGGCTACCCCTTGATTGCAACGCCCGCGCGAACCGTTTCAGACGTAATGCCGAGCGATCGCGGGCACACCCGAGCCGGGCCGCTGGCGAAAAAAAGGGCGCCGGACCACAGCGCCTTTTTGAGGGGAGTCAGCGCAGCGCGACTGGCGCCGGGTTGACCGGAAGTGGCTTACCCGTTCGACGATATGTCCTCGTCGTTGGGGGAGATATAGGCCGTCACCTTCCGGCCAAGAGCGCCGGCTGGTGCCACCCGGTTCAGTTCGAACAAGGAAGACATGCCGTCAAAGTCCCAGGTGAATTCCTGGCCGCCTGCGACGAATCTGACTGTCTCGCCGTGCTTCACGTTGACCCACTTGGTTTTGGCATTGATGACGATGGTGCGCTGTGCGGCCGAGAGTTGCGCGGCGTGACCGAGCACGTCGGCCTCGGTCACCGTGGCGGTGGCGGCGAGGCTGAAGGCGGAAAGCGCCAGTGCGGCCAAAGTCGGAGCGAGCAGTTTCATAGCGTCCTCCTTAGCCGAAGGAGACGTCTTCGTCTCCCAGTTCGACATAGACCGTCACGCCGTGATCGACCGCACCCGCGGGAGCGATCTGGCTCAGGTCAAACGGCTGGGGCTGGGCCAGGCCATCGAAATTCCAAACGAATTCCCGTCCGTTGGCCACGAACCGTATCACTTCGCCGTGCTTCACGTTGACATACTTGGTGTTGCCGTCGATGACCAGTGTACGCACGGCCGCGGATGCCTGGGCGGGCTCGCCCAGAAGGTCGGTGCGCATCGTTGCAGCGCCGGCGGACAGGGCCGCGACGGAAAGGGTCAATACAGCAATGGCTGAAACAAGCAGTTTCGTCTTCATGGTGATTCCTTTCAAAATAAAGTTGAGTGGTTTGTCAGCGGCGGCCTTGAATCGGCTTGCCACGTTCTCACTATGGAGTGCCGGTGTGTCGCGGCGGTTTCGGAACGGCAGCCCGCGCGCTACAAACGTAACGCGCCGGCAACTAGCGACAGCGAGGAGCGTGGTGCCCAGCCCGCGGTCAACGGCGCGCGTTCGCGACCACGTTGCCGAAGAGCACGCCGAGGCAGCCGAACAACAGCACGCCGCCGGCGGCGAGCGGGAAGCCCGGCGCGGACGCCGCAACTGCCGCCGCGAGCAGAGCGACCCCGAGGATCGCCGGCGCGAGCCAGCCATCGTCGAAGAACAGTCCGGACAACTCGTGCAGGACGTTCATGAGCAGAGTCACGGCAGAGCCTCCGCCGCAGGGCGGCGCACGACTGCGACTGCCGCGAGCGCCGCGACCAGGAACAGCGCCGCGAATCCGACGATGGCGAGGTCTTCGCCCGGCCAGGGAACGCCGAGACCTTCGCCCGTCCAGAACACGCCGAACGCCGAGAGCATGACGCCGACCGCGAACTTGAGCGTGTTCTCGGGAACCCGCGCGAGCGGACGGCGCACCACGAAACCGGCAGCGGCCACGAGCGCGCAGGCCGCAAGCGCGCCCAGGCTCGCCGGCACGAGAAGACCGCGGCCGGCGCCGACCGCGATGACGATGAACACGACTTCCAGGCCTTCGAGGAGCACGGCCTTGAAGCTCGCCAGTCCGGCGAGCCAGGCAAGGCGCGCCTCGTGGCTGCGCAGCTCCGCCGTTCCGGCCGCGAACGCGAAAGCTTCGTCATGCAGCGGGATGATCCCCGCGGCGCGCAGGATTGCCTTGCGCAGCCAGCGCATGCCGAAAAGCAGCAACAGCACGCCGATCACGAGCTGAAGAACGTCCAGGGGAACGCGATCGAGGAAGGGACCGAGCACGAGCACGATCAACGCGAGGGAACCGAGGCCCGCGAGCGCGCCCAGGCCCGCCGGCCGCCAGCCGCGGACGGTTGCAACCGCGAGCACGATGGTGAGCGCTTCGACGGCCTCGACGAGCGAGCCGAGAAACGCCGCGGAGACGGCGGGCGCCGCTGTGGTCCAGGCGATCATAAAGGCAGCTCCAGTAACGAACCGACCGCCATTGTCTGGAAGCCCCATTGCGCTTCGGTTTCTCCGCGTCTTACATCTGTAACCGGACGCAGGGGTCGCGAAATTGCCCGGAGACGCGGCGGGACGATCATCGCTCTCTGTTACCAAGGAGATCTTCATGCGTTCGATTGCGCTCTTATCAGTAGCGCTCGTCGTGCTCGGCTGTGTGCAGGCGAAGCAGCCGCCGCCGTCGCCGACGGCGCCGGAAGTGACCGTGGTGACAATCCACAGGCAGCCGGTTCCGGTTACGACCGAGCTTCCGGGACGCACATCCGCCTACCTCGTGGCGCAGGTGCGCGCCCGGGTCGACGGCATCGTGCTCAGGCGCGAGTTCACGGAAGGCGCCGATGTGAAGGCGGGCCAGCGCCTGTACCAGATCGATCCGGCTCCGTACCGCGCCGCACTGGACAGCGCACTCGCGGCGCTGCAGAAGGCGCAAGCCAACGTCGCGGCGATGAACGCGCAGGCGGAGCGCTACAAGATCCTCATCGGCGGCAACGGCGTGAGCAAGCAGGAGTACGACAACGCCATCGCCGCGCAAGCCCAGGCCGCCGCCGACGTGGCCTCGAGCAACGCCGCCGTGCAGACGGCCCGCATCAATCTCGGCTATACCGAGGTCGTCTCTCCGATCACCGGCCGCACCGGCCTGTCGCTCGTCACCCAGGGCGCGTATGTGCAGGCAAGCGCCGCGACGCTTCTCACGACCGTGCAGCAGATCGACCCGATCTACGTCGATCTCACCCAGACGAGCGTTGCAGGCTTGCAGCTGCGCCGCGATGTCGCAAACGGGCAGCTGAAGGAGAACGGCCCCGACCAGGCCAAGGTGACGCTCACCTTGGAAGACGGCACCAAGTACCCCGCCATAGGCACGCTTCAGTTCACCGACATCACGGTCGATCCGGGCACGGGCTCAGTCACCGTGCGCGCCGTATTTCCGAATCCCGACCACGTGCTGCTGCCCGGCATGTTCGTGCGTGCGAGCATCGAGGAAGGCGTCAACGACAACGCACTGCTCGTGCCGCAGCAGGGCGTCACCCATGACCCCAGCGGACACGCCACCGCCCTCGTGGTCGGTCCGGACAACAAGGTCGAACTGCGCATCGTCCAGGCGACCCGGACCCTGGGTGACCAGTGGGTGGTGCAGGGCGGATTGAACGAAGGCGAGCGGGTGATCGTGGCCGGGGTGCAGAAAGCGCAGCCGGGAATTCTGGTGCGTGCCGTCGAGGCGCCGGTCAAGACCGCTCAGGCGCAATAACATGGCCAAGTTCTTCATCGACCGGCCGATCTTCGCGATCGTCATCGCCATCCTGATCATGGTGGCGGGGGCGTTGTCGATTTTCTCGCTGCCGATCGAGCAGTATCCGCCGATCGCGCCGCCCACGGTGCAGATCAGCACGACCTACCCGGGCGCCTCGGCGACCACCGTGCAGGACACGGTAGTGCAGGTCATCGAGCAGCACATGAGCGGCCTGGACAACCTGCTCTACATGTCCTCGATCAGCGACGACACCGGACAGTCGACCACGACGCTGACCTTTGCGGCCGGCACCGATCCGAACATCGCGCAGGTGCAGGTGCAAAACAAGCTGCAGCTCGCCGTGCCCAGCCTGCCGCAGCAGGTGCAGCAGTCCGGCATCCGCGTCACCAAGTCGACCAACGCGTTCCTGATGGTGATCGGCTTCGTCTCGGCCGACAACAGCATGAACAAGTTCGACATCGCCAACTACGTCGTGTCGAACGTCCAGGATCCGATCAGCCGGGTCAACGGCGTCGGCAACCTGAGCATCTTCGGCTCGCAGTACGCGATGCGCATCTGGCTCGACCCGAACAAGCTCAACAGCTTCGCCCTTGCGCCGCTCGACGTCACCGCAGCGCTGCAGGCGCAGAACGTGCAGATCTCCGGCGGCCAGCTCGGCGGCACGCCGGCCGTGCGGAACCAGCAGCTCAACGCGGCAATCACCGAGGCGACGCTGCTGCGTACGCCGGAGGAGTTCAACAACATCCTGTTGAAGGTACTGCCCGACGGCTCGCAGGTCAGGCTGCGCGACGTCGCGCGCGTCGGCCTGGGCGCGGAAAGCTTCAACATCGATAACAAGTACAACGGCCAGCCTGCCTCCGGCATCGGCATCCAGCTCGCGACCGGGGCGAACGCGCTGCAGACCGCCAACGCGGTGCGCGCGCGCATAGCGCAGCTGCAGCCGTACTTTCCGCACGGGCTGCAGGCCGTCTACCCGAACGACGTGACGCCTTTCATCAAGATCTCCATCCAGGAAGTGGTCAAGACGCTGCTGGAAGGGATCGCGTTGGTGTTCCTGGTGATGTTCCTTTTCCTGCAGAACATCCGCGCCACGCTCATTCCTTCGATCGCGGTGCCGGTGGTGCTGCTGGGAACCTTCGGCGTGATGGCGGCGCTCGGCTTCACCATCAACACGCTTTCGATGTTCGGCCTGGTGCTCGCGATCGGCCTGCTGGTGGACGACGCCATCGTGGTGGTGGAAAACGTCGAGCGCGTGATGGAAGAAGAAGGGCTCTCGCCGCTCGAAGCGACCCGCAAGGCGATGGGGCAGATCACCGGCGCGCTGATCGGCGTGGCGATGGTGATCTCCGCCGTGTTCGTGCCGGTCGCGTTCTCGAGCGGCACGGTGGGCGCCATCTACCGGGAATTCTCTCTCACCATCGTCTCGGCGATGCTGCTGTCCGTGTTCGTCGCGCTCACGCTGACGCCGGCCTTGTGCGCCACCATTCTCAAGCCCGGTACAAGAAAGCATGATGAAAAAAGGGGGTTCTTCGGCTGGTTCAACCGCCGCTTCGACGGCGCCCGCGACCGGTATGTCGGCGGCGTGCGAGGCGTGGTTGCGCGCACGGGCCGCTTCCTCGCCGTCTATGCGGTGGTGATCGCGGCCGTGGGATGGCTGTTCGTCCACCTGCCCACCTCGTTCCTGCCGAACGAAGACCAGGGATATCTTTTCGTGCAGGTGCAGACGCCGCCCGGCGCAACGCAGGAGCGCACCGGAATCGCGCTCGACGATGTCAGCAACTACCTGCTCAAGGAAGAGAGCAGCACGGTCGCCGCCACGTTCATCGTGAACGGGAACAATTTCGCCGGCCGCGGCCAGAACCAGGGCCAGATATTCGTGCAGCTCAAGGACTGGAGCCAGCGCACTTCGAATGACCTTTCCGTGCAGGCGCTGACCGGCCGGATCTCGCAGCGCTTCGGCTCGTACAAGGATGCGACCATCACGCCGGTCAATCCGCCGCCGATCCGCGGCCTGGGCACCTCGTCGGGCTTCGACTTCCAGCTCGAGGACCGCGGCGGCCTCGGCCACGACAAGCTCATGCAGGCGCGCAACCAGCTGCTCCAGATGGCGGCGCAGGACCCGGGCCTCGCGCAGGTGCGCGCCAACGGCCAGGACGACAACCCCACGTTCAAGATCAACGTCGACCGCGAGAAGGCGGCGGCGCTCGGCGTCGCGCTCACCGACGTCGACCAGACGTTCTCGATCGCCTGGGGCTCGCGCTTCGTCAACAACTTCCTCGATACCGACAACCGCATCAAGCGGGTGTACGTGCAGGCCGATGCGCCGTACCGCATGAACCCGGAGGACCTGAACCTGCTCTACGTGCGCAACAACAAGGGGGCCATGGTGCCCTTCTCGTCCTTCGCCACTGGCCAATGGACCTTCGGACCGCCCAAGCTCGAGCGCTACAACGGCGTGGCTTCGATGGAGATCCAGGGGCAGGCGGCGGCAGGCCGCAGCACCGGGCAGGCGATGGCCTCGATGGAGGCGCTGGCGAAAAAGCTGCCCGCTGGAATCGGATACGAATGGACCGGCATCTCGCTGCAGCAGCAGCTCTCCGGAGGACAGGCGCCGCTGCTCTATGCGCTTTCGATCCTGGTGGTGTTCCTGAGCCTCGCGGCGCTCTACGAAAGCTGGTCGATCCCCATCTCGGTGATCATGGGGGTGCCCTTCGGCGTGCTCGGCGCGCTCGCCGCGGCGACCACCTTCCACATGCCGAACGACGTGTACTTCATGGTGGGCCTGCTCACGACCATCGGCCTGTCGGCGAAGAACGCCATCCTGATCGTCGAGTTCGCGCGCGAGCTGCAGGCCGAGGGCAAGAGCGCCCTCGACGCCGCGGTCCACGCCGCCCACATGCGGATGCGCCCGATCGTCATGACCTCCATGGCCTTCGGGCTGGGCGTGCTGCCCCTCGCGCTCGCCAACGGCGCGGGCTCGCACAGCCAGAACGCGATCGGCATCGGCGTGCTGGGCGGAATGCTGGCCGCGACCTTCCTGGCCACGTTCATGATCCCGATGTTTTTCGTCCTCGTCACCGACAAGCTCGGGCGCAAGCCGAAGGCCAACCCCGTACCAGCCGCCTCATGAAGAGATTCTTTCTGGTTGCTTCAGTGATAACCCTCGCCGCTTGCTCGACTATGCAGCCGGCATACGAACGGCCGGCGGCGCCGGTCGCCGGCGAGTTCCCGACGGGACCCGCGTATGCGGCGTCTGCCACGGGCGGCACGCCGGCTACCGGGATCGGCTGGCGCGATTTTCTGACCGATCCGCGCCTGCAGCGGCTGGTCGAGATCGCGCTCGCGAACAACCGCGACCTGCGCGTGGCGATGCTGAACGTCGCCCAGGTCCAGGCGCAATACCGGATACAGCGCGCCGCGCTCGCGCCGCAGGTGTCCGGGTTCGCCGATGGATCGCATTCGCGCACCCCGGGCAGCCTGTCGAAGAGCGGCACGCCGCTTGTGACCCACGCCTACGAGACGGGCGTTTCCGCCGCGTGGGAGCTCGACTTGTTCGGCCGGCTGCGCAGCCTCTCGGACGCCGCGCTCGAGCAGTACTTCGCTACCGCCTATGCCCGCCAGGCCGCCGAGATCCTGCTCGTGTCCCAGGTCGCCGACCAGTACCTGACGACGCTCGCGTTCGATGAGCAGCTTGCGGTGACGCGGCAAACGCTAGCGACGGCGCAGGCCTCGTACACGATCGTCAAGCTGCAGTTCGATACCGGGACGGCGCCGGAGCTCACCCTCCAGCAGGCTCTATCGGTGGTGGAGCAGGCGAACGCCAATTACGCCGCGCAGGTACGAGCTCGCGCGCAAGCCGAGAACGGCCTGGTGCTGCTGGTCGGCGAGCCGCTTCCGGCGGATCTGCCGCCGCCTTTGCCGATGGGCGAGCAGAAGATTCTGGCCGACATTCCCGCCGGGCTGCCTTCGGATCTGCTCGAGCGCCGCCCCGACATTCTCCAGGCCGAGGCTCTGCTGCGCTCGGAGAACGCCGATATAGGCGCCGCCCGCGCGGCATTTTTTCCGCGCATCGGCCTCACCGGCAGCCTCGGCACGGCGAGCGCGACTCTCGGCGGGTTGTTCGGCGGAGGATCGCAGGCCTGGGCCTTCTTGCCTTCGATCACCGTACCGATCTTCGAAGGCGGCGCGCTGCGGGCGAACCTCGATGCCGCGAAGATCCGCAAGGACATCGGCATCGCGCAATACGAAAAGGCGATCCAGGCCGCCTTTCGCGAAGTCGCCGACGGGCTCGCCGCGCGCGGCACCTACGACGATCAGCTCGCCGCGCAGGAGCGCTACACGGCGACGCAGCAGCGCAGCCTTGAGCTCGCGCAGTTTCGCTATCGGAACGGAATCGACAGCTATCTCAACGTTCTCACCGCGCAGACCGGACTGTACGGCGCCCAGCAGACGCTGGTCGCGACACGGCTGCAGCGCCTCACGAGCCTGGTGGATTTGTATCGAGCGCTCGGCGGCGGCTGGATCGAGCACACCGGCGGGGCGCCGCGCCCTGCGAACGACGGGGTGGCGACGGCACGCTAGGCCGCCTTCGGCAGCAACCGGCCTTGCAGCATGAGACGCAGGGTCGCGAACGCGATCAGCGCGACGACGATGTTGGCGGCGACAAAGAGGTAGGGCGCGATCGACGCGACTGCGCCGGTGGTGCCGCGCTCCATCATGTCGAGCGGTACGGCGGCAAGCGTGGTGGCGCCGAACGTCAAGGCCCAATAGGACGCGGCGAACGGTTGTTGCCGGATCCAGGGCAGCAGGCGCAGCAGCAGAAGCGCCTGCAGCAATCCGTATCCCAGCATGGCATGGGCGAGCATGTCGGGCGTGCCGGTGGTCACGCTGAGATAAGCGACCCCTCCGACTGTCGGCGGGGCGAGCTGGATGCCGAGGGTCGGTCGCAGCGGCGCAGGCATGCTCGCCACGGTGTACAGCCGATGCAGCAGCACCGATTCGATCGCGATCCAGGAAAACAGCCCCGCGCCGAAGGCGAGCTGTCCCCAATCGCGGTGGCCCAGGGCAGCCGCGGCCGTTGCGGTAACGAAGGCCCCGGCTACTGCGGGAAGATAAAGGACGGGCGTCGTGGCCCCGGGATCGCGGCCGCCGCGCCACAGGATCCCCGTTCGCCAGACGGCGAAAGCGAGCGTGAAGGACGCTCCAACGGCGAACGCGATCTGCGCGGCAAGCCGCGAATAGGGAAGGGCAGCGATGGAGATGAGCATCGTCGCGACGCCGATGAGTCCCACGAAGCAACACTGGATCGGATGCTCGAGCTCCTGGAGCGCCTCTTCGCGCGCGTAAATCCATTTGGCCGCATAGAGACCGAGCATGAGCGCCCAGACGATTGCGGCGGTGAGCATCAGAGCTTCGCCGATGACGGGCGGCAGCTGCCAAACCCGCGCTGCGACGCGCCATGCGCCGCCCAGCCCGGCCAGGCCAAGCACGATGCCGAAAAACGAAGCAGGCATGCCTGTTGCGGCCCTCAGGCGGATAGCTGACCGGCGATCGGCAGGGTGCGGATGCGCTTGCCGGTGGCGGCGAAGATCGCATTGCACAGGGCCGGCGCGATCGGCGGCACGCCCGGCTCGCCGACGCCGCCCAGGGGCACGTTGAAATCCGACGCGACGAGGTGCACGCGGATGTCGCGCGGCGCGACGTTCATGCGCGCGACCTGGTAGTCGTGGAAATTCGACTGCTCGACCCGGCCGGCCTTGAAGCTGATCTCGGAGAGCAGCGCATTGCCGACGCCCATCACGCAGGCGCCTTCGAACTGGGCGACGATGCGCTCCGGGTTGACCTGCGGTCCGCAGTCGACAGCGACGTCGACCCTGGGAATGGCCACCTCGCCTTTTTCGTTCACCGCGACCTGCACTACCGCGGCGACGTAGGTGACGAAGCTGTAATGGGCTGCGATGCCGAGTCCCTGCCCCGCGGGAAGCTTTCGGCCCCAGCCAGATTCGCGGGCGACCATCTCGATGACGCGCCGCAGCCTTCCGGTGTCGAACGGATAGCGCTGCGGCGATTCGGTGTAGTTCCAGC
>Ga0208981_1000152_pt1 | contig 10993 bp, 12 predicted proteins | sample MedBloCAOM1_M1_FD_187839 | JGI IMG/M metagenome (GOLD analysis project Ga0208981, IMG submission 187839) | Forest soil microbial communities from El Dorado National Forest, California, USA - Mediterranean Blodgett CA OM1_M1 (SPAdes) (version 2) | ecosystem: Environmental > Terrestrial > Soil >... | reverse complement strand
CTCTACTGAACGAAACCTACGTTGGGAACGGGATTCGGGTCGGGAGCTTCGCGGATGGGGCCAAATTGCGCTTCGTACCGGCTGATATTTTCCGCGAGCGCCTTCAAAATACGTTTGGCGTGCGCCGGGCTCACGATCACGCTGGAAAGCAGCTTGCCCTGCGGCACATTGGGAAACACATAGATGAAGTGCAGCGTGAATTCTTCAGGATTGTGATGGAACATCACCAGATTGCAGAATTGTCCGACCAGTTCTTTTTCATCCGCCTTGATTTGGACCTGCACTTGCTCGCTGCCAGCTTGCGCCATGACTCCCTCCGCTTTCCCCTCGTGACACTATCACAATCTTTGAAGCCCGGGCATCAGGAACTCGGCCTGGGTTTCTGTCGCTGTGATGCCTTCCTGGATGGCCGTTGTCCCTTCCGCGCGTTGTGGCCACAACACGATTGACTCCGGGATAGGTTAATGCTAGTTTATTCGGAGAGTTTATCGAAGTTAACGATGTCCGGTCCACCTACTCCAGCCGCGCCACCCAGTTCCCTTCCAGGCGGCGACGGTCCAGACCAATTGCATTCCGCGCCTCCGGCTGCCATACGACAACCCGTCCGTTTTCCCTCGCTTCCCGAGTCGCACCGCACCATCCCCATTTTGCCTGGTGCTTCTTTCTTCCGGAAAATGCTCGCCTTTGCGGGGCCGGGCTACCTGGTTGCTGTCGGTTACATGGATCCGGGGAATTGGGCCACTGACCTGGGCGGCGGCTCGCAGTTTGGCTACACCCTGCTGAGCGCCGTGCTTATTTCGAGCCTGATGGCCATATTTCTCCAAGCGCTTTCCGCCAAGCTAGGGATCGCCACGGGCCGCGATCTTGCGCAGGTATGCCGCGAGCATTACTCCCGCCGCGCGGGAATCGCTCTCTGGGTGCTATGCGAAATCGCCATCGCCGCTTGCGACCTCGCGGAAGTCCTTGGGTCCGCTATCGCCCTGAAATTGCTTTTCGGATTGCCGCTCCTTGCCGGCGTGTTGCTGACGGGTCTGGACGTGCTGCTGGTGCTGGGGCTGCAGGGCCGCGGATTCCGCGTGCTGGAGACGCTGGTGATTACGCTGATCATGACCATCGCCGGGTGCTTCGCCTACGAAATCTTTTTTGCGCGCCCGCTGTGGATCGAAGCCGCGCGCGGGTTTCTCCCGGTCGCGGAAATCCTGCGGAACCGCGAGATGCTCTATCTCGCCATCGGCATCCTTGGGGCCACGGTGATGCCGCACAATTTGTATCTTCATTCCAGCCTGGTGCAAACCCGCGCATTCAAGGAAAGCGCGCAAGGAAAACGCGAGGCCATCCGCTTCGCCACACTCGATTCCACGCTGGCGCTTGGTTTTTCTCTTTTCATCAACGCAGCCATCCTCGTCCTGGGCGCGGCGGCGTTTCATCAACGCGGCATGACCACCGTGGCTGACATCAGTCAGGCCTATCAACTCTTGACTCCGGTGTTGGGTGCGAGCCTGGCGAGCACGTTATTTGCCGCTGCGCTCCTGTGTTCCGGCCAGAACTCCACTCTCACCGGGACACTGGCCGGCCAGATCGTCATGGAGGGGTTCCTTGACTTGCGGCTGAAGCCGTGGTTGCGAAGGCTGATCACGCGGTCCCTCGCCATCATCCCGGCTGCCCTGGTGATCGGAATTATGGGCGAAGGCCATGTCACCTCACTCCTCATCTTGAGCCAGGTGGTCCTGAGCTTCCAATTGCCATTTGCCGTTGTGCCGCTGATTCAATTCACCGGCGACCGCAGCAAGATGGGCGAATTCACGAATGGTCGAATAACCGCGGTTGTCGGCTGGACGATGGCTGCTGCCATCATCGTGCTCAACGCGGTCCTGCTCTGGCTCACCTTGGGCGGAAAGCACTGACTTGGTTCCGCACTAGGCCGCCCTCTAAGCCATTCCGTCGTATAGTGTTACCACTAGTCTTGCCGTCCTGTTGAATTCTAAGAGCAAATTCGACATCTTCGCCCAGAGGGACCGCATCCTACGTAGCAAGTGTTTTGCAGATGAAAATTGCCCTGTCTTGTGGCACTATTTGGCGCTCGCACATTCTCTAAAGGGAGCAAGTGGAATGATTCGATGGAGGAAGGCAAATCCCCAGTGGTTGGCGGGCGCTTTGGGAATTTTGGCGGTTCTGGCCGCGTCAGCCTTTGTGGGCCGGGTTGCGGCTGCGGACGACGACAAGCCGTGGGTGGCGCCGGAAGACGCCAGGCAGGTAAAGAATCCGGTCCCCGTCAATCCCGATACTCTGGCTGCCGGAGCGCAGCTCTTCCACGAGAATTGCGCACCTTGCCATGGCGAAACGGGCAAGGGAGACGGCGAAACTGGGAAGATTATCAAGAAAAAGCCTGCGAACTTCACCGACGCAAAATTGATGAGTGAAGAGACCGACGGATCACTTTTCTGGAAGATGGGCGAGGGCCGGGGGCCCATGCCGTCGTGGAAAGACGAACTATCCGATAAAGAACGTTGGCAACTGGTAAACTACATCCGCAAGCTCACCAAGGATGCTGCTGCGGCCAATCCGCCCCCTTCAAAAGACAAGTGAGATAATCACCAAGAAAAAGAGGCGCGGCGTCCCGTCGTGCAACGTGGAACCGCCGCCGCGCCCTCATTCCTTCTTACTTCTTGAATTCCCTTCGCCGAAATACAGTCTTATTTCACACCGGCTAGCGCCTGCCCGACTTCTTTCATGTCCGGCACCACGGGAATATCGTAGTTTTTGAACCAGGCGATCTTTCCGGCCTTGTCGATGATCGCGATCGCTCTGCCGGTAATGCCTTTTTCGGATAAATACATCCCGAATTTGTCCGCCACAGCGCCTTTCGGGTGGAAGTCCGCAAGCAGCGGGTAGCTGATCCCCATCTTTTCGGCGAAGGCCTTGTGCGCCCAGACGCTGTCCACGCTGAGGCCGAGCACTTGCGCGTCGAGCTTTTCAAATTGCTTCAGGTCGTTGACGAAGCAGGCGTGCTCATTCGTGCAGATGGGGCTGAAATCCAGCGGATAAAAAATCAAGACCACATTGCGCTTCCCTGCAAAATCGGAAAGCTTGATTTCCTTCTGGCTCTGGTCCTTGAGCGTGAAGTCCGGAGCGTGTTGTCCTACGGCGATGGGCATGAAGCCTCCTCAGGTTCGAATAATGGCTACCAAGTCTCGCGGCCACGAAGCACGGGTGCGGGCTCTACTCTCCTGCTGAACGTTTACCCTGAACCCTTTACCCCCGCGGGGGTGAAAGCGAAGGGTTCCAAGTGAAGCATGGAGCGCGCCAGAACTTTGGTCGCCGCGAGCCAACAATGATAGCGCAACGGCGGTGGATGATAACGGATTTCGTCGAGTGCTGCGGCGCAATCTGATACCATCGGCGCGTTATGGTGCGCCTCGCACTCGACCAGGCCTATCCGGGAATTTCGTTCCGCCCGCGGTCACGCAACTGGTTGGCGCGGCTAATGCGCTGGCCTGCGGAATGCATCCACCTCGAAAACGCGCATGCGTGGATGGCGACCTTCATCCCCGATACCCTCTATCTTCGCGGCAAAGCTGCGCCGCGCAGGGATCCCGCAAGGCCGGAAGTGTCTCTCTGCCTCGATTGCCTGGGGACGCTCCTGGAGCCGGAGCTGGCCGCTCATCCCGGGCGCGTGGTTGCGTTTGAGCCTGACGGAGACAACTTCACGCAATACTTTTTTGTCGGCCTTGAAGACTTTGCGGCGGCAGGTTTGCGTCCGGAAGTCGCGGCGGCCATAGAAAAGCGCATTGAAACTTTCCGCGGCGCGTGCGGTGAATGCGGCGGTTCGGCAACCTGGCTGTGGATTTCCCGGCGCGAAGTCTCGAGCCTGGACCAGACCGAGCGCATCGAGGAGTCGCCCGGCGCGATGTATTGCGCGAAACATGGAGCCGCGAAATTGCGCGAGGCCCTTGGCAAAATAGACGAGGCGAATCTGTTCTATGTCAACGCGCCCTATAGCGGTTCGGGCGCGTACGTATGGATCTGAAGCGATGAACCTTCGCGAAGTCGTCGAAAAATATCTGGCCCTTGCGGGCGGCTACGGACGCCCCGCCGCGCTCGCTGATTTTGGCCTCGACCGCGCCCAGACCGAACGGGTTTTCGCCGCATTTGACGAGGACTACCACATCAGCCGCTATTTTCATTTCAGCCGCGCTACCGGCACCGCCTACACGATCAACGGCTTCGACCACACCCACGTCTCCATCGACGCCGAAATACAGTCCATCCTGTAGGGGCACGGCATGCCGTGCCGCTACAAACGTGGTCCGCGGCGCAAAATCCGGCGGAGTGTGGGCTGACTACTTCGGGGCTACTGCAACGCGGTCGAGGCGCTGACCCAGGCGGTTGTGCTCATCGCGAATCTCGTCGGGGAGGCGGCTGCCGAATTTCTGGAAGAAACTGTCGGTATCAGCGTGTTCCTTGGTCCAATCGGCGGAATCGACGCGCAGAAGATCGTCCATCGTGGTGCGGGAGACATCCAGGCCATCGAGAGTGAGCGCATTGGATGTGGGCACAAAGCCGATCGGCGTTTCCGTGGCTGCGGCCTTGCCTTCAATACGCTCGACGATCCACTTCAAGACGCGAACATTTTCGCCGTAGCCCGGCCAGAGGAATTTCCCGTCGGCGCCCTTGCGGAACCAGTTTACGTGGAAGATTTTCGGCGGGTGGGCAATGCGCTTTCCCATCTCGAGCCAATGGCGGAAATAATCGGCCATGTTATAGCCGCAGAAGGGCAGCATGGCCATGGGATCGCGGCGCGTAACGCCCACCGCTCCGGTCGTGGCCGCAGTCGTCTCCGATGCCATGGTCGCGCCGACGTAAACGCCGTGCTGCCAGTTCATCGCTTCGTACACCAGCGGCGCCAGACGCGCGCGGCGGCCGCCAAAGAGGAACGCGGAAATCGGGACTCCCGCCGGATCCTCCCAGCGCGGAGAAATCGAAGGCGCCTGATTCGCCGGCACCGTGTAACGCGAATTCGCTTGTGCCGCGGGGCCGTTCGAACCCGTCCACGCGCGACCTTGCCAATCGATCACGCCGGTGGGTCCATTGTCGTTCATCCCCTCCCACCACGGCTCGTTCCGCGAAGTCAGGGCTGTGTTCGTGAAAATCGTATTTTTTCGAAGCGCGGCCATCACATTGGGGTTGGTTTTCTCGTTCGTTCCAGGCGCGACGCCGAAGAACCCCGCCTCGGGATTGATCGCGTGGAGGTAACCGTCCGCGCCGGGTTGCATCCACGCGATGTCGTCGCCGACTGTCCACACGCGGTAGCCTTGGTGTTCGAGCGCCGAAACCATCATGGCCAGATTCGTCTTTCCACACGCGCTCGGGAACGCCGCGGCCATGTAAGTCACTTTCCCATCCGGTGATTCCAGACCCAGGATGAGCATGTGTTCGGCCATCCAGCCTTGTTCGCGCGCCATCCAGCTCGCGATCCGCAGCGCGAAACATTTTTTTCCGAGCAGTGCGTTGCCGCCGTAGCCCGAGCCAATGCTCCAGATCAATTTTTCTTCCGGAAAATGGACGACGTAGCGCCGGTCCGGATTCAAGTCGCCCAGGGAATGAAGTCCCGGAACGAAATCCGTGGAGTTGCCGAGCCGGTCCAGCGCAATTTTGCCCATACGCGCCATCACTCGCACGCTGGCGACAACGTACGCGCTGTCGGTGAGTTCAACTCCGATGCGGCTTTGTGGCGACGCCGCGGGCCCCAAGATATAAGGGATGACGTACATCGTCCGGCCCTTCATCGAACCCGTGAACAAACCGCCCAGCTTCTCTTTCGCTTCGGCCGGAGGCATCCAGTTGTTGGTCGGACCGGCGTTTTCTTTTTCCCGCGAGCAGATGAAGGTGATTTTTTCCGTGCGCGCAACGTCCGTCGGATCGCTCCGGTGCAGGAAACAATTTGGATAGGTTTTCGCGTTCAACGCCAGCGTATGCCCCTCGCGAACCAACTGCTGCTGGATGCGGGTGTTTTCTTCCTCGGACCCGTCACACCAGACAGTCTGATCGGGGCGGGTCATGCGGGCAACCGACTCCACCCATTGCTCCAGGGGCGTAGACACAAAACCTCCAAAAGGCACTATCGCGGCATGCTGGCGGGGGAACGCAGGGAATGAAACTCCCTTCAAAACGCGTCAGGCAGCAAATAAGCGCCGGAGGCTAAAGTCTAAGACACGCATTCGGCGAACGCAAGATCGTGGCGAATAAAAATGTGCCGCGAACGCAACAGCGGTAGCGATCCAGATCACAGACTTACGAATGTTATACTTCGTGGCGGATGTACGCCCGCAAATTGAAAGTCGAAATCATTGTCGGCGGCGAACGCCGGCCCTGCCCGCTCGAATGGCTCGATGGTTTCGCCATGCGCAATTTCACGGGCTCGGCCGAGTTCGACGACACGCTACCGACAGGAGAGGGCCAGCTCGAGGCGGGCTTTCGCGTCGAGCCGGAGCGCCTGGCAGAGGCACTCTCCGCGTGGCTGACCAAACGCGGCAAGGGCAACGGCCAGCCCGTGCAAGTGGAAATCCATCCGGCCTGATGCGGGGAACAGGAAGCACCGAGCCCAGGAAACAATTCACCACGCAGGACCTGGGCGCCATCCTTTCTCCTGCCTCTTTACTTCGCTGCTGAAGTTACTTCGGAAGGCTCTCTGCGGGGAGCCGGCGCTCGTGCCGGAAGCCCGGCAAGAGCGCCGCGCGAATGTCCGGCAAGGCGGCCCGCGCCGCCGCTTCGCCCGCGGCGATGAGCTCCGACGTCTTCTCGAAATCGTCCCACAGGAAATCTTTCACGACCGGCTCCACGATGATATCGGCCGTGCGCCGCCATTCCAGATCCGCGTGGCGTTGCAAAATAGCGAAGGAAAGGCCGATCACATCCACGATACTCGCGGGCTTCCGATTGTTGGCCGCCTCGAGGAACACGGCGATGACCACATCGGCGCCCATCTTGCGCAAAGCATCCACCGGTACGGGAGCGGCCAGGAAGCCATCCACCAGCGTGCGGCCCTCAAATTCAACCGGCACAAACATCCCGGGATATGCGCAGGAAGCGCGGAGTGCAGGTCCTAGGGGTCCGCTCGTGAAATAGATAGGCTCGCCGGTGCTCAAGTCGGTTGCGGCGATCGCCAAGGGGATCCGCAATTCTTCAAATGTGCTCACGCCAAGAAACTTGCGCGGATAGTGCGCGAGCTTTTGATTGGAGGCAAGGCCCAGCCAGGAAAGCTTCCAATTGCCGAAATCCTTGAACCGCGTGGCTCTTGCCTGCTCCACGATTTCATGGATGGGGTGGCCGCTCGCGTACGCGATAGCGAGCATCGCTCCGGCGCTTGTCCCGGCAATGAAACTGACCGGAATGTGTTCCTCTTCCAGCACGCGAAGCACACCCAGGTGCGCGATTCCTCGGGCGAATCCGCCCCCCAGCGCAACTCCGACCAGCGGCTGGCGCGTGGGTGCGGCGGCGTGCGGCTCCGTGTAGGCGAACTCGCGCACCCGCTCGACGGCGTTATGTAGCCAGTTCTTGACCTTCTTTTTCTGATCCGTACTCATCTAGGGTATAAGAGAACATTATCTTAAACTTAGGATGTTCGGTGTTTCCGGTTGACCCCGAATTGTCGCTTCTGTAACCTGCACGGGCGTCTCCATCTGCCCATGTTAGGGTAGTGGGCTAGCTAGGTAGTAGCACAATCAGTCTTTTACCACGAGCCCCATTAAGGGGTTGGATGTGCGCGTCATCAAGTACTCTACAATGGGACTGCATAGGCAGGAGAGTCTGTGCTACTGAAGCCCACTGGAAACTAGTTCAGACACTATGAAACGTGCGATCGAAAAAATCGTGGTCCTCGGAGCCGGCACCATGGGCGCGCGGATCGCCGCGCATGTCGCCAACGCCGGCGTCTGGTGCGCGCTGCTCGACATGGTTCCTCCGGAGCCCAACGCCGAGGAAAAAAAACGCGGGCTGACCGTCGCCAACGTTGAAGTCCGGAACCGCATTGTCCGCGCGGGCCTCGCTGCCGCGGCAAAATCCAGGCCCGCGGCATTTTTCACGCGCGGGCTCGAAAATCGCATCGTCACGGGCAATTTCGACGACGATCTGAAGCTCTGCGCCGAAGCGGACTGGATCATCGAGGTCGTCGCGGAAAATCTCGAGATCAAGCGCGCATTGCTCGCGCGCGTCGCGCAGGTGCGAAAACCTGGCGCCATTGTCTCCACGAATACCTCGGGCCTGCCGGTGCGCAGCATCGCCGAGGGTCTGCCCGAAGAATGGCAGCAACACTGGGCCGGCACGCACTTCTTCAATCCGCCACGCTACCTGAAGCTGGTCGAAATCATTCCCGGGCCTGTAACGCGGCCCGAGGTCATCGAAACCCTCACCGAGTTCTGCGACCACAAGCTCGGGAAAGGCGTCGTCGTCGCCAAGGATACACCGAATTTTATCGCCAACCGCATCGGCACCTACTCGATGCTGAATGCCGTGCGCCTGATGGACGAACTCGGCATGACGTTCGAGGAGGTGGACGCCTGCACCGGACCCGCGCTCGGCTGGCCCAAGTCCGCGACGTTCCGCACCGCGGACATTGTGGGCATCGACGTCCTCCTGCACGTCGTGCGCAATATTTACGACAACATTCCGGGCGACGAGTCGCGAGAATTCTATCGCGTGCCGCCCTTGATCGAGGAATTAGCCCGCCGCGGATGGCTCGGCGACAAGACGGGCCGCGGCTTCTACCAACGCGTGAAGAAAGCCGGCGGAGAATCCGAAATCCTCACGCTCGATCCCGCCAAGATGGACTATCGCCCGCAGCAGAAAGCGCGATTCGCTTCCATCGAAGCGGGCAAGGCCATTGAGGACACTCGCGAGCGGCTGCGCCTGTTGGTGGGGCCGATTTTGGCGGGAAAAGAGGGTGATAAAGCGCAGAAATTTATCTGGGGCGTGATCTCCGAAATGTGCCTCTACGCCGCGCGCCGCGTTCCGGAAATTTCAGACTCGATTGTGGACGTGGACCGCGCGATGCGCTGGGGCTTCGGTTGGGAACTCGGCCCATTCGAGACCTGGGACGCGATCGGCGCGGAATCCATGGCCAAGCAGCTCGAAAATGAGGGCAAACCGCTGCCGCCGCTGGTCATGGAGCTCTTCGCATCAGGAAAAAAATCGTTCTATCAGTCCGCGCGGGGCGAGACGTCTTACTTCGATCTCGCGAGCAAAGCCTACAAGCCCGTGCCGCAGCCCGAAGGAATCATTATCTTGAAGTCGCTCAAGGAGCGCGCGAAAGAAATTGAGAAAAATTCCGGCGCGAGCCTGATCGATTTGGGCGATGGCGTGGTTTGCTGCGAATTTCACGCCAAAATGAACGCGATCGGCGGCGACCTCCTCGCCATGATCACCAAAGGTCTCACGCGCCTGCGCACGGATTTCGATGCCATGGTGATCGCCAACCAGGCCGTGAATTTTTCCGCCGGCGCGAATCTGATGCTCATCCTGATGACCGCGCAAGAACAGGAATGGGACGACCTGCACCTCATGGTGCGGCAATTCCAGAATGTGACGCTCGCGATCAAGCACGCGCCAAAGCCTGTCGTCGTAGCGCCGCAGGGCCTGGCGCTGGGCGGCGGATGCGAAATCGCGCTTCACGGGACGCGCATCCACGCCGCGGCAGAAGCCTACATGGGACTCGTCGAAACCGGAGTCGGATTGATCCCCGGCGGCGGTGGCACCAAGGAAATGATGATCCGCGCCAACGAGCGCGCCGAAGGCGAAGAAAACCTCGATCTGTTCCACGCACTGAAGCCCGTGTTCGAGAACATCGCCATGGCCAAGGTTTCCACCAGCGGCGAAGAAGCGCGCGAGCTGGGCTATCTCCGCCGCGCCGACCTCGTCGCGATGAACCTCGATCGCCTCGTTGCGGATGCAAAGCAAACCGCTCTCGGCCTGGTCCGCGCCGAGTGGCGCCAGACCGCGCCCGCTCCCACCGAGCCGTCCATCCGCGTGCTGGGCGAAGAATTCACGGCCGCGGCGAAGCTCGCCGTCCACATGATGCTGCGCGGCGAATATATATCGGAATACGATGCATTAGTCGCCCGCAAGCTCGCCCACGTGCTGTCCGGCGGCGCGCTCACCTCAGCGCAACTCGTCAGCGAGCAGTACGTCCTCGACCTCGAGCGCGAAGCTTTCGTCTCCCTCTGCGGCGAACGCAAAACGCAGGAGCGCATCGCGCACACTCTCAAGACCGGCAAACCGCTGCGGAACTAGAGTGCAGCGCACACGAATGCCAAACGATATGCTCCACTTGGGGGACGAGAAAATTTCAAATTTCGTGGGGGTGATCGGGGGAATGCCGGCCCGTTCGGAGCCGGAAAATTTGGCTGGGGCGGTAGGATTCGAACCTACACCATCCGCATTAACAGTGCGGTGTCCTACCGGTTGGACCACGCCCCAGCAGATTCAAAATGTTCCGTTTAGTCCTTATTAGAAGATAATGGTAGTCCGCGAAACGCGCAAGCCCGTGGCGCAAATAACTCATTATGGCTTTTCGGTGGGAAATCCTGCCTCGGTCCAGGCGCGCCAACCGCCGTCCATCGAAATGCAGTTCGTGTAGCCCATTTTCTGCAAGTTATCCGCGGCCAGTGCCGACCGGAAGCCGCCTCCGCAGTACAGGACCAATGGTGCGGACTGGTCGGGTACGGCCTGTTCGATGTCCCGCTCGATGACGCCTTTTCCCAGATGAACCGCGCCTGGGAGGTGGCCGCGTGCCCATTCGTTGTCTTCGCGAACGTCCACCAGCGTGAGCTTCTCGCCGGCATCGATTCGCCGCTTCACTTCGCGAAAGTCCATTTCCTTCACCCGAGTTTTTGCGTCATTGACGATCGCAAGAAATCCCGAAGCATGTTTCATGGAAAACCCTCCCGGTAGCCACAGAGGCACGGAGGCACAGAGTAGCATGGAGAAGAACCCAGCTTCT
>Ga0208981_1000151_pt1 | contig 11009 bp, 12 predicted proteins | sample MedBloCAOM1_M1_FD_187839 | JGI IMG/M metagenome (GOLD analysis project Ga0208981, IMG submission 187839) | Forest soil microbial communities from El Dorado National Forest, California, USA - Mediterranean Blodgett CA OM1_M1 (SPAdes) (version 2) | ecosystem: Environmental > Terrestrial > Soil >... | reverse complement strand
ATCGAATACCTTGATCGACGCGAAGCGGGCGGGCGAGATCGAAATTGCCCATCGCAGCGCATTGTGCGAGGGCAAGATAACATTTCTGAAGGTTCTCACCGATAACGGCATCTTGCTGGCGCTCGACGAACTGGTGCCCTATGCGCATTGGATCACGCCGGAGGGCATGCCGAAGCGATTCGACACCTGGTTCTTCCTCGCCGCCGCGCCGCCGGAGCAGGCCGGCGCCCACGACGGCAAAGAATCCACCGATTCGATCTGGGTGTCGCCGCGCGAGGCGCTGGCAGGCGGCGAGAGCGGACGATTCAAATTGCCGTTCCCAACCACCCGCAACCTGATCAAGCTCGGCAAGCAATCAAGCGTGAAGGATGCGCTTGGCGATAGCAGGGGCAAGCCGATCGTTACCGTGATGCCTGTCATGACGAAGCTCAACGGCGGCCGTCAGCTTCGTATTCCCCTTGAGGCCGGCTACGACGGCGAGGTATTCGAAGTCGGCACGGCGTGACGCGAGCGCGTCGGCTGAGCGGCCACATAACACAGTTCGACCTATAACGAAATATCCTGACTCTCGGTCCTGTAGTGTTCCGCCTCGAAGACTCGAGGATCGGAACTACGACATGCAAGAAACTCATTCACGCACTCCCGCTGTCAGCGTCGAAATTGCGCTGCTATTGCTGCTCGCGGCGCTATGGGGCGGGTCGTATACCTTCATCAAGCTCGGCGTTGCGACCATTCCGCCGATTACGCTGATTGCTGCGCGCACCTCGATTGCCGGATTGCTGCTGCTGGCGATCATGCGATGGCGCGGCTTGTGGTTGCCGAAAGATGACGCGCCCTGGTGGCGCTTCCTGGTTCAGGCCTGCCTCAACAGCGTGATCCCCTGAACACTGATCGCCTGGGGCGAGCGCTCGCTTGACGCGGGGCTTGCGACCATTCTCAATTCTACGTCGCCGATCTTCACGTTCTTCTTAACGCTCGCAGTCACCCGCCATGAGACGCTCGGCTTGCAAAAACTGTTCGGCGTTGTCGCCGGGACAGCCGGCATCTGCCTGATCGTGGGTATGCAGGCGCTTAACGGATTGGGCGAGCAGCTCGTCGCCCAGCTCGCTGTCGTTCTTGCGACGATTTGCTACGCGGGCGGAGCCATCTTGGGCCGAGCCTTTAAGGGCCTCGATCCGATAGCGCCGGCGGCCGGCTCGCTACTCTGTGGCGCGGCGATCCTCGTTCCGGTCAGCCTCGTGGTGGACCGCCCGTGGACGCTGGCGCCGTCAATGAGCTCGACGCTGGCGCTGTTCGCGCTCGCGGTCCTCTCGACCGCGTTCGCCTTCGTGATCTATTTCCGGCTGATCCAGACATTGGGGTCGATCGGCACAACGGCACAGGCCTACTTGCGGGTGCCGATCGGCGTCGCGCTCGGCGTTCTGTTTCTCGGCGAGAGCCTATCTCCGACGGCATGGATCGGCCTGGGCTGTGTGGTGATTGGCGTGGCCGCAATGACGATGCCGGCGCGGAAGGTTGCGGTGATTAGCGCCTCTTCCTAAAGCTGATATCGCCGGCATCAGCGCGGATTGAGCTCAAAACGGACAGCGTGCCGGTTGAGGACCCACCCTGTCGGTAACCGCACGGAAGGCACGCCGAAGGCCCCGGATGTGGCCTCGCAGGCGCCATCCGGCCGCCGGCGTCGTGGGAATCCCGGCATGTTCCCCTTGGGGCTGATTCCAGCGTATAAAACCGAACTCTCGGAGCCGGTCCCGATACCCATGCCCTTTGCCGCTCTCGCCCGACGATTACGGTCGTTCTCGCTTTCGATCGGCCAATTGACCTTTGGCAGCTTCCTGCTGTTGCTGGCGGTGATCACGATTACCGGCATCGCTAGCATCATCGCCATCCGCCATATCGACCAGACGTTTGCCGAACTGCAGCGGCTGCAGAGCGTCGGCGATCTGGCTGAGGATATCGATCGGCGCATGAACGAATTGCGGCTCGCCGCCCGCGACTTCGTGACCGATCCGGGCACACAATCCAACCAGGTTGGCGAAGCCGCAACGTCGCTAATTGAGGTCTTGAAGAAGACCCGGCTGGAGCTGGCTCCGGAGCAACGGGACATGATCGACGGCGTCACGGCGCGGTTGTCGACCTATCGCAGCGGTATCGAGCGCATTTCCGCGCTGATCAATCGCCGAGCCGAACTGATTGTCGGGCTGGCGCCGCTGCGCGAACAATTCGACGAGGCGATTGCGAATACGCCGGATCCGGTGATCGCGTCGCCATTGTTTCAGGCCCAAAGCCGTATTGCTTCCGCTCTGCTGGCGCACAATCCATCGGCCGCCGAACAGGCCGCGCAGAGCATGCGGGTATTGACGATATCAAATCCGAAACTCCGCTCGGCCGTCGACAATTACGCCCAGGCAATCGTCGCATTATCGGTCCGCGAGCGTCAGATCGCCGATATCGACAAGGAGGTTCTCGGCGCCGAGGGACGTCTGATCGGGCGCGTCACCGAACTGCTGCGCGAGGTCAGCGCGCGGCAGGGACGGGTGCTGTCACGGGACTTTGCGCGGACACTGACCGAAGCCAAGTGGCAGAGCATCATACTCGGCACGGCGGGCGTCCTGGTGGGGCTTTTGGCGGCGCTGTTCGTGGTCCGCCGCACCGTGCGACCGCTTGCCTCGATTGCGACCTCGATACGAGCGCTGGCCGCGGGCGAGAAAGACGCGTCGATCCCCGCCACGGACGTGAACAACGAGATCGGCGATATCGCGCGCGCCGCCGAGGTGTTCCGCCGGACGCTTGTCGATGCCGACGCGGCGCGCGAGGCCGCGGTACGTGCCCTGGCCGAGCAGCGCCTTGCCGAGGAAAGCTATCGCAAGCTGTTCGAAGGCTCGGTCGACGGGATTTACGTGACGACACCTGGCGGCGCGCTGCTCAATGCCAATCCCGCGCTGGCTCGGATGATGAGGTACGAGACGCCGCAAGACTTGATCGACGGCATCGGCGACATCGCGGAAACGATCTATGTACATCCGTCGGCGCGCGCGGAATACAAGTCGCTGATGCAGCGCGACGGGATGGTGCGCGAATTCGAGTATCAGGTACGCGCGCGCGACGGCACGGTGCTCTGGCTCTCCGACAGCGCCACCGCCGTGCGCGACGAAGCGGGCGAGATCGTTCGCTATGAAGGGACGCTGCGCGACATCACCGATCAGAAGCGCGCCGAGGATGCGATCGCGGAAGGCCGGCGACTGCTGCAGCAGGTGATCGACACCGTGCCCGCCGTCATCAACGTCAAGGACAAACAGCTCCGCTATGTTCTGATGAACCGCTATATGGCCGGCATCTTCGGTATAGAGCCGGCGGACGCGATCGGCCGCACCACGACCGACCTGATGTTGCGCTACGGCGCGCAAAAGGCCGACGAGAACGACAGGCGGGTCCTGGCGGCGGGCAGGGAGCTCGGATTCTACGAGGAGGAATATTTGGATTCCTCGGGCAATTTGCGGCAATGGCTGGTCAACAAGCTTCCGCTTCTCGACGCCGATGGCGAGATCGAAAACATCGTCACCGTCGCGCTCGACATCGGCGAGCGCAAGCGCGGCGAGCTGGAGATGCGCAAGGCCAAGGATGCTGCCGAAGCGGCGTTGCACAATTTGCGGGAGACCCAGAATTCACTGATTGAGGCGGAAAAACTCGCCGCGCTGGGGCGGCTGGTGGCGGGCGTCGCCCACGAAGTCAACAACCCGGTCGGCATCAGCCTGACGGTTGCCTCATCGCTGGAGCGCAAGACTGCATTGTTCGCCGCTGAAGTCGCGCGCGGCGATCTCAGGCGATCCTCCTTGAATGAATTTCTTGAAAACAGCCGCGATGCGTCTTCGCAGTTGGTGGCCAATCTCAATCGCGCAGCCGAACTGATCACCTCGTTCAAGCAGGTGGCCGCCGACCGCAATTACTCTGATCAGCGCACCTTCGACCTCGGCGACCTCACCGAGCAGGTCGTGATGAGCCTGCGGCCGGGTTTGCGAAAGCACAATCTGACGCTCAACGTCGACTGCCACCCCAACCTCACCATGAATAGCTATCCGGGGCCGTACGGACAGGTGCTCACCAATCTGTTCCTCAATTCGGTGGCGCACGCGTTTCCGGACGGCAAGCCCGGCGCGGTCGATATCCAGGTCCGGGAATCCGGCAAGGATAATGTCGAGATCATTTTTGCCGACAATGGTTGCGGCATGAGCCTCGACGTCCGGCGCCGCGCGTTCGATCCGTTCTTCACGACGCGCCGTGACCAAGGCGGCACCGGACTCGGCCTGCACATCGTCTACAGTATCGTGACCAACCGTCTGGGCGGGCGGCTCGACCTCGATTCCGAGCCCGGCGGCGGCACGCGAATCCAGATCATCCTGCCCCGGGTTGCGCCGCTGGAGCAAGCCGCCGAGTAGCACCCCGTCTGGTTAATCGATGTCAGCCAGTTTGCGTAAGGTCGCCCTGAAGATCTGGCTGGCCTTGCCCACGAGCGCCGTTCCATCCATGACAGCCGCCGTATCGGTGAACGTGCCGGAGACACCGATTCCGACCGAACCCGGCCCGCCGAACAGCGGGTTCGCATGGAGACTGCTGGTATGGCGCTGGACCAGCACCTCGCCCTTGAAGGTATCCCCCTTCGCCGTATAGCTGCCGGTGTAAAACAGATAGGCATCGCCGCCGAGGATTTTGCCATCCCGGAACATGATCACGCCGCTGCCCTTGCCTGTTCGCCCATCCTGCAGGCTGACATGGATCGAATACAGACCGTTCTTCATGATGTGGCCGTTTGCGACATCCGTCACAGCGGAGTCGGTAGCCTGTTATGCCAAAACGCGGCACGCAGCGTCAACGCGACAGGTGACCGCGGACAGCGTGCCGAACGCAAATTCACCGGAATCCCACCATGCTGCATGAGGCTGAAATGACGCATGACCTAATAAATCTAGAGCGCGATCGGACCCAAAACCGGATTCCACGTTTGCTGATCGCGCTCTAGCCGTTGCGTTTGTCCGCGGTTTGTATCAGGAACACCGCCACGGCGATCAGCGCGACGACAACGATCGCGACCGAAAGCCGGCCGCTCATCGGCTAAACCGGCGCCCGATCGTGTGCTCGCGCCGTTTTCCTCACGCATATTTTTTGTCGCGCTCCAGCAATTCGACCGAGATGCCCTGCGGTCCGCGGATGAAGCAGATGCGGACGCCTGGCCGAATGGTCGTCGGCTCTTTCGTGAACTCCACACCCTTGGCCTTGATCTCGGCGGCCACCGCATCGATGTCCTTTACCGTCAGCCCGAAATGATCGAGTCCCTGGTAAGGCGTCACCGGCGGCGCGTTGACGCCATCACCCGCCGCGACCGGCGCGATGAACACATTGGCGCCGCCGAGCTTGACGTCGATTCGCCCCGGGCCGCGGATGATCACGCCGCCGAGAATGTTTTCTAGCCAGGCGGCGGTCCCCTCCGGATCGGGACTACGCAAGTGAACATGGTCCCAGGTGACTATTGGCATGGTCGGTCTCCCCGTTGGGTTCTTGGCGCGTCGCTTGCCGCGACGCCTAGCGTTTTCAGCGGCATGCGGCCGCAGCGCGGTCAATTTTAGCGGTGGCATTCCCGCATTGCCATCCCCTCCACCCTGATCTGGCCCGGACCGCCTTTGCCTTCCAATATTGTTACTTTGGGATGAAACCATTTCCGGTTTCGCCGATTGATGGAACAGCGGTGGAACCGCACAAGGCGATATGCGTTTCGCCGCCGGTCGGTGGCATGACGATGGATACCGGGCTTTATCGCGACGAATTGACCGGGCTCGCTCGACTAGCAACGGTCGCCGGGATCAACCGCAGCTTTTCAGGTCGGCCAGAGGAAACGCCGAGCAACAATCTCACATCAAAATTTGTCTGGTTGCCGGCCGTCCTGATTGTCGGACTGGGGGCATGGATGCTGTTGCCCGGCTCCGCCAGCAACACGGCCGAAAGCCAGCCGGTGCGCCTGGCGACTGCCGCCGCGACCGAACCGGAGCAATCGCTCGCCACGGACGCCGCGCCGGAGCGGTCCGCCGCGCGGGACGGGTCCTTCTTGGTCAATCCGCCGGCCACGCCTGCGGAGGCGACCACCATACCTGCGGAAGCGATCACGCCCGCGGAAACCTCGCCGGTCGATGGGCTCAAGATTTCATCGCAGTCCTGGCGGAGGGGCGGGCTGGGCTCGAAAGCCCTGGTGACGTTCACGCTCCGCAATCGCAACGATTACGCGGTCAAGGATATCGAGATTTTCTGCTCCTTTGCCCGCAGGGACGGGAGCCACTTGACCGACCGCAAGCGCGTGATTCATGACACCGTCAACATGAAGAGCCGGCGAACCTTTGCCCGCATGCACATTGGTTTCGTCAATATCAACGCCAATCAAGCGAAGTGCTCGCTGGTCACGGCCAACCACATCTAGCGCCGGTGCCAGCGAAGCAGCGGTAATGACGCGGTAACTTCGTCGTTACTTAGGCAAGGCAGCACTAGGAACCAATCGCGCCATCACCAGTTTAACCAATGATCCGCGCATTGGCGGATGGAGCTATGCTGAAATGCCTTTGGCGCGGTATTTTTTCCTTGTCGGCGGAGTCTTGCTCGCGCTGCTGTTCGTTGTCGATGCAGTTCTGCCGAAGTTGCCCATTGCGGACAGGACCGATACCGATTTACCCGTCATACGGATTCATTCGGATCGGAAATGGCCGGAGCGCGTCGTTTTCGATACTAGCATCCCGACGATCGTTCCTGCGCCGACCGCGAAGGCAGAGGTCGTTGCCCCGGCCCCGGCCCCGGCCCCTCCTGTTGTCGCCGACGTCTCCGCAAAGGTGCGCGTGCGCGAGGTATTTGCGCAGTTCGTGGCACCCGACCCAAAAAAGCCGGAACCGAAACTGCAACGGAAACGTAAGATTGCAAAAAGCCGGGTGGCTGCTCCGGTGGTTCTGGTTGCGCAGCAACCGCGATTTGGCTTTTTTGACAACGGCACGTGGTGAGCCGCTCGTTGGCCTGATCGAACGAGCGGCCGTCAGCGCTGACATGCCACTCCCAAGGTGACTGCGATGACAGCGGATCGCGCCGCGCGCGCCAAGTCGAAACATTTTTGTAGTTGGATGATGCGAGTTCGATAGCCGCCCCAAAGGCGGAATCGAGGCAGACGGAATCACGGTAGTGAGAGCGGGTTTTGTGTTGGCGCGCTCGGATAGAGTCGAACTCCCGGGCCGCTCGTCTCCGAAACTCCGCGATGGCTGTCGGCGGAGCAGCTGCCCAAGCAAGGCACGGCTTTTTGGCCCCCAGGTTCACTCAAGTTCACTTTTGTAGCTTTGGCGGGAACGAATTCCCTACTCCGGCGTGATGTTTACGCGCTGGGGAGCTGGGGAGTTAATGGCGTTGGAAGACTCGCTTCTTATCCTCGTTGTCGAAGACGACCAAGCCGTTCAGAGCCTTGTTGAAGAAGCGCTCAGCGACGGCGGTTTTGAACCGGCTATCGCATCTTCGGGTGAAGAGGCTGTAACCCTGCTAAAGGAAGGCAAGAGCAAATACCGCGCCCTTATGACTGATATCAATTTAGGTCGGGGGAAGATGGACGGCTGGGAAGTCGCCAGACACGCCCGAGAGATCGACCCTGAATTTCCGATCGTCTATATGACCGGCGATAGCGCAGGCGAATGGGCCTCGAAGGGCGTTCCCAACAGCATCGTTCTGACCAAGCCATTCGCGCCGGCGCAGCTTGTCACAGCCGTTTCTCAGCTTCTGATTATCGGTACGGCGACAACGTAAGGCGCGAAAATATTTTGAAAAAACTCAACGTGGCGGCTTTAGCTCGCTGGCCCCAGTCCACGGCAGGTAGGACACGACGGTCGCTCCGCGCGCACGAACTTTGGGAGCAAACGGAAAAGCCTACGGCTTTATATTCCTTGAACGGAAGCTGGTAGTTATTTCCTCGGCGAAATCTGAAGTTCCATCAGCGCCATCGTTCGCAACGTGGTCGGATCTCGCACGCCCTCGTTGGCACTTCGAAGAATCGTTTCCGCGAGAGACCGAACATGGCTTGAACTAACCGGATGCGGCAGCGTAGAAATCGCGCCCTCCAAGGCGTTCCGCATGACGGCAATCAAGTCAGGCGGGAAAGATGCGTTGGCAAAATTATCCACCAGATCCTCGCGAACATGCGCAGCGTTAACAGGTGTAAGTTAAGCCTCCGTCGTAAGATAATGTTCCAGCGAGCTCGCTCTTTCCTGGTTGAATGGGGAACAGATTGATGGCCGGCGCTTTGACTCAGCGGAGGAATCATGGCCCGTATCTGGAAAACCTCCATTTTAGTGCTTGCCACGCTGTATTTCGTGCTCGACGGACTGTTTTTTTACGTCACGCGACCTATCAGCGTCTGGATTAGCAAAATGCGGTTCTTAGAGCGAATTCGACGCTGGGTCGTTTCCTTACGACCTTATCCTTCGCTCGCGCTTTTCGCCGTGCCCGTAATCATCTTGGAGCCAGCAAAGCCTCTGGCGGGCTACCTGGCGGCAACGGGCCATTTTTTCGCGGGTGCGATTACGTTCGTTACTGCTGAAGTGCTAAAGCTCAGCTGCGTAGAGCGGCTGTTTCAGCTCAATCGAAAGAAGCTCTTATCGATTCCCGCGTTTGCTACCGGATATAAATACTGGCGACGCATGATGGATGCGCTTGAATCCCTGGAGGTTTGGAAGACGTCACGGCGGCTAGCAAACCATGCTGCACGCCTTTTGCGGACGCGCTGGCTTCAATTCAAGCGAGCTCAAGAGTCGTATCGACACCAATTCCGATCACTGCGGCTTGCTGAGCCACGGGACCGGCGATGAGACAACCATGATGAGACAACTATTGAGAGCGCCATCATTGCGGCAGGTTCGCTCACCTTCGTCATAGGTGCATTTGCGCCCCAGTGTCTTGTGTCCAACGCCTGTCACTCGCGCATGGTCGTACCATCAATCCTTCGATTCTTGACTCGCTCTTGATTGAGATGGGGCGCAGCCGCTCAAAAAGTCGAGCCAAAATCCTCGTGATCTTCGCGTGCCTGCTGGCGTCGATGTATCGTGTAAGCGGCAGAGGAACGAGTCCCACCACGGAATTAATCGCCCATTTCACGATGATGATGCTTGGTATTACGAGACGAGATGTTTGCGCACGCGTGTAAGATGATTTGGGAAGGCATCATCTTCGGAAAAATGCGGAGGCCTCCTGCGTCGCAATAAACTCCAAGCTCCATGAGGTGCGGACGCTAGAAATTGAGCGTTTATTTGCCTGCAATTATTGAAAGGGAGCCGCTATCTCACACATGAGTGTCAGACGTAGCCGTTCAGCTTGGTCACCGGATGCTGGGCTCGCCGACCGGGCGACATTTCGCACGTTCGAATGCCAATGTGGCAATTAAACTTGAATTCTGAGAAGATGTAAGCGCCTCACAATCAAGGAACATCAAGTGGCTAAGAAAGCAAAGAAGAAGGCCGTCGTGCGTCGCGAATACACCAAAGCGGACGTGAAGGAGTTGCGGGCACACTCGAAGGCGCGGACGCCGGTCGTTAAGGTTGCGAAGCTCACAAAGCGTAGTGAAGGATCGCTGCGGCAAAAGGCGCTCAAGCTTGGAATTAAGCTAGGCCATCGTCGCTAGGTTCGTGCGCACCCACCGCGATAACGAGATCACGCAAGTGACAGCGGGTCGTGTGATGTCGTTGGTTGCCGGCGAATATTGGTTGCCGGCGAATACCGAGCTCAGCTTCGAAATTCGGGCTTTTTAAAATTCGGGCTCTTTTAAGAAGCGAGAAGTCGCCGCATGGCCGTTCGCAGGACATCGTGCGGCGCCACGGCAACCATGCCCGACAGATGCGCCGAGTTGAACGGCGATTGTCCCAGTCAAGTCGACGGAGGTGGACATACGGTAATAATGAAGGCCATAGCTCCCGGGTCTGCGAGATGTGAACCGCTTGGCGTCTTATCGCGCTTAAGAAGATTTAATGGAACGATCAAGCAGACGGTGCGCTTGTCTAAGTAACAAGAAGGATACCTCATGAAACTCAGCACAATCGCATTGGCAACAGCCTTTGCTCTCTCAAGCACAGCCGCGCTGGCGCAAGCCGGACTTTCCGGGTACGGATCGTCGGTGGCTCCGTCAGTGGGTTCGTACGTCACCCCCTCGGTGGGTTCGTACGTGAATAATGCCACTCCCACGTGGAGCACGACTGGCCCGGCAGCCCCCATGCCTAGCCCTGCTGTCAGTAACGCTTTCGGGAGCACGCTTGCTCCCATGCGTTCGCCAAGCCGAGCAAGATTAGCTGCCACGCGTCCGGTCTCCGGGCCCCGCAGGTAAAAACAGAAAAGCCCCGCGCAATGCGGGGCTTTTGCTTAGTACAGCTGTGCGATATCGCCCTTGCGCTCGTTCATCAGCGAACTCAATTCCTGAATTTGCTGAGGGCAGATGCCGTCAGTGAGGAGCGCGACACCTAGCATTATCGCCGCCTCGCGCTGGTCGAATTTTTTGACCAACGAAACGAGCTTTGACTACATCGCCGCCACAACCCTTGCTGTCAGAACGTCGGCATCAAACAGGTGAGCGAAAGGATCCGGCTCGTCACCTTCATGGACTATGATTTGGGCTACTTCGACGATCAGACATGCAGGCTCGAACCACTCGAGAACCCCTTTGAAACCCGTGCAACATGCCCGCTGGCGATAAGGGCTGCCAATGAACAACGACAATCCTATTTACGGGCTGGCGGTCCTCCCGGCGCCAGCGATGCTTATCTGGCAGGCCTACCGTTGGCTAAAGGATGGCGTTTGGACGCCGCTGCCTGTCTCGAAGCTTCTTTCCTATCTCGAATGGCCCTTACCAAGACAAGTTGGGTCGGCCTGCAGTGCATTGTTGACTGGATGCTGGATGTCCCGGCAAGCCTTGCCGTGTTCTTTCTCTCATTCGTTTTGATTGTCATCTTTGTCCTGAT
>Ga0208981_1000150_pt1 | contig 11010 bp, 11 predicted proteins | sample MedBloCAOM1_M1_FD_187839 | JGI IMG/M metagenome (GOLD analysis project Ga0208981, IMG submission 187839) | Forest soil microbial communities from El Dorado National Forest, California, USA - Mediterranean Blodgett CA OM1_M1 (SPAdes) (version 2) | ecosystem: Environmental > Terrestrial > Soil >... | reverse complement strand
TCAGCCCTAGCCCCTCGAAAATCTCCCGGACGGCGTTGAGCTGGCCGCGGCCGCCGTCGATGATGACGAGGTCGGGCCATTGCGGAAACGAATCATCGTCCGCCCCGGCCTTGGCGGCATCGCCTTCCGGGGGCGGCGTCAGCAGCCGCTTGAAGCGCCGCTGCAGCACCTCGCGCATCATCGCGTAATCGTCGCCCGGCGTCAGGCCTTCGGACCTGATGTTGAACTTTCGATACTGGTTTTTGATGAAGCCGTCCGGCCCGGCCACGATCATGGCGCCGACCGCATTGGTGCCCTGGATGTGGCTGTTGTCGTACACCTCGATCCGACGCGGCGGACGCGCGAGCCCGAAGGCGCCCGCCAGGCCCGCCAGCAGACGCTGCTGCGACGCCGTATCGGCGAGCTTGCGGCCGAGCGCCTCGCGCGCATTGGCGAGCGCATGCTCGACCAGATCCTTCTTCTCGCCCCGCAGCGGCACCGTCACCTCGACCTTGCGGCCGCTCTTGATCGTGAGGGCCTCGTTGAGCAGCGCGCGGTCGGGCACGTCATGCGAGACGAAGATGCAGCGCGGGGGCGGCTTGTCGTCGTAGAACTGGGCCAGAAAGGCGCCCAATACCTCGCCGGCGCCGAGCGTGCGGTCGGCCTTGGGGAAATAGGCGCGGTTGCCCCAATTCTGTCCGGTGCGGAAGAAGAACACCTCGACGCAGGTGTAGCCGCCCTCCTGGTGCACCGCGAACACATCCGCCTCCTCGACGCCGCGCGGATTGATGCCCTGATGGGCCTGCACGGCCGCGAGCGCGGCGAGCCGGTCGCGCAGAATGGCGGCGCGCTCGAAATCGAGACCCGCGCTCGCCGCCTCCATCTCGTGGGCGAGCTCCTCCTTCACGGCCTGGCTGCGGCCCGACAGGAAGGCCTTGGCCTCGCGCACCAGCTCGGCATAGTCGGGCGGCGCGATCTCGCCGGTGCAGGGCGCCGAGCAGCGCTTGATCTGATGCAGCAGGCACGGCCGCGTGCGGCTCTCGAACACCGCGTCCGAGCATGACCGGATCAGGAAGGCGCGCTGGAGCGCCGTGATGGTGCGGTTGACCGAATTGACCGCCGCGAAGGGTCCGTAATAGTCGCCCTTGCGGTTGCGCGCGCCGCGATGTTTCAGGATCTGCGGCGCCGCCTCGTCGGCGGTGATCAGGATATAGGGAAATGACTTGTCGTCGCGCAGCAGCACGTTGAAGCGCGGGCGCAGCCGCTTGATCAGGTTCGCCTCGAGCAGCAGCGCCTCGGTCTCGGTCGCGGTCGAGACGAATTCGAGCGCGGTGGTCGCCGCGATCATGCGGGTGATGCGGCTGTCATGGCCGGTCTCCCGCGCATAGGCGACCACCCGTCGCTTGAGGCTCTTGGCCTTGCCGACATAGAGCACCTCGCCGGCCGCGCCGATCATGCGATAGACGCCGGGCGAGGTCGGGGCGTGCTTGGCGTAGCGCGCGATCGCGGCGCGCCCGGCCCCGAACGAGCCCGGCGCGTGCCGCTCGCCGTTGGCGGCATCCGCAAAGTCCGCAAAATCCTCTTGGGTTTCGGGCAGCGTCTGGTCGTCTTCCTCCTCGGGGAGGTCGAGTTCCGGCTCGATGTTCTTTTTCGTTTCGTCCATGCGACAAAAATCGTGCGCCGACGGCGCAAACGCAAGCGCCTATTCCTCGACCTCGGCGGCATCGGCGGTGCGCCAGGCGAGATGCTGGCCGCCGTCGACCGCGATCGTCACGCCGGTCACGCTGCCGGCAGACGCGAGATAGAGCACCGCGTCGGCGATGTCCTGCGGGCCGGGACCGCGATCGAGCGGGAGCGTGCGCACCTGCCGGGCGAAGGCCTGCGCGTCCTGGCGCGCGCTCGGCAGCGTCGGCCCGGGCGCCACCGCATTCACCCGGATCCCGGGCGCCAGCGCCTGGGCCAGCATCGTGGTGGCGGCGTGCAGCGCGCTTTTGGTGAGCCCGTAGGACAGGAAACGCGGCGTCGGCTTGTAGACCCGCTGGTCGAGCAGGTTGACGATGGCCGCGTCGGCGCCGGCCGGCGCCTGGGCCGCAAAGGCTTCGGCCAGAAAAATCGGCGCGCGCAGATTGACCGCGAAATGACGATCGAAGCGGGCGCGGTCGAGGCGCCCGATCTCGTCGGGCTCGAACTCGGCCGCATTGTTGACCAGCAGCGTGAGCGGGCCGACCGCGGCTGCGGCGGCCGGCACCAGCCGCAGCACGGCCTCATGGTCGGCGAGATCGGCGTCGACCACCGCCGCGCGCCCGCCGGCCGCCGTGATCTCGGCGCACACGCGCTCGGCTTGGCCGCGTGAGCGCCGCGTCTGGAGCGCGACCGCGTAGCCGTGCTGCGCGAGCGCCAGCGCGATGGCGCGGCCGATTCGTTGCGCGCCGCCGGTGACGAGGGCCGCGCGGCGGGACGCGGCGGGAGCTTCATTCATGTCGCAAGGTGGCGCCCGGCGTGACGTGGTCGTGGCCCGGGGCGCTCGGGACCGCGCGTTGCCATCATAGACTTACCACTCAGTGTGGCAAACGCGACACGCCGGCGGGGCGGCCGCGCCCAGATTATGGCAGGCGACGGGCGATAGGGAACAATCTTTTATAGTAAACGCAACGTTGATCATCTGCGTTATAGGACACGAATACTTAGGGTAAATGAAAATCGACTTGGCGTTCTTCATCAACGTTTAACTGCAAAATCCCAATAAGGTTTAGCGAATGAAATGACCGATTTTTTGCCGTGCGGCCGGCATTGCGTCCCGCTTTCGCGGCACGGAAATCGGCAGGAATGGGCCGACGCCGGCGGTTTCGGACCACCGGCGCGGGACGATCTGGAGACCACAATGAAGAAAAACAACACGGCGGCGTTCGCGGCGGCCGCGATGGCCTTGGCGCTCACGCTCGGCCCTGCCCGGGCCGCCGATGTGCCGCGCGTCTCCTATGGGGCGGCGGCGCCCTACCGGACCTACAACTGGATCGGCCCCTATATCGGCGTCAATGCGGGCTACCAATGGGGTTCGGCCACCAATAGCGGCGCCAGCCCGAGCGGCCTCATGGGGGGCGCCCAGGGCGGCTACAACTGGCAGATCGGCGACTTCGTATTCGGGGCCGAGACCGACCTGCAGTATTCCGGCGCCGACGACACCTTCGCGGCCTGGAAGTTCTCAAATCCGTGGTTCGGCACCCTGCGGGGACGCGCCGGCTATGCGATGAACAACGTCCTGCTCTACGCCACCTTCGGGCTGGCCTATGGGGGCGGCAGCATCGAGACCGGCGGCATGAAGGAGTCCAATCTGCATGTGGGCTGGGCGGCCGGCGCCGGCATGGAGGTCGGCCTCACCCCCAACTGGTCCGCCAAGGCGGAATACCTGTTCGTCGATCTTTCCGATGAGCGCTATGTGCTGTTCGGCAATACGGGCTTTGAATCCAGCATCCTGCGCCTCGGGGTGAACTATCGGTTCTAGCGCCCGGCGCCGGCGAGACGCCCGGGACGCGGTGCCTCAGCACCGGTCTCGGATCCGCAGGCTCGGCCGCTCGGCCACCCGCGGGATTTTCCGAGGCCCGGCCGGAACGTTTGTCAGGTTCCGACGTTTCGTTTTTGGAGCACCGGGGACCAGCCAAGTCGTCCAACAGTATTAAGTTTTGGTGAAGATGATTTCATCCCGACACGTTGTCGGATTGTGAGATCATCGAGACCGAAAAGGGGCAAGATTTGGGCGACATTCGGCCTGTAAACCAATCATCTACCATAACGATTTGAGTAGATGGGGTGTGTCCTCTCTGCACTAGACAGGGACACTGGATAGAATACTTTGGCACCCATGGTTAAGACAGGAGCACGGGACATGAGACGCATTCTTCTCGCGAGCGCCGGCGTACTGGCGATGGTCGGCTTGATCGGTTCGGCGCATGCGGCCGACCTGCCTCGGCAGCAGATGGCGGTCAGGGCGCCAGTCTATGCGGCGCCCTACTACAACTGGACCGGCCTTTACGTCGGTATCAACGGCGGCGGCGCCTGGGGCAGCTCGCGCTGGGACAGCACCGGCAGCTTCGACACGTCGGGCGGCATGATCGGCGGCACGGTCGGCTACAACTGGCAGTTCGGCACCTGGGTGGTCGGCCTGGAGGGCGACATCGACTGGGCCAACATCAAGGGGACCACCAATAGGGGATGCGTCGGCGGCTGCAGCAGCGAGAACACCTGGCTCGGCACCGCGCGCGGCCGCCTGGGCTATTCGTTCGATCGCTGGATGCCCTACATCACCGGCGGCGCCGCCTTCGGCGACGTGACGACGACGCATCCGGGCTTCAGCGGCGCGACCAACACGCAGGTCGGCTGGACCGCCGGCGCCGGCGTCGAGTTTGCGATCGCCAGCAACTGGACCGCCAAGGTCGAATATCTCCACTACGACCTCGGCAGCTTCAATTGCGGCGTGGGCTGCAACGGCTTCCTGAACGACAACGTGAAATTCAGTGCCGACGCGATCCGCGGCGGCGTGAACTTCCGGTTCTGATCGGTCGCATCCGAACAAACAAAAGGCCCCGGACCGCAAGGTCCGGGGCCTTTTTGGTTTCAGACGTTGTTTCCCGTCAAAGCCGGTCGCGCATCGATCGGCGCGCGGAAAAAATCTCGTTCCGATGACGTGAAGCCCGCGCGGTCAGCCCGGCTGGGTGGCCGCGAAGGCCGGCACGGCCGCGGCAAATTCATCGAGGAATGTCACCAGGCGCGGATGATCCTTGCGCCACGTGCCGTGGAAGCGAAAATCCTGGTAGGCGAGCGCGCAGGCAACCGCGATCTGGCCGATATTCGGTGGCGCATCGCGACCGGGTGGCGCGGCTTCGAGCGCGGCGAGCGCGCGCGTCACCTTGCCGGCCTGATGGTCGACCCATTTCGGCTCATGCTTGGACGGATCGCGCCAGCGCGCCTCGTAGACCCGCAAGATCGAGGCATCCATGACGCCGTCGGCGAGCGCCTGCAGACGCAGCGCGGCGAAGCGCGCCGCCGGTTCGGCCGGAATGATGCGACCGCCGCCGGCCAGGTGATCGAGATATTCGAGAATGACCCGCGAGTCGAACAGCACCATCCCGTCGTCAAGCACGAGCGCAGGAATTTTCCCGAGCGGATTTTGCTGGCGCACCGAGTCGCCGGGGTCGGCGGTATCGGCCGGCTTGACCGTGATGCCGCCATCGAGACCGAGGACGATTGCCGCCATCCGGACCTTGCGGCCGAATGGAGATGCCGGAGAGGAGCGCAAGATCATTGGTTGTTGGTCCCGAGTGGCGGAAAGGATTTTCTCGTCCTGGCCGCAACGCGTCCAGGACCGATCACTGCTGATTGTCGGTCTGATACTACGACAGAGGCGTCGTCGTCAGCCGGTGACGACGAGGTTGACGGCCTTCGGCCCCTTGCCCTTCTTGTCGGGCTCCACATCGAAGGTGATGCGCTGGCCCTCGTTGAGCAATTTCAGACCGGCGCGCTCCACCGCAGTGATGTGAACAAACACGTCGCGTCCGCCATCGTCCGGCTTGATGAAGCCATAGCCGCGTTCGCCATTGAAGAATTTGACCGTACCGGTCATTGCCATCGGGAAACTCCTCCCCGTGGTTGCTCTGCCGCCGACCCCCACGGCGCGACGGCTCGGCTGGACATTCGCCGACGGGAAAAGCTTCGGCCTATTTTGGCCTCGGAAATACCGCCGCCTCCCGCGGGAGGTGGAACGTCAAAGCCCCGTTGGACACTAACATACAAGTCGGCGCGGTAAAAAGGCCCGGGAAAGCTTTTAGCCTGCGCCGGCGATCCAATCGACCGTGGCCCGGCCGCCGGCCCCGGGGCGAAAAACCATCCCCAGGCCGTTGAGCAGTTGCGCAAGCTCGTCGGCCAGCCGCCACGGCGGGTTCACGACAATCAGGCCGGCGCCGCTGAGGCGGGCGGGCTCGCCGGCGGGCGGCAGTTCGAGCTCGGCGCGCAGGACCTTGCCGATGCGACCGCGGCCGAGCGCGCCGGCCAGGAGGTCGGGCCCGGCGCGGTCCTTGATCGGGTACCACAGCAGGAATACCCCGGTCGCCCATTTGCGATGCGCCGCCGCGACCGCATCGGCAAGGCGCGCGAACTCGTCCCTGTCTTCGTAGGGCGGATCGACGACGACCACGCCCCGGCGCTCCTTCGGCGGCACATAGGCATTGAGCGCCATCCAGCCGTCGATCGCGACCGCGCTGGCGCGCGCATCGTGGCGCAAATTCGCGGCAAGCGCCGTCGCGGCGTCCGGCTCCAGTTCGCAAGCCACCAGCCGGTCCTGCGGGCGCATCAGGCTCAGGGCCATCAGCGGCGAGCCCGGATAGCGGCGAAGCTCGGTGCCGGCGTTGGCCGCCGCGACGGCCGCGAGATAAGGCGCGAGGAGCGCCTGGACGTCGGGGGAAAGCCGCGCCTCCATCAGCCGGCCGATGCCTTCGCGCCATTCGCCGGTGCGGCTCGCCTCCGGCGACGCAAGATCATAGAGGCCGGCCCCCGCATGGGTGTCGATCACCCTGAAGCCACGCTCCTTGCCGCGCAGATGCACCAGGATGCGCGCCAGCGCTGCATGCTTGATGACGTCGGCAAAGTTACCCGCGTGAAAGGCATGACGGTAATTCATCCCGTCTTCCTACCTCCGCGCCGGCGGGTGGAAAAGCGAAGGCGGTTTGCGCCTCGCCCGAGGCGCAAACCGCCCTGTCTTTGCTTGGCGGCGTTGTGCCGCGCACCGGACCTGACCGGGTCCGGCGACGGCAAGACTCGCCTATCCGCCGCCCGGTGTGCCGCCCTGGCCGCCGCGCACCCGCGGCATCACGACCTGATCGCGCCGGCACGCCCGGCGGTCGACCTCGGCGCAATTGCGGAATTTGAGATCCTTGGAGAGGCAGATGCGCACTTCGTTGAGCCGCTTGCTGTCGCACCCGATCGCGATGGCCTCGCGGGTCAGGCCCGGATTGGCCGCCACGAAGGCCTCCTCGACCTCGCTTGGCGACACGGTCTTGGGTTCGGCCAGGTCGAGATAGGCCGGCGGAATCTTCACCGTCGCGCGGGCTTTGCGGACGGTGTCGAAATAGCCGCGCGCCGGCAGGCCCGAGCACACGCCGTGGCGGTCCCACTCGTGGAAGATCAGCCGCGGGCTCGGCATCATGTCGAGCATGGAGGACACGATATTGCGGTCGAGCCGCGGCGCCGGGTTCTGGCAGAATTCCGGAAAACCTTTTTCGTATTGCGGCCATAACCCGTGGACCACGAAGGAGAACGGCCGTTCGCCGCATTGCTGGTCGCGGGCCGCGCGCTCGGGTGAGCGCTCGGTGGCGGCGTCGCAGAAGGACGGCGACCATGAGAGCGAGAGCACATAGAAGTCGAATTGGCCCGGCTCGTTCTGCCGCCGGTCCTGGGCGCTGCTGCAACCGATATTCAATGCAAGGAAAAGCGCGGCGAATGCCGCAATCCGCGTCGCGATCTGTGCCATGATAGGCCCCCTTTACGCTACGATAAGGACCCACATCCCATAGTCGAGTTTTGAGAACATTTCAAGAACAAAAAGAAAATAAACAGGGGGCGTCGGAAGGACCCGCTACGGCTTGGCCATTTTGCAGGCCGGATTGTAGGACCAGTTGCGGTCGAGACCGACGACGCACCATTCGACCCCGTAGGTCATGCCGATCAGGCCGCCGTCCTCGATGATCGAATAATAGACCGGACGTTTGACCCCGTCGGAGATGTAGGCGTCGGCGCGGCAGAATCGACGCGGGATGGCGCCCGCCGTCCACGGCCGGAACGCGATCTCGCGCACATTGGCGAAGTCGACGATCGTCAGATCGGAATTCCAGAACCGGCCTTCCTTGGTGCTGAAATTCGAACGGATGCGGCTCAGCGGTCCATATTCCTCGCACAGCGGCACGTCCGCCGAATAGCGCGGACCCGACAGATAAAAATTCTTCTCGAAGAATCCGGCGGTGCGGCCGGGCCCCGCAGCGCCCGACACGACAAGCACCGCCAGGATCAATGCCCAGATGCGCGTCGACATCGTCGTGACCCCCCAGGTGCAAGACCGTCCGCAACCGATGATTCCAACGGTGCCGCGCTCGCCTGCGCGGGTCAAGAGATTAGCGCGGTTTCGCGTCAGATCGGCCGGCCGGCGTGGCCGTTCGGCCATAGTGGCGGCGCTGCGCGGCGAAACAATCCACAGGGACTGGTAGCCGACAACCCTTCGGCTTACGACGCGGCGCGCCAGTCGCCGAGCACGGTCTGGACCAGCGCCAGCGCCGCGACCGCCGCGGTGTCGGCGCGCAAGATGCGCGGGCCGAGCGCGAGCCGCACGCTGTGGGGGCGCGCCAGCAGCATGCTGCGCTCGTCCTGCGAAAAGCCGCCCTCCGGCCCGACCAGCACGGCGATCGACGAAGCGCCGGACGCCGACGCCAGCGCGGCCGCGGGATCGGCGATCGGCGCATCCTCGTCGCAGAACACCAGCAGGCGCGCGGGCGCGATGGCGGCGAGCGCGCGGGCGAGCGGCGCCGGCTCATCGATCTCCGGCAAGCGCAGCACGCCGCACTGCTCGGCCGCCTCGATCGCATTGGCGCGCATGCGTTCGACATTCACGCGCTCGGCCTGGGTATGTTGCGTCATGACCGGGACCAGTCGTCCGACGCCCATCTCGACCGCCTTCTGGACCATGTAATCGAGGCGCCCGCGCTTGAGCGGCGCAAACCAGTAATGCAGGTCGTTGGTCGCGGTCTGCGGCCGGGTTTGGGTCTCGAGCCGCACCGTCATGGCGCGCTTTCCCGCGACGGCAAGGCGGCCCCGCCATTCCCCGTCGCGGCCATTGAACAAGAGCACCGGGTCGTCCGGCTGAAGCCGCAGCACATTGGTGAGATAATGGCCCTGCGGCTTTTCGAGCGTGACCGGCGCCCCCGCCTGGAGCGGCTGGTCGACATGCAGGCGGGGGCTGCGGAAATCGTAGCGGGCCATCGGTTTTGGGCTCCGAAAAGCCCGGTTTACCGGCCAGTCCATGCCGGCGCCAGCCGGGGCTTGCCGCGGTATCGCCGGATTCCAAGGATTGTTATTGATTCGAAATGGTGGTCCGGTGGGGGAAAGAGGGACGGGAGATGACGGCCATGAGGTCCGTACGCGCCGCAGGACTGGCGCTTGCCATGCTGGCAGGCTCCGCTGCCGCCGTGCTTGCGCAAACCAAGCCATGGCCGACCGATCCCCCGCAGCAGGCGCCGGCGCAAGCCCCCTGGCCGGCCGCGGCGCCGCAGCAGGCACCGGGACAGGCCCCCTGGCCAGCCGCGGCCCAGCCCGCGCAGCCGATGGCGATGCCGGCCCCGAGCGGGCCGATGATGGGCGGTGGGCCGATGATGGGCGGCGGGCCGACCGCCGCGCAGCAGGCCTGCATCCAGGAGTTCGGCAAGTTCCGCGAAGAGGTCGAGAAGCGGGCATTGGCCGCAAAGGCCGGCAGCGAGAAGAAAGTCCCGCGCGAGGAAATGTGCACCCTGGTGACGGCCTATTCGGCCGCCGAGACCAAGTGGATCAAGTTTTCCGAAGACAACATCGCCAAATGCGGCATCCCCAAAGAGGCCGTGAACCAGATCAAGGGCGTCCATGTCCATACCGCGGACGCCCGCAAGAAGATCTGCGCGAGCGGGCCGCAGGCCGGCGCGCCGGCCGCGCCCAGCCTTTCCGACGCGCTCGGCACCTCGCGGCTTCCGGCTTCCGCGGCGGAAAAGCCCAAGGCCGGCGGCATGCTCGACACCCTGACGGGGAACGCGCTCGCCAGATGAGCGCGACGCCGGGCCGGGTCGCCGATTCGACCGGGAACTGGGTCGACGGCCTCGCGCCCCCATGGGCACGCCCCTATCTGCGGCTCGCACGCTTCGATCGGCCGATCGGCGCCTGGCTGCTGCTGCTGCCGTGCTGGTGGTCGGCCGGCCTTGCGGCGATCGCGGCGGGCGCGGCGAGGCCCAATCTGTGGCACGTTGGCCTGTTCTTCATCGGCGCCTTCGTGATGCGCGGGGCCGGCTGCACCTGGAACGACATCGTCGACCGCGACCTCGACGGCCGCGTCGAGCGCACCCGTTCGCGGCCGATTCCGTCGGGACAGGTCAGCGTGCGGCAGGCCGCCGCCTTTCTGATCGTGCAGGCGCTGATCGGCCTCCTGGTGCTGCTGCAGTTCAATCGCTTCGCCGTCATCACCGGCGTCGCGTCGCTCGCGATCGTGGCGGTCTATCCGTTCATGAAGCGGATCACCTATTGGCCGCAGATCGTGCTCGGGCTCGCCTTCTCGTGGGGCGCGCTGATGGGCTGGGCCGGCTGGTTCGGCCGGCTCGATGCGCCGGCCTATCTGCTCTATGCCGGCGCGATCGCCTGGGTGATCGGCTATGACACCATCTACGCGCATCAGGATCGCGAGGACGACGCGCTCGTCGGCGTGAAGTCGACCGCGCTGCTGTTCGGCCCCCGCACCAAGCCGATGCTGGCGCTGTTCTACGCGCTTGCGGTGGTGTTGATCGGCGGCGCGGGCGCCACGGCCGGCGCCGGGCCGGTGTTCTGGGTGGGCCTGCTCGCCTTCGCGGCCCATCTCGCCTGGCAGGTCGCGCGCCTCGACATCGCCGATCCCGATCGCTGTCTGGCGGTGTTCAAGTCGAACCGCGATGCCGGCTTGATCCTGTTCGCCGGGCTCGTGCTCGACGCGGCGGCCAAGCACATCTTTTGACGTCCGATATTCGGCTTGAAACGGGCGCGCTCAATTGCGCGCGATGATCTCGCGCTCGCCGCGATGGACCTGCGGATCGGACAACGCGCGCCCGGCTTTTCGCCGCCGCAGGATCGAGGGCCGGCGACGCCACAGGATGCTGCGCGACCGGCGGCGCGGCGTCGGCGCATGGACGCGCACCGCGCCGATGCGCTCGAACGGCTCGCGAAAGCCTTCGCCATCCGGGATCAGCAGCGGCAAGCCGAGCACACGCGCCCAGCGCTGCCATT
>Ga0208981_1000147_pt1 | contig 11037 bp, 9 predicted proteins | sample MedBloCAOM1_M1_FD_187839 | JGI IMG/M metagenome (GOLD analysis project Ga0208981, IMG submission 187839) | Forest soil microbial communities from El Dorado National Forest, California, USA - Mediterranean Blodgett CA OM1_M1 (SPAdes) (version 2) | ecosystem: Environmental > Terrestrial > Soil >... | reverse complement strand
TTTTCTGAAATCGCACGGGCTGCGCAGCACCTGGTTCACGCCCGGCTTCACGATCGAAAGCCATCCGAAGATCTGCGAGGAGGTGGTCGCCGCCGGCCACGAGATCGGCCATCACAGCTGGGCCCATATCCCGCCCGCGACGCAGACGCGCGCCGAGGAGGAGGCCGATCTGGTGCGCGCGAACGAAGCCATCCAGAAGCTCACGGGCGCCAAGGCGCGCGGCTATCGCTCGCCATCATGGGACCTGAGCGACAACACGCTCGACCTCCTGGTGGCGCACGGCTTCCTCTACGACTCCAGCCTGATGGGCGCCGACTATTGGCCCTACCGGCCGCGCCGGGGCGACGAGGCCGAGCTCGGCAAGCCGTTCCGCTTCGGCGAGGAGACGAACCTGATCGAGCTGCCGATCAGCTGGTCGCTCGACGACCATCCGCATTTCGAATATCTGCGCTCGCCGCAAGGGATCATGCCCGGCCTGCAGTCCGCCCGCGCGGTGATGCAGAACTGGCACGACGAATTCCTCTACATGAGAAAGACCGTCGACTGGGGCATCCTCACCTACACCATGCACCCCTACGTGATCGGCCGCGGCTACCGGATGCTGGGTTTCGAGGATCTGGTGGGAAAGCTGATGGCCGATGGCGCCGTGTTCATGACCATGGAGGAGGCGGCGCGGGAGGCAGCGGAGCGGATGTGGGGGGCGTGAACGAAGCGGCGCCCCGCATGGCGGCCGGAGCCTCAGCCGATACCGAGTTCAGCCCCTGCCCCGTTGGTTCAAAGCGCCATCAGGCGCGGCGTGCAGGCCGCATTCCTTCTTGTCCTCTTGTTCCCACCACCAGCGTCCGGCGCGCTCCGGCTCCCCCGGGGCGATCGCGCGCGTGCACGGCGCGCAGCCGATCGACGCGAAGCCCTTGGCGTGGAGCGGGTTCACCGGAACGTCATGGGCGGCCGCGTAGGCGAGCACGGCATCGCGCGTCCAGTCGGCCAGCGGGCTGAGCTTGAGCAGATTGCGCTCGGCGTCGACGCTCACCAGCGCGATGTTGCTGCGATTGTTCGACTGATCCGCGCGCAGCCCGGTGATCCAGCCTTGCGCGCCAGCGAGCGCGCGGTTGAGCGGCTCGACCTTGCGCACATGGCAGCATGAGACGCGCGCTTCGCGCGAGTGATAGAAGCCGTTGATGCCCTGCTCGGCGACCAGCGCCTCGAGTCTATCCGTCTGCGGGACCATCGCCCGGATGCGGCAACCATAGCGGCGCTCGGTCTCTCCCCACAGGCGGTAGGTTTCGGGGAACAGCCGGCCGGTATCGAGAGTGGCGATCTCGACATCGGCGGTCGTTTCGAAGAGCTCATGCGTCAGCACCTGGTCCTCGAGCCCGAAACTGGTCGTCAACACAATCCGCCCTTCAACCCGGCGGCGGAATTGCGCGATGCGCTCGCGCGGAGACAGCGGGGCGAGCTCGCGGCTGAGCCGCGCGGCAAGCGACGGCAGGTCGTGCATGTGCTGCGCGCTGCCGTTATCGGTCGCGAGAACCAGACCGCCGCCGGCGATCCGGCCATCGCGCTCCAGCACGATGCGTCCCGTGCGGGTGTTGAGGGCGTAAAGGTCGGCTGCGATCGGCTGCGTCAGCGCGATCTCGATTTCACCGACGTGGTTTTGCGCGATTGTCGCCGACTCGATGACCGACAGCTTGCCGGGATCGACCGCATTGTCGATCAGCGCGATCGTGCCGCGCGCTTCGGCGGTGCCGACCCGAAGGGTGACGGGCGCGCCAACCGCGAGCGGCTGGTCGTGGAGCCAGAACACGCGCGCGCGCAGACGGCGGGCCGATTTGGCCGGCGCCTCGACCGCGCAGATAAGCTCGCCGCGTTCGACGAAGACCTCGTCGTCCAACGTGATGCCGACCGATTGTCCGGCCAAAGCCTCGCGCGGAACAAGCGACTCGTCCGGAACCGGCCACGCCTCGATCGATTGCACGCGCGCCGGTCTGCCGCGCGGCATGACGGTGATCGAGTCACCGACCGCGATACGCCCGGTCTCCACGCGCCCGGCGATGATGCGCCGGTCATCGAACTTGTAGACGGCCTGAACCGGCATCCGCAGCGGGAAGTCGGTCGAAGGCCGCGCGGGCGCGAAGCGGTCGAGCACGGCCAGGACCGTCGGACCGGTGTGCCACCCGATCGGCGGCGTCACCTTCGCGACGCCGTCGCCATGTCGCGCCGAAATCGGAATGACTGCGGTGGGGGCGAGCCCGAAGGTCGCCAAGTGATTCACGATCTCGGCTTCGATCTCGTGAAAGCGGCTCTGGTCGAAGCCGACACGATCCATCTTGTTGACAACGACCGCGACCTGGCGAACGCCGAGCAGATGCAGCAGGTAGCCATGCCGCCGCGTCTGGTCGCGTACGCCTTCCACGGCGTCGATGAGAAGCAGCGCGGCATCGGCCTGCGCGGCGCCGGTGATCATGTTGCGCAGGAATTCGGCGTGTCCCGGCGCGTCGATCAGCACGATGTCGCGCGCCGCCGTGCGGAAACGGATTTGGCTGGTATCGAGCGTAATGCCCTGGTCGCGCTCGGTCTGCAGCGCATCAAGCAGGAACGACCACTCGAACGGCATACCGCGCCGATCGCTGGAGAGCTTGAGCGATTCCACCTTCCCGGCCGGCAGGCTGCCGGTCTCGTGCAGGAGGCGACCAATCAGCGTCGACTTGCCATGGTCGACATGCCCGACGATGACGATACGGACCAGGGGCCGGGGCGGCGTCCCGCGGTTTACGCCGTCGCGCGGTTGCACTGATTTTTCGGTGACGAGGATGTTCATGACGCTGTTCGGGCTCTTTCGGGGGATTTATAGATAGCCGGACACGCGCAGGCGCTCGAAGGCGTCCTCGGACTCGTGGTCCATCGCGCGGCCTGCGCGCTCGGACGTGTTCGAGTCCTCGAGCTCGGCAACGACCTGGTCGATCGTGGCGGCTTGCGAAGCAACCGGAAACGTGATGTCCGAATCGCCGAGCGAGCGGTAGCGCTTGCCGTCGCGCGCGAGATAGAGCGGAATGATGGGGATGCCTTCGCGCCGCGTGTAGTTCCAGATGTCGAGCTCGGTCCAATGCAGGATCGGATGAATGCGCAGGTGCGCGCCGGGCGGCGGCGAGGCATTGAAGTGATCCCAGAATTCCGGCGGCTGGTCGCGGACATCCCAGCCGCCTTCCAGCCCGCGCGGGGAAAACACGCGTTCCTTGGCGCGCGTCGGCTCCTCGTCGCGGCGAATGCCGGCAATCAGGCCGTCAAACTTATGCTTGGCGAGCGCAAGCTTCAGCCCTTCGGTCTTGCGCGCGGCCGACCGGGCGGCGGGAGGCAATGTCGGATCGACAGCTTCGATCGGAGGACATGGCTCGACGATCAGATCGAGATCCCATTCTGCCGCATAGCGGTCCCGAAAGGCATACATTTCGGGAAATTTCTTGCCGGTATCGACGTGCATGGCGGGAAACGGCAGGCGTCCGAAGAAGGCCTTGCGGGCGATCCAGATCATCACGTTGGAGTCCTTGCCGAGCGACCATAAAAGCGCGAGCCGCTTCAGGCGCGCGAAGGCCTCACGGAGGATGAAAATGCTCTGCGCTTCGAGGTCGTCCAGCCGGTCCACAAGCTTCACTCCAGGTGCGAACGCCGCGCGCGGCCGCGGGATTTCGTGAGGCGCCAGCAGGAATTAGTCTTTGGACCGACTATTCTTGCCTACTTGTTTCAAGCCATCCGCGACGCGGAGAAGAAAAATATTCTATTCGCCTTGGCATTTCTCTTTCTATATGGAAGATAATTCTCGTCAACCCGGAATGCAACCTTTTCCATTTTTTGCTGTTGGACTTATGGGACGCTGTCGGCCAGGCGAGCGCGAGCGTGATCAGTAAACGGCCAGCCCATACAGGCATTCTACATGATAGGGTCAATCGAGGTCGCGCGTTTTACGTAAGGCCGTAAAATAAGAACTTTGTTTTATTGACGCCTAGACTTGGTGGAGCGCAGCCTAGGGGTCCGTTCGACGGCATCCCCGTCACGCATATCGGAGGTCGACCCGTGCGACGAATGAGGATGGGGCTGGCTGCGGGCCTGATGCTGGTCGGCGCGGCGCAGGCGGCTGACGTGAATTTGCTCAACGTGTCGTACGATCCGACGCGCGAGCTCTACGCCGCGATCAACAAGGCCTTCGCGACTAAGTTCAAGGCCGAGACCGGCAAGACCATCGAGATCAAGCAGTCCCACGGCGGATCGGGCACGCAAGCGCGCTCGGTGATCGACGGCCTACAGGCCGACGTCGTGACCCTTGCGCTCGCCTATGACATCGACGCCATCGCGGGGCGCGGGTTGATCGCGGCGGACTGGCAGAAGAAGTTGCCCAATAACGCAGCCCCCTATACGTCCACGATCGTCTTCCTGGTCCGCAAGGGCAACCCGAAGGGCGTCCGGGGATGGGATGACCTCGTGAAGCCCGGCATCAAGGTGATCACGCCGAATCCAAAAACCTCCGGCGGCGCGCGCTGGAACTATCTCGCGGCGTGGGGCTACGCACTGAAGAAACACGGCTCGGAGGATAAGGCGCGCGATTTCGTCCGCGATCTCTACAAGAACGTGCCGGTGCTCGATACCGGCGCGCGGGGTTCGACGGTGACCTTCGTCCAGCGAAATATCGGCGATGTGCTGCTGGCGTGGGAAAACGAGGCCTATCTGGCGATCGACGAATTCGGCAAGGACAAGTTCGAGGTCGTCACGCCGGCGCTCTCGATTCTCGCCGAGCCCACGATCGCGATCGTCGACAAGGTGGTGGACAAGAAGGGCACCCGCCCCGCCGCGGAGGCATATCTCAATTTCATCTATTCGCCGGAAGGACAGGGAATCGCGGCGCAAAACCATTACCGCCCGCGTGATGCCGCCATTGCAAAGAACCACGAGAATTCCTTCGCCAAGGTCGAGCTCTTCACGATCGACGACACGTTCGGCGGCTGGCAAAAGGCGCAGGCATTGCACTTCAGCGACGGCGGCATATTTGATAAAATCTATACGCAGTGACCAGAGGACGCTGTGAGGGTGGCGGCGACAATTGCGCGGAGACGAAGCGTCATCCCCGGCTTCGGGATGACGCTGGGAATGAGCCTTCTTTGGCTGTCGCTGATTGTCCTGATCCCGCTCGCCGCCCTGTTCCTCAAGACGGCTGAGCTCTCGTTCAGCCAGTTCGTCGATATCATTTCCAGCCGGCGCGTGTTGCATGCGTTGCAGCTCTCGTTCGGGCTTTCGCTCGCCGCGGCTGCGGTCAACCTCGTGTTTGGGACCCTCGTGGTGTGGGCGCTGGTGCGCTACCGCTTTCCCGGCCGGCGTGTGTTCGACGCGATCGTAGACATCCCATTCGCATTGCCGACCGCAGTCGCCGGCATTGCGCTGACGAACCTCTATGCTGAAAGCGGTTGGCTCGGAAGCTTGCTGGTCCCTTTCGGCATCAAGGTCGCATTCACCCCGCTCGGCATCTTCGTTGCGCTGGTGTTCATAGGACTGCCCTTCGTGGTGCGCACCGTGCAGCCCGTTCTCGAGGATCTCGAAAAGGAACTGGAAGAGGCGGCGGCATCGCTCGGCGCCACGCGATGGACGATCGTGCGCCGTGTCATCCTGCCCAGCATCACGCCCGCGCTGATGACCGGCTTCGCGCTCGCGCTCGCCCGGGCGGTTGGCGAGTACGGCTCGGTCATCTTCATCGCCGGGAATCTTCCGAACGTATCGGAAATCGCGCCGCTGCTCATCGTCATCAAGCTGCAGGAATTCCGCTACGCGGACGCGACCGCGATTGCGGCCGTGATGCTGTTGGCATCGTTTTTGCTGCTCTTTCTCATCAACACGCTTCAGCGCTGGTCCGAGGCGCGGACTGGAAAACGAGCGTGACCGTCGTGCCCATGTCCGATTTCGACCCGCGCGCCGCGACGGCCGGCGTCGCGACGCAACCGGCGCAGCGGCGCAAGGTGGACGTTCGCGCGGACGCCCCATGGGTGCGCCGGACCATCATCGGTCTCACCGTCGGTTTCCTTTGCCTCTTTGTCGTGCTGCCGCTGATCAACGTCTTCGCGCAGGCTTTTTCCAAGGGGATCGCGGTCTATCTCGCGGCGCTGCAAGATGCCGAAACGCTCGCCGCGGTCCGCCTCACGCTGATCGTGGCCTTCGCGTCGGTCTTATCGAACGGCTTTTTCGGTCTCATGGCGGCCTGGGCGATCGCCAAGTTCGAATTTCCCGGCAAGAATATTCTGATCACGCTGATCGACCTGCCTTTCTCGGTCTCGCCGGTGATCGCGGGTCTCGTCTTTGTCCTTCTGTTCGGTCTGCAAGGGCTTCTCGGATCCTGGCTCGCCGTTCACGACATCGAGATCGTCTTCGCACTTCCCGGAATCATGCTCGCGACAATCTTCGTCACATTCCCTTTCATCGTGCGCGAACTGGTCCCGCTCATGCAGGAGCAGGGCACCGAGGAGGAGGAGGCCGCGCTTTCGCTCGGGGCCTCGGGACTGCGGACCTTCATCCGCGTCACGCTGCCGAACGTGAAATGGGCGCTCCTTTACGGCGTTCTCTTGTGCAATGCCCGCGCAATGGGTGAATTCGGCGCCGTGTCGGTGGTCTCGGGTCACATTCGCGGCGAGACCAATACCCTCCCCCTCCACATCGAGACTCTCTACGAGGGCTATCAGGCTGCAGCCGCATTCGCGGTGGCTTCGTTGCTGGCGCTTCTCGCGTTGGTAACCCTGATCGCCAAGTCGGCCCTTGAAACGCGCACCGCGAAGGAGTGACCGATGCGCATATCGATTCTCAATGTCACGAAGCGCTTCGGCGGCTTCACCGCCCTCGATCAGGTCAAGCTCGATATCCGTTCGGGCGAACTGATCGCGCTGCTGGGCCCGTCCGGCTCGGGCAAGACGACCTTACTGCGCATTGTCGCGGGCTTCGAATGGCCCGACGACGGCGAGGTCCAGTTCGACGGTGAGAATGCGCTTTCGCACAGTGTGGGCGAGCGCCATGTCGGCTTCGTATTCCAGCACTACGCCTTGTTCCGGCACATGACCGTGTTCGAGAACATCGCATTCGGCCTGCGCGCGCGGCCGCGCAAATATCGCCTCGGCGAGCAGGAAATCCGCAAGCGGGTCGAGAAGCTGCTCGATCTCGTCCAGCTCGGCTGGCTGGCGGAACGCTATCCGCAGCAGCTCTCCGGCGGCCAGCGCCAACGCGTGGCGCTCGCCCGCGCACTGGCTATCGAGCCGCGCGTCTTGCTGCTCGACGAGCCGTTCGGATCGTTGGACGCCAAAGTGCGCAAGGAATTGCGGCGCTGGCTGCGCATGCTCCACACCGAGATCCATGTAACCTCGATCTTCGTCACGCATGACCAGGAAGAAGCGCTGGAGGTCGCCGATCGGGTCGTCGTCATGGACAAGGGCCGCATCGAGCAGGTCGGCACGCCGCAACAGGTCTATGATCACCCCCACTCGCCTGCCGTCCACGAATTCGTCGGCGAGTCGATCATTGTGCCCGTCACCGTCGAAGCGGGCGACGTGCGCTTCGGTGACGAGTCCCTTGGGCTTGATCCGCAAGGCATTTCGAATGGCGCGGCGCTGCTATTCGCCCGCCCACACGATCTCACAATCGTGCCTTCCACCGGGGACCACCGGCTCAAGGGCATCGTCAGGCGCATCCACGGCATCGGTCCCGCCCGGCGCGTCGAGGTCGCGCTGGGAAGCGCGAATGCGGAGACGCTTATCGAGGTCGACGCGCTGCGCGCACAGCAGTTCCGAGTGGGACAACTGGTCGGACTGCGGGCGGATCAGTACCGGTTGTTTCCGGCCCCGAAGGCTGGAACCCCAACCTGAGTTCACGGCTTCAGACAGGCGCTTTGAGATTTAGAGTCCGTTTCGGGCATCAACCGGATCCGCGGACCAAAGCAGAGACCGCGGCGCGGCCGGGCTGTGCGCTGAGGCATAACCCACTGAAGGAATGGGGCTTTTGGCGGCTGTGCGTGGCAACGCAGCAGCGCATGAAAAAACCCGGCAATCAAGCTCAAGTACTTGATCTACCGGGTTTAATTTGGTTGCGGGGATAGGATTTGAACCTATGACCTTCAGGTTATGAGCCTGACGAGCTACCGGGCTGCTCCACCCCGCGGAAACTGGTCGCGCTTTGGGCGCGTTGGGGGGTATCTAGCAATCGCGGGCCGCAATGGGAAGCCCGCGGGCGGGGCAAATTCGTCATATTATTGGCTTTGTCATGCGGTGATGGCATGGAGCGGCGCATGAACCGGACACCTCTCAGGAAGCCCGATTCAGGGGCTGGCGAGGGCCTGCGGACCGCTTCCGGCGAGGTCCTGGACGAGGCGCGCCGCCAGATCGACGATCGCGACGTCCCCGACGCCATGGCGGTCCACGAGTTCCGCAAAGGCATGAAGCGCTGGCGGGCGCTCCTGCGCCTGTTCGAGCCCGTGCTGGGCCAGGAGGCGGCGCAGCTGCGGGTCGAGGCGCGCGATCTTGCGCGCGAGCTCGCGGGCTCGCGCGACGCCCGCTCGGCGATCGACGGCCTGGCGGACCTCGGCGAGGAGCCGCTCCCGGGCCGCACGCGCGCGACGCTCGAAAGCCGCCTCGAGGAGCTTTGCAAGACCGCGGAAGCTGCGACTCTCACCGACGACCTGCGCGAAAGGCTGCGCGACGCGCTCGACCAGGCGTCGGCCGCGGCGCGGCGCTGGCCGCTCGACGATGTCGCCTTCTCGGCCATCGCCGACGGGCTCGCCGCCTCCTACGCCCGCACCCGCAAGGCCGTCCCGGAGGATTGGGCGAAGGCGACGCCGGAAGACCTGCACGAGCTGCGCCAGCGCGTGGTCGTTCACCGCTACCAGATGGACCTGGTCGTTCCGTTGTGGCCGAAGATCGGCCGTGCCTGGGTGAGCGAGGCGCAAAAGCTGCGCGACCGGCTCGGCCATCACCAGGATCTCACCGTGCTGAAAAATTTCACCGCGCCGCATCAGCCGATCGCCCCCTGGCGCTCACGGCTCGTGCCGCTGATCGAGGCGCGGCAGGCCGAGCATGCATCCGGCGCCGGCCGGGTCGCCCGCCGGCTGTTCGCCGAAAAGCCGAAAGCGTTTCGCAACCGGCTGCTCGGCCTGTGGGAGAGCCGCTACGGCGGAGCGTGAGACGCTGGGAGTGGCGAGTAGCGAATAGTTCGAATTGCCATTCGCTATTCGCTAGGCGCCATTCGCCCCTGGAGCGTCGGACGCCAGCATTTGTACCAGCCGGTCGATGAAGCCCCGCTGACCGGGCAGAATTTTTTGCCGCGCCTCGTCGAGCGAAAACCATTGGGCGCGGTCGACCTCGGGAAAGCGCGCCTTGCGGCCGCTGCGCGGCGGCCACTCGAGCTCGAAGGTGTTGGACACCAGCGTCGCCGGGTCGAAGTCGCCGGCGACCGCCCAGGCGGACACGAGCTTGCGGCCGGGCTGCGTCACCTCGCCCAACGGCCGGAAGTCGCCCGCCGGGCGCGCCCCGGTCTCCTCCTCGAATTCGCGCCGCGCGACAGCGAGCGGATCCTCGCCTGCCGCATATTCGCCTTTGGGGATCGACCAGGCGCCGAGGTCCTTTTTGGCCCAGAACGGCCCGCCCGGATGGACGAGCAGCACCGACGCGTCGTCGTCCGACAGACGGTACAGCAACAATCCGGCGCTACGCTTCGGCATGATTCGCCTGCTGGTCCCGGCTGGCGTGACGGCGAGCCCTTCGGGCATTGTCGCAGCCGTGCTGGCGGCGCCGTCGTGCCTCAAATAATATCATTGAAAACAGGATGCGACGGGCGGAGCCGGGAGAGCGCGATGGTCGGATTTGGCATATTCAAGCGGCTGACGGCGGCCATCCTGCTCGGCTGCTTGCCCGGCGCCGCCGGCGCGCAGGACGCGCTCAAGATCGCGGTCGGCCAGCGCGGCGGCTGGGAGCAATGCGTGTCGGAGCTCGGCCAGAACGCGGGCTTTTTCAAGAAGCACGGCCTCGTGCTCGAGGTGCTCTATACCCAGGGCAGCGGCGAGACGCTGCAATCGGTGATCTCGGCGAGCGTCGATGTCGGCATCGGGATCGGAACCCATGCGGTGCTCGGCGCCTTCGCCAAAGGCGCGCCGGTGCGCGCGATCGGGTCGTCCTTCACCAGCGCCGACGACCAGTTCTATTACGTGCCGTCCGACTCGCCCCTGCGCCACATGAAGGAGGCGGACGGCAAGACCATCGCGATCTCGACCAGCGGCTCCGCCTCCAATATTTTCGCGCTCGCGCTGGCGAAGCATTTCGGCGTCAATCTCAAGCCGCAGCCGACCGGCGCCTATGCGGCGACCTTGACGCAGACGCTCACCAAGCAGGTGGACATCGGCTTTTCGCAGGCGCCCTTCAATCTCAATGCGGTCGAGGAAGGCAAGATCCGCATCATCGCGATGGGCCGCGACGTGCCCGAGCTGCGGCGGATGACCAGCCGGCTGATCGTCGCCAACACCGCCGTGCTGGCGGACAAGAAGGCGCTGATCGGGCGCTACATGCAGGGCTTTGTCGAGACGCTCGACTGGCTCTATGCCGATCCGTCAGCCATCAAGGCCTATGCGGCATGGTCCGGCCTGCCGGAAAATATCGCCCGGCGCGCGCCCGAGTTCCTGACCAAGGACAATCTCGATCCGCGCCGCATCTCGGGGCTGGACACGATCTTGGTCGACGCCGTGAAGTTCAAATACCTGCCGGCGCCGCTCAGCGAGGCGCAGATGCAGGAGGTGATACAGATTCCGTTGAAGTGAGGAACGTGTAGGGTGGGTTAGGCGCCCCGCAAGTCGGGCTTGCCCGACTTGCGCAGTTTTGATGCCGATCTCGGGCAAGCCCGAGATCGGTGGCGCCGTAACCCACCGGCCGGATTCGCGGCACGAAAAACGGTGGGTTTCGCTTCGCTCAACCCACCCTACAAACCCATCCTACAGCCGGTTGATCCGCGCGATCATGCGGATCGCGTCGGGCTTCG
>Ga0208981_1000146_pt1 | contig 11073 bp, 8 predicted proteins | sample MedBloCAOM1_M1_FD_187839 | JGI IMG/M metagenome (GOLD analysis project Ga0208981, IMG submission 187839) | Forest soil microbial communities from El Dorado National Forest, California, USA - Mediterranean Blodgett CA OM1_M1 (SPAdes) (version 2) | ecosystem: Environmental > Terrestrial > Soil >... | reverse complement strand
CTGCCGCCCGGGGCGCTACGGCGGGGCACCCTGAATTTAGATTGAATTCAGAAACAAATGCTAGCGTCACGTCCGGACCAATTAGGGGCGGTGCTGGTGGACTCTTTCAATGCGTGACACCGCGGCATCGGGCAAAGGGCTCGCGACGGCTTGCTTGTGCGCCATGCTCGCCTGCGCTTGCGTCGCCGGGAAACCGGTGCAGCCGGCGCGAGACATGCCGCCGTCGTTCGAGCATGGCGCGACTGTGCGCGGGTCCTGGCCAACCCAGGACTGGTACCGCGGATTTGGCAGCGACGAGCTGAACAGCTTCGTTGATCTGGCCGTCAGCAACAACTGGGATTTGACCGCCGCCCGCGAGCGTGTGACGCAGGCCGATGCGCGCGCCCGCCAGGCGGGAGCGGCGCTCTTGCCGATACTCGACGGCAACGCGAACGCCAACTATCTCGGGGGGCATTCGCAGCAGGGATCGGGTCACGAGTTCGATTGGCTCGCGATGCTCTCCGCCAGTTACGAGGTTGACTTCTGGGGAAGGAATCGCGCGACCGCGAATGCGGCGCTGCTGGAGGCTGGCGCTTCCCGGGCGGAACGCGACACGGTAGCGTTGACCATGCTGGGCGGTGTAGCCGACGAGTACTTTCAAGTGCTGGCGTTGCGCGAGCGGCTAACGATTGCGCGGGCAAACTTGGATGCCACGCAGAAGGTGCTCGAAGTCGTCCAGGCTCGCTTCGACTCCGGAGTAGTGAACCCGGTGGAGCTGGCCGAGCAAAAAGCCGCTGTCTACGCGGCCCAAATCGCCGTATCGGACCTGGAGCAGTCCGAGGCGCAGGCGCGCGCCGCGCTTGCACTGTTGCTCGGACGTGTCCCGGAGAATTTCGCGGTCGAGGGCAAGTCGCTCGATTTGCTCAAAGAGCCTGCCGTGGCGTCCGACCTGCCCTCGGAGTTACTCACCCGCCGCCCCGATGTCGTGGCCGCGGAAGCGAACCTGCGGGCCGCCAGCGCCAATCTTGCTGCCGCGCGCGCCGCAATGCTCCCGAGTCTCACTCTCACCGTCAGCGCAGGCGTGCAGAACCCTGCACTGCCGGCAACCGTGCTCACCATTCCTGGTGTCGGTCCCTCGTACGCGCTGGCCGCCAACCTGACGCAGCCGATTTTCGACCACGGCCGCTTGCGGGCTCAGCGGGACGAAACGGCGGCCCGCGAGCGGGAACTCCTTGCAGCTTACCGGGGAGCTGTGGTCGCGGCATTGGTCGACGTTGAGAAGGCGCTTACCGCCTTACAGCACCTGGACGCTGTGCGTGAATTCGAAAAGGGGAGCGTGGCTGAGAGTGAACGCGCCTTTGAGGCAGCGCGGCTACGCTACCAGAGGGGCGCGGGGGATTTTCTTACGCTGCTTCAGTCGCAACGAAGCGTATTTGCAGCGCGCGATCAATTCACCCAGTACAAGCTGGCGCGTCTGCAGGGCCTGATCGCCCTGTGCAAGGCGCTGGGCGGCGGATGGAGCATAGGGGCTGCGCCGCCGGCCTCACCGGCACCCGGCCGTTCGAGCGCGAATGCGGCGAGCTCGTAGTCGTTGGAAGGCGCACCGATGTATGTGATCCAGGGACCTTTGCGGTCTGCGGCTGGAAAAGGCTCGGCAGGGCCGTCCGTCCCAGGACCTTGGGTCGCGGCCTTGTGCGCGGCTCTGCTGTCGATCGCAGCCTGTCGGCAGGCTCCATCCGCTGCGCAAGCCCCAGCAGAGGGTGCGAAAGACAACGCGGCGGCCGAAGCACCGGGCGTGACGTTGAAGCCAGATGAGGTCGACAAGATGGGCATCAAGATCACGCCTGTAGTGGCCACGCAGCAGGCGCCCGAGAGTACCGGGTTTGCGTTTGTGCTTACACGTGAAGCCATCGCACAGTCGATCGCTGATCTGAGCACCGCAGCCGCGGTCGAGCGCCAGAGTCGCGCCGCACTGGCGCGCGCACGCAGCCTGGCCGGCACACCCGGCGCGCCGTCCGTCGAGGCGCAGGAAGCGGCCGAGCGTCAGGCGACCGTCGATCAGGCGGCGCTGGTGCTGGCTGAGCGGCGCTTGTCAGCGACCTATGGTCGAAATGCGCCGTGGAAAGGCAACTACAGTAGTCCTGAGTTGGCCGCGCTTGCGAGCGGCGAGAGCAAGCTCACACGCGTGACTTTCCCTCTCGGTGCCCTCGGCGCGGCAGTTCCTGCAAAGCTGCGCTTGGCGCATCTCGGGGAATCGCAGAGCGGCACGAGCTTTGGATCGGACTCGGTGTGGAGCGCCCCCGCGGATGCCAGCGTTCCAGGGAAGAGCTTCTTTGCGCTCGTGAAGGGCAGCGATGCCAGCGAGGGGGAACGGTTATTGGCGCGGGCACCCCTCGGCGCAGCCGCAGCCGGTGTCGTCATCCCCTTCGCTGCGGTGCTGATCAGCGGCGACAAATACTGGTGTTACATCGAGGAGAAACCGGGCGTGTTCGCGCGTACTGAAATCGACGCCGGCATCCCCACGGACGAGGGCTATTTCGTCACGGACGGCATTGCAGCCGGCGCCAGGGTCGTCACGACGTCGGCGGGACAACTGTTGGCGCGTGAACTCGGCGCTTCGGCGGCGGACTAGCCATGATGCGCGCATTGGTCGCACTTTGCGTGCGGCACCATGGGTCGGTGACCGCGCTGACGCTGCTCGCGCTCTTGCTGGGGGCATGGGGCGCGCTGCACTCGGCGCTGGACGTATTTCCGGAATTTGTCCCCTCCCAGGTCGACATACAGACCGAGGCCCACGGCTTCGCACCGCAACAGGTCGAGGAACTGGTCACCAGGCCGATCGAGAATGCCGTAAGTGGCGCGGCGGGGCTCGCGACCCTGCGTTCCGAATCCATCCCTGGGTTGTCGGTCGTGACCATCACGTTTTCCAGCGGTGTCGATGTGCACGTGGCGCGCCAGGGTATATCCGAGCGGCTGTCGGAACTCGGCAGCACGCTGCCCACGGGCGTCGGCACGCCAAAACTGTCGCCCTTGGTGTCCAGCACCATGGATCTGCTCAAGATCGGCCTGCTGTCCGACAAAGTCGACGCCTATACGCTGCGCGACACCGCGGACTGGGTGATCAAGCCCCGGCTGCTCGCCGTGCCGGGAGTCGCGCACGTCATCGTTTTCGGCGGCGATCTGCGGCAGATTCAAATTCTTCCGGACATGCGCAAGCTCGCGAGCTACAACGTCACCATTGCCGAGCTGGCCGATGCGGCGCGCACGGCGCTGCCGTTGCGGGGCGCCGGCTTCATTGATCTCGCCTCCCAACGCGTTCTGATCAAATCCCCGACTCCCGCGCCCGACGTTGCGGCCCTCGGCGCGGCCGTCATCACGGTGCGCAACAACACGCCGATATTGCTGCGCGATCTCGCCGAGGTGAAGGTGGCGCCGGCGCTTCGCTTCGGCGACGCGCTGATCATGGGCAAGCCGGGGGTGCTGATTTCCCTCGCAAGCCAATACGGTGCCAATACGCTGACGACCAGTCTGGCGGTCGAGCGCTCGCTCGCGGCTCTCAAACCGGCCCTCACGGCGCAAGGCATTACGCTATATCCGCAGCTGCACCGACCCGCTAATTTCATCGAACGCGCACTCGGGAACTTGCAGACGTCCCTGGCTCTGGCTGCCGTCCTGATCCTTGCCGTGCTGTACCTCTTTTTACGAGACACGCGCGCAGCGTTCATTGCCTTCACCGCCATACCGCTGTCACTGCTCGCCGCAGTCGCTGTGCTCAATCGCATGGGTCTCACCCTCAACACCATGACCCTGGGCGGCTTCGCCGTGGCGCTCGGCGTGCTGGTGGACGATGCGATCATCGGCATCGAGAACATATTGCGGCGGCTGCGCGAGAACGTCCGGCTGGAGGCGCCGAGGCCACGGCTTGAGATCATCCGCGAAGCCTCCCTCGAAGTTCGGGGGCCGGTGATCTACGCCACCGCAGTCGTCGTCGTCGTTTTTCTTCCGGAATTGTTCACTTCCAGCGTGCAAGGCCGCTTCGTGGGTCCGCTCGCGCTGGCGTTCATCATCGCGGTGGTCGCATCACTCCTGGTGGCGATGACCTCGACACCGGCGCTGTGCGCCCTGTTTCTCCGTCATCACGACGAACGAACTGAGGCCGGCTGGCTGCAGCGCCTGAAGGGCGTACAGCGCTGGTCAGTGCATCACGTCGGCAGACATTTGCAGGTTGCGATGCTGGCGCTGATAGGGCTCGTGATTGCTGCAGGAGCTGCGCTGCCGTTCTTGGGGGGCACCTTCATGCCGGACTTTCGCGAGGGGCACTTTGTGATGCAAGTATCGAGCTCCGTCACGGGTACCTCGCTGGATGAAATGCTGGCGCTCGGCAGAAGGGTCAGTGCCGAGGTACTGGCGCTGCCATACGTCAAGAGCATCGAGCAGCAAGTCGGACGAGCCGAGCTGAGCGAGGACACCTGGGGCCCGCACCGCAGCGAGTTCCACGTCGAGCTGAAGCCCGACGCCAAGGTCGATCAGAGCGCCGCCCAGGAAGAGCTGCGCGGCATTCTCGAGCGCTATCCAGGCATACAGAGCGAGGTGGTCACGTTTCTCGGGGACCGCATCAGCGAGAGCCTGAGTGGCGAGACGGCGCAAGTCGCGATCAAGGTATTCGGGGATGACCTGGATGTTCTGGATGCGACTGGCGCCAGGGTGGCCGCTGCTCTTGCCAGGGTTACGGGCATAGTGGATCTGCAATTCAAGCGGCAGAGCGGCACGCCGGCGATTGCGATCCAGCTCGTACCGCAGGCACTCGCCGCCACCGGGCTCAAGGTGCAGGACGTGCTCGACACTGTGGAAACCGCTTACGCGGGGGCGAGTGTCGGGCAGACCTTCCACGGCACCCGGACCGCCGAAGTCGCGGTGCTGCTGCCTGAAATTTGGCGGCATCAGCCGGCGCAACTTGCCCGCCTCCTGATCGCAAGTCCCCTCGGCCCTGTACCGCTGTCGCAGGTCGCCCGGGTCAATGTGACGCAGGATCGCTACAGCATCGAACATGACGGTGGGCAGCGCCGGGTAAGCGTGACATTCAACGTCCGCGGCGGATCGCTCCAGGCAGTGGTACAGGAGGCGCAGCGAACTATAGCCGCAGCCGTTGCGCTTCCGGCTGGGGTGTACCTCGAGTACACCGGCGCCGCTGCCGCGGAACAACAGACGCGCAACGAACTGATACTCTACTCCACGTTCGCAATGGCTCTGATTCTGGTAATCCTGTTCATTTCGTTTCATTGGCGGATCAACAGCTGGCTGGTGTTGGCGAATCTGCCGTTCAGCCTGATCGGCAGCGTCTTCGCGATCGCCACTACCGGAGTGGGGATTTCGCTCGGAACCGTGGTGGGACTGGTAACGGTGTTCGGGGTCAGCGCCCGTAACGCGATCCTGCAGCTCGCGCACTATGAGCATCTGGTCGAGGTCGAGGGAGCGGTGTGGAATGCCGAACTGGTGATGCGCGGCGCGAACGAACGGCTGATCCCCATCCTGATGACCGCCGCCGTTACCGCGCTCGGACTCGCGCCGCTCGCCTTTGGCCTGCACCGCCCTGGTCAGGAGATCGAGGGACCCATGGCGGTGACAGTGCTCGGCGGTCTGCTGTCGTCGACGCTGCTGAATCTGCTGGTGCTGCCGGCACTGGCTCAGCGTTATGTACGTGTGTCGGCCGCCGGCTGATCCCCAATCAGCGCGCTCAAAATCACCTTGACGTGGCTGGTGTCAGCGCATCAGGGCTGGGGTTCGGCGCCCGCGGTGCGGGTGTCTGCGCCGGTATCTCGAACACGACGCGCAGCCCGCGCCCGTCGCTGCCGGTTTCAGCCCGAATCCTTCCCTTGTGCAGGTCGATGATACCCCGGCAAATGGCGAGCCCGAGGCCAGTGCCCTCGAGTTTCGGCTGCGCGGCAGACTTCAGTCGCACGAAACGGTCGAAGATGTGCTCGCGCTCGGTGCTCGGCACGCCGCATCCTTCATCCTCGATCTCGACGCGCCACTGATCGGCGCTCAAGACCGATCGCAGCCGGATGTGGCCGCCGGCGGGCGAGGCGTTTATGGCGTTGCTGATGAGGTTCAGGAGCACGCGGCGCACCCAGCGCGGTTCGCAGAGCGCGCGACCGCCGCCCTCGTGGGTGTAGGAGAAATGCACCCCATGGTGCTCGGCCAGCACCTGCGCATCGACGTTGAAATTGGCGAGCACGCCGGCCGGATCATGCGGCGACAGCTCGAGTGTGATGCTGCGCGACTCGGCGCGCGACAGGAACAGCAGCTCGTCGATCGTTGCGTTGACCCGCGTCAGCTCCTCGAGCAGCGTCTGTACTCCCTCTTCATTCTCGTGACTGAGAGTGCTGGCTGCGAGCAGCTTTTCGGCGTGCAGCCTGACGAGGGACAGCGGCGTTTTGAGCTCGTGTGAGGCGTCGGCCGCGAAGCGGCGCACGTTTTTGAAGGAGGCTTCGAGCCGATCGAACATCGCATTCAGAAGCCGTGCCAGGTCGGAAATCTCGTCCTTGACGGTGGCTACCGCGATGCGCTCGCTCAGGTTCTCGGAGCTGATGCGGTTCGCGGTCGCGCGTATCAGGCGCACTGGGCGCAGCGCGAGACGGCTCAAGCCAAGGCCGATGGCGATGCTCATCGCCAGCATCAGCGCGAGTAGCGCGGCACAGACCTCCGCATAACCCTCCATGACGCCCTCGACCTGCGCCGCGGGTGTGGCAATGACCACATCGTAGGGGGCCATTATGAATTCGCCGACGCGCAACGGACCCACGTCCCAGTCGACGTCGTAGCGGTGCGCGCCCTTGATATCGGGTATTGAGCGGCCCCTGAGATTGCTCGAGTAGAAGATCGTCCCGGTGTTGCGGCTGTGGATATCGATATAGAAGAGGACTGAGGCGTACTCGGTAGTCTCACGAATGCGCTGGTCGATCACGGCGAAGCTGAGCGAGCTGTAGTCCGCGCCGAGGTGTGCCTTGATCTGCTCGAACTCGGACTGATTCAGCAGATCGAGCCCGTGTATGAGGTAGCCACGCAACAGGTAATAACCGACTATGAATAGACAGGCCAGCGTCGCAGTGCTGGCGGCGGCGTACCACAAAGCAAGTCTTGCGCCGATCGATTTCACTGCAGTTTGTAGCCGATCCCGCGCACGGTCTTGAACAGCGGCTTGTCGCCTTCGGTTTCCAGTCGCGATCGCAGCTTGCTCATGTAAACGTCGAGCAGATTAGCGTCGACGTCGTACGGTGATGACCAGACCTTTTCGCAGATCAGGGTACGCGGCAGGACACGGCCGGGGTTCTGCATGAAGATCTCGAGTAGCGCGAACTCGCGATTAGTCAGATCCATGGGCTGACCGTTGAAATGCAGCGTGCGTCCTACCAGATCCAGGCGCATACCGCGGTGTTCGAGCACTGTGTCCTTGACGCTCGCTTGCCGGCGCAGCAGCGAGCGCAGCCGCGCCAGCAGTTCCGGCAGACTGAAGGGCTTGGGCAGATAATCATCCGCGCCAAAGTCCAGGCCCTTGATGCGATCCTGGACCGCGTCGCGCGCACTCAAGATGATGACCGGCTCATTGAAGCCGCTGCGGCGCCATTGGCGCAGCAGTTCGAGCCCGTCGCCGTCCGGTAGACCCAGATCGAGCACGATGGCGTCAAAACTTGTCTCGCACAGTGCGTCGCGTGCCGCGGCACAGGTGGCAGCGATGCTGGCCCCATAACCGACTTCCGACAATCCCTGCTTGAGTAGCAGTGCCAGTTTCCGCTGGTCTTCGACGATGAGGACTTTCATGTTGGCTTCAGGTTGCGACGGCAGACTGCTGCTTGGGTTGAGCAACGGGGTCCTGTCATTGCGACACCATCAGCTGCTGTGGGCGGCTCTCATCGCGGTCGGCGCGTTGCCGGTCAGGGACGCGCGATCTGGCGCGCCGTCGGCGGCGAGCAGCTACCGCATGATTACGCAATATCCGATCGGCGGCAACGATACGGGTTATGACTACCTGCGGCTCGACGCAGCCACGCGCCGGGTGTTCGTCGCGCACGCGAACCGGGTCGAGGTTCTGAACATCGACACCGGGCAAAAGCTCGGCGAAATCACCGGGATGCACGGCGTGCACGGCATCGAGCTCATTCCCGAGCTCGGCAAGGGCTATACCAGCAACGGCCTGGACCGGACGGTGACAGTATTCGAGCCCAGGACGCTGCAGTTCCGCAAGCTCATCCGCTATACGGGCGTGAAGCCGGACGCGATCCAGTATGACCCGGACAGCCGCCGCTTGTTCGTGGTCAACGGCGGCGCGAGTGGTGATGTGACCATCATCGATCCCAGCAACGATGCGATCGTCGACACGGTGGATCTTGGCGGCTCCAAGCTGGAACAGATCGCCTTCGACGGTCGCGGCCGCGCGTTTGTGAACGACGAGGGTAAAAGTGTCATTCACGTTTTTGACACCCACCGGCTGAAGGCTGTGGCGAAGTGGTCATTGGGTGCCTGCGAAGAGCCGACCGGCATGGCAATCGATCGGGTGCATCACCGTGTGTTCGCCGCTTGCGGCAACGAGAAGCTCGCGGTACTGGACTCCGACGACGGCCACGTGGTCGCAACGCCGACGATCGGCCGCGACCCGGATGGGGCGGTGTTCGATGCGAAGACGCAGCGGATCTTCACTTCGAACAAGGAAGGCACGCTCAGTGTGCTCCGGGAGGTTTCGCCCGATCGCTACCAGACCCTGCAGACACTGACGACTCAACCCGGCGCTCGCACCCTGGCAATGGACGAGAATACCGGCCGAATCTACCTGCCGACCGCGCGTACCGGGGCTGCTCCGGCCGGTGGGGGCGCCGCCCCGATCCTGCCGCAGACTTTCACGCTCCTCGTGGTGGGTCCGTAGCGCCGCACGCTGCAGGAAATTAAGGCTGGCTTCAGAGTAATGGGTTAAAACTTCGTCGCAGGATAGGAGGAGCGATGGGGCGTTGGTGGTTCGCTTGCTGCCTGTGGCTTGGGTCGTCGCTGTGCCTGGGTGCCCCGGTTCCACCCGGGACTTACGCCGGCAAACTTCTCGAGGAGGTGAGGCGTGCGAACCCACAAGTGCTCGGTGCAGCGATCAGCGCCACCGCGCCGAAGGCGGCGGCAGCCGTGGTGGTCGCCGCGACCGAGCCGGCGACAGTCGGAGCTCCGGCCGATCCCGCAGATCTCGCCGCGAGCAGGAATGGCGCTACCACGGCCGTGCCGAACGCGGCCGGCGACCGCCTCGAGGTTCGGCTGCCGCTGCGCGACGTCTCGGGCGATACGGTCGGCGCGCTGCGGCTCAGTTACACATACCGAGCGGGCGCCGATCGCACCGCACTCGAGCGCAACGCCGAGGGAATTCGCGACCGCCTGCACCGCCGCATCTCGCACGCCGGTAATCTGTTCGACCCGTATCCATACGAACCCGGCGCGCCCAGCAATACCTACGCACAGCAGCTGGTCGATGAATTCATCGACCGCTACCCGGACATCGAGGTCCTTGCCATCCACGTCACCCCGCCCGACAGTGACTACAACATCATCGCGGGCTCGAACATCGGGCGCCTCGGCAAGAAAGCCGATAACGATGACATGCGCTGCGTCTTCACCGGCAAACCGAATCTGGAGGTCAACTCCACGGGCAAGCGTTTTGAAAGCGAACTGCAGCTGCACGATCGTGCCGGCAACGTGATCGGCGCGGTGGGCATTGTCGTCGCCTACAAGAACGGCGACGACAAGCGGGCGTTGCACGCCCGGGCCGAGAAGATCGCGGCGGAGCTGGAGAAGAGGATTCCGGACTCGGCCAGCTTGTTTGGTCCGGCCAAAACCGTGGCAACGAACCCGGTTGCCGCCATCGCGATGGCTCGCAGCACGGGCGCAGCGTCGCCGGCGGCAAGCGGCGCGAGCTCGGATTCGGTTCTGGTGTTGCAGGGGCGCACCGAGCTGCCCGGGTACAGCGGGGACTTCGATCACTTCGCCGTCGATCTTCAGGGTAACCGGCTGTTTCTCGCGGCCGAGGATCACGGCACCCTCGTCCTTCAGCCGGCCGATGGCGAAGCTGTCGACCTGGGCGATGGACTGCTCGAAGACGCGAGAGCCGAGGCTGTTGCGATACCCCGCGAGCGCTGCTGTTTCCTTGATCGAGACCGGCACGCCCTCCAGCAGGCCAAGCGGTTCCCCACGCGCGACGCGTTTCTCGGTCGCGGACGCCTGGCTTTCCGCCAGGTCACGGGTCAGAAGCACGTAGGCATTGAGCTCGGGATCGATCCGCCCGATGCGCTCGTAATACAGCGCAGTGAGCTCGCTCGGCTTCACCTGCCTGGCAACGATTGCGCGTGCCTGTTCGCGTGCGCTCTTCAGTGCCCAGGCGTCATCGATCATCCGCTAACTGTAAAGAAGAGCCCGCCAGAAAACACTGGCGGGCTGCATATGAAAGGGTCGGCTTAGCGCGATTCGAGCGCGACTTCGGCTTCGATCTCTTTCTGGGCCTCAGCCGGCGTCGCCGCCGGAACGGCCTCAACGCCGATCTCGAGCTTGACCTCGTCGCCAAGGATGAAGCCACCGGCTTCCAGCGCCTGATTCCAAGTCAGGTTGTAGTCCTTTCGGTTGAGCTTGGTCTGCGCCTCGAAGCTCACCCGACGATTGCCCCACGGGTCCGTTCCCAAGCCGTTGAAGCTGGCGTCGAGCGTCACTTCCTTGGTGATGCCGTGAATGGTCACGTCACCGATCAGCTTGAAGTTCGAGGGATCCTCGCCCTCGATCCGCTTGCTCGTGAAGGTGATGGTCGGGTAGTTCGCAACGTCGAAATGGCCGTCGGCGCTGCGCAGGTGGTTATCGCGCATCTCCACGCCGGTATCAATGCTGGCCGCATCCAGAACAACGCCGACTTTCGCCGTGCTCAAGTTGTCGTTGTCGACCTCGAGCCAGCCTTCCGTGATCTTCATCTGGCCACGTACCTTCGACATCATGTGCCGGATCGTAAAGGTGACGCTGCTGTGGTAGACGTCAAATGCCCATTTCATATATCAGTCGGTCCTCCCGGTCTTTGCGATTTGTTGC
>Ga0208981_1000144_pt1 | contig 11087 bp, 9 predicted proteins | sample MedBloCAOM1_M1_FD_187839 | JGI IMG/M metagenome (GOLD analysis project Ga0208981, IMG submission 187839) | Forest soil microbial communities from El Dorado National Forest, California, USA - Mediterranean Blodgett CA OM1_M1 (SPAdes) (version 2) | ecosystem: Environmental > Terrestrial > Soil >... | reverse complement strand
CGCGGCGCTCTTGCCGTAGCCGATGGGAACCAGGGCGACATGGAACGGCGCGATCGGCTGCGGGAAGACGATGCCGTGCTCGTCGTGGTTCTGCTCGATCGCGGCGGCCACGATGCGGGTAATGCCCATTCCATAGCAGCCCATCTCGAAAGGACGGCTGTTGCCCGACTCGTCGAGAAACGTCGCTTTCATCGCTTCCGAATACATCGTGCGCAGCTGGAAAATGTGTCCGACCTCGATCCCTCGGACGATTTCCAAATTCCCCTTGCCGTCGGGGCTGGGATCGCCGGCAACAACCTTGCGGATGTCTGCTGTATGACCGGGCTCCGGAAGGTCACGTCCCCAGTTGACGCCTGTTAAGTGGAATCCCGCCTCGTTTGCACCGCACACGAAATCGCTCATTGCCGCCACCGTGCGATCGGCGTAGAGGTTCAACGGCACGCTGCTCACCGGTCCGATGTAGCCGGGGCCGCACTTCAATGTTCGTTCGATCTCCTCGTCCCTTGCGAATCGGAATGCGCCGATCACCTTCTGGGTCTTGACCTCGTTCAGGTCGTGGTCGCCGCGTACGAGCAGCATTGCAAACGATCCCGATGCTCCACCTTGAGCTTGTTCGCGGATGACCGCGATCGCTTTCACCGTTTTCTCGATCGGCACGCCAAGCAGATCCGCCACATCCTCGCAGCGCGTCTTGCCGGGGGTCGGGATCTTTCTCATCGTGGCCGTGGGAGGCTTTCGCGCGCCATTGGAGGGCAGAGCTTCCGCCAGCTCGACGTTCGCCGCGTAATCGGATTGCGGGCAGTAGGCAATCGCATCCTCCCCGGACTCGGCCAGCACGTGGAACTCCTGTGACCCTGTACCGCCGATTGCACCCGGGTCTGCAGCGACCGCTCGGAATTTCAGTCCCAGCCGGGTGAAGATGCGCATGTAGGTGTCGTACATGTTTCGGTATTCGCGCTGCAGGTCGGCGTGATCGGCGTGGAACGAGTAGCCGTCCTTCATCGTGAACTCGCGCCCGCGCATGACGCCGAAGCGCGGCCGGATCTCGTCGCGGAACTTGGTCTGGATCTGGTAGAAATGCAAGGGTAGCTGCCGGTAGCTGCGGATCTCGCGCCGCGCGATGTCGGTAGTGACTTCCTCGTGCGTCGGGCCGATGCAAAAATCCCGCTGGTGGCGGTCTTTGAAGCGCAGCAGCTCCGGCCCATACTCTTGCCACCGACCGGACTCCTGCCACAGCTCCGCGGGTTGCACCGCTGGCATGAAAAGCTCCAGCGCTCCGGCGCGATTCATTTCCTCTCGAACGATGGCCTCGACCTTGCGAACGACCCGCAGGCCTAGGGGCATCCAAGTGTAGATTCCGCCAGCGAGTCTGCGGATCAGGCCCGCGCGGACCATCAACTTGTGGCTCACGAGCTCCGCGTCGGCAGGGGCCTCCTTGAGCGTTGGAAGAAAGTATCGCGAAGTGCGCATAGCGGGGAGCGAGCTAGGACGCGACATTCTACTTGAACTCGCATGCCGCACAGCCTCGCGCGGCTTCGCCTTCAAATCGCCGGCGATTTGTGAAAGAATGGGCGTCGACAGACTTTTTGCTGGATGGCGTATGCTCGATCGAGACGGCTATCGGCCGAACGTCGGCATCATCCTCTGCAACGGGCGCAACGAGGTTTTCTGGGGCAAGCGCGTCAAGGAACACTCCTGGCAGTTCCCGCAGGGCGGGATCAAGCTTGGGGAAACGCCGGTGCAGGCGATGTACCGCGAACTGCGGGAAGAAGTGGGCCTCCTGCCCAGCCACGTGAAGATCCTGGGGCGGACGCGCAACTGGCTGCGCTACGAGGTGCCTGCGCAGTGGCTCAAACGCGATTGGCGCGGCAACTACCGGGGGCAGAAGCAGATCTGGTTCCTGCTGCGGCTGGTCGGGCGCGAGTGCGATGTGCGCCTGCGTGCTTCGGAGCGCCCCGAATTCGATGCTTGGCGCTGGAACGATTATTGGATACCCCTCGACTCCGTAATCGATTTCAAGCGAGAGGTCTACCAGCACGCGTTGACCGAGCTCGCCCGCTATCTGTTTCGCGGCCAGGGCCGCAAACCTCTTCCGGCGGAAATCGCATCACGCTGACTGTCTGACGTAAGACCGCCCTGAGCGCAAGGGCATTGACTCGTGCTTGACAGCAGGGTGTCCCCAAGATTATCCTTTGTCCACAGATTAGAGTTAGTCTAATTCAGTCCAACGCACGGAGGCACACATGCAGCTCAAAGGCTCCAAGACCCACGGCAATCTCAAAGCGGCATTTGCTGGGGAATCGCAAGCAAACCGCCGCTATCTCTACTTTGCGGCGAAAGCCGACGTTGAAGGGCAAAATGACGTCGCGGCGGTGTTCCGCTCCACCGCCGAGGGCGAAACCGGCCATGCCCACGGCCATCTCGAATACCTCGAGCAATGCGGCGATCCGGCGACGGACCTCCCGTTCGGCGGCACACGCTTGAATCTGAAAGCCGCAATCGCCGGAGAGACCCACGAATACACCGACATGTATCCGGGCATGTCGAAGGCCGCGCGTCAGGAAGGCTTCTCCGAGATAGCCGACTGGTTCGAGACGCTCGCCAAGGCGGAGCGCTCTCATGCCAACCGCTTCCAGAAGGCGCTGGACGCGCTAGCCGACTAGGCATAGCGGCCCGCGTATCCTGTTGGGCGGCACGCCGCATAGCCGATATCGCGCCGCACCGCGCAGGCGCGAGAGACACGGTTCGCCGCGCGATCGGACCCCGCAGAGCGCGTTTGCGTCCCGTTCGCGCTAGTGCCGATACGCGAGCCGGGTCCGCCGAGTATAACGTGGTTGCGCAGTGGTTTTAGCGACGCGAGAGTCCCTCAATGTTTGGATGGTTTTCCAGGATCAGCAAAAAGGCGAAGCGGGATTCCTCGAGCTCTTCCGGCGCGGGGGCGGCGACGCCCCGCCTGCGGCCAGTCGATCTCGCCCTGCAGTACCATCAAGACGGGCGCCTCTCCGAAGCCGAAGTCCTTTATCGCGAGGTCCTTGCGGCCGATCCTGAAAACATTGATGCCTTGCATTTCCTCGGGGTGATCTCCCATCAGCGCGGAGACTACTCGCGTGCCGTCGAGTTGATCTCGAGAGCGCTGGCGCGCAATGCCTATAATGCCCCGGCACACTGCAACCTGGGAGCCGCGTTGTCCGCGCAGGGCAGGTGGAGGGAGGCATTAGCCTCTTTTCTCGACGCTTTAGCGCTCCAGCCGGACAACGCGGACGCGCTTTGCAACCTGGGAGCCGGGTTGAGGGAGCTCGGCAAGCCCGAAAAAGCGGCGGCGTGTCTTAGAAGGGCTCTTTCCATTGCGCCGAACTTCCTCATGGCGCGCACCCAATTAGAGGGCGCTTCTCGGGATCAACAAAGACAACGCGAGGCACTCGCCCATGACGAGGCCGAGCTCGGGCCGGAGGACGCCGATGCACACATCAGTCTCGCGAGGCGCTTCGGGACGTTAGGCGAACTGGATAAGGCCGTCACCTTTTGCCAAAGGGCGCTTTTGCTTGCGCCGGACTCCCCCTCAGCGCTCTACCATCTGGGGAACGCGCTGAAAGGTCAGGGTAAGCGCGGCGAGGCCGTTGCTTATTACCGAAAGGCGCTGGCGGCGAAGCCGGATTTTCCCGACGCGCTCGTTAATCTCGGTAACCTACTCCACGAACGGGGCGAGCTCGACGAAGCGATCGCATGCTGTGAGCACGTCCTTGAGCTTGATGCAGAGGTTTCGGAGGCGCATTTCAACCTCGGCAACGCGCTCAGGGACCGGGGGCGCCTTGAGGAGGCCGCCTCCTGCTATGAAAGGGCCATCGCGCTCGCGCCGGACCTTGCTGCGGCGTACGTCAATCTGGGAAACCTCATCGTGAGGCAGGGCGGGCCGGGAAGTGCATTGGCCTACTTCAGGAAAGCGCTTGCGCTCGAGCCTGACCTCGCGGAGGCGCACTACAACCTCGGCGTCGCCGCGTATCACTCGGGAGATTTCGCCTGCGCCAAAGCGGCGCTAGCTAAATATCTGCAGTCGCGGCCGAACGATGAGGCTGCTCTGATCACGCTTGGCGATGCTCACCGGTTCTTGAACGAGCTCGACGAAGGGCGAGAAATTTTCGAACGGGCTTTAAGACAAACCCCGACCCTGGCGGCGGCGCACAACGGCCTGGCAAATATCCTCAGAAACCAAGGGAGGCAAACCGCTGCCGTCAGGCATTACGAGCTCGCGATCCGGCACGACCCGAACCCGGTCGTCCCGTTTCAAAACCTGCTCTTCTGCATGATGTGCGTGGACGATTTCTCGGCGCAGCAAGTCTACGATAAGCACCGTGAATTCGCCGAGCGCTTCGAGAAGCCGCTACTACCGCTGCAGCCTGCGTACGCGAACGAGCCGGATCCGGACCGGCGGATTCGGATCGGATACATGTCGCCCGACCTCCGAACCAACATAGTCGGCGATTTCGTCGAGCCCATACTGAGGCATCACGACCGGCGCGAGTTCGAAACCCACTGCTTCTTCACCGGCGTCATTCGCGACCGCTCGACTGACCGTATTGCCGCGTATTTCGATAACTGGCACGACGTGCACGCGCTCTCCGACGACGGGATCGCGGACGCGGTTCGTTCCCACCGGATCGATGTGCTCGTTGATTTGTGCGGACACGGCGCGGGCAACAGGGTACTCGCGTGCGCCCGCAAGCCAGCCCCGGTTCAGGTCAGTTATCTGGATTACTCGACGACCACCGGACTTGTTTCGTTCGACTACCGGCTCACCACCGAGTACTGCGATCCGAGCGGCATCGCGGACAGATACTATTCCGAGAAACTCTATCGCCTCGGAAGGACCTGCTGGGCCTACAACCCTTCAACCACGTTGTCGATCTCCTCCCTCCCCCTGAAAGCGAACGGTCATGTGACTTTCGGGAGCTTCAACTCGTATTATCGAATCACGACCGAGGTCGTCGACGTCTGGTCGCGGTTGCTCCAGTCCGTGCCCGGTTCACGATTCGTCATTGCGGGGGTCGCGGCGGGGTCGACGCAGGCTGCGCTGCTCGAAGCGCTCACGCGCGCGGGCGTTGCCGCCGAGCGCGTTTCCATGTACACCGTGATCTCCTACGAGAAATACTATAGGCTCGTTGGAGCCGTGGACATCGCGCTCGCCCCCTTCCCTTACAACGGCACGACGACGATGCTCGACTGTCTGTGGAACGGTGTGCCCGTCGTCGCGAGGAAGGGCGGGGAAACCTTCTACTCCCGGATGGCTTGCAGCATCCTAGACGAACTGGGTTTGTCGAGGCTGATCGCTTCAGGCGCGGACGAATACATCGGAGTTGCTGCCGAATTGGCCGCCGATGTGCCGGAGCTGGATAGACTCCGGCGGTCCCTCCGGCAGAAATTGGAGCGGTCGCCCATGCGAGATTTTGCCGGATTCACGAAAGACCTCGAGTCCGCGTACCGCTCGATGTGGAAAAACTGGTGCGCGTCGCAGCGCGTAAGGGCAAACCCGCAACGCGCGGTGCTTCGCTGACAAGAGGGACACGTGCCGTCTCACAACTCCAGTGCCGAACCCACAGAGCGAGTCGAGCGGGGCTCATCGGCCTCTCAGCACGCGAGGGATTTGCTCGCGTTTGTCGTCCCGTGACCGTTCGCGAAAGTAATCTCGAAGCTCCGACGCGCCACCAGATCGCTTGGCGCGCGCCAGAATTCTACGAAGAAGCGAAGCTTCTCGGCGAAATGGAGCGGGTGTTCGACATCTGTCACGGCTGTCGGCGCTGCGTCAACCTGTGCACGGCGTTTCCGACGCTCTTCGATCTCGTGGACGCGAGCGCGACGCTCGAAGTCGACGGTGTGGAGAAATCGCAGTTCTGGAAGGTCGTGGACCAGTGCTATCTCTGCGACATGTGCTACATGACGAAATGCCCGTACGTGCCGCCGCATCCCTGGAACGTGGATTTTCCGCATGTCATGCTGCGAGCCAAGGCGGTGAAGTTCAAGAAGGGCGAGGTGCGGCTGCGCGACCGCCTGCTTTCCTCCACGGACGCCATCGGCAGGCTTGCCGCGATCCCGGTCGTCGCGCAAGTGATCAACGCCGTCAACCGCAACTCCGCTTCGCGCGCGCTCTTGGAAAAGGCGATCGGCGTCCACCCTGAGCGCAGGCTGCCGCCCTTCAGTCCGGGAACGTTTCGCGGACAGGCTGCGGCCAGCCTGAGCCGTGAGCCACGCAACGGTGAGCACACCCCGGGAAAAGTGGCGGTATTCTCGACCTGCTACGTGAATTACAACGAGCCGGGCATCGGCCACGATCTGCTCGCGGTTCTCGATCACAACGAGATTCCTTACGTGATCGTTGAGAAAGAAGCCTGCTGCGGCATGCCCAAGCTCGAGCTGGGCGATCTCGAAGGCGTCGAGCGCCTGAAGGCGCTCAACGTTCCGCGACTCGTCAAGCTCGCGCGCGAGGGCTACGCGATTCTCACCGCAGTGCCCTCGTGCACGCTGATGTTCAAGAGCGAGCTGCCGCTGCTGTTTCCGGACGATTCCGACGTCAAGGCGGTAAGCGAGGCGATGTTCGACCCGTTCGAGTACTTCGTCCTGCGCAAGCGTGACGGCCTGCTCAAAACCGACTTCAAGACCGCGCTCGGAAAAGTGTCCTACCACGTGCCGTGCCATTCCCGCGTGCAGAACATGGGACAGAAGACCCGCGAAACACTGCAGCTCGTACCGGGGACGACGCTCAATACGGTGGAGCGTTGCTCCGGCCATGATGGAACCTGGGGCGTCAAGTCCGAGTACTACGAAAACTCCATGAAGATCGGGCGACCCGTGTTCCGGCAGATGGCCGGCAACGAGCCCGATTACATCAGCTCGGACTGCCCGATCGCCGCGCGCCATATAGAGCAGGGCATGGGCGAGACCCGCGCAATCAAGGCGCACCCCCTGTCGCTGCTTCGGAAAGCGTACGGAATCTGAACCCGTTTTGAATGATGATGAATACCATGCCTAGAATCGACCGCGCAAGCCTGATGACCCTTGAAGCCTACGCCCGCGAGCGTCCCGAATTCCGGGCGAAAGTCATGGCCCACAAGAAGAATCGTAGAGTTCAGCTCGGCAATGATGTCACGCTCATTTTCGAGGACGAGCTGACTAATCGCTATCAAGTGCAGGAGATGCTGCACGCAGAGCGCATTTTCGAAGAACAGGGTATCCAAGAGGAACTCGACGCTTATAACCCGCTCGTTCCGGACGGCCGCAATCTCAAGGCGACAATGATGATCGAATACCCGGATCCGGACGAGCGCGGCAAGCGGCTTGCGGATCTGATCGGCATCGAGGACAAGGTGTGGCTCCAAGTCGCGGGCCACGAGCGGGTCTGGGCGATCGCCGACGAGGATCTCGATCGGGAGAACGGGCAGAAAACCTCGGCGGTGCATTTCCTGCGCTTCGAGCTCGACGAGGCCACGGCCCAGGCGCTCAAGAAAGGCGCGGACCTGACGTTCGGGATCGATCACCCCCGCTATTCCGCCACGCTTGAGGCACCTTCGGCGGTGCGCGATTCTCTTGCAAAGGATCTGGCGTAGGCGATCGCGCCTGCTAGAGCAGGACGAGATTGTCGCGGTGGATCAATTCCGGTCCGTCTATGTATCCGAGGATCGCCTCGATCTCGCCTGACGCCCGGCCGGCAATGCGCCGGGATTCCTGCGCGTTGTAGTTGACCAGTCCACGCGCGATCTCGGCGCCCTCCGGCGAGAGGCACGCGACTACCGCGCCTCGCTCGAATTCACCCTCCACGCCCTTGACCCCGATCGGCAGCAGGCTCTTGCCACCTGAGCGTAAGGCCTTGGCGGCACCGGCGTCGATGCTGAGCCTTCCTCCGACCTGCACGTGATCAGCGAGCCACTGCTTGCGTGCGGCGAGTGGCGTCGTCTGCGCGGTGAGCAGAGTGCCCACGGCTTCTCCGGCGGCGATCCTGACCAGCACATCGGGCTCGTGTCCCGAAGCGATCACCGTTTGCGCTCCCGAGCGGGCCGCGCGCTTGGCTGCGAGCACCTTGGTGAGCATGCCCCCCTTGGCGAGAGTGGAGCCGGTTCCGCCTGCTATTTCCTCGAGCCGCGCCTCGCCGGCCTGCGCTTCGCGCACCAGCGTTGCCTCCGGATTGCGCCGGGGATCGTCGGTGTAGAGCCCCTGTTGGTCGGTGAGGATGATCAGACAGTCGGCTTCGACAAGATTCGTCACCAATGCGGCAAGCGTGTCGTTGTCGCCGAACCGGATTTCGTCGGTAACGACGGTGTCGTTCTCGTTGATCACGGGAATGATTCCGAGCCCGAGCAGTGTCAGCAAGGTGGAGCGGGCATTCAAGTAGCGCTGCCTGTCGGCGAGATCGGCATGGGTGAGGAGTACCTGCGCCGTGTGCAGGCCATGCTGCCGGAAGCCCGACTCGTATACCTGCACGAGTCCCATCTGTCCGACTGCGGCGGCGGCCTGCAGCTCGTGCATGGCGTGCGGGCGCCGTGTCCAACCCAGGCGCTGCACGCCTTCGGCGATCGCGCCGCTCGACACCAGGACGAACTCCTTGCCGCCTTGGCGAAGCTTCGCGACTTGCGCTGCCCAGCGCGCGATGGCCGACGCGTCGAGCCCAGCGCCCCGGTTGGTGACGAGGGTGCTGCCGACCTTGACGACGAAACGGCGTGCCTCTCTCATGCCGCCTTTCCGGTTTCCAAGAATTTCATCGCCGCGAAACTGAGTTCGCGGCAACCCTCGCCGGTGAGCGCCGATATGCAAAAGGTCGGGCCGCGCCAGCGAAGCCTGCGCACGAGGCTGGCGGCTACGGTCTTGCGCTCCTCCGCTGGGAGCATATCCATTTTGTTCAGCACCAGCCAGCGCGGTTTTCGGTGCAGCGCGGGATCGAATTTCTTCAGTTCGGCTGCAATGGATCGTGCATCGCGAGCCGGATCGGCGGCCGGATCAAAGGGTGCCACATCGACGATATGCAGGAGCAGCCGCGTACGCGCGAGGTGCCTGAGGAACTGGTGCCCCAAGCCGGCACCTTCGGCTGCTCCTTCGATGAGCCCCGGGATATCGGCGATCACGAAGCTGCGATCGATCCCGGTACGAACCACTCCGAGATGCGGATGCAAAGTTGTAAACGGGTAGTCGGCAACCCTGGGGCGGGCAGCCGAGACGGCGCGAATGAAGGTGGATTTTCCGGCATTGGGTAGGCCCAGCAATCCAACATCGGCAAGCACCTTCAACTCGAGCTTGAGGGTCCGATGCTCGCCCGGCTCGCCGGGTGTCGCCTTGCGGGGCGTGCGGTTCGTGCTCGATTTGAAATTGACATTGCCGAGGCCCCCTTTGCCTCCGCGCGCGAGCAAAGCGATCTGCTCGTGCACGGCGAGGTCGGCGACCGTTTCTCCCGTCTCCGCGTCCATGATCACGGTGCCCGCGGGCACGCGCAGCACGACGTCATCGGCCCCTTTCCCGCTGCATTGGGCACCGCGGCCACGCTCGCCGTCCCGCGCGCGGTGAATGCGCGCGAAGCGATATTCGACAAGGGTATTGACGTTTCGGTCGGCGACCGCGTAGACGCTGCTGCCGCTGCCGCCGTCCCCGCCATCGGGCCCTCCGCGCGGCACGTTCTTTTCGCGCCTGAAGCTCACGATGCCGTCGCCGCCATCGCCGGCGTGGACCTCGATGCGCGCTTCGTCGACGAATTTCATGGCGCCTGTGGAAACAAAAAAGCCCTACCGCGTGGATAGGGCTTTCGGGAAAGCAGCTTGCTTCTAAGCCGGGACCACGCTGACCGTTTGTTTGTGGCCCGGGCCCCTGAAGCTGAATTGGATCTTGCCGTTCACCTTTGCGAAAAGAGTATGGTCCTTCCCGACCCCGACGTTGTCCCCGGGGTGAACGCGAGTACCGCGCTGGCGAATGATGATGCTGCCCGCGGCTACGATCTGGCCGCCGTAGCGTTTGACGCCGAGACGCTTTGATTGCGAGTCGCGGCCGTTGCGGGAACTGCCGCCTGCTTTTTTATGTGCCATGGATCGCCTTTCTGCTCAAACTGCTGTCCTATGCCTGCGCAATACCTGTGACCTCGATTTCGGTGTAGGCCTGACGATGGCCCCTGAGCCTTTTCGAGTTCTTGCGCCGGCGCAGCTTGAAAATCATCACTTTCTCGCCGAGGCCGTGAGCGATGATCTTCGCTTTCACCGATGCGCCCTTCACCACAGGCGTTCCGACCTTGAGCGCCTGACCGTCACCGACAAGCAGGACGTCGTCGAGCACGAGCTCGCTGCCCACAGCGGCGGCGAGCTTTTCGATCCTCAGTTTCTCCCCGGTGGAAACGCGATATTGTTTACCCCCGGTTCTGACGACGGCGTACATGCTGGTCTCCGCGGAAAGGGATTTGAAAAACACGAAATTATACATACCTTTAGCGGGTGCGGTCAAAGAAAATATGCTATCCTCCTGACCCGCCGTTGAGTCGATTCCGCAGTGCGCTAATCCCCTTTGCAGCCCGAACTCCTTCGCAACCGCATCGCCGCAGACATGCTTGCGGTGGATGCCATGATCCGGCGTCGGCTCGAGTCCGACGTGGTGCTCGTACGCCAGATCGCGGAGCACATCATCGCTGGAGGAGGCAAGCGCCTGCGCCCGGCGCTCGTTTTCCTTGCTGCCGGGGCGACCGGCTACCGTGGCGAACATCACGTGGAACTCGCAGCCGTCGTGGAGTTCATTCATACGGCCACGCTCCTGCATGACGACGTCGTCGACGAATCCGAGCTGCGGCGCGGCCGCAAGACGGCCAATGCCGAGTTCGGCAACGCGGCGAGCGTGCTCGTCGGGGACTTTCTGTACTCACGCGCTTTCCAAATGATGGTGTCCGTGCGAAGCATGCGGGTCATGGAGGTACTGGCGAACGCCACCAATGCAATCGCGGAGGGCGAGGTGCTGCAACTCCTGAATGCCCACAATTCGACGATAAGTGAAGCGGCCTACCTCGAGGTCATCCGGCGCAAGACCGCGAAGCTCTTCGAAGCGGCGGCGCAGTTGGGCGCGATCCTGGGCGAGGCGAG
>Ga0208981_1000143_pt1 | contig 11099 bp, 10 predicted proteins | sample MedBloCAOM1_M1_FD_187839 | JGI IMG/M metagenome (GOLD analysis project Ga0208981, IMG submission 187839) | Forest soil microbial communities from El Dorado National Forest, California, USA - Mediterranean Blodgett CA OM1_M1 (SPAdes) (version 2) | ecosystem: Environmental > Terrestrial > Soil >... | reverse complement strand
GCTGATCCTGATGGACGGGGAGCACGAGGTGAACGAGGTGTTCTTCGACGACGTCAAGGTGCCGCTCGAGAACCTGGTGCACGAGGAGGGCAAGGGCTGGACGGTGGCAAAGTATCTGCTCGGTCACGAACGCCTGACTACCGGCCGCATCGGCGCCTCCAAGCGCGAGCTCGCCAGGCTCAAGGAGTTCGCCTCGAAGCAGATGAAAGACGGCAGGCCGCTCATGGAGGATGCTCGCTTTCGCGATCGGGTCTCGCTGCTAGAAGTCGAGCTCACCGCGCTCGAGATCACGAACCTGCGCTTCCTCGACCAGCTGCGCGGCGGCCGCGTCCCGGGCGCTGAGGTATCGATACTCAAGATCAAGGGCACCGAGATCCAGCAGGCGCTGACCGAACTGATGATGCAGGCGGTCGGGCCGCTCGCGCAGCCGTTCCGGCCGCTCGACGGCGCCGGCGATTTCGACGAATTCGCGGCCGGGCTGACGCCGCGCTACTGCAATTTCCGCAAGACCACGATCTACGCCGGCTCGAACGAGATCCAGCGCAACATCATCTCCAAGGCGACTCTGGGGCTATGAACTTCGATTACAACGAAGAACAGCAGCTGCTCGCCGACTCGGTGCGGCGCTTCATCCGCAGGGACTACGATTTCGAATCGCGCAAGAAGATCGTCGCCTCGGCCGAGGGATGGAGCGAGAAGGCATGGGGCACATTCGCCGAGATGGGGCTGCTTGGGCTGCCGTTCTCGCCGGACTACGGCGGGTTCGGCGGCGGCGCGGTCGACCTGATGAGCGTCATGGAAATGTTCGGAGAGGCGCTGGTGGTCGAGCCTTATCTCGCTACCGTCGGCCTCGGGGCACAGTTCGTCGCTCGGGCGGGCACTGCGGCGCAGAAAAACCGCATTCTGCCGCAGGTCATCGAGGGCAAGCTGAAAATGGCGTTTGCGCAGACCGAGAAGGATGCGCGCTACAACCTCGCGCAGGTCGCGGCGACGGCGAGGAAGGCGGGCGGCGGCTGGCAGCTCGACGGCGTGAAATGCGCGGTGATCGGCGCGCCGATTGCCGAGATGCTCGTCGTCTCGGCGCGTTCCGCGGACACGGGCGGCATCAGCCTGTTCCTGGTGGAGCGCGAGGCGAAAGGCGTCGCGCTCAAGCCCTACCGCACCGTGGACGAGTTGCGCGCCGCGGATATTTCGCTCGAGGGCGTGACGGTGGGCGCCGATGCGCTGCTGGGGAAGGAAGGCGGAGCGTTGGCGCTCATCGAGGAAGTCGTGGACTACGCCACCGCGCTCTTGTGCGCCGAGGCGGTCGGCGCGATCAAGTACGCGAACGACGCCACACTCGAATACATGAAGACGCGCAAGCAGTTCGGCGTACCGATCGGCATGTTCCAGGCGCTGCAGCACCGCATGGTGGACATGGTGATCAGCTACGAGCAGGCGAAATCCATGGCCTGCCTCGCCTGCACCAGGGCAGACGCGGCGACCGACGCCCGCGAGCGCGCCCGCTCGATCTCGGCGGCGAAGATCAAGATCGCGGACGCCTGCCGGCACGTCAGCCAGGAAGCCGTGCAGCTGCATGGCGCCATGGGCATGACCGAGGAGTTGAAAGTGAGCCACACCTTCCGGCGCCTCACCATGATCGCGCAGCAGTTCGGCGACGCCGATCACCACCTCGAGCGTTTCGCCAAGGCCTGAGATCGCTCTCTTTCCCTCGGCGCGTCGGTCGCGGAACGCGATGAACGAAAAAAACGTACAGGTATTGCTGGCTCGCCGGCCGAAGGGCGCACCGCAGGAGAGCGATTTTCACATCGTCGAGACGGCGGTCCCCGGCATCCGCGACGGGCAATTTCTGGTCCGCGCTCATTATCTTTCGCTCGATCCGTACATGCGCGGACGCATGAACGATGCGAAATCGTATGCCAAACCGGTCGGCATCGGCGAGGTGATGGGAGGCGAGGCGGCGGGCGAAGTCATCGCGTCGCGGCACACCGGCTTCAAGCCGGGCGATAAAGTGGTCGCGCGTACCGGGTGGCAGGCGTACGGTGTGAGCGACGGCACGAACGTGCGCAGGATCGAAGGCACCGACATCCCGATCTCGGCGTATCTCGGCGTCGTCGGCATGCCGGGCCGCACCGCGTACATCGGCCTCCTCGACATCGGCCAGCCGAAGAGCGGCGAAACCGTGGTCGTGTCGGCCGCCTCGGGCGCGGTCGGAAGCGTGGTCGGGCAGATCGCGAAGATCAAGGGCTGCCGTGCAGTCGGCATCGCCGGCGGACGCGAAAAGTGCCGCTACGTCGTCGAGGAACTCGGCTTCGACGCGTGCGTGGACTACAAAGCGGGCCGGCTGGCGGACGGTCTGGCCGAGGCGACTCCGAAGGGCATCGACATCTATTTCGAGAACGTCGGGGGCGAGATCCTCGACACCGTGCTGCGGCGCTTGAACCCGTTTGCCCGCATCCCCTTGTGCGGGCTCGTTTCGCAATACAACCTCACCGAGCCCTACGGCCTGAAAAGCTTCGGGGCCCTCTTGATCAACCGCGCGAAGTTGCAGGGTTTCATCGTTTCGGATCATGCGGCGCGCCACCCGGCCGCGAACCAGGATCTCGAGCAATGGCTGCGGGAGGGGCGGCTCAAGTACCGGGAAAGCGTGATCGAGGGATTGCGCAATGCGCCCAAGGCCTTCATCGGCCTGCTGAGCGGCAAGAATCTGGGCAAGCAGCTGATCAAGCTCGTCTAGCGACGGCCCGACGGATACTGCTATCGTCTCTAAGAATTGTCAGAGGAGGAGCCATGTCCGACCGTCATCTTGCCTACTGGCCCGAAAACGTGCCGCGACATCTCGTCATACCGGAGACGAACGTCTTCTACAATCTCGAGGTTTCGGCCCATCGCTACCCGGAGAAACCGTATTTGATCTACTACGATACCTCGATCACCTTCCCCGAGCTGCAAGACGAAGCCGAGCGCATGGCCGGGTTCCTCGAGCGCGAGTGCGGGATAAAGAAGGGCGATCGCGTCCTGCTCTTCATGCAGAACAGCCCGCAGTTCGTCATTGCGTACTACGCCATCATGCGCGCCAACGCGGTGGTGGTGCCGATCAATACGATGAACCTGACGAACGAGCTGCGCCAGTACGTCGCCGACAGCGGCGCCGAGACGGCGCTCGTCGCCCAGGAGCTCTATCCGCAGGTGAAGCCGCTGATCGGCCGGGAGTTGAAACGCGTCATCGTCGCGGCGTACTCGGACTATTTGAAACAAGCGACCGACCTGCGCATCCCGGAGCTGATCGCGGCGCCGCGCCAGCCCATCGGCGATACGGCGGTGACGCTATGGAGCGACGCCATGGCGCGCGAGCTCCGCCCCGGCCCGATCACAGCCCTCCCCGACGATCTCTGCGTCATGCCCTACACCTCCGGCACCACCGGCAATCCCAAGGGATGCATGCACACGCATCGCACCGTGATGTTCACCATGGTTGCGGGAGTGCATTGGTTCGGCCCCGACCCCAGCCAGACGACACTCGCGGTGTTGCCTTTTTTTCACGTGACCGGCATGCAGGGCAGCATGAACGGGACGATCTACTCGGGCAGCACCATCGTCCTGCTGCCGCGCTGGGACCGGGAAGTGGCGGCGCAACTGATCCAGCGCTACAGGATCACCGCGTGGCAATGCATCCCGACGATGGTGGTGGATTTTCTCGCCAATCCCAAAGTCTTCGACTACGACCTCAAGAGCCTCGAGCGCTTGAGCGGCGGGGGCGCGGCCATGCCCGAGGCCGTCGCCAAGCGGCTGCAAGACAAATTCAGCATCGAGTTCGTCGAGGGCTACGGGCTCACGGAAACGATGGCGCCCAGCCACATCAATCCGCCGGAGCGGCCGAAGAAGCAGTGCCTCGGCATACCGATTTTCGACGTCGACGCACGCGTGGTCGATCTGGAAACCTTCCGCGAGCTGCCCCCCGGAGAAGTCGGCGAAGTCATCGTGAACGGGCCGCAAGTGCTGGTCGGCTACTGGAACAATCCGAAAGCGACGGCGGAAGCGTTCGTCGAGATCGACGGCAGGCGTTTCTTCCGCACTGGCGATCTCGCGCGCACCGACGAGGACGGCTACTTCTTCCTGGTCGATCGGCTGAAGCGCATGATCAATGCCTCGGGCTTCAAGGTCTGGCCGGCGGAAGTGGAGAGCTTGCTGTATCAGCATCCGGCCGTGCAGGAGGCGTGCGTCATCGCAGCGCGCGATTCGCACCGCGGCGAAACGGTGAAAGCGGTGGTCGTGCTGAAGCCCGATGCGCGCGGCAAAGTATCGGGACAGGACATCATCGGCTGGGCGTCGAAAGAAATGGCCGCGTACAAGTATCCGCGCATCGTCGAGTTCGTCGATGCGCTGCCGAAATCGGCCACCGGCAAAGTGCAGTGGCGCCTGCTGCAGGAGCAGGAAAACAGCAGGCAGGCGAGCGCTTAGCGCCCGCCCGGCAGAACTAATTACCCATCACCCCGCCGAACCGCTCCCAGCGCTTGCCGTTGAAGCGCTGCATCTGCACCGACTCGATAGGAGCGTAGTCGTTGTCGCTGGTCGTGATGGTGATCCCCGGCAGCAGCGTATCGATGTACTGGCCTTTCATCGAGGCGGCCTGCTTCATCACGTTTTCGCGCGTCAGGTTGTCGCCGCACTGCTTCAGCACCTGCTCGAGGGTGCGCGCCACGGTGTAGCCGTATATATTCGAGCCGTCGTTCAGATCGCCCGCTGGGTAGTACTTCTTCATGAAGCTTTCCCACCTCTTCACCGCCGGGTCGTTCGCCCACTGCTCGTCGCTGTAATCCTTGAGATAGGCGGTGGTGATGATGCCCACCGACTTCTCCAGTCCCGCAGGCGTGAGCACCGCGCCGATCGACGAAGAGACGTTATTGAGATACTGCACCGGCTTCCAGCCGATGTCGTAGGCCTTGCGGATCGCCTGCGCCGCGAATTTCGGAGTGCCCACATTGAAGAAAACGTTGGCACCTGAAGCCTGCAGCTGCACGATCTGCGAGTCCACGGTCGGATCGCTCACCTCGTACGAGACCTCGGCGACGATCGCCTTGGCGGCCTTGTCGCCGAGCCCGTCCTTCAGGCCCTTCAGGTAGTCCTTGCCGTAGTCGTCGTTCTGGTAGAGGACGCCGATCTTGCCGTCGGGGTTGGTCTGCAGGATGCTCTTGGCGTAGATGCGCGCCTCGGTCTGGTAGTTCGGCTGCCAGCCCATCGTCCACGGGAAGTTCTTGGGGTCGTTCCACTTCGAGGCGCCGGTCGCGACGTGGAGCTGCGGCACCTTCTTCATGTTCATGTACTTGTGGATCGCCGTGTTCGACGGTGTACCGAGCGTCTGGAACACGAACAGCACGTTGTCCTGCTCGACCAGCTTCCTCACCATTTCCACCGTCTTCGGCGGGCTGTAGGCGTCGTCGTACGAAATGAAGTTGATCTTGCGGCCGTTGATGCCGCCCTGGTCGTCGACCATCTTGAAGTACGCCGTGATGGTCTTGCCGATCGTGCCATAGGCCGAGGCCGGGCCGCTGTAGGGATTGGTGTTGCCGATGCGGATCTCGGTGTCGGACGCGCCCGGATCGTATTTCTTCTGCGCGAGGATCGCCGGGGACGCGAGCGCGGCGGCAAGCAGTACTGCGATCGGAACGAGCTTGCTTTTCATGGTGACTTCGTCCTTTGAGTTACGCCGGCCGCTTCCTCTGGCCGGGCTGGGACCGCTATTTTGCCCCTTTTCGCGTGAATCGCACCAGCAGCGTGCGGACGGCACCGGCGACTCCCGCCGGCATCAAGTACACGAAGCCGATCAAGAACAGGCCGAAGATCGCCCACGGGGCGGCCTTCGAGATCTCGTCCGCAACGTTCGGCACGAACTGGATGAAGAGCGCGCCGTAGAGTGCGCCCGAAATAGACGCGAGCCCGCCGACCACGATTCCGACCAGGAAAACCAGGGAAAGGAAGATGGTAAAGCTGTCGGGCGCGACGTACTGCACCGCGATCGCGCCCAGCGCCCCGGCGATGCCGGTATACATGGCCGACACGCCGAAGGCGAGCGACTTGTAGAGCGCGCTGTTGATGCCCATCGCCTCGGCCGCGATGTGCTGGTCGCGGATCGCGATGAGCGCGCGCCCGACGCGCCCACGCAGCAGGTTCCATCCGAGCACGAACATCACCACGGTCACCGCGAGGGCGAAGAAGTAGAGCCACTGGTCGGAATTCATCTGCAAACCGGCCTCGCGCAGGAACGCGGGCGGCTCGGGCTTGGCGATCACGATGCCCTGCACGCCGCCGGTCCATTTCTCGAGGTGGTGGTACTTGAGGAGCTGCGGCATGGAAACGCCGAGTGCGAAGGTGGCGAGCGCGAGGTACAGGCCCTCCAGGCGCAGCGCCGGCAGCCCAAAGAGGAATCCGGCCACTAGGCACACCGCGCCCGCCGCGGGAATGGTCGCCCAGTAGGGCGCGCCGAGCCGGTCCATCAGGACGGCCGCGGTATACGCGCCGATCGCGTAGAAGGCACCGTGCCCGAGCGAGATCTGGCCGTTGTAGCCGGTGAGGATGTTGAGCCCGAGGAGCGCGATCGCGTAGACCAGCACGAGCGTGAGCTGGAACGTGCGGTAGTTGCTGACCACGAAAGGCAGCACGCATGCGATCGCGACGAGCACTGTCACGGCGATGGACGCGCGTCGCGTCATACGCGGGTCACGTGCACCTTGCCGAAGAAGCCCGAGGGCCTCACCAACAGCACGCCTATGATGAGCCCCAGCGCCACCGAGAGCTTGAGGTCGTTGCCGATCACGTAGGCGCCGAGGACGTTCTCGAGCACGCCGACCACGAAACCGCCGATCACCGCGCCGCCGGGGCTGTCGATGCCGCCGAGCAGCGCCGCGGCGAACGCGTAGAGCAGGATGCCGCCCATCATGTTCGGATCGAGGTATACGATGGGCGCGATCATCATGCCGGCCACCGCGCCGACGGCGGCCGCGAGCCCCCAGCCGAGGGCGAGCATCCAGCCCACGCGAATGCCTACCAGCCGGCTCGATTCCGGGTTCTGCGCCACGGCGCGCATTGCGAGTCCCAGCGGGGTGAAGCGGAAGAAGACGTAGAGCAGCGCCAGTACCACCAGGGTGACGCCGATTGCGCCGAGCTCGTGCGAGGAGATGTAGGTATTGCCGAACAAAGGCTCCTTGGGGAACGGGCTCGGAAAGGTCTTGATGGTGTAACTGTAGATCCAGCCGGTCGCGCTGTTGAGGATCACAAGCAGCGCGATAAAAATGACCACGATCGCAAGCACCGGCGCGTTCTCGACGGGCCGGATCACCACCCGCTCGATCACCACGCCGAGCGCGAGCGCGAACAGCACGGTGAGCAGGAAGGCGGGCCAGTAGCCCATGCCGGCGTTGATGAGGCTCCAGGCGATGTAAGTCGAGAACATCGCCATCTCGCCTTGCGCGAAGTTCACCAGGCGCGTCACCTGGTAGATCATCACCAGCGCGAGCGCGAGACTGGCATAGATGCCGCCGGTAGCGAGCCCCGAGAGAACCTGATGGATGAAGGCGTCCACGGTCTTCCTCGTACCTAGTATCCGAGATACGAACGCCGCACGGCGTCGTCGCGTCTGATCTCATCGGCGGCTCCGGAAAGCACGACTCGTCCGGTCTCGATGAGGTACGCACGGTTGGCGAGGTCGAGCGCCATTGCGGCGTTCTGCTCGACCAGCAGGATGCTCACCCGCTCGCGCTGGTTGACGGTTCGCATGATCTCGAAAAGCTCGCGCACGAGGAGCGGCGCCAGCCCGAACGACGGCTCGTCGAGCAGCAGCAGCTTCGGCCTGAGCATCAGCGCGCGCGACACCGCGAGCATCTGCTGCTCGCCGCCCGAGAGCGTGCCGGCCTGCTGGCGCAGGCGCTCCTTGAGGCGCGGGAAGTAGGTGAAGATGCGCTCCAGGTCCGATTCGACCGCGGCCCGGTCGTTGCGCGTGTAAGCGCCCAGCCTCAGATTCTCTTCGGTCGTCAGGTTGACGAAGGTGCCGCGGCCGTCGGGCACGTGGGCGATTCCCAGCCGCACGATGTCCTCGGTCAAGCGGCCGTCGATGCGCGCGCCGCCGAATCGCACATCCCCCTCGGTCTTCACCATGCCGCACAGCGCGCGCAATGTGGTCGTCTTGCCGGCGCCGTTCGCGCCGAGTACCGCGGTGATCGAGCCCTCGTCGATCGCGAAGTCTATGCCGTGCAGCACCCGGGTCGGGCCGTACGAGGCGCGCAGGCCTCTCGCTTCGAGCAGGGCCATCAGTGTGGGCTCCCCAGGTAGGCCTGAATCACTTCCGGGTGGGCACGCACCTCGTCGGGCGTGCCCTCCGCGATCTTGCGCCCGAAGTCGAGCGCTACCACCCGATCGGAGATGCTCATCACCAGGTTCATGTGGTGCTCGACCAGCAGGATGGTCACTCCGAGGCGGTCGCGGATGTCGCGGATCACCGCACCCAGAACGCCGACTTCCTCGTGGTTGAGGCCGCTCGCTGGCTCGTCGAGCAGCAGCAGCGTCGGGTCACTCGCGAGGGCCCGCGCGAGCTCGACCCGTTTCTGCGTGCCGACGGGCAGATCCGATACTCTTGCACCAGCAACCGCCTTGAGGCCAAGGAATTCGACGAGCGCTCGAGCCTTGTCGGTCGCCGCGCTCTCGTCGCGCCCCACGCGCGGCAGCCGCAGAGCGTTGGATAGGAAGCCGCTGCGCATGCGGCAGTGGTGGCCGATCATCACGTTTTCGAGCACCGTCATGGTGCCGAACAGCGCCAGGTTCTGGAACGTCCGGCCGATGCCGAGGACGGCAATCCGGTGCCGCGGAACGCAAAGCAGGGACTTTCCGTCGAATACGATGTCGCCGCAGTCGCATCGGTAAAGGCGCGACACGCAGTTGAAGAGAGTGGTCTTGCCGGCGCCGTTGGGGCCGATCAGTCCGACGATGCAATTGCGCGCGACGTCAAACGAAACGTCGTCGAGCGCGACGATCCCCCCGAAGCGCACCCCGACGTTGTGTACCCGCAACAATGCCTGATCTTTCCGGCTGCGTTTGTGCACTTAAAGATCTGCGCCCCAAGCTCACCGGACAGGAGCAATGCCGAGGCCGCTAGGATCAGATTTGCGATTCCCTTCACAAAACTGGCGGAGAGAGAGGGATTCGAACCCTCGATACGGGGTTAATCCGTATAACGCCTTAGCAGGGCGCCCCCTTCGACCGCTCGGGCATCTCTCCGGTCGTGCGGCGGACTATATCACACGCGTCCGTGCTTCCTTCCCGCGTCAGGACGGTTGATCGAGGCCGAACGCCTTGTGCAGGGCCCGCACCGCGAGCTCCATGTATTTTTCGTCGATGACGACCGAGATCCTGATCTCGGAAGTCGAGATCATCTGGATGTTGATGCCCTCTTCGGCGAGGGTGCGGAACATCCGGCTTGCTATGCCGGCGTGGGTGCGCATGCCGACGCCCACCATCGAGACTTTGCAGATCCTGTGGTCGCCGCGGATGTCGGCGGCCTTGATGTGGTCCCTGACCTGCCGGTTGAGCACGTCGAGCGCCTTCTGGTACTCGTTGCGGTGCACGGTAAAGGACAAGTCGGTCAGGCCGTCGACGCTGGCGTTCTGAATGATCATGTCGACGTCGATGTTGGCGTCGCCGATCGGCCCGAGGATGGCGTAGGCGATTCCGGGTCGATCGGGCACGCCCATGACGGTGATCTTCGCCTCGTCGCGATTGAAAGCTATTCCCGAAATGACGGCATCTTCCATCTTTGCGGCTTCCTCGAATGTGATCAACGTGCCCTCGCCCTGTTCCTGGAAGCTGGAGAGCACTCGCAGGGGCACTTTGTATTTGCCGGCGAATTCCACCGATCGGATCTGCAGGACTTTCGAGCCGAGACTCGCCATTTCCAGCATTTCCTCGAAGGTCACGGATTTGAGTCGCCGGGCTTCCGGCACGATGCGGGGGTCGGTGGTGTAAACCCCGTCCACGTCCGTATAGATCTGGCACTCGTCGGCCTTCAAAGCGGCGGCGAGCGCGACCGCGGTCGTGTCCGATCCGCCGCGGCCGAGCGTGGTGACATTGCCCTCGGCATCGACACCCTGAAAACCGGCGACAACGACAAGCGTTCCTTCGGCAAGGTCCGCGCGCATGCGCTCCTCGTCGATTTTGCGAATGCGTGCCTTGGTGTGCGAGCTGTCGGTGAGGATGCTGACCTGCCCGCCGGTGTAGCTGCGCGCCTTCACGCCGCGCTCGAGCAGCGCCATGCACAACAGGCCGATCGTCACCTGCTCGCCGGTCGACACGACGACGTCGTACTCGCGCGGATCGGGTTCGGCCTGCACTTCCTTGGCGAGAGCGATGAGCCTGTTGGTTTCTCCGCTCATTGCCGAAACGACGACAACCAGCTGATGGCCGGCGGCTTTGAAAGCGGAAATCCTACCGGCGACGGCCTTGATCCGTTCGGTAGTGCCTACCGAAGTCCCGCCGAATTTTTGTACGATCAGCGCCATCCCAGCCTCGGAAAAAGTCCTTGAATTTTATCGTAAATTCTTTATGAACGTAAGGATATACCGCGCCCTGCCCGCCCCATGTTTCGGCCTTGGCACGCTCCATGCTGTTGGCATAGGCATTGCCATATTGCAGCGGTACCGGAGCGAACATGAAAATCCTCGAGCTCGTCAACCCGCGGGAAATCCGCAGGCGTCTGGGCCTGAACCAGGAGGAATTCTGGACCAGGATAGGCGTAACACAAAGCGGCGGCTCGCGTTACGAAAGCGGCCGCACGATGCCCAAGCCGGTTCGCCAGCTGCTGCGGCTCGTCCACGTCGAGCGCGTCGATCTCAGCCGCGTGAAGAAAGAGGACTTCGAGATCATCGACCATCTGAAATCGCACCACCCGGATCTCTATCTGAGCCTGCGCAAGGCGACGCGGAGCAAGCGCAGGAAAGCCGAGGAATCCAAGCACTAGCCCGACTACTCAATCGCTGGGCCGGCGGGCTGGTCAAAAGACGCAACGAAAGTTGCGCCGTTGGAACGAGGGGAGGTTGATGCGGCGGACTCTGTCC
>Ga0208981_1000142_pt1 | contig 11109 bp, 8 predicted proteins | sample MedBloCAOM1_M1_FD_187839 | JGI IMG/M metagenome (GOLD analysis project Ga0208981, IMG submission 187839) | Forest soil microbial communities from El Dorado National Forest, California, USA - Mediterranean Blodgett CA OM1_M1 (SPAdes) (version 2) | ecosystem: Environmental > Terrestrial > Soil >... | reverse complement strand
TGAATTTGAGAATAGCCAGCTTGAGACCCCTCTTTCCCCCTGCGACAATTTGGGTGATTGATTGGCTCCCTCCAATGCAACTTGCGCCAGCATGTTTGATACACTTTTTCTCATCCGTCGTCAGATTGAGACAAAGTGCCGGAGGCCGAATGCGTTTCGTCTTGATATCAACGTTCACGCTGCTTTGCGCGGCTCCCCTATTCGCGCAAGGCTCGCAGGTGGAAGCACCCGTCAACAATGCAGCCGCCATGACGTCGAAACAACAGTGGGAAAGTCAGCAAGCATTGCCCGAAGGGAAACCTTCGCCCACTGCGGCGGAAGTCACGCCCGACACTTCGGTAGTAACCCTGGAAGGCATCTGTGATGAGCCCCGGGCGCCTGGAACGAAGGGCTGCAAAACCGTCATCACGCGCGAACAGATGGACAGTTTGATAGACATGGTATTGCCGGGAGCATCGCCAGCCGCACGTTCCACATTTGCGATCAGCTATGCGCGACTCCTCGCCGCTGCCGATGCATACCTGCGAGAGCATCTTGAAAAAGATCCCGCGGTAGCCGCTGAGTTGCAGGCACAGGTGAAACTGGCTCGCGTTCGTGTGCTGAGTAAAGCCTTCTATCATCAAATGGAGGAACAGGCGGCCAACGTGCCGGAATCCGAGATTCAGAAATTCTACGCGGAACACAAGGTCAATTTCGAACAGGGCGAGGTGCGGCGCTTAACCATCCCCAGATCGACCCCGATAAATCCTGGACAGCAAATAGATGCCTTGGATGTGAAGGCTAAAATGGAGGAGTTAGTGGCGCGGGCCGCTCGGGGCGAGGACTTCGATCAGGTTCAGCAGGAAGCCTACATAATGTTCGGCATTACAACTGCGCCGCCACCGACTACTCCAGCCATGGTGCGCCGGAAGAGTCTTCGCCCAAATGAGGCGACGGTATTTGATCTGAATGTAGGTGAGGTAACGCAGGTGCTGAGTTCGCCGGACGCGTTCGTTATTTTAAAATTAGAATCGAAAGAGTATGTGCCGATCGAGGTTGCGCAATTAGAGTTTAAGCCATTCCTACAGCAGCAGCGCAAGGCAGAGGCACTCCAGAGCGCCGCAAAAAACGTCACGGCGGAATTCAACCTTGAGTATCTGGGCACGGCCACGGCGCCGGAGTTATTTCTGCCGCAAGCACCGTCCGAGAGGTCAGCCTTGAGAGCGCCGGCAGATGCCCAACCGCGTCCTCCCGTTCGCCGAAGGGGGCCGTTTGCTCGTCCCGGGGTTCCAGCTTTGACCCCATCGCATTGATAAAGCGGTATTTCTCTGAATCGGAGTGATTGGTTTGTGTGGCGCGGAGTTGAGTGAATCTCAGGATTCCATTTAGACCTATTGGGACGTATTGAGATTGACTAGATACGGAAAATTATGATAAATACAGCATGTAGTAACCGTGACTCGATGACTCCGCCGTTCGTCAGGCCGGTGCGGTTTCAGGATCGCGATCGAGCGGCACTGGACGAGTCGATGAGCAGATTTTTCAACAACATGCAGGCGGCGTTCGAGAGAGCGCTTCGACCCAGGGCCCGGGTTCATAACCCCGAGTTGTTCCCTGCTTTGATTGGACTGGGAGTTCTGCTCCTGTCTCCCGCTGTATTTGCACAGAAACTCCCAACACCAAGTTCGACCAGCCAAAACACACACAGCGCCCCGCAATCCGTTCTGACTGCCACAGCATCCAAGCTGGCCCAGCAAGAGCAGACTCCAGAACAAGCGCCCTCTGCCGGTACTCCGGAGCAGGCTCAGCCCAAGCCGCCGCTGGTAACATACGAAGCCGGACAACTCACGATCACTGCAGAGAATTCAAAATTGTCGGATATTTTGTCGTCATTGCGTGCTTGCATGGGGGCAGATATCGATCTTCCCGCGAGTGCATCCGGGGAGCGCATCTGGGCACGGTTTGGGCCGGGTCCCGCGCGCAAGGTACTTGCCATGCTTTTGAGTGGGACGAAACTCGACTACATAATTCAGGCTTCTGATACTGATCCGGACGGGATCCGGAACGTATGGCTGACTCCACGGACCGAAGGCTCCGCGCTCACCACGGCCAAGGTGGGGGCGCCCCCGGTGCGGTCGCTGCCGCCAAGGTTATCCGACTCGGAGCGTAGAATTGTTCGGAATCGCCCTCCTGAGGAAACAGAATCGCCGGAACCCGCCGTATCGACGGATGCGCTTCCAGCAGTCACGCTGGCCGCACCAACCGATGCGGCCCCAGCGACTACCCAGCCCCCACCAGCATCAACTACTGATACGGTGCCCGCGTCCGATACTCCGGGATCCGAACCGAACAAACCTGCGGCCACTCCCACGCCGGCCACTACACCGCCAGCCAATCCGACGGATCAAATGATCCAAACTTTGCAGAACATGTACGAGCAACGGAAGCAAATGAATCTGGCACGGACCCCCACGACCCCGAATTAGAATCCCGACAAAATAACTTCCGACCGCGGAAAGAACCGTCGGAATTTATGGCGTTTTTTTCGGCGGCGTGAAACTGCCATCCCACCGGGTCTCACTCTAATGCGATCCATACCGCTCGCGAAATTCACTGAAGACCGGGAACGACGGCTGTGAGGCAAGCCATTTCGGGTGAAGCAGTGAACCGCTTTGATTTCTTGCCGATCGTCAGTGCATTGGGGTAAGAAGGAAGAGTCCAAGACTCTTGCTTACTTACTGGCAGATGCGGCCGCGCCGTTCTTGCCGGCCAGGTAAAAGTAGCCGACCTTGTTATTCGGCGCCGATCCATACCACATCCGGCCTTGGGAATCGCGGAAGAATTCCCGCATGGCGAGTTCCGAGTGCGGGACTGGATACTCGATCACCTTCCCTGTCTTCGGATCAAAGCGCCCAATGATGTCCATGTTGTGGGAGTCATACCAGAGATATCCGTCAGCATCAAAACCCAGCGCGTACGGACTGGGATCCGGGCCGGGCAATGGAAATTCCTTAAAAGTCTGCGTCTTGGGGTTGAACTGCAACATCTTGCCGCCGGCGTATTCTCCGGAATAGATCATGCCGTCGGGCCCTATTTCCATCCGTCGAGGGTAAGAGTCCGCCGTCGGCGAGGACCATTGTGAAACTTTCATGGTTTTCCCTTCGACCTTGCCGATCTCGTTTGTCCGCGGGTCCGTAAACCAGACATCGCCATTCTTATCCGGTTTGACATCATAGGCATACTCACCTTCCCGGAAGCGGGTGAATTTCCCGGTCTCAGGATCGAAGCGGGTCAGAGGGACACCGCTTGTCCACACCTTTCCACTCGGGTCGAGCCGGATCGTGTGCTTCGATCCGCCATCTTCTATCCCCTCTTTCCCAGGAAGATAGACGTCCTGGTATTCGGTAACCCTCTCCGTTAAGGGATCCCATCTTCCAATCTTGTTCGGACCTTGCTCAGCCAGCCAGACGGAACCGTCCAGCGCAGGTACGGCCGAATGGACGGCAGCAGTGCCGATATTGGGAACGGGGAAATCTCTCATCTCTCCCGTCTTGGGATCGAGCCGAGTAATCTTATTCGCTACTCCAAAGTCTGGGATCCACAGGTAGCCATTCTTGTCGGGCGCGGCGCTGAATGGCATGCGGCTCGGGCCCGGCATGTCATACTCGACGTACACAATGTTCATGGCATCGCTACTGAAGGGCCGCAGCGTTTCCTTGTACCCGGTCACATCTGCTGGAGATTTCGGCAACACGGAATCCGGACCGAAAAGACTCGTCAGATAGGACGCCACATCCGCGGCATCCTGATCGCTGAAATGCGGACCTAGGAAAATGCTGAAATGCATGGCTTCCCGCATGTATGCGACGCGGTCTCTCCAGCCCTCCGCGTCCCGCGTGACGGAAGCCATACGGCTCTGAAATTGATGGCAAATGTTGCATTGGCTGAAAATCAAGTCTTTCCCTCTTGCCGGCGGGAAGAGTCGTCTCCCCTGATATTGGGAAATCTCATTCCAGCGGACCACGCCCTTCTGCAACGTAAAGTCAAAGGAGGCGTCCTGGTCGGAGGTGAGAGTCACGGCGTTGCGAGGATCCGCGCGAAATCCAACGGCCTTGATCTGCACGCGATAATCCCCGGCGCCTAGATCGGGTATCCGATAGTGGCCCTGGGCGTCAGTCAGCACGATGACATTGATCTTGGTCTTCGCGTTCTGCGCCTCCACAAACGCGCCTTGAAACGGCGCGCCATCCGCACCTCTCACTGTGCCGGTGATGGCCGCGCCGTAACAGGCTGAGCTGAGGAAAACAATCAAGCTCAACAGCCCCCAAACCCTGGTTTGTGACCGCATCCGTGTGTCTCCCTTCCTACCCGTCGTCCCCGACCAATGATCGAAAATTACACGGTGCGCGTCGATTCGTTGAAAATAAGTTCTACGCATCCGGTAACCCGCAATGCTAGCGTCTTTTTCGTTTTCGTTCACTACAATTCCAAAGCGTCTTCCTGCGAACCACTACCAAACGCCGCTCTACCTTGCCGCAACCATGCAGGTCCGAGGTTGACAGGAGACGACACCGGGCATAAGGTCTTGCGCAAGGAACGTTTCAAACTCGCAAACTTGGGTGAATCGCATGAAACGAAATCGACGAGATCAGAACGGTTTCTCACGCAGGGATTTCATCAAGGCGACAGCCGCAGGCGCCGGCGCAGCTGCCTTGACCGGGCTTGGTACAGAGGAAGCGCGGGCGCAAGGACGGCCGGCGCACTGGGACAAGGAAGCGGACGTCGTTGTTATTGGCGCGGGAGCTACGGGTCTGCCCGCGGCCATTCAAGCGATCGAAGGCGGGGCGTCTGTGATCCTGATCGACGCAAACACGGATGTCGGCGGGCACGCGATCTTGAGCGGTGGAAACGTCGCTCTGGGCGGCGGAACGAGCAGGCAGCAGAAATACGGCGTCGTCGATTCGCCCGACCTTTTGTACTCGGACCTGACGGATTGGTCGGTCGTGGAACCGAACGGGTTTCCCGATTACAGGTACAACGACAAGGAAGTCATCCGCGCTTTTGCCGATGAGAGTGCCAAGACCTACGAATGGCTGGTAGCGCATGGCGTCACATTTGTTGACAAAGCCCCGGACACGCTGGGCGGACACGCAACCGGGAACTCCGCTCCCAGGGAGAACCATGCCGCGCCGCTGGCGTGGCCGCTGGTTCAGGCCGGCGGGCCGGTGAGCCCCGAACGTGCCGCGACGACGTCTTCGGGTGTCGGCCTCATCCGGCCGCTCGAAGCTACCGCCAGAAGATCGGGTGTTCAGATCCTCTTGCAACACAAGATGGTCAGCATCATCCGGGAGAATCAAAACTCGGGAAGAGTTCTGGGAATTGCCGCGACGAATCAAGGCAAGACTGTAAACATCCGCGCCAGGAAGGGCGTCATCATCGGGACGGGCGGTCACAGTAGCAATGTTAATTTTCGCAGAATTTTCGATCCACGGCTCACCGAAGAGTATCAAGTGGCAGGCGAGCCATATTCTTTCCAGGACGCCAGCGGAGAAATCGCAGCGATGGCCATCGGTGCATCGCTATGGGGTGCGTACAATCAGTCTGGAGAATTCGGGCAGAATGTTACGAAGGCGGGATGGATCGGGTGCCAGTACGGTTATGTGAATCTGTCTTGGCAGCCCGATAGTCCAATCTTTTCTCAGGCGCGCGCGACGGGGCTCTCCGTAAAGGATTACCAAAACGCGATCCTCGTGAACATGGCGGGCCTGCGATTTTATGATGAGACGCAAGGCCAGTTTCCGGCGAACAACTACAATTCCATCAAGTCCTACATTCCTCGCAGCTACCTTAACGCCGCAAATATCAAGTATGAATCTTCCAATTTCATCAACGCCGCCCTGGCGGGAACCGGCGATACGACTCCTGGAGGCGGACCGATTTGGGCGATCTTCGATTCAGACGCGGCGAAGCGCGAGGGCTGGACGGTTACACCTCCCCATGTAGATAGTGCGCAAGGATATTTCTTCTCCGCAGACACGTTTCCGGAATTGGCTGGGAAAATTGTGAACAAGTATCAGCGAAAGCCGATGCCTCCCGATGCGCTCGAAAACACCGTTGCGCGCTACAACTCTTTTGTGGATGCGGGCAAGGACGCCGACTTCGGAAAGGCCGCGCCAAAATTCAAGATTCAAACGCCGCCGTTCCACGCCGCTTGGGCAACGCCCGTGATCCACGACACTCGCTCTGGCCTAAGGATCAACGCCAAGTGCCAGGTGGTGGATCTTAACGGCAATGTCATTCCAGGTCTTTACTGCGGAGGCGAGTCCGCGGGGGGATTCAGCCTGCACGGTTTGGCGCGCTGCACCGTGCAGGGCCGAATTGCCGGCAGGAACGCATCCGCGGAGAAAGTCTGAGGGCAAGATAGTATTTTGAGGGCTTCGCTTCAGCGGAAGACGCTCCGACTTCCAAGTCAGGTGTCGTCACGCGGGTCGGTGACAGATGAGAATATCCTGAGCCACAGCGAACTCTTAGGTTTGGCCTGCTTCTTTTTTGAAACGTTGCGTCGACTCCCTGCAAGAGGCCGTTGGTTCCGTGTGGATGAACGACGCTTTGGCCGAGACCTATTCCTTGGCTTCATCATTTTCCAGGCAAGGTATTTCCTGTTGGATATCACCGCCTCTTCAGTCGGCCCTTTTCGCGAGCAATCGAAAACGGCAGCCAGAGCGCCGCGGCGCACGCAGAACTAAACGGTCTGCGACATCGCCGCGGCCACACGACTCACGCGGGTCTTGCCATGATGGCGGTCACAGCAAGACTCGGCCCCGCGCGAAACTTAAAGAGCAAGTGCGCCCCGTTCCTGATTCCGGATACGGATGGTTTCCTCCACCTTGGACAGGAAGATTTTCCCGTCGCCGATGCTTCCGGTTGATGCGGTCTTGAGAATGGCATCGACAGCGGAATCCACCAGGTTTTCGGGCAGGACAAGCTCCAGCTTGATTTTCGGAAGGAGATCGACCGTGTATTCCCGGCCTCGGTAAACCTCCGTGTGGCCCTTTTGGCGTCCATGGCCACGCACATCGCTAACGGTCATGCCACCTATGCCAAGCTCGGTAAGTATTTCTTTCACGGCTTCAAACCTGGACGGCTGGATGATCGCTTCTAGTTTTGTCATCATGTTTTCTTATCCTTAGTTTGCATTAGCGGATTCGAATCCTAGTTTGTCTTGCTGTTCTGCGAGTCCCGTTGGCCGTGTTTAACTTGCCTTCCGCCACGCCCTCCACCGTGCCTTCCTTCCATCCTGCTCCGCGTCAATTTCCGGAAGGCACGGTTAGAGAAAAAAGCTTCGGGCGTCCGCAAAAGCGAAGAATTCGATTCGGGACGCCCTGCTATTCAGCGATTCAGTCGCCGTGTGCCGGTGCTGCTGCTTTCATGGTCGAACCGGAGGGCTGTTTTTGGAGTTCAGCCAAGCCCTTGGGCGAGCCCAGAGCCGTTATGACATATTCGGGGTAGGCCGCAATGCCGTGCTCGTGCAGGTCCATACCGTAGAGCTCGTATTCTGCCGGTAGCCGGAGGGTCCCAGTTGCGTTGACTGCGAGCATGACTATCATCGCCACCCCGAACGTTGCGAGCGTGACGCATGCACTGCCGATGGCCTGCGCAACCAACACCTGTGTACCGCCGCCGTAGAATAGGCCCTTTAGCGGGGCACTATTGTCGGGAGCGAATGGTCCTGTCGCACCGAACTGCCCAGAGGCAAACAGTCCGAGTGACAGAGTCCCCCAAATGCCGCAAAAGCCGTGCACTGGAACTGCTCCGATGGGGTCATCAATCCTCAGATATTCCAGCAGGTCGATTCCCAGAATGACCAGTACACCGGCGACGCCGCCAAGCAGGACTGCGCCCGTCGGAGTGACCCAATAGCAGGGGCAAGTAATTGCGACGAGTCCGGCAAGGAATCCGTTTGTGGTGTAGCCCGCGTCCCACTTTTTTGTCATCATGTAGCCGTAAAGGATGGAGCTGAGCCCGGCTGCGCATGCTGCTAAAGTGGTGTTCGTGGCCACGCGACCGATACCTACAAAGTCCATGGCCGAGAGGGTGCTTCCCGGATTGAAGCCGTACCAGCCGAACCAAAGAATCAAGCCACCAGATACAGCAATGGTCAAGTCGTGAGGCAACATGGGAGCGCCGCCGTCGCGCTTGAATGTTCGGCCGAGCCGCGGACCGAGAACAATGGCACCAGCCAAGGCGATAAATCCGCCGATTGTGTGGACGACCGTTGAGCCGGCGAAGTCATGGAAGCCCATTCCCGAGGCGGCCCAAAAATGACCTTCACTGCCCATCAATGCCAGCCAGCCGTCTGGACCCCAGGCCCAGTGGCCGATGACCGGGTAAATGAAACCGGTGACGCAAATGCTGTAAAGAAGGTCGCCGACGAAACCCGTCCGTCCGATCATCGCACCGGAGGTGATGGTCGAGCAGGTATCGGCGAACGCAAATTGGAAGATCCAAACCGCAAGAAACGCGACGCCCGTGGATTCATACGTTGCCGGCGCATTTTGCAGGAAGAACCAGTGGTAGCCGATGAAACCGTTGCCATGGGCAAACATAAATGCGAAGCCGACGGCGTAGAAGAGAAGCCCGCAAAGGCAGGTGTCCACAACGCATTCGACAAGCACGTTCACTGTCTCGCGGGATCGACAGAAGCCCGCTTCGAGCATCGTGAATCCGACTTGCATTCCGAACACAAGGAACGCGGCAACCAGTGTCCACATCGTGTTCACTGGATTGACGATGTCGTTCCCTTTCAGTTCTGGATCGGCGGCAAAAGCATGTCCGCCAATGAAAATCGACGTGAGGCCGATGACCAGCAGCACCAGCGCGACGCCGATTCCTTTTCCGGCGAGCAAAAGCTTGCCATACCGGCGCCATTCAGGGTTCCGGAGCCGGACGGCGAGCCGGGAAAACTTTTGAGACAAAGACAACCTTCTTATCTTGCATTTTGCAATGTCAGACATTTCTACTCTCCTTTGATAAATGAGAAATCGATTTCCTGGCCATTTGATAGCTAGTTCGAGAACCGGACCCGGGCAGAAATTGAAACGGCACCAACAAGCAAATCACACCAAACCTTTGGCACAAACGCTGCTGGACTGAACCAGACGCCTCCCCAGAAACCTGGAACCCTGCCGGCGCTTCCTGCTGGCGGCCACCAAAACCTCATTCCCGGTTTCCAAGCTGTCTCCTCCTCAAAAACTCATCGCGCACTCTTCCGGCTGCAATGCCTCGAGGATTCCGTCTTCAAGCCAGAACCGCAGGCCACACAATTTCGCTCGCATGGCCAACGAGCGAATGGATTGCGCCGGCGAGTGTTCCCTGGCGACCGCGCCTTCAATGATTAATTCGGGGCCGGTGCTGGCGCACTCTCGATAAACTCGAAATACAGCGGTGTTAACGCCGGGCAGTGCGCCGAAGAGGAGGCCGCGCAAAGCGATCGCATCCTCTAGCGCCTGCATGGAGGCGTGGCGGTCACCCGCCGGACGCGGTAAATCCGCGTCCCAAGCATCCGCAGGGCGCGCCACCCAGTCGCATTCCGCGGCATCACCTCTTAACTCCAACCGTAACAACTTCAGAGGCGCGCGAGAGAAGTGGCCGAATCGCAATTGAACTCCCAACGTCCGGATAAAATAGCCGATGCCATAAAGCTGCATCGTCAGACTCATGGTTGCGTGTGTTGCCTCAGCCGCGGACGCCGCCTTGCTCCGCAGGAAATCCTGCGAGGCGCCGAGGCGATGAGTAACCGAGTTGCTTGCCGACATTTCTAATCTCCAGTCCACGCGAGAAATGCGTTCGCCGTCCAAGCCAATTCAGTCAGGTGCCACACGCACCTCAAAGCATGAGGTCGTTTTTGCGCGACACTGATCCCGTTCCTGGAAACAGACCGGTGCGACACCGAAGGTCCCAGCTAACGGATTGGCTCTTCCTCGAGCGCTAAGTTTCTATTGTTTGGACACGGCGTCGTGTCCGAGACAAACGAATCAAGGTGAAGTTCGCGTTGGGGCTCCTCGTTTCGTCGGCGAAAAGAGGAGCTGAAAGCACCGATACGACTTCTTCACTTCGGCACGCAGTTTGCAGAATTGCCATCGAAGAGTCAAATTCAAACTTTCAATTGCCAAGATTCAAATCGTCCGCAGCTTCACTGAATTACGCATCGGGCCACCAGCGCATGGACGAATGGCTACTCAGATTTGCGTTTCAGCTCGTCGTTCAAAATAATGGATTCTGAAATTTCTTTCATGGACTTGCGCATTTGCTGGCTCTGCCGCTGCATGGCGCGATACGCTTCGTCCTCGCTGATTTTCAATTCGCGCTGCAGGATACCCTTGGCGCGCTCCACAAGCTTTCGGGATTCCAACCGGTCTGATAGGACGGACTTTTCGCTCTCCAACTGCTCCCTCTGGCGTTCATTTTCCTGCAACTCGGCAATTGATTTTTGAAGTTCGGCGGTGCGCTCGGCTACTCGGGCCTCAAGTTGGTCGCGGGCCTCCCTGAGCGCCTCCTCACTTTTCCTTTTCGAGGAACTCACCCAGCTGGCTACTGCGGTGCAAATAATGAATGCAATAAAGTACGCGCTATCTGTGGCGTTGATTACGAAGGAATGAAACGGAGGGACAAAGAAATAGTCAACGGCCAAAGTGGAGAGCAAGACCGCGAAAAGGCCGGACGCCGTTCCGCCAAACCATGCGCTGGCCATGACCGCTGCGAAGAACAGGAACAAAAACGGGTAAGGAAAAAGGTGCTGGAGGAGGAGGGTCGAGACAAGTGCTGTCCCGACACACACCAATGCAATCGCATTACGCCGTATCACGGTTCCCGCTTGTAGTCTGAACGACCGGTTTGTTTCGAGGAACTGCATCGTTTCCTGTAGCATGTGCATGTTTCACCATTGAGGGGCAAGTCCTCGTTTCGCCGCGGAATTACAAGAACGAGAAGAAATCCACCCTGGGTCCTTATGAGGATATCTAATTGCACCCCGCACGAACCCCATACACAGCGTGCACCCACGCCGGTGCAAAAACAAACTCAAAGAACGGATAGGAACGATTTAGGAACTCAATGGGCGAGATCGAGCGG
>Ga0208981_1000139_pt1 | contig 11168 bp, 8 predicted proteins | sample MedBloCAOM1_M1_FD_187839 | JGI IMG/M metagenome (GOLD analysis project Ga0208981, IMG submission 187839) | Forest soil microbial communities from El Dorado National Forest, California, USA - Mediterranean Blodgett CA OM1_M1 (SPAdes) (version 2) | ecosystem: Environmental > Terrestrial > Soil >... | reverse complement strand
GATGCGGCCGTCGGGATGAATCAAATTGTATTCGAACCTTTTTCCACGCCAGTGCATATGCGGAAAGAACCGAAGAAGCGTCGCGTCATTCGGCAGCGATCCGCGCGCCTCGACGCGATAATCTCCGTCATGCGGAGGAATCACGAAATGGTCGTTGGTCAACTGCAACGTCAGCACGCGCTGCTGCGGAGGCTGTTTTGCGAAGACCAAGCCAACGCCTGTCCGGTCACTGGCTGCGTGACCCATGGCCATGTAGTGCATTTGGATCACCAGGTCGGACCCGGCCGGGATGAATTTGGCCATCCCGGAGGCCCAAATTTCCGGTGAGCTGCCCGGCGCGTAGATGAGCAGGATATCGCTATCGGTCCAATGCGTATCACGGCGGCCCCGTTCGTCCGTCAGGCTTGCCGTAGTGAATGGCACGCCGACCGGGGCATTGCGAAGCCATTTCGACCCGGGCGGTCGTATATAGACTACCGCGTGATGCACGTGCCTACGGCTCGATGGGCGGAGTTCCGCCATCCGCACCCAACGGTCCTCGCGAAAGTGCGTTGGCACAATTTCGTACGTGTAATCGATGTCGCCTTTGGAAGCGAGAACTACAGGCCTTGGCATTTCAATCACAACATCAGGCGGAGAAATGTTCCAGCCTTCCGTCCAACGAAGCGCCGGCGGCCCTTCGTGCGGGTTCCCGGCCCGCGCGCCGCCCTTGGCCCACATCGCCAACGTTTTGATTTCATTTTGCGAAAGAGACGGATCGTTCAAGAAGTGGCCGCAGTCCGGATCGGCAAGCCACGGCGGCATCTTTTTTGTGGCAACCGACTCTCGAATCGCCCGTGCTCGTGGCGCCGCTTGGCCGTAAGTCATCAATGGAAAGGCCATTTCGCCTGGCCGGTGGCAATTCTGGCAATGTTTCTGGAGAATGGGCAGAACGTCACGATAAAAGGTTGGGACTGCTGGACTAAATTGTGGAAATACCGCGCTTGTTCGCAGGAATAATGCAGCAAAACTGATTCCCGCAATGATCAAGATGCATCTCTTATTCATCCATGCATCTTACCGCGAAACATTATGCCACCACAGGTTGCGCATCTTGCGGCTCATTTTTCGGACGGCTCATCGGGAAGCCGCGGCTGCGCCAACCTTCATACCCTTCTGCGAGCGGGCGGATTCTCGTGATTCCCTTGCTGCGCAGAAGAAGCGCCAAGCGTGCAGCCGTCACTTCATTTGGGCACGCACAAAAGAGGACGATTTCGCGATCGCGGGGGATGACTTCATGCGCTTCTTCCAGTTCCGCGGCGTCCATGTGGAGAGCCCCCGGAATCGTTTCCGGCTGCGCTTCGAAATCGAACGCATGGCGCAGGTCCACGATGATCACGTCCTCGCCGGAATCGATTTTCTCCTTGAGTTCTTCCGGAGTGATCCGGGCGATTCTCAGCTTTTGCAGGAATCTTCGGCGATTAAAATATTTCCAGCCGATATAGCCCGCAAAAGCGGCGAGGATCAGGACCAGCAGCCATTCTCCCAGGTATGCCGCGCTGCCCGCGATTCGTTCCAGTTCGCCGCTGAAGACGTAGCCGGTGATCATGAACGCGCCGGACCAAAGCAACGCGCCGAGCGCGTCGAACAACACAAATCGCCGCCAGCCCATGTGGATGATCCCCGCGAGCGGCGCTGCCATGGCGTTCAACCCTGGTATGAATTTCGCAATGAGGAGGACACGAGCGCCCCGTTTTCCAAATCTCACCTGTGTCCGCCGGACGCACGAATCCGGCTCGAGGGATATGCGGCAGAGCAACCGTAAAACCCGAACACCTTTTCGGCGGCCCAATTCGTACCACATGGAGTCGCTCGCCACACTTGCGAGCACTGCAAACGTGATCGCCAGCCACAAATTCATTCCGTGGGCACCCGAAAGCGCCCCCGCAGCAAGTAGCAGCGGCGCAGAAGGGACCGGCAGCCCGGCCTGTTCGATGAATACCCAGGCGAACACCAGCGTGTAACCATGCCGGACAACGAATTGCAGTAACTCGTTCATTTGTTCCCAGAGTGATCCAGGATTGAGGCGGGATGCCCCCAAGTGCCTGAAAAAACAAATTCCTCCAGCGGCTTGCGCCGGCGTTGCTCCATCTCGCGCTCGCGAAATTGGTCAGGCAAGGATTCTACCTCTCCGGGATAACCGAGCGCCATCACGCTCACAGGTTCCCACCCTGAGGGCACATGGAAGCGTTGTCTAGCGGCCTCAACATCGAAGCCGCCCATCTGGTGGGTTGCCAGGCCGAATGAAGTAGCTTGTAGCAACAGATTCGACGTCGCTTGGCCTAGATCGTAGAACCCGTGCCGGTTGGGAGTCCCATCTTTTGCTAACTGCGTGTGTGCAAGGGTCAAAATCAGCACGGGAGCTTTCTGCGCCCACGCGCGGTTCGTCTCCATCAGCACTCCGAACAGCCGTTCATAGCTTTCGGGATCTTCGCGCGTCGCCACCAGATATGCCCAGGGTTGTTCATTTCGTGACGAAGGAGCCCAACGCGCCGCTTCCAGTACGCTACGCAGCTTGTCAGGTTCGACAGGCCGTTCGGAAAAAGCCCGCGGGCTCCACCGGCGCCGGATCAAATCGTGAATTGGAGTCTGTGTCACTGCAAGTTTTTCCATTTTTGGTGTGTTCTCTTTCTCTTTTAGGATTGAACACAATTCTGAATAGTTTCCGCCGAATGGGAAAACCCATTCGTCTGCCGTTTCGCGTGTAAATGCTGGAGCGTCGCGCTTATTACTTTACGTCGCCCGCGGGAGCCTTCTGTATCAATTCGGCTTCGAAGGTGATCGATACCTCGTCGCCGACGACAACTCCACCGGCCTCAGTCAAGGCGTTCCAAACTAGTCCGAAGTCTTTCCGATTGATTTTCGCCGTCGCTGAGACACCGGCCCTGACGTTACCCCAGGGGTCTTTGACGGGTGGGGTTGGACCGTCCACATCGAAGGTCACCGTGCGCGTGACCCCACGGATCGTCAGATCGCCCGTCACTTTGAATCGGCCTGCACCGGCGGCCGTAATTTGTTTCGACCGGAATGTGATTGACGGGTGATTCGCCACGTCGAGAAAGTCCGCGCTGCGCAGATGCTCGTCGCGTTGCGGTTCGCGGGTGTCGATCGTCGTGGCGTCCACGATTACCTCGACGGTCGACTTCGTGAGATCAGACGGGTCGAGAACGACGTTGCCGCTGACCTTGCCGAACTCCCCGCGGACGTTCGATATCATCAAGTGCCGCACGCTGAAATGCGCGGCCGAGTGGGCAGGGTCAATCTGCCATTGGGTTGGACTGGGGGCCTGGGACGTTCCGGTCACTGCTGCGTTCATAGTGGTTCCTCCTAGAGTTAGATATGCTACACAGCGAGTATCATTCCGAAAACAATTGGGCCCAAAAGATCATTCCGGCGAACACGGCGTTTCCGCTTGCGTGCGCGCCCGCTCCAACAGGCGCGACAGTTGCCGCAATTCTTTCGCCGGAAGGTGATGCAGTTGCCGGCGGTGCAGTTCCTGGACGGGCGCGTCCAACTCTACTAGAATCCGAAGCCCTTCCGCCGTGAGGCGCGACTTCACGACGCGCCGGTCTTCTTCTCCCCGCGCACGGGCGATCAATCCTCGCGATTCCATCCGGTCCATCAAGCGCGTAATGTCCGGGTCACGCGAGATCATCCGGCAACCGACCTCGCGGCAGGCCAGGCCTTCCGGTCCAGCGCCGCGCAGGATCCGTAGGACGTTGTACTGCGTCGCGGAGAGGCCGGTCGGCTTCAGCAGCGCCTCGGCCCCCCGGGCCAGGGCGTCCGCCGTGCGGAGCAAGTTGACGAAGACCAGAGCTTCCAGTTGCATATGCGGCGCCCGGACTTTTCTTGCGGCTTTGCGTTTCTGCAGCATCTTCCAATAATAGTCGTTATAACGACTATTGTCAAGAGGTATATTCAGGCTTCCCGGCGTTTCTCTGCGCTCTCTGTGGCTTTTCACTGCGTCCTCTGTGTTAAATTCCGAAAAGCGCAACACAGAGTACACAAAGAACCACAGAGAAATCAGGACGTCACGGCTTTTGCGTCGGACGCATCAGCACTTCGCTAATAAAACTTCCCGGCGCCTGCGTCACGAGCGCCGCCACCGCATGCGCCACGTCTTCCGGCTGCAACATTCTGGCCGGGTCTTTGCCCGCGTGCGGGGAGAACTCGGTGGCCACCGAACCGGGACAAATCGCGCTCACGCGAATGCCGTGCGCGCGCAGCTCCTCCGCCATGCATCCGGTCAGGCCGAGCAGCCCCCATTTAGATGCACAGTAAACCGCCCCGTTCGCAAATGTGCTTTTTCCCGCCAGCGAGGCGATATTGATGATGTGCCCGGTCTTCCGCCGGATCATTTCGGGTGCAACGGCGCGGCTCACCAGAAAGACTGACTTCAGATTGGTGTCCATGACGGAGTTCCAATCCGCCTCAGTGTGCTCCTGGAAAGGGCCAAAAATTCCAATCCCGGCGTTGTTCACGAGGATGTCAATCGGCCCGAACGTGCGCTGTGTCTCGCTGACCAAGCTGGCAACCTCGTCTCCGCGAGTGACATCCGTTCGCAGGGCCAGGACCTGGACGCCTGCCGCGCGCAGGTCGGAGGCCGCGCGTTCAAGATTTGCCGCGTTCCTGGCGCACAGCGACACTCGCGCGCCCATCTGACCCAGGCGGCGCGCAATTGCCAGCCCGATCCCGCGGCTGGCTCCGGTGACAACTGCCACTTGCCCTGCGAGCCTCTCTTCGCGATTCATTGCCTCTCCTTGGGCTGAAAAGTGGTATCCTTCGGCGGGCTTCCTTCTCCCGGAGAAATGCATCTTAGCATTAGCAGGTATGGTACGGATTACAACCGGCCACGGAGTGCCCCGGCGGACAAGCCACGAGGGAATGTTGCTTGCGACATTCAGTGGGATTCCCTATAATCCCAGAGTTTTGAACCGGTCGATACCCTTGGAAGTTGTTTCCGTGCTCATTCAAGCTTTATAGAAATTTGTTGAGGAGGCTGGAAGCCGATGATACGAAAGTGGATTTTGACGGGCGCCGGTCTGTTGTTGATCGTGGCGGGGACTGGAAGGTTGCTGGCCGCGCCACAGGATGCACAACAGAAACCTGCCTATACGCTGGCCGAATACAATGCGTACAAGGCCGCGGATGCTGAGCAGAATCCTCAGCAAAAAATCAAGCTGCTCGATGATTTCGTCAAGCAGTATCCCGCTTCTACCTTGCTGCCATACATCTACCGCGCCTACTACCTGACCAATTATGCGTTGAAGAACTACGCGGGGACTTTGGAGTATGCGGACCGCCAGATCGCCCTCGGCGACAAGATTGACGCGCAGGGACGCTTGGAAGCTGAAGTCGCGCGCGCACAGGCCTACTATGTCGGCTCGAGCGAGAAACCGCTCCAGACAGCTGACGTGCAGACGAAGGCACGTGATGCCGCAGGGCAAGGCTTAAAGACGCTCGACGAATGGAAGAAGCCGGATGCAATGGCTCAGGACGCATACGATCAGACGAAGAAAGGCTACACGGTTCTGTTCAATACGATTGCCGCGATGACCTCGATGTCTTTGAAGGACTATCCTTCGGCCGCCACTTCCTACAAAGCTGTACTGGCGACCGATCCGAATGACGCGGTTTCCCATTTCCGTCTGGGCGTCGTCTATTTGCAAATGACTCCGCCACAGGGGACGGATGGCTTCTGGGAACTGGCGCGTTCCATTGCTCTTAAGGCCCCAAACGCAGCGCAGGTCCAGACTTACCTCAAGAACCAGCTCATCCGGTACCAGCAGCCCGCCTGCGACCAGCTTGTCACTGATCAGATTACGGAGCTGGTAACGCTCGCCGGAGGGTCACCGGATCGGCCTGCCACCCTGAACATTCCCAGTGCAGCCGAGCTGCAAAAGGCGCGTGACGACACTGGGAATTTCCTGCCGGCGCTTAAAGCGGGCGGCGATCCGGGCAAGGTAATGTGGCTTGCGAGTTGCGGTCTCGAATACCCGGACGTTGGCGTGCGAATAATGGAAGCGCCGACTGTTGACGGCGATAACGTGATTCTGAAGGTGTTCCGCGGCGCGACTCCGGAGGAAATCGAAGCGGCCACTGCACCCAACATGGAAGTCAAAATCGTTGGCCAGCCGGAGGCAAAACGTCTTGAGAAGGACGCGGTTGTCCGATTTACTGGCACTCTGGTTGGCTACACGCAGACTCCATTCCTGCTGACGTGGGACAAAGCCAAGATCAACACCGAGGACCTGCAGGAAGAGAAAGCTGCCCCGACCAAGAAGGGGCCAGCCAAGAAGGCTCCAGCGAAAAAAGCTCCCGGCAACTGAGTCTTCAAATACCCGGGAAAAATCGAATGGCCCCGATGAATTCTCGGGGCCATTTTTCTTTCCGTTTTCGGCACTCGTTCTGAGTGGGGGCCTCGACGTGCGCTCCACACACATGAATCAAGCCTGGATCTGCATGGGCACGGCATGGCGCGCCCCTACTGGGTGCGGCGCGGATGGCAAATCAGGAGCGCCGCTGATGCCGATTGTCGAGTTTATAGCGATCTATCTTGCGGCTGAGTGTGTTCCGGTGAATTCCGAGCAGTCGCGCAGCGCGCGATTGGTTGCCGCGGGAGCGGTCCAGGACGCGCTTGATGAACTTCTTCTCAAATTCATTGATAGCTTCATCAAATTGGATTCCACGTTCCACCATTTGCCCGACAAGGGCCTCCAGTTGATCTTTCAAGGTCGCACGCTCCGCACAAGAATTATTTACGGCCGGAAGGTCCAGCCCGATTTACTTGAGTTCGTGGCCTGTTAACTGCCGATAAGCTTCACGGTACCTTGCATGTGTCGCCTCAACCACTTCGGGGGGGAGTTCCGGACCGGGCGGCTGCTTGTTCCACCCGATGCGCTCGAGGTAGTCGCGGACATACTGCTTGTCGAACGAGGGCTGGGCGCGGCCGGGCTGGTAGCCGTCCGCTGGCCAGAAACGCGAAGAATCCGGCGTCAGGGCTTCGTCAATCCAAATCAGTTGATCGCCGGCGAGGCCAAATTCAAATTTTGTGTCCGCCAGAATAATTCCGCGAGGCTCGGCATAAGCTGCCGCGCGCTTGTAAATCTCCAGGCTCACAGCGCGAACAAGTTCGCCGAGCACGCCGCCGATGCGTGCTACCGCCTCATCAAACGAAATATTCTCGTCATGACCCGCCGTGGCCTTTGTCGAGGGCGTGAAAATGGCTTCCGGCAGCCGTTCGGATTCTCGAAGGCCCGCAGGCAGCGAAATCCCGCAGACTTTCCCGGTGGCGCGATAATCCTTCCATCCGGAGCCGGACAAGTAGCCACGCACGACGCACTCAATCGGCAAGGGCTTCGTTTTTTGACAGAGCATCGAGCGGCCGTCGAGCTGTGCGCGATACGCCGCGAGTTCCGGCGGAAAATCCGCAGCGGGCAGAACGTGATTGGGGATAACGTCGCGCAACAGGTCAAACCAGAACAGTGAGAGCTGCGTCAGCACGCGGCCCTTATCGGGAATCGGCGTGGGCAGCACAACGTCAAACGCCGATAGACGGTCCGTTGCCACGATCAGCAGGCGGTCGCCCACCTCATAGAGATCCCGGACCTTCCCGCGATTGAGGAACTGAACTCCGGGGAGACTTGTCTCCCATACGATTGCGTTCATTTGTGGAGAAGCCAAGGGTGACACATTCTTTCCTGAGTGGCGGGTATTCTAGCGCATGGTCCGCCGATGTCAACGGAGAAAAAAACTAAAAGTGGAAAACTTTTCCGTGGAGGAGTGCTCTGCGATGGCAGCGATTTCAGGCGGAGAATTCTTCTCCGTGAACTCTGTGCCCTCTGTGTTAAAGCGGTTCCGTCTTAAAGTAAAGCAAGGCCTTTAACACAGAGAGCACAGAGGCCACAGAGAATGCGGAGAATTTGACGGCACGCCGATTACGCCGCGTTCGTGGCGGCTTGTGCGGCCGCGGGCTCATCCCAGCGGACCGACACAAGTTTCGAGACGCCCGGTTCCTGCATCGTGACTCCGTAGAGCACCGACGCCATCTCCATCGTCTTCCGGTTGTGCGTCACGACGATGAACTGCGTGCCCGCGCTCATTTCCGACACGAGTTTGGTGAAGCGTGTGACATTGGCCTCATCGAGCGGCGCGTCGACTTCGTCAAGAATGCAGAACGGGCTCGGTTGATAGCGGAAGATCGCGATCAGCAGCGCCAAAGCCGTCATCGCTTTTTCGCCGCCGGAAAGCAGCAGCACGTTCTGCAGGCGCTTGCCCGGGGGCTGCGCCACCACGTCGATGCCCGGCTCGCCCGAGCTGTCCGGCTCGGAAAGACGCATCTCGCCCGTGCCGCCGCCGAATAACGTATGGAATGCCGTGGCAAAGTGTTGATTGATGAACGCGAAGGCTTCCTCGAATTTTTGTTTGCAGACTTGATCGAGCTCCGTGATGGCCTGCCGCGTATCGGTGATGGATTGCAGCAGATCATCGCGTTCGCGGCCGAGGAATCCGAACCGTTGTTCGCAATCGTTGTATTCCTCGAGCGCCATCATGTTGACCGGGCCCATCGACTCGATCCGAGCTTTCATCTCATGATATTGCGAGTCCGCCACGCGAAGCTCCTCACCCGTTAGCAGGGCAGGGTATTCCGCGATCAGATCCTCCGGCTGGGCGTTCAGCTCCTCGATGCACGATTGCCGCAGGTGTTCGCGCTCGGAATCATTGCGGGCGCGCTCTACCTCGTGTTTGCTGCGTTCTTCGCGGAAATCACCGAGCTTTTGCCGCGCCATGCGGAGGGCGTCGTCCACCTGCGTCGAGCGAACCCGGGTCTGCTCGAACTCCCGCTCCATCTCGATGCCGCGGGCTTCCAGGCGCTGTTTTTCGGCGCGCAGCGATTGTACCTGACGCTGATGTTCCGCGGTTTGCGCCGAAAGCTGTTCCTGCTCCTGCACCAGCAAATCTTGTTGGGTGACGAGAGACGCGCGCCGCGCCGTCAGTTCCTGCAACTCTTGCGCCATCCGTGCCGCGAGCGATTCCGCGCTCGCCAGGCGTTCCGCCAGCGTTGCCATCTCCGCGCGTCGCGCCGCCAGATCTTCCTGTTTCGCCTGCGCGCTCTGCCGCAGAGTAATCTGCTGTTCCATTGCCTGCGCGATTTCCTGTTCCGCGGCGGACCGGGCGTTCGAGACTTCGCTGCGCTTCACTTGCGCGGCCTCCGCGCGCCGCCGCGCCGCTGCTGCATCATTCCGAAGCCGCGAAAGATCTGTCTGGCAGGCGCTCAGTTCCATGCCGAGCCGCACCATGTCGCCGCGCGCCTGATCGCGTTGCAACGTCGCCGCCACGGCGAGTTTTTCCGATTCCACGTGTTGTGCCGCGGCCTGCTCGTGCGTCAGTCCGGCAGCGCGAAGTTCTTCTTCGAGGTGACGCAATGCCGCCTGCGCTTCCGAAGCCGCGCGTTCAAGCTGCAGCACTTCGGCATCGAGCAAACGCAACTCTCTCTTCATCCCCAGAGGGCCCGCATCGGAGGGGCGGCCACCGCTCACCACGCGGCCCTGGTACGTGGTGCCGTCGGGCGTGACGAACGAGTACGCTGGATTTTCACGCGCGAGGTGTTCCGCCACGGCAGCCTCTGCCACAAGAAACGCCGATTGCAACCGAGGCAGAAATTGCTTTGCCGCTGAGCCAAGTGGATCGCGGAATTCGACGAGACGGTCGAGCCGGGAGACGGTTTGCTTCTCAATCTCGAATGGCACAATCGGTTCGTTTGGCTGCAGATTCAGTTTGCGCAGCGAGTCCACGAAAAACGTGGCCCGTCCGCCGACTTCCTCGCGGAGGAGGGCAATGCCCGCGCGCGCGACGTCGAATGTCTCCACCACAACATATTCCAATTCGTCGCGCAGGAATTGTTCCACCGCGCTCTCATATTGCTGCTCGACCTCGGCGTAATCGGCCAGCACGCCGACGGCGCGGAACCCCTCGGAATCATCGCCGCCCTGATTTGACGCGAACAGCTTCTGCACAGCGTCCGCGGTGTAAGAGCGATCGTTCAGGATTTGTTCGAGCGACGCCCGGCGCGCGCGGCCCCCGGCCAGCGCATCGCGGGAGCTCTCCGCCTGCGCGGCGGTTTCGTGCTGTTTGCGGCGCAGTTCTGTGATTCGTTCCTGCGCATTCTTTACGATCTGTTCCAGGCTTCGCGAGCGCTCGAGCACGGATTGCCATTGCAAATCAGCGGCTTGAGCGCGCTCGCGGTGGTGCAGGGACTCCTCCAGTAATTGTTGTTCCTGCCGCTCGTATCGGGCCACGCCTTCGACATGATGCGCCAGGGCCTGTTCGGCTTGCGCTTGCTCGCCGTGCAGGCGCGTTAACTCATCTCCAAGTTCGGCAGCGGAGCGCCGGAGCGAGGCGATGCGTGCTTCCGTGGATTCGTGCGCGCCGGAAATTTCCGCGGTCGCTGCGGCCAGCGTTGCCAGAATGGCTTCGATACGCGCCACATCGCCCTGGAGCGCCGCAACAGCTTCCCCGTGTGCGTTGGCGCGCGCTTCCACTTGTGCGGCCTGCGCAGATGCCTGTTCGATCTCGAAATGGAGTTGCTGGCGGCGACTGGTCAGTTCCTCGGCGCGTTGTCGGTTGAAGAGAATGCGGTTCTCGCTGCGGTCCAGTTCGAGCGCCGTCTGTCCGAGCACGTTCTGGTGTTGGCGCAGCTCGCCTTCGAGTTCATACGTGCGAGTGCCGAGCCGCTCCTGTTCGGTTTCCATCTGGTTCACCGACTGCGCCTCACGCGATTCGTGCTGCGAGATTTCGCCCAGCAATCCGGCCAGGCGCTCCGCGTCGAGGTCGAGTTCCTTCGCCTTACTCGCCAATACTTGGCGCAGCTGGGCGCGCATCTGCTCGCGAATCTCCGCGTACCGTCGCGCTTTCGAGGCTTGCCGCTTGAGCGATGCGAGCTGCTTTTCCACTTCTACATAGATATCGTTGATGCGGGAAAGGTTGAGCTTCGACGATTCGAGTTTGGCTTCGGCAAGGCGCCGCTTCGTCTTGAACTTCGTGATTCCGGCTGCTTCTTCGATGATGGCGCGCCGGTCGGTCGGCTTCGAGCTGAGAATCTGCCCGATGCGTCCCTGCTCGATAATGGC
>Ga0208981_1000136_pt1 | contig 11225 bp, 7 predicted proteins | sample MedBloCAOM1_M1_FD_187839 | JGI IMG/M metagenome (GOLD analysis project Ga0208981, IMG submission 187839) | Forest soil microbial communities from El Dorado National Forest, California, USA - Mediterranean Blodgett CA OM1_M1 (SPAdes) (version 2) | ecosystem: Environmental > Terrestrial > Soil >... | reverse complement strand
GTGAAACCTGCAAAGTTGGTCCGTTAGTGTATTGCTGGTACACGGATCCATAGGAGTGATAAAAATTCGCAAGCTCTCCTGCCTCACCACGCTGGATCAAGCCCTGAACGGTCGCATTGCTTAGCCACCCTTGAAGAAGCAAGTTATTGGTAAAAATTGGCAACGGCTGGCTGCCCGCGATCGTTGAATTATAAGATGGGTCAAAAACGCCCACTGAGGGATCCGCCAGCGCCAAGAAACCATTCTTCCTGGCGGCAACGAAATCATTCAGAAATCCGTTCGAGTTGATAATGACTTGGTTCAGATCGATCGCGCGATAAAGCTTCGACCCTTTGTTTCCGACGTACGACACGACTATGGAAGTATTCCATCCGATTTCATGCTGGACGCTCAGGTTCCACTGCTGCACATATGGCGTGCGGAGGTTTGGATTAATGGCCTCACTAAAATTGCCTCCGGGGAAACCACCCAGGTTTGCCAGATTCCCGGAAAATGTACTGGGTATGGAAACCGGGGGAGCGCTGATGGTGGGGCGTGATGAAGCACTGATGGTCGTATCAAGATTATAATTTCCGGCCAGGGTGTTAAGACCCGGATTATCCACAGCAGCAGAATAGGGGGCACTGACAAGCTCGTCGTTGACGTAGTTGATGCTATACCCTGCGCGGACGGAGGTCCTGCCATTGCCGAAGGGGTCCCAGGCGATGCCGATATTGGGAGCGAAATTGTTCAAGTCTTTGCCATATGTCTGGCGTCCAGATTTTCCGCCGAAATAATTGATCGTTGCGTCGGTGAGCAGAGTTTGCTGGATCGTTTGACCTGGCGCAACAACAGGCAACACGAGCAACCCATCGCGTTCATTGAACGGGCTGTAGTATTCCCAGCGAAGGCCGTAGGTGAGAGTCAGGTTCCTGCGAATTTTCCACGAATCGCCACCATACAACGACCAATCATTCCAGCGGAAATTTTGGGTGGAGGCTGCGCCCGGAACATAACCCGAAGTTTGACTGGTCACGTTAAATTGTTGCTGCTCCTTGGAAATGATTCCCGCGAGGCTGCTCAGAAGGGCGTTGGCCGTCTGCAGATCGCCGTCTGATATCCCTCCCTGGCCAGCGAAATCAGACGATGCGAGGGCATGGGTGCTGAAGTCATCGCCGATCGTCAGGTTGGCGACCGTATTGACATAGTTTTGCGAAAATATTGTGACCCTTTGCTCCTGCATCCCAAACGCCAGGGTGTGATTTCCTCGCGACCAACTCGCATTGTCTTGCCACGACCAAGTGTTCGTTTTTCTTCCTGACGGGAATTGGTTATTGTCCGGATTGTTAAACAGCGTGCTGCTGATAATGAAACCGCCGAACTGTTGCGTCGTGAGGAAGTGGATCGGGGCCAAATCGAAACCGAATCGGACTTCATTGGTAAAGGTGGAGGACGGACTCCACCGCCACGCTGTGGAAAGAAAATTCTCCTTGTCGTTGTTATAAGCGGCGGGGACGGAGTCGTAGGTGTCGGTAATTCCGAGAGTGGCGCCTGGCCGGTCCAGTAAGTCACGGTTCCATGCATATGTCCCGCTAAAGGAGTGGTGCGCGGCGGGATTCCAATCCAACCGAATGCTGGTGTTGTCGCGTGTTTCGTTGTTACGCTGGTTGAACGAGTAGCCCCCTGTGTTCAGACTGTCGCCAATCCCTGGCCTATTGATCGTCGTGGGGACGCGGGCGAGCAGGTTGGCGATAAAGGGGTCAACCGACAAACCCTGGTGGGCGAGCAAATTGAGCGACTGGATGGAACCAGAAGTAACGCCCGATGGGCAACTCGTTGTGCAGCTTGCACGCCATTGAAAAATGCCCGAGCGGGCAGAATTCGTGAGGACTGTGGTGTCTGCGGGACTCTGATGGCGCCGTCGAAAGAGTTCATATGCCCCGTAAAAGAACAGCTTATCCTTGACAATCCGCCCGCCAACATCCCCGCCAGCCTGATTTTGTAAGAGGTTAGGTTTTCCGATCCCGTTTGCGTCATTGAACCAATCGTTGGCCGCCAATGCGGTTGTTCTGTAATACCAGAAGCCTTCCCCGTGCCAATTATTATTACCGCTCGGCGTGACCACGCTCACTTGCGAGGAACCGACTCCGGCTTGAGGCCCGGCATTTTGTGTCGTCGTCGTAAATTCTTCAACCTGGCTCATTAGCAAGTTGTTGGGTGTGTAGCCCAGAGACGCTGAGCGGACGTAATTGTCCTGGATGTTGATGCCGTCAAGCGTGAAATTACTGAATGATTGGCGCTGCCCGTTGATCACAGTGACAAAAACACCGGAAGCGTGGCGATTCTGGCTTACGCCAGCCTGCAACTCCAAAAGATTCATCGGATTGCGGTCCAGAATCGGCAACTCTTCGATCTGCGTCCTTTCGACGGTGTCCGTCAGCTCGGCCCCGGCGGTGCGCACCAGATTGGCGTCGGCTTCAATCGTGACCGTGTCCGTAACCGCGCCGATCTCAAGTGTAATCGGGGGCACGGAATATTCCGTCGAAGCATCCAGTTTGATCTTGTCCACGACTGAGATCTTGAAACCTGCTTTGGAAACTTCGACTTTATAGACACCGAAGTTGATGTGAGTGAATTGGAAGGCACCGCGGGAGCTTGTCGTTGCGGCTTGCGTTCTCGCCGTGCCTTCGTTGGTCAGGAGGACCGTCGCCCCCGGGATCGACAAGCCCTGCGAATCCTTAACCGTTCCCGCAATCGTGCCCGTCGGAACCTGTGCGAACGCATCCAGTCCTGCGACGCCGAGCAAGAGCAACACAACTACAGGGACTCTCCAACCACAGTGGAGATTCATCCGGGCCTCCCGGTCCATGTCAAGGCAATCAAAATGCCCACTCTGCGGCGGTTTTCCCTATGCCGTCCCTCAGAAACCGCCACGCACAAGCACTACTTCACACATCTTAACGCGGAATTAAAATTCTCAGCTATGTCCTCATGAGCGTCGTTAGCCCATTAGTCACCATGGTGCCCAAAGGGAGCTGTGCCAAATTGTTTACTTTGGTAAATCTACTCTAAGTCTACTGGGGCAAAGATTAAGATTGGCTGAATAGGATCGATGACCGGCACTGGAGCGAGCCTTGCAAGACGTGCGCGCTCAGGGTCACTTTCGGAGTCCTGCCGCGCGAGCCGCTTGAGACATCGCACCGAGCAATGGCGCCTCTTCATTGAGCACCATTTGAATGGGGACTTGGGCCAGCAGCGCGCCGAATTTTTCTTTTTCACAGAATGCCCTGAAGAATGTGCCATCTTCCAGTTTCTTACGGATCTTGACGGCGATCCCTCCGGCGACCCATACGCCGCCGCGAGCAAGCACCTTCAATGCCAGGTTTCCCGCCTCGGCGCCGTACACAGACGTCCAGAGGTCAAGCGTTTGGACGCAAACCGGACACTGCCCCTCGAGGCCCAAGCGCGTGATCTCGGGAGCAGCATCGCCATCGGGACCATCGAAGCTGGGGTGCCGCACAGATGCATCCAGAAATTCGTGCACCGTGCGAAACCCACGGCCGGACAGGATTAGCTCCACGCTTACGAACTCGTTGCGCTTTTTCATGTGACGCAACAGCTCAATTTCACGCTCGGTGCGTGGCGCAAAGTCGGCGTGGCCTCCCTCCGAGCTTGCCACGATGTAGCGATCTCCATTCCAGAACAGGATGGCCTCACCCAACCCCGTCCCTGCGGCAATCAGTGCCTGCGTGGCTCGCGGGGAGGGCGCTCCCCGGTTGAGAGTTGAAATTTCCGATGGGTCCAACAACGCGAGGCCGTAGCCGGTAGCTTCCAAGTCATTCAGCAAAACAATGTGATCGGTGGCAAGCTGCCCTGCCAATGCGGCTCCGTCCACCGTCCACGGCAGGTTTGTCGCCTTGACGCGATTATCGAGGGCTGGTCCTGCCACGCCAAAACCCGCCGCTTCGATCGCTTCCGCGCCAAATGCTGCTTTCACTTCGCTGGGGATTTCTTCCAAGAATTTCGCAATGATCGCATCAAAAGAGGAAAACTTGCGGCTTTCATAACGGCAGTGGGTAATTTGCTGGTAATCATCTTCACGGACCCGATACAAGGCGAGATTGCACTTCGTGCCGCCGACATCCCCAGCCAGGATCACTTACTTCTCCCGGGTTTCGCTCGTATCGTCCCCGCGGGTTTCTCACGGGGTGAGTCGCCAGGCTGCGAAGGTCCTGATTCGAGCAGTGCGGCCGCCGCTTCGTCCACCAGGAACAGTTTCACACCATTGTCGCGAGGCTGGACCTGCTGCGCAGGGTACGGCGGCTCGGCCTTCCCCTCCAGCACGGCCCGAAGTGTCTCCGCCTTGTCCTGGCCAACCACCAGGAAAACGACGCGCAGCGCCGCGTCAAGCACGGGCATCGTGAGTGTCATGCGGCGGGCGTTGAGTTTCACAACCATTGGTGTGGTCACCCATCGCGATGTTTGGCGGGTCACGCGCGTGCCGGGAAAAATCGAAGCGGTGTGGCCATCGGCGCCCATACCCAGGAGAATTAAATGGAATCGAGGGAAGCCCCGATCGTCGAGCTCCAGATATTTTCGCAGGACTTCCTCATATTCGTGCGCCGCGCGTCCGAGGTTTGCTTTCTCGGCTTCCATGCGGTGCACGTTTCCCGGCGGAATAGGCACGCGGAGAAGCAGTGCGCGGCGCGCCATCCCGTAATTGCTATCCGGATGATCGGGAGGAACGGCGCGCTCGTCGCTCCAGAAGACGTGCACTTTGGCCCAGTCCACCTGGCCACGGGATTCGGCCGACGCAAGCAACTCATACGTCATGCGCGGGGTATTGCCTCCCGACAGCGCGACGAAGAACTGGCCGTAGCGCGAAATCGACTGCCACGCATAGTCCACGAAGAGCCGCGCCGCCGCCCGCGCGACCTCGGTTGGGTTCGGATACACGCGTACCCCGTGCAGGATTTCCCGCGGTACGCTTTTAAGGTTTTCGCCAGTGTCTGCCATCGCGCTCCAGGAGTTCGTCGGCTTCCTTGGGACCCCAGGTCCCCGCCGCGTAATTTGGAAATTTCGGTTTGTGCGATTCAAAATAGTCGAGAATAGGATTCACCAGCGCCCAGGCGGCTTCGACGCCGTCGGCGCGGTCAAACAGCGTGGCGTCGCCGCGCATGCAGTCATTCAGTAATGTGGCGTAGGCGCTGCGTTCGCCTCCGCCAAATTCCTTTTGGTAACTGAAATCCATGGTCACCGTTTTCAATTTCATTTCCTGGCCCGGCAGTTTCGTATGGAAAGAAATCGAGATTCCTTCATCGGGCTGGACGTTTAGCACGAGAGTATTGGATGAGATATTCTGCCCGCGAAACACCAGGTGCGGCGCCCGCCGGAACTGAATTGCAATTTCGGTCACGCGGCTCGGCAGCCGCTTGCCCGTGCGCAGATAGAACGGAACACCCGCCCAGCGCCAATTGTCGATCTGGAGTTTTGCCGCGACGAAGGTCTCTGTTGCCGAATCCTTCTTGACGCCGGGCTCCTGCCTATAGCCCGCGAGCAGGGAGGAGTTTCCAGGCATGCTTCCGGGACCGTATTGCCCGCGCACAATATCGGTTTTGATGCTCTCCTCGGTGAAGGGCCGGATCGACTGCAACACTTTGATCTTTTCGTTTCGCACCGCGGTGGCGTCAAATGCCGCCGGCGGCTCCATCGAGACGAGCGATGTCAATTGGAGCACGTGGCTCTGAATCATGTCTCGCGTAGCGCCGGCGGTCTCGTAGAAGGCTGCGCGCTGCTCCACGCCGAGCGTTTCCGCGGCGGTGATTTGCACGTGGTCCACAAAATTCCGGTTCCAAAGCGGCTCGAAGATCCCGTTGCCGAAGCGCAGCACCAACAGGTTCTGCACCGTATCTTTTCCCAGATAGTGATCGATGCGGTAGACCTGCGGCTCATCGAATACTTTAAGAACGGTTTGGTTCAGTTTTTGTGCCGATTCGAGATCCCGGCCAAACGGTTTTTCGATGATGATCCGCACCCAGGATTTTCCGTTGGGGTGCTTCGCGAGGCCGGCTTTGTGGAGTTGTTCGATGATCAGAGGATAAACGTCCGGAGGCGTGGCCAGGTAGAACAACCGGTTCCCGGTGAGCTTGTGAGCGCGGTCGAGTTCTTCCAAACGATGTTTCAGCTTTTCAAACGCTTCCGGGTGATGATATTCGCCGGATACGTAAGCAAGGGACTGCGCAAATTCCTTGCATTGGAGATCGTTACCTGTGCCGGCATCCCCGAATTTCTTTACCGAATCGATCGCCGACTGCTGGAACGCCTCGTCCGTCATCGGCGTCCGTGCAAATCCAATGATTGCGAACCGCCGCGCCAGGCAATTCTGCGCCGCCAGACTGTATAGGGCCGGGATCAGTTTCCGGCGCGAAAGATCACCCGACGCGCCGAAGATCACGATGGTGCAAGGGTCCGCCGGCGAAATCGAACTCCTTTTTGCGGGTTCATCGGCCTTGGCAGGGCTGTGCTTGCCTGGCGTCATCGTGGGGTCCTCACTTTTTTGCCGCCGACTTGATCGCGTGGCCGCCGAACTGGTTTCGCATCGCAGCGAGCAGTTTGTCCGAGTACGAATCGGTATCGCGCGAAGCCAGGCGTTGCAACAGGGACAACGTAATCACCGGCGCGGGCACGTCGAGATCGATTGCCTCGGCAACGGTCCAGCGGCCTTCGCCCGAATCCGAGACATAAGGAGCAATGCCCCCCATCTCGGGATTTTCTTTCAGCGCGATGCTGAGCAGGTCCAGCAACCAGGACCGCACGACGCTTCCTGTCCGCCAGATTTCGGCCACCTGGTGCATGTCGAGCGCGAATTCGTTTTTCTTTTTCAGGATCGCGAAGCCCTCCGCGTACGCCTGCATCATGCCGTATTCGATGCCGTTGTGCACCATCTTGACGAAGTGCCCCGAGCCCGACGGCCCGACGCGCCCCCAGCCTTTGTCCTTCGCGGGCGCCAGCGTTTCAAGCAAGGGTCGCAGGCGCTCCACGGTAGCCTTCTCACCGCCGACCATCATGGCGTACCCTTCCTTCAACCCCCAGATTCCGCCACTGGTCCCGACGTCCACGAAGGGAAATCCCTGGCCCTTCAAGGCCGCGGCGCGGCGTTGTGTGTCCCTGTAATTGCTGTTGCCGCCGTCGATCAGAATATCGTCCTTTGCAAGATGGGGCAGGAGCGTCGCAATTGTTTCATCGACAGGGGCGCCCGATGGAACCATGATCCAAATGGCTCGGGGCCGCGCGAGTTTTCCCGCCAGGTTCGCCAGCGAATCGGCGCCCTCGGCGCCCGCTGAAACCACGCGCGCCACGGCGGCTGCGTCACGATCGTAACCCACCAGGCGGTGTCCGCCGCGCACCAGGCGTTCCACCATGTTCGCGCCCATTCGCCCCAGCCCGACCATTCCGAGTTCCATGTGTGCCTCCGAATTATTTCCCCGCCACGGTCACGCCGTTGGACTCCAAATCTTGCCTCAACTGCGCCGCATTTTGAAAATGAATCGTACGCATCCCGAGTTGCCGCGCACACTCCAGGTTTAATGCCCGGTCATCAATGAACAAACATTCTTCCGGACGGCGCTGGGTTACATCGAGCGCCAACCGGTAGATTCCTTCATCGGGTTTCCGGATGCGAACAAAGCAGGAACTGAAAAAAACGTCAAACTCCCGGCGCAGATTGAATCGTTCGATCCTCTTGAGGTTGAGTTCGAGGGGCTCGTTATTGATCGTTGCAAGAAAATATTTGCCCGCTTGCGCCAGCCCCGAAAGAATCGCGCGCGAATCTGGAAGCTCTTCCGACTGGTCAAAAATAAAAGCAGTGAACTCGTCCCGCGTGAATGCACGCTTGCGGTAGAACACGGTCCTTTGGAGATAAGTATCCAGCGTAATCTGGCCTGTTTCAAACGCGGGGCTTGCCAGTTCGTGCCGGTCCTGAAAATCTTCCCAGTCCAGGCCGAACTTTTTTGCGGCTTCGGCGCGTGCCGCGCGGTCCCAGCCGTTCGAGAGAATCACTCCGCCAACATCCCAGAACAGCGCCGTCACTTCCCCCATCGCGCCTCCCGCCCGACTGCCCCGCGGGTCCAGTTATTGTAAGCGAACCAGACAAATGAGGTTTGCCCTCTTCATCCGAAGTTCCCCCGCAGGACCCATCCTAATATCTCACAGGTTTGGATTTCACCCGAACTTGCAGTATCGTAGGAAGGTAAATCGAGCGAGCCGTTCGACGGAGGATGCAGATGGCGGATGATTCCTGTGGACCAGTTAAACCTGCGGCTCCGAGCGCGCCGGCAAAGCCCGGCGCCCGCGTTGTCCATTGCGTGAAATTCGACAAAGATATGCCGGGCCTCGAGCGTATTCCCTGGAAGGGCGAATTGGGAAAGCGTGTGTACGAGAGTGTTTCGCAGGAAGCCTGGAAAATGTGGATCGAGCACTCCAAAATGCTCATGAACGAGTACCGCCTGAATCCCCTGGACCCTCAGTCCCAGAAAATCATGGAAGAGCAGATGGAGCAGTTTTTCTTCGGTGAAGGCGCGAAGCTGCCCGAAGGTTACGTCGCACCCAGGGCCAAAGGTTAACTCACTACTCCTGTGACAGGGAGTTTTCGCGTCACGGGATGCTCCACCGGCAGGCGTTGCACAATCTCAAATTTCAGATGGCTGTGCGCGAGACGAAGCGCCGATTCGACCTCGGCTGGTGATGACCCGCGAGCAAAAATGAATCCCAGATAGCTCGATCCTTCCGGCCACGCGGCGATGAAATCGTGCAGGCGCGCCGTGATTTGCACGTCCTCGACGCCCGGAGTCGCACGAGCTAGATCTTCTCCCTGAACGCCTTCCAGCACTCCCGATGCGGGCACCGGAATCATCATTACACCCGACGCTTCCGCCTCGCGGTCGAGATCGCTCCCGTCCATTTCCAATGCATGGCGGACTAGCAATTCTTCGAGCAAGACATGCTTCGGTCCAAATCGCAAGGCGCGCGAACACAGTCCGCCAATCGGTCTCGGTGCTGCTTCGAGCACCCATGGCCCTTGTTCGTTCACGCGGAATTCGGCGTGTACTGGTCCGTGTTCCAAGCCCAACGCTCGAACCGTCGCCGCCGCGCAGTCCGCGATACGTTCCTGCGTCTCTTCCGGCAAGCGCGAAGGCGTGACGTAGATCGTTTCTTCGAAGTAGGGCCCTTCCAGCGGGTCCGGCTTGTCGAAAATCCCCAGAATTCGTAGCTTTCCGCGACTGAGAAGACCTTCGACAGCCACCTCTGCGCCAGGAATATATCGTTCCACGAGTAAACGGTCGAGGTCCGCTTCATGGGTCGCCTGAATTTCCGGAGACTCCAGCAACGCCCGAATCCGTGCCACAGCCGCCTGAAATTCCTCGGGATTGTTTGCGCGAATTACGCCCTGGCTGGCCGCCAGCCGCAGGGGTTTGACCACGCACGGAAATTGGACGCGCGGAAGAATGCGCTCCAGGCGCTTGTCGAGGCGGAAGGAGAAAAATCCGGGCACCGGAAGGCCCGCTTCGCGGAGGATTTCGCGCTGCCGGAGTTTGCTGCGGCAATTCTCGACGGCCTCGGGATGATTGTAGGGCAAACCAAGGGCGCGCGCGGCATAGGCAGCTGTGGTGGTCGGCCGGTCGCCCAGGGCCATCAGGCCGTCCACGGGCCGCACCAGCAACTGAGCAACGATGCGGCGCGCGGCCTCCTCCGGCCGATCGAAGTGCAACGCAATCGCGCCGTCCGACCAAGGATCTTCGAGCTGATGGCAGCGGTCGCTCGCAAAGATGACTTCAACACCCAGCGCGCGCGCAGCTTCGGCGAAGCTGCGCGTCTGGTAGCCGAGCTTGCTGGCGAGAATGAGGAGACGGCTCATGGCAAATAGGGCGGAGGGCGTAAATCGCGTATGGTGCGCCCGTCCCGCACGCGGGACGGGCATCTGCTAGATTTCAAGATGCCACCCTGAAGGGTGGCGCTACAAACTCTGTGCAACTGATTTCTCACACGCCGTCAAACAAATTGATCGGCTTTGGCAACAGCTTCCTTCACTTTTCCGATGGAAACGAACTGGTCATCCATGGGCTCGGCACAACAATACCAGGGTTCATCCAGAAAAGGCACCGGCGTGCTCTTCGCCAGCGAATGCTGAATGCCGGGCAACTCGCCCTGCCCGGCTGCCGCGCGCGCGGCGCGCCGGATGTGCGAAAAAATTTCCGTACGCGTGAGCTTTAGTTTTTCCCCGCGCTGCACGAGTTCGGAAATTTCGTGACAGAGGGCGTCCACGCGGGCATCCGCATGTTTCCAGGGAAAAATGAGCGCCGCCGAATCAAACGGCCTCACCATGGCGCGCACGTCGGGCAATTCGAGGAGCCTCGAACCCGCGGGAATCAGCAGGCGAATGGCGAGTTGGATGGGAGCGACATTTTCGCACAGATCCTGCTGCGCGATCACGTCCAACAAATCGTTGTAGCCTTCGAGCGTCGTCCAAGGCGTGAATGGCACGAACGTGGGCAGCAACGTCATTCCCAGTTCTCGAAATCGTGCGGTGACGGCAAGAAAATCAGCTCGCGTGTGGCCCTTGTCGAACTTTTCGAGCACTTCATCATCGACCGATTCCACGGCGCTGATGACGAACAGGCATCCTGTGTCGCGCAGCGTCGCCAGATGGACGTCATGCTTCCGCAAGTGCTCGATCTTGATCGTCACGTCGTAGCTGAGATCAGGAAACTCTCGATGCATCGCCTCGACAATCGAAAGCGCGTGCGCTGGCCCATTGAAGAAATCAGGATCGCCGAACGTGATGTGCCGTGCGCCCGCAGCAACCTGCTGCTGGATATCTGCAAGAACGATTTCGCGTTCGACCACGCGAAACGCGCCGTTATACACCGGCACGATCGGGCAGTGCCGGCAAAGATGCTTGCACCCGCGCGTCGCTTCGGTCGAGCCTGCGATGCGTTGCTCGCCACCGGGCATCACTACACGCGCATATTTCGCCAGCTCTGGCATCCCCGCCCGGTCAGGCACAAGAAATTTCTGCCGCGCAAGCGAAATCACGGGCTCCAGCTGCGCTGCCCCGCCATTGTGATTCCCTGCGCCTTCCTGCAGGCGCTCTGCGAGATTTGCAAGTCCTTCCTCAAATTCTCCGCCGAGAATCGTGCCGACGCCAAGTCCGCGCAAGTAGGCTTCGTTCACTGGCGCATAGAGACCAT
>Ga0208981_1000134_pt1 | contig 11241 bp, 8 predicted proteins | sample MedBloCAOM1_M1_FD_187839 | JGI IMG/M metagenome (GOLD analysis project Ga0208981, IMG submission 187839) | Forest soil microbial communities from El Dorado National Forest, California, USA - Mediterranean Blodgett CA OM1_M1 (SPAdes) (version 2) | ecosystem: Environmental > Terrestrial > Soil >... | reverse complement strand
CGAGCGAGTTCAGCCAGATTCGCGGTCAATACCGTTTTGGGCGCTACGCCGAAGGCCTCACAGCCAACGAATTCCTCATGCAAGTTTTGTTTGTTCTTGGGGCGCATGGCGCGCATCCATTCTAGGAGGGTTTATGAAACGCGTTGTCACTGTTCTGTCGAACAAATTCCTCGCGGGCTTGCTGACACTTGCTCTCCTGAACTGCTTTTCTCCCTCCGCCCCGGCGGCGACTAAGCTGAGTGTGGTCACAGCGACGACCGACCTCGCTGCTCTTGTGCAGGAAGTTGGCGGCGATCGGGTGGACGTGGACTCCATCGCGCGCGGTTACCAGGACCCGCACTTTGTCGAAGCAAAACCCAGTTTCCTGCTCAAGCTGCGTAAAACCGACTTGCTGGTCATCGTTGGCCTCGAGCTTGAAATCGGATGGCTCCCGCCCCTAATCCAGCAGTCGGGCAATCCGAAGATTCAGGTCGGAGCGTCCGGCTATCTTGACGCATCGCGTTTTGCGAGGATATTGGAGATACCCACAGGTCAGGTCACTCGCGCGGAAGGGGACGTCCATCCCCTAGGCAATCCGCACTACTGGCTCGATCCGGAAAACGGGCTTCGCATCGCGAAAGGTATCGAGACGAAAATCAGCGAAATGCGTCCGGCAGACGCAGATTATTTTGCGCAGCGATATACGGCTTTCGAGCAACGCCTCAAGCAAGCCGACCAGCAGTGGCTAGCGGAGATGAAGCCTTACGCGGGGCGAAAGATCGTCACCTATCACCGTTCCTGGCCGAATTTCGCCGACCATTTTCATCTTGATGTGGCCGGTTATGTCGAGCCGCGTCCCGGCATTCCCCCCAGTCCGCAGCACACGGTCGAGCTGATCCAGCTCATGAAGCGTGACGGTGTAAAGGTAATCGTTGTGGAACCCTACTTCGACCTGAAGACCCCGAACTCGATCGCTCGCGAAACTGGAGGACAGGTTCTGGTACTGATGCCCTCCGTCGGCGGTGAAAAAGAAATAACCGATTATTTCAAGCTCTTTGACTACAACATTGCGAAGCTCAAGCAGGCGTTCGACACGACTAAATAGGAGACCTCCCGATGGAAATGTTTCTGTTCTTGCTTGCTCCCTTTGTCGCGAGCCTGATTTTGACGGGTATTCACGCCTACCTCGGGGTGCATGTCGTCGAGCGCGGAGTCATCTTCGTGGACCTCGCTCTTGCGCAGATCGCCGCCCTTGGCGCCACGGTAGCCATTGTAGTTGGAATGGACCCACATGGCGTTGGTTCGTATTGGATCAGCCTCGCTTTTACGTTCATAGGTGCGGCCATCTTCGCTTTTGCACGGACGCGCCGGGGCCATATCCCGCAGGAAGCATTCATCGGTATCACGTATGCTGTCGCCTCAGGCGCGGCCATCCTTTTGATGAGCAAGGCCACCGGAGAAACCGAGCATCTCAAAGACATGCTCGTTGGCAACATTCTTGCTGTCTCCTGGGCCGACGTGCGCGAGACAGCGCTGCTCTACGGCGCCATCGGTTTGTTCCATTACATTTTCAGGAAGAAGTTCTTGTTGATCTCGATGAACCATGACAAGGCAGAGAACCTCGGTTTCAACGTCCGGCTCTGGGATTTTGCTTTCTATGCCTCGTTCGGTTTTGTGGTCACGTCCTCGGTAGCCATCGCTGGGGTGTTATTGGTGTTCTGCTACTTAATCGTACCCTCGGTCGGCGCCATGCTCTTTGCAGAGCGCATTGGGCGGCGATTGGCCATTGGTTGGACCATGGGCACACTTGTTTCAGCTCTCGGATGCCTTCTGTCGGTTTGGGGTGACCTTCCGACCGGCGCGACGATCGTGGTGAGTTTTGGAGGCGTGCTGATTTTAATGTTCCTGGTGCATTTGATTGTTCACCGGGGTGGCGCCAGACAATTTAAGGGAGCAGCTTCAGCGGAACAGGAAGTCAAAGCATAATACAAAAGGGCTGCGACGCCTCCGGTCAAGAGCGGGTTGCGAGGACGTGCGGAGCGGCTGGACAGACTCCGCTGAGCCGTTACCATTGGGGGGCCGTGTAACGGGCAACGCTTTACGTACGTCCCACATCACGTTACCATTGCCAGGGAGTTGTGCTAGGCTACAATTCATCAATAATGACAGTGCGCAAGACGATTCGCATACTCGGGATTTCGCTGGCGCTGATCGCCCTTCTGGTATTTGCCACCGGCGTCGTCAGCGACTGGCATCATTCCGATTCCACGAATGACGCGCGTTGTCCGTATTGCCATCTGGGCCACCAGACCCCCATCCAAGCTGAAGCTCCCCTGTGCGTTGCGGTTCTCCAGCCGATTGCTGTTCTGCCACCGCAGGAAGAAGTTGTTGCAGCCACGGGTCCTGTCTTCTCGCAAATCGCACCACGCGCACCGCCCTCTGCGTAAACAAAAAGACCTCTCCTTGATTCACATAGCGCTGCGCTGACCCAAAGATTGGGCTAGCGCCCACGCCCATTTTCTTGGGCGGCAACCCCTGGCCAGCTTTGACTACGCGTTCCCATGGGGGACAGAGGAGAAATGCAAATGAATTTCCGCAAGATTATGCTTTTCGTTTTCGTCCTGAGCTTATTTTTGTGTGCGACATCCAGTTGGGCGCAATCTTCAGGCAGCATTGAAGGAGTCGTAAAGGATTCTTCGGGTGGTGTTTTGTCCAACGCCACGGTCGAAATTTCCAATCCTGTCACTGGATTTCACCGGGAGACGGCCACCGGAAGCGGTGGAGATTTTCGCATCACCAACCTGCCGTTCAATCCGTACCGCGTAGCCGTGACTGCAAAAGGATTCTCGACTTACACACATGATGTGGATGTACGTTCGGTCGTTCCCACAACGCTTGATGTCAGCTTGAAGCTTGGCACTACGTCCGAAAACATCACGGTCGAGGCGACTGGCGCGGAACTCCTGGAAACCGAATCGACCCCTCACACCGACGTGGATCGCGAACTTTTCGACAAGTTGCCACTCGAGAGCCAGTCGTCTTCACTTAGCTCGCTCGTGACGCTGGCGTCGCCGGGCGTGGTGGCCGATTCCAATGGCCTTTTCCACGGCCTCGGGGACCATGCGGAGAATTCATTCTCCGTGGACGGACAGCCCATCACCGATCAGCAAAGCAAGGTTTTCTCGAATCAAGTTCCCGTGGATTCGATTCAGTCCATGGAGGTCATCTCCGGCGCGCCCCCAGCAGAATACGGCGATAAGACGAGCCTGGTAGTCAAGGTCACGACACGTTCCGGTCTCGGACAGACGAAGCCGACCGGCAACATCACTAGTTCGTACGGTTCGTTTGGATCAGTTACTGGCGGCGCGAATGTCGCCTTCGGTGGCACGAAATGGGGAAATTTCATCGCCGTAAACGGGTTGAACACGGGACGCTTTCTTGATCCGCCCGAATTCCAGGTTTTCCACGCCAAAGGAAATGAGGAAAATGGTTTCGACCGTTTCGACCTGCAACCTACTGCGGCGGACTCAATCCATCTCAACTTCCTCTACACACGTTCCTGGTTCCAGGAACCGAATTCCTTCGATGCAGTGGCCGCCGGGCAAGACCAGCGCGCCCAAATCCGTACGTACAACATTGCGCCAACCTACACTCATCTTTTCAGCACAACTACATTGTTTACGTTCGGGGTGTTTGCCCGTCACGATACTTTCGACTATTACCCCAGCGCGAATCCTTTCGCGGATATATCCGAAACTGCGAGTCAACATCGGGTGCTTACAAACCTGGGGGTCCGAGGGGATGTCTCCTATGTGAAGGGCATACACAATGTGAAGTTGGGCGGCACGTTTCAGCACACGCTCCTGACGGAGGATTTCGGGGTAGGTCTGACGGATCCGACGATCAATGATCCTTGTCTGATCGCGGGAAGTAATCCGGATGGCACGGCTGGTCCTTCCGGCAATACCGCTCTTAATTTCCCCACTCAGTGTACGGCCGCCGGATTCCTACCGAATGACGGCACGGTTGCCAATGCCAGCGTGAGCGCCTTCTCGACCGCGCTCGGCTGCATCGACCTGACCAGAACTCCAAATCCCCTCGACACCTGTGCTGGCCCAACGGCCACTCCATTTCTCTTCCGCGGCCACCGAGACATTAAGGAGCTCGGGCTATATGTGCAGGACACAATTACCAAGGGCAACTGGTCGTTCAACTTAGGGATTCGCGGCGATCTCTATCGCGGCTTCTCCAATAACTCCCAGGCAGAGCCTCGTGCCGGAATTGCATACAACATTAAACGAACGAATACCGTTCTCCGAGTGTCCTACGCCCGCGTGATGGAGACCCCGTTTAATGAGAATCTAGTTTTTGCCAGCACCCTGGCGAGTCCAGTCACCGGAGCGCTTTTCGGCGCGACGGCTCCGATCCCTCCCGGCCAGCGCAATGAATTTCATGCGGGCTTCCAGCAGGCGTTCGGGAAGTATTTAGTCGTCGATGGCGACTACCTGTGGAAGTACACGCACAGCGCCTATGACTTTAGCGACTTCTTCAATACTCCCATTTTCTTCCCGATTGGCTGGGACAGATCGAAGATTAGTGGGTGGTCGATTCGCGCGAGCATCCCGAACTTCCACGGGGTGTCTGCATTCTTCACTTCCAGCGGTGTCAACGCCCGTTTCTTCAATCCGCAAGTCGGCGGCCTGGGCACCGATTTGACGACGGTCGGCGCCTTCCGCATCGACCACGACCAGAAGTTTCAAGCGACGACACACGTGCAATATCAGCCAAGAAAAAACTGGCCCTGGATTGCGCTCAATTGGCGGTACGACAATGGTCTGGTCGCTGGTGGTGTGCCTTGCTTCAATGCTGCCAACCCCAACAGCATTTGCCAGGGAACGTCCTTTTTCATTGGAACCACTCCCTTCGTGAACCTCAGCGGCCTGACGGCGGACCAGCAAGTGCAGGCAGGCCTAACTTGCAATGGCGTTGCGGCCACACTGACTGCCGCTTTCGCGAGTTGCCCCGCTTCCCAGTACGGCTCTACGCGGATAAGAATCCCCGCGCCAGGAACGGCCGACGACGACCACAATCCATCCCGAATCACTCCACGTAATCTGTTTGACGCCAGCGTCGGAGATGACAACCTGTTCCGCTCCAAAGACAATTACAGGTGGAGCTTGCGCCTCACAGCCATCAACATGACCAACAAAGTTGCCCTTTACAACTTCCTCTCCACATTCAGCGGAACCCACTTCGTCACGCCGCGCGCCTTCACGGCCGAATTGGGATTCCACTTCTAAGCCGGATTCGCGCTTTCCGGGCAGCCTCACTTTCGACCGCCCGGAAACACCCATTTTCGTGCGCGAACGAATTTTGTAAACGAAAATGCGTTCCTGCCAGGAGGAGGTGGGACATGCCACGCCCATTGGGATATAAGCGGCGCGACGCAAAAAAGTTAGAGACTCGCCGGTTTGCGGCCATGGCCCGATTGCATCGCGGCGAATCCACTTCGGCAGTTGCTCGTTCCCTGGGCGTGTCCATACAGTCCGTCCAGCGATGGGCCCTATGGCATCGCTTGCGTGGAAAGGAAGGGCTGCGCCGGCGTCCGAAAACCGGGGGCCGTCCCAAACTGCCTCGCGAAAAACTCGCGCGCCTTCCCAGCCTTTTGGCGCAAGGACCGGTAGCCCATGGATTTGATACCCCCGTTTGGACCTCGGAACGAATCGCTGGTCTGATCTGGCGCCGCTTCCGAGTGCGTTACTCCCGCGATCATGTGCACCGTCTGCTGCCAGGCCTGGGCTGGAGGTGGCACAAACACACCTGGGTGCCCGCCAGAGCGGGAAAGAATCTCCGCACCTGACGGCAGTTTCGGTGGTGGCGACTGAAAGGGCATTTTGACCGCAGTTTCACACAATACTCCGGTCCCCCCAAAAAAGGGTTCTCCGATCTCGGCGCTGAATAAGCTACACACACCCCAGCTAATTTTTACGTTCGCATTCGGCGGACTGGCCCGCGTCCGGGGAGGGGATTTGCTAGAATGAATGGCGGAGTAGGCCTGCAACGCAGGTGTTGGCGCGAAGATCTTTTGAACCAATACTGGATCTCCGGGGACCCGTGTCAGACGGCTGGTGTGCATGGCCCGGTGCGGATTTCGATTCGCACCGGGAAAGCCTAAAGGCCGGCGCAGGGTTCCCACCTTATACAGGAGGTTCAGGATCTAGCTCCACACGGCGAAGTGGACCGCTCCATTTTTGTGTGTCGCCGCTTTTTACGTACCGATTAGGCCAAGCGACGCAATGGCAACCGCGCACGGCGATAAGAAAAAATGAAACTTCTATTTATTGGCGACATTGTAGGTTCGCCCGGCCGGCAGATTGTCGCCGACCGGTTGGCGGATATTGTCCAGACGCGTCAGATTGACCTGGTCATCGCCAACGGGGAAAACTCCGCTTCCGGGTTCGGCATTTCGCCAAGGTTGGCCGATGAACTGTTTGAGGCCGGAATAGAAGTGCTGACCGGCGGAAATCACATCTGGGACCGCAAGGAGATCCTCGATTACTTTCCCAACCACCCCAGGCTGCTGCGGCCCGCGAATTTTGCGGATATCAATCCGGGCAGCGGGCTGTACGTGGGTACGGCCCGCAACGGCGTGCCCTATGCCGTGCTAAACCTGCAGGGGCGGGTGTTCATGGCGCCAAATGATTGTCCGTTCCGGGCAGCCGATAGGGAGATTGCCCGCATCCCAGCAGATGTCCGCGTCATCTTTGTGGACTTTCACGCAGAAACAACAAGTGAGAAGGAAGCCATGGGTTGGTATTTGGACGGGCGCGTCTCGGCCGTGGTCGGCACACACACTCACGTCGCCACGGCGGACGAGCAAATCCTGCCCGGAGGAACCGCGTTTCAAACGGACTCGGGGATGACGGGGCCGCACAACGGCGTGATCGGGATGGACAAGACCGCCATCCTGCGGCGGTTTCTCGATGGCCAGCCAGCGCGGTTTGAAGTGGCTACCGGTGACGTTCAGATGAATGCGGTCCTGATCGACGTGGACGAAACGACGGGCCGGGCTCGAGCGATCGAGCGCCTCCGCTTCCGGGCTGATTGAATTAGCACGAAAGAAAAACAAAGTCGCGATGGTTCGAACGAGTCCCCTCTCTGTTGCAGCTCTGTCGGTCGTGGCGGTTGTCGCGCTTGCGCCAACTCCCTGCTGCGCGCAGCAACAATTTCAATTCGAAAGTGACCTGCTGGCGAAGCGGCGAGTGTTTGAAGCGGCTGGGCCGGGCTTTCGCGCAATTCATCGCGATCCGAATGGAAACTATTACGTCCTGACAGCGCCGTCCACCGCAGTCCAGATCTATGACGCTGCGGGCAAACGGATTGGGCAGATTCCCGGCGATACCGCGGCAAAGGGCGCGGCACTGGTCTATGGCGAATCGTTCGACGTGGATCGCGACGGCTACCTGGCCGTTTCCGACCGTGGCGCGAATGCCGTAAAAGTCTATTCTCCGAACGGCTCGCTTGCCACGACGATCCCCGTTTCCGGACCGGCCTCTGTGGCGCTACTGACCGGAGGCGAAGTTGCCATCGCCAGCCCGAACACACCTCGGCTCATAACGGTATACGACCTCGCGGGAAAACAGGTGCGGGAGTACGGAGATCGCGAAGTAATCGCCGATCGCGGGGACGTTAACAATCAAGTGAACCTTGGCCGTCTCGAGGCCGATGAAACCGGCAATACTTATTTCGCTTTTGACTATTTGCCCGAGCCGACGGCGCACAAGTTTGACCACTTGGGCTATCTCACCATGGAAATATCTCTCAAAACACTGGAATTTCAGCCGGCGGCGCAGGCGGCGCGCCGGGCCATCGCCCGCTCCGACCGCGGGACGCCCGCATTGCACCGCATCATTACAGCCCTCGGCGTGGATCCGGAAACGCAGGAGGTGTGGCTGGCCATCGGCACGCTGCTGATGCATTTCGACAAGGATGGTCAGCGATTGGCGAGCTTTCGCACCTACATGCCCGGCGGCGCGCGCATGGAAGCATCGGCAATTCTGGTCGAACGCGACCGTTTGTTGATCGGGGCCGACCCTAAAGGGATTTACGAATTCCCCCGTCCTGATAAACCGTCGCAATGATTATTACTTCTGCGTTACATCTCAAGTGTTAACTGTATGCGCGCCGCGGAAGGCGTTCCTCGAGGCTTTAACACGAACGCTTTGCGCATGGGCTCAAGAAATCCACTGCAAGAACGCCTCAAAGATAGATAAGCTCTTTGTTTACATGGTGATTGGTGGCTGTGCATAACCTGTGAATCTTCTGTGGGAGCCGCGCAAAGGATGCTGAAGTTTCCTCTTGCTGCTTTCGGTGTGTTCGGCGAGAATCCACGCTCGTCTTACCAAGTTCTGTGCGGAAGCTGACAACCCTGTGAACGCCGTGACGCGTGCACGAAGATAGGACGCAAGGGGGAAAAGTCACGGGTCATTCCAGCAACCGAATAGGGCCGAGGTCGGGCCTTGTCGTCTTGTTATTTTCCACAGTTTTTCCACACCTGTGGAAATAACAGTAGAGAGACTATTTGCTCTTTTAGAGGGTCCTTAGGGCATGAATTCCTGGGAAAAGATTCTGCAGCATATGGAGCGGCGGGTTAACCCCCACAGCTTCTCCACGTGGTTCCGCCCTACGCGCCAGGAAGGCGCGGAAAACGGCAAACTCGTGGTCCGCGTGCCTTCCCGTGTCTTTCGGAAGCGCCTGACAGAGACTTACGGCGAACTCCTGCAGGCGGTCCTGGAGGAAGTCGGCATGAACGATACGCACCTCGAATTTCTCTGCACGGAGAATGACGCCTTGCCCACTGGAACTTCCGCCAAACAAACGCGCCTGGACTTTGATTCCGTCGATCACCAGCTTAACCCGCGGTACCTGTTTGAGACGTTTGTCGTGGGCGCGTCGAATCAGTTCGCGCATGCGGCCGCCCAGGCCGTGGCCGAGCAGCCGTCCAAGGCATACAACCCGCTGTTCCTGTATGGCGGGGTGGGTATGGGCAAGACGCACCTGATGCAGGCGGTGGGTCACCTCATCAAGAAGCGCAATCCGGCCGCGCGGCTAACCTACATCAGCGCCGAGAAATTCACCAACGAAGTGATCAACTCGCTGCGCTTTGACCGCATGATCAGTTTCCGCGACCGGTTCCGGTCCGTGGACGTGCTACTGGTGGATGACATCCAGTTCATCGCGGGCAAGGAGCGGACACAGGAAGAGTTCTTTCACACGTTCAACGCGCTTTACGATCTGCAACGGCAGATCGTGGTGAGTTCCGACTGCCCGCCGAAGGAAATCTCGGCGATCGAGGAACGCCTGCGCTCACGCTTTGAATGGGGATTGATCGCGGACATTCAACCGCCCGACCTCGAAACGAAAATCGCCATCCTGCAGAAAAAAGCGGAAACCGAACGCGTCATTATTCCCGACGATGTTGCCGAATACATCGCGCGCGCGATTAAGTCGAATGTGCGGGAGCTGGAGGGCGCTTTGACTCGCCTGGTGGCGTATTCCTCCCTGACCGGCTCGGTTTTAAATTTGGCCACCGCGCAGCAGGTGTTGCGCAACATCATCGCCACGCAGGAAAAACGGGTTACCATCGACCTGATTCAGAAAAAGGTCGGCGAGCAGTTCGGCTTGCGCGAGCAGGACCTAAAAATACGTTCCAATACGAAAGCAATCGCGTTCCCGCGCCAGATTGCGATGTACCTGGTCAAGCAGCTTACCCAGGCATCGCTTCCTGAAATCGGCCGGCAATTCGGCGGTAAGCACCACACCACGGTCCTGCATTCGATTAACAAGATCGACGCCCTCCGCCGGAGCGACAAGGACCTGAACCGCACGATCAATAAATTGATGGATTCTTTCAGCTAGCCCGCACACTTTCTCGGCGAATCGTATTTTCCTAAGCCCCGGTACATTCGGGGCTTTTTCTTTTTCTCGCGTCGCCATGTCTTTGCGACCACCGACTCACTCCTCATTTTGCCCTGTCAAAATCCTGCGTAAAACTCAATGCTCCTCCTGTGCAAGACTCGCGCGCCCTGTGGATGATTTCTCTCTTGGAACGGCGCGGTGGCAGTTTCGCGGTGAGTTCTCCTCTCAATCCTCAGGCCAGTCTTTTTTGCGTGCACAGCGCAACTGCTTCTGCGCCATCGTGAGCGCGCGATTTCCTCATTTCCACAGCGACGGCTACTACTACTGTCTTTATCCTTACACTAAAACAGGGTACAGTAGCCGTTCGAAGCCGCAGTTCCGTGAGCGCCTTCCGCCGGAGGAAATCCAGCAATGGAATTCAGTGTGAAGAAATTTGACCTGCTCCAGGAGTTGAGTCTGACGCAGGGTGTGGTCGAGCGAAAAACGACGATCCCGATCCTCGGCAACATCCTGTGCGAGGCCGCCGGCAACAAGTTGACGCTAACCGCCACCGATCTGGAGCTCTCCATCCGCACTTCTTGTGAAATAAAGATCAAAAAAGAAGGGTCGGGAACGATCCCCGCGAAAAAACTCCTCGAGCTGGTGCGATTGCTACCCGAAGGCGAAATCCGTTTCAAGCTGCTTGAAAACCACTGGGTGCAAATCCTGGCCGACCGGAAAACGTACAAGATGGTTGGGATGGCCAAGGACAACTTCCCCGCGATTCCGGAGTTCCCGCATCCACTGGTGACGATTCCGGCAAAGATTTTGTCGTCGCTGATCGCGAAAACGGCATTTGCCATCTCCAACGAAGAATCGCGCTACACGCTCAATGGCGCTCTGCTGCTGCTCAAGCCGGACACGATCACCATGGTCGCTACCGACGGGCATCGCCTGGCCGTCGCCGAGACGGACCATAAGTTTGCCGGGCTGACGCGCGAAGTGCGCCCGCTCGTGCCGAAAAAAGCCCTCACGGAAGTGCAGCGTCTCGCGAGCGAAGCTGGAGAAGACGGCCAGATTGAATTCGCGCTCGACGATAGCCATCTATTTTTCCGCGCGGGCGAACGTCTTCTGATTTCACGCATGCTCACCGGCCAGTTCCCGAACTATGAAGCCGTCCTGCCGCGCGAGAACACCAAGCACGTCGTGATCGAGCGGGGTGAATTGAATGACGCCGTAAGGCGCGTCGCGCAGCTTGCCGACCAGCGCTCCCACGCCGTGAAACTTTCCGTGGCCAGGGAAGGCATCGAAATTTCCGCGTCCAGCCCCGAGTATGGCGAAGCGAAAGAAACGCTGGAGAAGGAT
>Ga0208981_1000133_pt1 | contig 11259 bp, 11 predicted proteins | sample MedBloCAOM1_M1_FD_187839 | JGI IMG/M metagenome (GOLD analysis project Ga0208981, IMG submission 187839) | Forest soil microbial communities from El Dorado National Forest, California, USA - Mediterranean Blodgett CA OM1_M1 (SPAdes) (version 2) | ecosystem: Environmental > Terrestrial > Soil >... | reverse complement strand
GTGGGGCGGGATCGGGCGGCGCGTTGCGCAACAGCTCCAAGGTCTGCGCCTCGATCCTGTCGATTTCGCTCTCGACGCGGGAAATTTCCTGTTCGACCGAAGCGGTCGGCGAAGCTGCATTCCGCGGCGCATTCGTTTCCGGTGCTTGACCGGACACGGCGGCGAGCATCCCGCCAAACACCATGACGCTGATCGGGCCGAAGAGGCAGATCGCCGTCGCGGTAGTCGGGGGAATGCGCCGCATGGTCGCTCCGCGCTGGGATCGCGCTGTTGACGGAACGTATGCCGGCTGCCCGGCCAAGACTTTAGCCCTATTGCGATGATTGTTCGGGACTTGCGCTGTTCCTAGGCGAGCGGCGCGGCACATCCCTCCATCGATCGCCGGACGTCGTGGAAATGCCGGTGCAATTGCTCCAGCGCAAAGCCGAGGACAAAGATCCGTTCCACCGCGTCGGCGGGGAGATCCCGCGTCAGGCCCTCGCGCCGCAGCGCGGCGACCTCTGCGGCATAGCCGGCGAGCGCCACATCGACCGGGCCGAGCGGTGGCGGGCCGCGACGCGTCAGCAACGCGGCGCTGCTCGCTTGCAGGAAGTCGCGGGTCGTCGCGCTCACGCTTGCCAGGCGCGGTTCGAGCCGCACCCGAAACGCCTCCGGAAGCAGCGCGTCCCCCGCCCGCCCGATCATGACCAGGTCGTGGCGCAGTCGCAGAAGCGTGCGGAGCAGCGGTCCGAGGTCGGGCGCCGCGGCAAAATACGGCATCCGCTCGCGTTTGGCTTCCTCGCCGACTGAATCCAATTGGACGAAGGCTTTGCCGACGCTGTTCTGAACGCGCAGCATCGCCGCCGGGTCCGGCGCCCGTGTAAAGCCCGCCAGCACGTCGGGCAGCACGCCTGCCAGAAGGTCGAGCATGTGGGCGGCGGCGGCGATCGCCAGCCCATGGGCCCGTGCCGGGAACACGACATAAGAAACACCGAGCCCGATGGTGGCTCCAATCGCGACCTCGAGCACCCGATAGAACGCGGACTCGATCGGGGTGACATGGATGATCGTCGGTGCGAGAAGCACCAGGACGGCGGTGAACGGCGCCACATTGAAGCTCTGGTTGATCGCCGCGACCATCGCGAGCGGCGCGATGGCCACCGCAAGGGCCACCAGGAGCCCGATCTCACTCGTATGGGGCACCAGCACCGCGACCGCCCCCGAATAGAGGGCGCCCCCGATCGTCCCCACCAGATAGTCGATGGTGGCCTTCAAGGACCGGCCGACGCTCATCTGCGTCACCAGGACAGCCGTCAATACCGTCCACAGGACGAGAGGCATGTTCAACAGCTGCGAGACCGCGAGGGTAAGGACCGCCGCAACCGTGACCCGCAAGCTCAGGGCAAATTGCACCCGATGGTCACGCGCCCATTCCGAGGCGATCGAGATGTGGCGGGACCGGCGCGCGTCGTTGGACCAGGGTGTCATCCTGCGGCTATGCGTTTCGGCGTGATGCGCATCAACATGGCGGGGTGAGGCCCGACGGCGCCGACATCGTCGAAACCCCGCCGCACCCCGAGGACGAGATGGCCGGCGCCGGCACGCTGATCAGCGGGCTCAGGCCGCCCGTCCCCCCTGCTTCGGTGGCATTGAGCGGAATCGCGGCGTCGCTGAAGGCAGCGCCGATGCCGGGAGCCAGTGACGCCGGAATGCTCGGCGTCGCAGGCTGTCCCGATGCCGTCGGGCTGCACGTGCCGGCGATGGTGGACGTTCCGAATGCCGACGTCGTCGGCGTCCCGATGGGAGGGATCAATAGCGTGCCGAACTGGGTCACGGCCGGCGTTCCGAACGAAGACGCCACCGGCGGAGCGAACGGCGATGTCACCAGCGGCACAAATGGAATTGTGGTGGACGAGGTCCCCGTGATTCCCGGCAGGGTCCCGGCCGTTTGGCTCGCCGGACAGGCCGCAATGGCGCCCATTGCGCCGGGTTGCATCTGGCCCAAGCCTCCAAGGTTGAGCTGAATGGTCCCCAATGCAGGTCCGCCCGCGGCGCCCCCCAACGAACCGAGAGCGGCCGGTCGCGACGCTCCTCTCGCGGCTGTGCCCGACATGGGCAGACCCTGCGTGAGAGCCGGCCCGGTGCCAAACAACGCGATCATTGCGGCGACAGCCCATATGCGCCCCACCGATCCGATCATAGTCGCATCCGAGCGCGTGCAATCCGCAGGCGGCTCAACAGTCACGTGGAAATTCGTCATCGATCGCTCCAACCAAAGAGATTGAGCCCTTCTTTCGTTCGCGCCATCGCGCACTCATTTTTCACCCTGCGCAACGGCCGTGTTGGCCCGCACCTTGCTGCCGTCGACAAGGTTGACCATCGGATTGAGAATTACCGTGTCGCCCGGCTCGATGCCGTCGCGGACCTCCACCTGGGTGCCCAGATCGCGCGCGACCGCCACGGTCTGAATGTGCACCGTGTCGTTCTTCACGACCGCAACATGCAGCCCGTTCCGATCGGCGAAGACGGCGTCCGCCGGGACGATCAATGATGGCGCCTTGCGCGGGATGTGGAGCTCGACGGTGCAATAAAGTCCCGGACTGAGAACTCCGTTCGGATTGGGGACGTCGATCTCGGTCAACAGGGTACGCGTGCCGGGCGCGAGCGCGCTCGCGATACGCGTCACGGTGCCGTGGAATACCTGGTCCGGCAGCTCGGGAACGCGAACCAGCGCATCGACGCCTGGAGCCAATCCGAATGCCGCCTCTTGCGGAACGTTGACCTGCACCCGGATCACGTCGCTCTGCATCAAATTGAACATGAACGTGGTGCCGGCCTGGACGAGGCTGCCGTTGTCGATGTTTCGCTGGGTGATGACGCCGTCGAAGGGCGCGACAACCCGCTGATACGCCTTTTGCTGGTCGAGTACCCGGATCGCGGCCTGCTGGGCCGCGACATTCGATCGAGCCACTCCGATGGCGGCCTGCTGGGCATCGAGCGTCAGGCGATCCGTATCGCCTTGCTGCAGGGTGACCCATCCCTGCTTGACGAGCCTGTCGTCGCGCTCGTGGGTGACCCGCGCGAGCTCGCGGCTCGCCTGCGTTTGCTCCAACGTGGCTTGAATTTGCGCCAGCGTCGCCTGGGCCTGGGTGATCTGATGATCGAGCTCGGGCGCCGTGATCTCGGCCAGCAGATCGCCGGCCTTGACGTGATCGCCGATGTCGACCTTGCGCGTTTCGATGTAGCCGCTGGTGCGGGCGAAGATATTGGCCGCCGCGAAGGCGAGCGTCGTGGCGGGCTGGTTGATGGTGATCGTGCTATCGCTGGCGTGGACCGGCGCGACCCGAACCTGCGGGACGAAGTCCCGCTGCTCCTGCGCGGTCGTCATGACGTCGCGCACGTTGGCATAGTGCTGCCATGCGCCGTAGGCGAGTCCTCCGGCGAGCGGCAGCAGGGCAGTTATCCCGAGCACCCAGCGGCCGAGCCGGCGCGCCTTACGCCTCACCGGAGGCGTGCCGCGACCGCTCGGCGGCACGATCTCGCGCTCGATATCTTCCCGCGCAAACGAATGACCAACGTCGTTCATGGACTGTCCTCCTTGAATACGCCGTGGTGCGGTTTCCCGTCGTTACGGCGGCGCAACACCGCGAACAGGTAAGGCACGACCAGCAGGGTGGTCGGCGTCGCGAACAGCAGGCCGCCGATGACCGCGCGCGCCAGCGCCGCATTCTGCTCCTCGCCGGCGCCGCCCATCGCCATCGGAACCATGCCGACGATCATTGCGGCCGCCGTCATCAGGACCGGCCTGATCCGTGTGTGGCCCGCGGTGATGGCGGCCTCGAGCGCGGACCACCCGGCAAGCTGCTGCTCGCGCGCGAAGGTGACGAGCAGGATCGAGTTGGCCGAAGCGACGCCGACCGCCATGATGGCGCCCATCAGCGACGGCACGTTGAGCGTCGTTCCGGTGATGAACAGCATCGTGAGGATTCCGCAGAGCGTCGCCGGCAGCGCCAGGATGACCACGAAGGGGTCGCCGAAATTCTGATAATTCACGACCATCAGCAGGTAGACGAACACGGCGGCGAATAGGAGCCCGATGCCGAGGTCGCGGAACGAATCATTCATGCTCTGGATCTGGCCGACGACCTGGATCGAGTTGCCGGGCTTGAGTTCCTTCTGCAGATCGGCGACCACCTTGTTGATCTCGCCCGCGACGCCGCCGAGATCGCGGCCCTGAACGCTGGCGTAGACCTCGAAGAGGGGCTGGATGTTGCTCTGGTTGGTGTTGGTCGGGACCGAGTCGCGCTTGAACGTCGCGACGTTGCTGAGCATTCCAGGAACCGGCGTTCCGGCCGGCGACAGCGCGCTGGAGACCGGCGTGTTGGCGAGATCGCCGAGCGAGCTCACGCGCGGTTCCGGAGTCTGCACCGCGAGGTAATAAGGAATACCCGATGTCGGGTCGGTCCAGAAATTAGGCGCGACCTGCTCGGACGAGCTGAGGCTGATATTGACGTTATTGGCGACGGTGGTCGCGTTTAGGCCGAGCTGGATGGCGCGCGCGCGATCGATCGCGGCGTAGAACGACGGCGCGTCGGTCTCCTGCTGGAGATGCGCATCCGCGATACCGGGAATGGCCGCTATGCGGCGCCGCAGCTCCTGGGCGACGCGCAGGTTGTTGGCGCGGTCGTAACCGACAGTGCGCACGTCGATCTGCGCCGGCAGGCCGAAATTGAGGATCTGGGTGACGATGTCGGCGGCCTGGAAATAGAAGGTCTCCTCCGGGAACGCAGCCGCCAGGACTTGACGCAGCTTGGCGACATAGCCGGCGCTCGGCGCGTGGCCCTCCTTGAGGGCGACAAGGATCATGCCGTCATTGACGCCGATGGTCGAGCCGTCGCTGAACGCCAGATTGTAGGCGCGCGCCGGCAACCCGATGTTATCGACGATGAGTTCCAGCTCGCCCGCCGGGATGACCTCGCGGATCTTGTCCTCGACCGCCTGGAAGATCTTTTCCGTGGTCTCGATGCGCGTGCCGGCGGGCGCGCGCACGTGCAGCTGGATCTGGCCGCTGTCGATCGCCGGAAAGAAGTCGCGTCCGACCAGGAACAGCATGGTGGTGCCAAGACCCAGGATCAGGACCGCCGTCATTGGCACGATCAGCCGCCGTCGGCGCAGCAAAGTGTTGAGCAGCGCCACATAGCCCTCGCGCATGGCCTCGAAGCCGTGCTCGAAACGGGCATGCATGCGCCCGAACAATCCGCGCGGCGCGCCGTCGGCCGGCCCGTGGTGTTCGCCCTTGAGCAGCAACCCGATGGTGATCGGCGTCAGCGTGCGCGAAAGCCCATAGGAGGCCAGCATCGCGAAGACGACCGCCAGCCCGAGCGGCGTGAACAGGTATTTGGCCGGTCCCTCGAGGAAGACCACCGACGTGAAAACGCAACTGATCGCGAGCGTCGAGACGAGGGTCGGAATCGCAATTTCGGCGGCGCCGTGCAGCGTCGCATAGGCAAGCGGCTTGCCTTCTTCCGTCAGCAGCCGGTGCGTGTTCTCGATCGTCACGGTCGAATCGTCGACCAGGATGCCGACCGCCAGCGCGAGCCCGCCGAGCGTCATCGTGTTGAGGGTCTCGCCGAGGAAATACAGCACCACCAGCGACGACAGGATCGCGAGCGGGATCGATATCATGACCACGACCGTCGAGCGCCACGACCCGAGAAAGAGAAGGATCATCAGGGCGGTGAGCGCGGCCGCGATCGCGCCTTCGCGCAGCACGCCCGCGACCGAATTGGTGACGAAGACAGATTGATCGAACAGCTCGGTGATCTTGAGGCCGGCGGGCGCGGCCGCGCGCGCGGTCTGCAGCGCGGCCTTGACGCCGTTGACCACCGCAAGCGTCGACGCATTGCCGTTCTTGATGATGCTCAGCAGCACCGAGCGCCGTCCGTCGTCGCGCACGATGTTCTGCTGGACCAGCGATCCGTCACGTACTTGAGCGACGTCCTTCACGAAGACCGTGGCGCCATTGGCAAATTTCACCGGGATGTCGTTGAGGTCGGCGATGCTGGCCGGCGTCGCGTTGGTGCGCACGGTGTACTGGGTATCACCGATCTTCGCGGTGCCCGACGGGACGGTCAGGTTCTGGGCATTGACCGCGTTGAGCACGTCCATCGGCGTCAGGCCGGTCGCCAGCAGCTTGGCCGGGTCGAGATCGACCATGATCTGCCGGTATTTGCCGCCGGCCGGCGTCGGCAGCGTGACGCCCTGCACCGGTGCGAGCTGCTGACGGAGCCGGTAGATGCCGTAGTCGTAAAGCTGCTGCTCGTTGAGATTGTCCGACGTGAGGCTCATCTGCAGGACCGGCACGCTCGACGCGCTGAACTGCACGATGATCGGCGGCTGGATTCCAGGCGGCATGAGCGCACGGATTGCATTCGTGGCGGAGACGATCTGGGAGATCGCAAGATCGAGATTCACGTCCGGCTGGAAATAGATCTTCTGAACCGAAAGACCATTGAGGGTCTGCGCCTCCATGTTCTTGACGCCGGTGACGTTCGAGCTGATCGAATACTGGCTGTAGGTGGTGACGCGCTGCTCCATCTCGGGCGTGCTCAGCCCGGTATAGCTCCAGATCACGGTCACGACCGGAATGTTGATATTCGGAAAGATGTCGGTCGGCATGGAGCGGATCGCCGCGACGCCGAGGAACAGAATCAGCGCAGCGACCACGTAGAAGGTGTGCGGGAATCTGAGCGCGAATCGAACGAGGCCCATGCATCGGCTCCGGATCTTCCTGTCCCGACCTCACCCTCCTCCCCGGGCTCCCCACTCGTCAGCGGGAGAACCGTGCTGTCCGATCCAGGTTAAAGGAAAGCCGGCCGCGACCGGACCGGCTGGCGACAAGGGTGCATCCAGTCCAATTGGGGCTTGGGGTCGCCCGCCGCTTTTGCGGAATTGCGGCGTTTGGATCGGACTTGCGGGAAACGAGCGAGCCGCCGGTGCCGCAGCGATCGAAGAATGCGGAGCTACTTCTTGCTTTTGATGCTGACCAGGTAATCGACGATCAAGTCGACGTCCTTCTGGTCGATGGGAGCTTTGTAGGCCGTGCGCATCTTGTCGACCTCGGCCTGCCATGCGGCCTTCGACAGCGCCGGTTGATTGAGCACCATGTCGGTGGAATGGCAGGCGAGGCAATTTGCGTTGGCCGTGTCCGAATTAGGCCCCTTGGGAAACATGCTGTCGCCGGCCGGAAGATCGACGCTGGTCGACTTGAGCGCGAATTCGCTTGCGGCCCGCGCGCAAGGCTGCGAAAACGCAATGGCTGCTACGAGAGTGACCGGCAGCATGCTGCGCACCATTACGTCCTCCTCAAGCGGCCACAACCGACGTCTGTTCGACGACATTGCGCATGAACCCGCTAGGGTTCCAATTCGGCGAACGGGTTTGCGTCTCGCCTCGCATGTTGGTGCAGCTGACCATCAAAACGTGGTCGCCCTGGCTCGGCAGCGCGAAACGGATCTGCCAGCGCCGGAAGCCATATGTTCCTTCATCCTTGCCGAGCTCGGCCCCGGTCCAGCTCTTTCCCCCGTCGCTCGAGAAGTCGACGCGCGAAACGCCCGCAGCGCCGCCGAACGCAATGCCGCGCGCGAGCGTCGGAGCGCCAGCCTGCAATTTATCGCCCGCCTTGATGTTGGTGATGAAGGATCGTGGATTCATCCGGTTGATCGGCACCGTCTTCACACCGGTCGCGCCGGGCTCGATATTGCCGTTGGGCGTATCCGGGATCCGGTAGGCGGTCTGCGTCCAGAAATTCGTATCCGGCTGGTCGAGGACCTCGATGTCGTTGAGCATCTTGACCCAATAGGTGGAATACCAGCCGGGCACGATGAGCCGCAGCGGGAAGCCGTTCAGCAGGGGAAGCGGCTCCCCGTTCATTGCATAGGCCAGCATCACCTCGCCATCGCGCGCATGATCGATGTCGAGCGATTTCATGAAGTGCGGCGCATCCGGCAGGACGGTATCGTCCATGCCTTTGAAACGAACCTGCACCGCACCCGCCTTCACGCCGGCGTGGTCGAGCACGTCCTTCAGGCGAACGCCGGTCCAGCGCGCGTTTCCCATGGCGCCGTTCGACCATTGCCCTCCCGCGACCCTCGGCTGGAAATAACCGCGCGAGTTTCCCGAGCACTGATTGACGGCCGCAAGCTCGACCCGCGGGAGCGCGAGAAGATCGTCGAGCGCGAAAGGGATTTCCCGGTTTACATGGCCGCGCACCGCCAAGCGGAAGGCGTCGACATTGATGTCGGTCGGGATCCCGGCCCAATGCCACCGCACGAAGAAACGATCGTTGGGCGTGAAGGTCGATTGGTCGAACACCTCGAATGGCGTTTCGAGCAGCGGCGGCCGGGTGCGTTGAAGGATAAGCGCGCCTTTTTGGGGAAATGCCGTCGTGATCTGCCGCTCGTCCGGTCCTCCCGGCAAGGGCAACTGAGTGATCGCTTCGGCAAGCGCGGGCACCGAGGCTAACGCAAAACTTGCAGCCCCAGCCCGCGCAAGAAAATGCCGGCGTGATGAACGATAGTGAGGAGGGATGATGCTACCCATGGGTCGCCCTCGGGCCTGCGCTTTGACCTCTTGTTTAAAATGCGCCGACCCGTGGAATGCGGCTTTCCGTTTATTGCTGCGATTGCCCCGCCATTGCGCTTTTCGCTGCTGAGACCCTGCCGCCATTGGGTAACGCATCGATCAGTGGACCCCCAGTCCGCAGCACCGGGGGTCACGCGTTCAATGTCGTGCCCCTGGAACCGCGGGCAATCGACTATCGCCAATGCCGCCGGTGGTAGTGACGCGCATGGCCATACCGTGCGTAGGCGCCGCCATAGCGACCGCCAGCGGCGGCCCAGTTCAACGCATTATCCGCTGCCTGATTGCTGCCCTGAGATTGCGCCTGGGCGCCTGCGAGGGGAAGAAACGCGATTGCGAGCACCGCGACCCTCAAAAATGTCCTCATCGATGATCTCCTGTTCTGTGGCCTGCTCATTTTTCGTTGCGACGCTGGAACCGCCGTACTCGGCAAAGCCATGACGGCGCTGCCCCTCGCGGCACAACGATGTACCGGAATATATGGAGCGCGGGCCCCAGCCGCTTTGCCTAAAATGCTGCCGATAAGAACATCTTGCCGAAAGCCCGCAAGCCTCGCGTTCTATTCATTGCCGTCACTTGCCCGGTCATGCGCCACAACCCTTTTTGCCCCCAGGCTTCGGCCTGCAACAGGAAAAGGCGATAAGATCGGGAAAAAGATGGCAAGGCGCGAAAAAATTAGGAAAGGGAGAGATCCCACATCCGCGCATAGGGATCGCAAGATCGGATGGAGACAACAGATGCTCCGTGATCACTTCATCAACTTCCTCGAAGCTGCGGTGGTGCTGTTGGCGCTGACGAATGCATTCAGCGTCGTCGCCGCCGCTTACGCGATCTCGCTTGCACGGGGTCTCATCCGCGCCGATTCCCGGGTTCCCACCCACCACGGGTTGCTCGACTTTCTGGCGCGCCGCATGCGAATTGGCAACTAAACGCCACGGCAGATGGAGTTCAGCCATGAGCGCGATTGTAGGATCCTATGTCTGTACGGTGCTGCTCGCGAAACGTCCGCCTTCCTCTGGCGTTGATCCGGTTCGCTGGCGCTGGCGGAGGCTGACGGGCTCTTTGCATGATCCGTACCGGCCTGAGCTGCATTATATGCGTGGACCAGGACCAAAATGGCGGCAGAAGCACGCAGGGCGAGGCGACTAGGCGTCGTGCCGGCGGAGAGGGGGAACCGGTGCGCCGCCGGCGGCCCGCATCGCGAATGCGGGATTTCGCGGCTACGGATATAATTACCATCCCCGCCTGCGGTACTGGCAATAACCCATCGCGCCATCGTCGCACGGACCCGGGTTGTGCAGAGCAATCCGGGTTCACACCGTTCGGAACTTTCGCTTTCTATTCGTGAGGCCGAGCCAGCCACGTGACGATCGTGTTTTTGCGTTGCCATCGCTTGTTCGTTCATGCGCCATTCGCCGAACATAGTCGAAGGAGCACGGAAACTCCTCTTCGTCCATTCGTTGGTCCACGGAAGATGTCGCGCGTGCGGCGCCTCTGTAGGAAGCCAAGGAAGAGCAGATGAGATCCAATCGAAATTCCTATTGGGTGGTCGCAGCCGTAGCGGTGAGCGTGATGACTTCTTCGATGGCCGACGCACGCTCAATCCACCACCGACGCGCCGATTACCCCTATCCCAGAGACGCTTACGACGCGGTCGGCGATGGCCCATTCCAATATCGCGGAAATTTCTCCTATGGCGCGAGCCATGCCCCCTACCGCTACGACGGCGCAGGGACCAGAGATTTCCAGCTCGAGGGCAGATAAGCCTCCGTCGGGCGATTTAGCGGCGTCTCGGACATCTCGCTCTGGGACGGCGGGGCGGTAAGAGCCGCTCGAACGTGCCCGGTCTCCTTCCGTTGCCGGAAAGCATGGCCAAAGAGCTGCGGCTCGTCACGAGCAACACGAAACGCGCGCGATAGATGGCCGTGCTGGGCAGCCTTTGGCGCAGTCGTGTGTTCGCTGGCAACGGCGGAGCAATCGCATAAGTCGATGTTGCGGAAGCCAGGGTGCGATTGCGGAATTCGCATGCGTGCGGCGCCGCGCTCCCTGGCCTCGACCGATCCCCGGACTAGCTGACGAAGGAGAACATCTGTCAGGAGCATTCAAATGCGTTTCTGGGTTTTGACTCTATCGACGATGCTGGCCTTGCTCGGCTTCGGGACGTGGCCGAGCGAAGCGCAATATGCGGCGCAGCTCTATCCCTATTGCGCGATGAGCTCGAGCAGTGGCGCCACGAGCTGTTATTACCGGTCGCGGGCGGAGTGCGGCGGCTCCTGCATCAGCAATCCGTGGTATATCGGCCCGCAACGCGCGCGGCCGTATCTACGTGGCGACCGCCCGCTCGAACCGCGCTATGTGCGTCCGTAGTGCCGTCGTCGCGACCGCATTCACCCATTATGTGTCTTCGGCCCGAACGATGTCGCGCACGCCGACGGCCTCGCCAAAACGTTTCCGCGATCGCCCTTACTCGGCCGCGAGCGCGAGTTTCCTGAGCGGCAGGCCGAGGCGTTCCCACACGTCGACCAGGGCTTCGGCGAGCGCGTCGATCAGCGCGTCCTCGTGATAGGGCGAGGGCGTGATGCGCAGACGCTCGCTGCCCTTGGGCACCGTCGGGTAGTTGATCGGCTGGATATAGATGCC
>Ga0208981_1000130_pt1 | contig 11297 bp, 8 predicted proteins | sample MedBloCAOM1_M1_FD_187839 | JGI IMG/M metagenome (GOLD analysis project Ga0208981, IMG submission 187839) | Forest soil microbial communities from El Dorado National Forest, California, USA - Mediterranean Blodgett CA OM1_M1 (SPAdes) (version 2) | ecosystem: Environmental > Terrestrial > Soil >... | reverse complement strand
GTCTACGGCGGCAGCGGCAAAGCGGCGAGAAATTGGGCCTGCTACGACGCGATTGTCGGCTCGCTGCGCGTTCTCGAAAATGACGAAACACTTCTGGTGCAATCTGGAAAACCCGTAGGAATCTTCCGCACGCACGAACACGCGCCGCGCGTACTGATCGCCAACGCAAATCTGGTCGGCCACTGGGACAACTGGGAAAAATTCAACGAGCTCGACCGCGCCGGACTGACGATGTACGGCCAGATGACGGCCGGAAGCTGGATCTACATCGGCACGCAGGGAATCCTGCAAGGCACGTACGAAACATTCGCGGCGGCGGCGCGAAAACATTTCGGCGGCGATCTTTCAGGAAAACTGGTGGTCTCGGGCGGGATGGGCGGAATGGGCGGCGCGCAACCTCTTGCCGCAACGCTCAACGGCGGCGCGTTTCTAGGAATCGACGTTGACCCGGAACGCATCAAGCGCCGCGTCAAGTCCGGCTACTGCGACGTGATGGTCAACGACCTCGACGAATCGCTGCGCATCCTGAAAAACGCGGTACGAAAGCGCGAGCCGGCCTCCGTGGGGCTGGTCGGCAACTGCGCGGACCTGATTCCCGCGCTCGCCAAACGCGGCGTCGTTCCCGATCTGCTCACCGACCAGACCTCGGCGCACGATCCGCTAGGCGGCTACGTGCCGCAGGGTCTCGACGTCGCGGCCGCAACAGAACTGCGCCAACGCGATCCCAGCGAATACCGCCGCCGCGCGCTCGATTCAATCGCCGCGCACGTTCGCGGCATGCTCGATCTGCAGAAACTCGGCTCGGTGACGTTCGATTACGGCAACAACATCCGCACCTTCGCCTTCGAGCATGGAGTGAAGGACGCGTACGACTTCCCCGGCTTTGTGCCCGCGTACATCCGGCCGCTTTTCTGCGAAGGACGCGGCCCATTCCGCTGGGTGGCACTTTCGGGAGAGCCCTCCGACATCTACCGCACCGATCAGCTTGTGCTCGAAATGTTTCCGCAGAACGAAATGCTGACGCGCTGGATTCGCCTGGCGCAGAAGCGGGTGCGCTTCCAGGGCCTGCCCGCGCGAATCTGCTGGCTCGGCTACGGCGAGCGCGCGAAATTCGGCCTGGCACTGAACGACCTCGTCGCGCGCGGCGAACTAAAAGCGCCCATCGTGATTGGCCGAGACCACCTCGATTGCGGCTCGGTCGCCTCGCCCTATCGCGAGACCGAAGCGATGCGCGACGGCTCGGACGCAGTAGCCGACTGGCCATTTCTGAACGCCATGCTCAACACCGCCAGCGGCGCGTCCTGGGTTTCGATCCACAACGGCGGCGGTGTGGGCATCGGCTACTCGCAACACGCCGGGCAAGTGATTGTCGCCGACGGCACTCCAGCAATGGCCGCGCGCATCGAACGCGTCCTCACCAACGATCCCGGCATCGGCGTCGCGCGCCACGCGGACGCTGGCTATCCCGAAGCCATCGACTTCGCCCGCAAATCCGGCGTGAAGATTCCGATGGATTAGAAAGTGCGCAGTTCTGGCAGCCTATCGAAGAACTACTTCGGCGTGTCATTCCGAGCGGAGCGAGGAATCCCTCTGCTTCTTGGGTTCTACTGCGCCATAATGGCCATGTCGTGGCCCAAACCCTTTTGATTACGGGCTGCAAAGAGCTTCTAACGCTCCGCGGCCGAGTCCCTCGGCGCGGCGCAGCGATGCGAGACCCGGGTCTCGTACGCGATGGCGCAGTACTCGTGCGCGACGGCAATATCCTTGCGGTGGGGCCACGAGTCCGCGTCGCGCGCCTTCTCGAAGCTCGCAAAGCGAAAAAACTCGATCTGGGCGGGCGCGTGGTTCTGCCCGGCCTTGTCGACTCCCACACCCACCTCATTTCGTCCGCCAGCCGCGCCGCCGAATACGAACAACGCATTGCGGGCGCAACCTACGAAGAAATCGCGCGCAAGGGCGGCGGAATTCTTTCGACAGTTCGCGCGCTGCGTCGAGCTAAACCGGAAGCACTGAAAACTCGAGCGCGCGCGGCCTTGCTGCAATTTGCAGCTCACGGCACCACAACGCTAGAAGCCAAGAGCGGCTATGGCCTCGACACGAAAAGCGAATTGGCAACGCTCTGCTTGCTGGGAGAGTTGCACCAGGAGCAGCCGCTCGACATCCATTCCACGTTTCTAGGCGCCCACGTCGTGCCATCGGAGTTTCGCGGCCGCGCCAATGCCTACGTCGACTTCCTCATCGAAAAAATGATTCCCCGCGTGGCACTCTCAGGCCTTGCCGAGTTCTGTGATGTCTACTGCGACCGCGGCGCATTCACGGTAGCGCAGGCGCGGCGCGTTTTGACGGCCGGACGCGCGTTTGGTCTGGTGCCCCGCCTGCACGCCGAGCAACTTGCCAGGACGGGCGCCACGCGCCTGGCGATCGAGCTCGATGCCGCGAGCGCCGACCATCTCGAAAAAATTAATTCCGTGGACATCCGCGCGCTGGCTGCGTCCAACGTGGTGGCTACGCTTCTGCCAGGGTGCTGCTTCCATCTGGGCCTTTCACACTATCCTCCAGCGCGAAAACTTCTGGATGCGGGCGCAGTAGTTGCCCTGGCCACGGACTACAATCCCGGAACCAGCCCCACCCTCAGCTTGCCTATGGCCATGTCCCTGGCGTGCTCCCAAATGCACATGAGCCCCGCCGAGGCCATCGCCGCGGCAACGATCAACGCAGCCTATTCGCTGCGGCGTCACATGCGTGCCGGTTCAATCGAAGTTGGCAAATACGCCGACCTGGCAATCTTCGATGTGGAGGACTACCGCGAAATCCCGTATTATTTTGGGGTTAACCGCTGTGTGATGACAATCAAACGCGGCGAAATTATTTACTCCCGCGATGGAATCTGACCGGGGCAATTCTCCAGGGGTTCATGAAACGCCTGATCGAATGCGTGCCAAATTTCTCCGAAGGGCGCGACACGTCCAAAGTGGACGCGCTCGTCGACGCCATGCGCGGCGTGCCGGGCGTCCTGGTGCTCGACCGTGAGAGCGACGCGGATCACAACCGCTCGGTCGTCACGCTTGCCGGGGAACCGGAAGCCGTGGCCGAAGCGGTCCTTCGCGGTGTGGGCAAAGCCGCCGAATTGATCGACTTGACGCACCACACCGGCGCGCATCCGCGAATCGGCGCAACCGACGTGGTGCCGTTCATTCCCATCGAGGGCTGCACGATCGATGACTGCGTGGCGCTGGCCCGCCGCGTGGGCCGCGAAATCTGGGAGCGCTATCGCATCCCCGTCTACTTTTACGAGTCGGCGGCAACGCGGCCCGAAAGAATAAACCTCGAAAACATCCGCAAGGGACAATTCGAAGGCTTGCGTGAAGAAGCTTTGCGCAATCCGGATCGTGCGCCGGATATCGGCGAACCCCGCTTGCACGCGACCGCCGGCGCCATTGCGGTTGGCGCAAGAAAATTCCTGATCGCCTACAACATCAATCTGAACACGCACGACGTCTCCATCGCGAAAAAAATCGCCAAAGCGATCCGGTTTTCAAGCGGCGGGCTGCGTTACGTGAAAGCGATGGGCGTGGACCTGAAGGCTCGGGGCCTTGCGCAAGTCTCCATCAACCTGACCGACTTCGAGCAGACGCCGCTGCACCGCGTCTTCGAAATGGTCAAGCGCGAAGCCGAGCTCTACGGTTGCGCGATCGTAGGAAGCGAGATCGTCGGACTGATTCCGCGCAAAGCCCTCGAGTTGACGGCTGAATTTTATCTGCAATTTGAGAATTTTTCCCCAGCTCTGGTGCTGGAAAACCGCCTGTCCTCTGCGCTGGAGGGCATGCCTTCCCAAACGGCCGGTCAGGGGAAGCTGGCCGCGCTGGCACAGCCTTTTCTTGACGCCGTCGCCGCGCCCACGGCGGCGCCGGGTGGGGGTTCCGTGGCCGCGCTCGCGGGAGCGTTAGCCGCAAGCCTTGGAGAAATGGTGGCCGGCCTCTCGCGCAAAAAAAAATCGCAATCGGCGTTCGCCGAAGATTTGAGCGCGTCGATTGAGGCCATGCAGCGAGCGGCCCGCAAACTCGCCACGGCGATCGATCGCGACGCCCAATCCTATGAAGCGGTCATGGCCGCTCTCAAGCTGCCGAAGGAAAGTGCCGAAGATAGAAGCAGGCGCGATGCTGCGATCGAAAGCGCGACCCGGCATGCCACCGAGGTGCCGATGGAAACGGCCCTCATCGCCGTCGAAGTATTTGAAAAGTTGGCGCAACTCGAAGCGGTTGCCGCGCCATCTATGCTGTCAGACTTGCATGTGGGCCGCCTGCTGGCGGCGGCAGCCGCACGCGGTGCGCTGGAGAATGTGGCGATCAACCTGGCTTCGATCCACGATTCGGCATATATTGCAGAAATGAAGTCCCGCGCGGCAGCAATTGAAGCGCGGTTAAAGGCAAACCCGGCAATGATAGCCAGTTGATTCCTTTCCGGAATTCAACGGTGGGGCACAAATTAGACGGGTGCGGGTTCTACTTGGATCCCGCAGGAAAGAGGAGACTCGTGAACGCAAAAAGAATTCTTTCACTTGCAATTCTAATCGTGATGGCATGTGCATGGCCCGGAACGTCCCGTGCCGGCAGTGTTGGCTCAGATATCCTCGGTCTGTTTCCCAAGGATTCGGGCGAGGTGGCGTATGCCGATCTGAAGCAGGCCCGCCAGTTCCCTTGGTTCTCACAGCTCAAGCAGCAAATGTTGCCCGCGAAATTTCGCGAGTTCGAACAATTCCTTACCACGGCCGGAGTCGACCCTAACACCCAGGTAACCGAATTGGTCTGGGCCATGGTCCCCGGCAAGTCGACCAAGGACGCCACTGGCGGTTCGGTCCCCGCGAGCGAGCAGATTGTCGGGATTGCGCTTGGCCAATTTCAGCCTTCTTCCACGGAAGCCTATTTCACCTCGAAAAAGCTCCCGGTCGTAAAGATTCGCATCTTTTCGCTGTTCGCATTTGGCGGAGGCAGCGGGCCCAACGACCTGTTTTTCTTTTTCATCGATTCCAATACGGCCGCGTTTGGCCAAAGGCAGGAGCTCGAAAAATTAATTGGCCTGCGGTTCGGTGAAGGGGAGGGTCTGTATTCGAACGCCAATTTGTCTTCCCTGGTGAACCAGGTAAACGGGTCAGGGACGGTCTGGGCCGTGCTCGACCCGGCCTACACGCGCCTGGCGATGCAACAACTCGTGCCCGAGACCTCGCAATTTCCCGCAGCCGCGCAACTCACTTCCAAACTCAAGGCCATGACGATCAGCATGAAGGGAGGCAGCGGAGTCGACGCCATGTTCGAAGCGGTTTGCGGATCGCCGGAAGACGCGAACACTTTCGCTGCGTTGCTGACGGCGGGATTGATGTACCGGAAGTATCAGGTCGGAAACACGAACCCGGAACTCGGGCAGTTGCTCGATAGCGCGCAAATCACGCCCTCAGGCGACCGGCTCGATCTGAAGCTCTCCCTCACGGACGATCAAATGCTAACGCTCATCCGGAAAAATACGTTCGCGGTGACGATGTAGCAGCGCAGCCTTCGCGTACTCGTGGCCTGCTGAAACAAGCCAAAAGGTTTGTGGGCTGTGCCTTTTCATCTTGACGAAGGAAGGACAGGCACGACATCGGGCGTGGGCTCAACGCTCCGGCGCCATAGCGCTGGCGTCGGCGACTTGGAGTCCGCCTGAATAAAGTCTGCGTATTCTAGTGGTTTTAATCCCTGAAGGCCTGAAAATCCATTTTCCCCCAAATTGCAAGTCTCTGGGAAAACCACTCAGCGTTTGGGCCGCAGAAATTTCACCAGCGTTGTGCGCGCGACGCCTTCTTCCGAATTGAACGTCACCCGATCCACGCGCGAAAGCAACTCCATTCCATTCAATCCGCCCGCTCCCCCCGTGCCCGCGGCATGAAGCGCGAATGTCTCCAGGCCGACCGCCGGCACCAACTGCCCTCGATGGTGGATGGAAATTTCGATCCGGTCGGAAAACGTTTCGAGCGTGATCTCGAGCCCTCCGTCGGCATCGGTGAATTGCGTGAGTGCTTCCTTGCAAACCTCCTCGGCGGCGATCGCAAAATTCTCGCAACTCGCTTCCTCGAGACCCGCGCGCGCAGCCTGAAATTGCACGGCGCTCCTCACGGCGCTGATCAGGCGCGGATCCCGGTCCAGGTGGAACTCGACGCGTGTGGATTCATCCGTCATTAGATTCCGCCACACGAATGTCGCATGCTTCCCGGCAATCCGGACAGTAATATTTACCGTCGGCGCAGAACCGGATTCCTTCGAGCCCCTGGCAATAACAACAGTAGCGGTCGCATGCGCACTCTCTCTCCAGTTTGTCGCACTGCACGCACAACACCGCAATTTTCATGGTTTCAACTCTCACGAACGCAACCCGGGCGCAAAGGACGGTAACAGGCCGCTACAAAGCTGCCAGGGTTTGCAGGTCGTGCCTTTTCGTCCTGCCGAAGGAAGGACAGGCACGACAAAAAGACTCAGACCTCTTCAGGAGTTTTAACCCCTGAATGATTTTTCGCAACATACTAAGTTAACTATAGGCTACCCGTGTGCGCACGAACAAGTCGCGAGTGCCCTCCTGCGCAACACCTTCTTTCCGTTTCACATCGGGTTGTTGTTCATCGAGTCTTGCCCCACTGTGAAGTAACTCAGAACCGGACGGCAACTCGAATCAAACTGACATTAACACTTTTCCCAAGCGAGCCACTTACCACGCCACGCCGCCGATCGTTGACAATGGGATGCGCCTCCGATAGTGTTGTTCAATCAATCCAACCTGAACAGGAGAGTTGAATGGCGCAAGGAGCAACGGTAAAGGTAAAGAAACGCAAGAAATCAGTTTTGAAGCGGGCGAAGCAATCTCACGTGCGCGCGGAATTCAACCGCGCAAACCGCACCCGCGTGCGAACGATCATGAAGCGGTTGCGAACGGCGATTGCCGCGAAAGACGGCACGACGGCTGGAACTCTGCTTCATCCGGCGCTGTCCGCCATCGACCGCGCGATCAGCAAGGGCGTTCTCGAGGAAAATACGGGCAACCGCTATAAGTCGCGATTGACGATCGCAACTAACGGCTTGCGCGCGACGGCGAAGGCCTAGCCGAATTTTTCCGAAGTTCTAAGTACCGAAAAACCCTCAGGTTTTGTGGGTCGTGCCTTCAGGCACGACATATTGCCGGCATTTTCTTCAGGGGTTTTAACCTCTGAAGGCCGCCCGGGGAAAACACTTCCCGGGCGTTTTCATTTCATCCCGACAAATTATTCTGGCACCGAGGAAGCAAGCCGTGCAACGAGGAATTCCATCACGGCGCGCTGACTTGTTCCGCCCGATTTCAGGCGGCTGTCCGCCTCGTACAAAGCCGCTAATCCCGTGGTGAGCTGCGTCCTGGGAAATTTTCGCGATTGGAGCACTGCCTTTTCAGCCGTTTTGGCCTGCATGTGAAGCCGGCTGGCCGCTTGCCATCCTTGAACGCCTACGGGCAATTCCTGCGCCTCAAGCAGCTTCCGGTACATCCATGCTAGAGCACCGAGCAACGAAGCCGGCTGCTCCCCCTCACGCAACAGGCTGTCGAGAAATTCCAGCGCTTCGGAAGGCTGCCGCGAAGCCAGCATGTCCGCCAGTTCCCACACCGAATATTTGCGCGCTGACACGACCATTAGCTCGACGTCGGAGAGCGTGATGCGGCGGCGGTCGCCCGCATATGCCGCAAGTTTTTCGAGTTCCGTTCGAATCCCCGCCAGTTCCCCGTTAAGAATCTCGGCGAGTTCCAGCGCGGCATCGTGATCGATCTCCACTCCCAATTCCCGCGCCATTTCGAAAGCGAGCGGCCCGGCAAGTTTCGCTCGCTCCGTGGGATCATCCGAAAGCTCGACCGCGACGACCACTGTTTTCTCAGCAAACATCTTCGCGAGGCGCATCCGCTGATCGAGCGCGGTGGCTTCGAACACCAGCACGGAAAAGGGGGCCGGATTTTCCAGGTATCCCGAAAGCTGCTTCACCAGCGCATCGCGAGAATCGTCGCCGAGCCGCTCCCATGCGTCAACGTCTCTGACGAAAATGACCTGCTGCGGCGCCAGCATCGGCAATGTCTGCGCCTGGCTGAGAATCGTGGAGATCGAGTCGTCGTCAGCCGAATATCGCGTAATTCCCCAATCGCGGACTCCCTCCGGCACATACGCATCCGAAATTTTGCGCCGGCACAATTCGCGCAGGTACGATTCATCGCCGAGCAGAAGGATTCCAGGGACCGGTTTCCCTTTCGCTAAACGTCCCAGCAACTGCTCCGGCGAGACGCTGGCCATCAGAAGTTCTCCATGACGTCCGCCACCAGGCGTGACGCAAAATCCCTGGCCATGCGGTCCAGGGCCGGGTCCTGTTCGTCAAAAAAACTTATCGGATCAGTTGAAATTTCGTAAGATTCCCGGAAAAGATAGTTGTCATTCTTGTAGAGGATCTTCTTTGTTTCGGATTCCTCAAGTGACACTCTAAGGTGTACGGACACCAGCATTGTGGTGGCCCGGGCGGTGGCGGTGGTTGCGGTCGGACTCGATGGGGCGTTCTGCGTCGGGGTCGTGTCGAATACGACGGGGCTCGATTCGACGCTTGTAATTTCACCACGCAGGACAGCATCCGCGGAGTCTTCCGTTGAAACGATGCGGTACTTCGTGCGCGCAAGAAATTCGCGAACCACGGCCTGCGTCATCCTTTGCTCGACACGATATTGGTTCGTTCGATTCAGAAGCGCGGGCACGGCGATCACTTTCAGCCCCGGAGGCAGCCGGGAGGCAGTGCCTCCAACGCGATATCCGCAGGAAGAAAGAATCATAGCCACAGAGGCACAGAGACACAGAGGAAGAATAGGAATACTGATGCTATAAGACCTAAAAGAGCGCTTCCGTACATTTCTGCCAAAGCATTTCTCTGTGCGCTCTGTGCCTCTGTGGCCAACCCATCTTTGTTGTTTACGATGCAAGGAGCTTCTCCGCGATTGCGACAGCAGTCGCCGCCGGCACCCGCAAGTTGTCTGCGGCGCCCCACAGCCAGATTCCGGTTTCGATGCCCGGATCAGCCTCCGGTTGCCCGATGACGGGCCGCGCTTCGCCCGCCACACTGACGTTGGTCGGAGACGGATCGTCTGCGTCGGCCACCTTCAACCCCGCGTGTTTCAATTGTGCCACCACATCTTTGACACCAGGAGCGGCCTTAAACTCGGCATAGGCCGTGAACGCGTGGGAATAGAAAACCGGAGCTTGCACGAGGGCGATGGCTGGCATGGGGAGCCGCCCGGCAAGATAGTTTCGAACTTCACCGACGATCCCCGCGCGAAAATCTCTAAGTTTTTCGCTGCTTTCCTCACCGTAAGCCGGCAGCATGTTGAACCCCACTTGGGTGTCAAAGACTTTTTGAGGAATCGGTTCGAACGAAAGCAGCTTCACGACCTGGTTTTCCAACTCTTCGACCCCCTCCCGCCCGCGCTCTGAAACCGGTTGGAAGAACGTCAGGACGAGCCGGTTGAGCCCCATGGGGGCAAACGCCCCGCATAGGGAAATCGCGACGTCTGCAGGGGCCGACGGCGCCAGGAACAGGCTGCACGGCTCGCCCGGCGCCGCTTTCGCGTCCGCTGATGCCAGCGCCCCGTCCAGCGCGGGGATCCACAACCGCGCTCCAGATTCGACGCTCAAGCCGCCACTCAGATCAATTACCGTCGCTCCAGCGCGGCGCGCTTCAACTCCATGCCGCACCGAAAACCCCGGGGAACCTGTAAAGAAAGCGAACCGCACGTGCTCAAAGCTGTCTTCGTCCACCGTCTCAATGACCGCCGGTTCGCCGCCCGCCTCTGTGAGTGTACCGGCGACAATTTCTTCGTCGAACAACCGAATTTCGCTGGCCGGGAAATTGGATTCTTCAAGTAATTGTTTTAGGTCCTTGCCGCGCAGGGACGCGGCACCCGCAATCGCCACACGGACTGCATCAGGAGAAGGGCTCATATTTCAGGCGGGATGGGAAACCGAGTGATGGCGGAACATGCGCACGATGTGCAGGGCGAGACCGATCGCCACGTAGCACGTCGCGATCAACACGAGTGTGTATTCAGAAAAAAAGAAAATAAGCGGAACCAGAACAGCGATCGGAACGATCAGCACCGAAGGCTGTCTCCGTGCCCACGGTATGTCCTTAAAGCTCCGAAATCGTACGGTGCTCGCCATTAACGCCGCCGCGCCCGTCACCACTCCCATCCACACGACCGACCAGCGCCAGTCCTCGATGGGAATTTTGATTGCGTGAACCCAAGCCACGAGCAGGCCGGCGGCCGCGGGGCACGGCAAACCGACGAAGTACCGCGATCCTGCTCCCGGAGCCATACCCTGAATATTGAACCTGGCAAGCCGCCAGGCACAGCAGATTGCGAATGCAAGTCCGACCCACCAGCCGATTTCATGGATACGCCGAATATCGACTAAGTCGCTTGGCAGAATTCCTCGGACGCCCCAGGTGAACGCCAGGACGGCCGGAGCAATACCGAAGCTCACCATGTCGGCAAGCGAATCAAACTGTTTACCGAATTCGCTGCTTGTGCCTGTCGCACGAGCCACAAACCCGTCGAAGGAGTCGAACACGATGGCGAAGCCGATGGCCTTTGCGGCAGTGTCCAAATCGGAAAGTTCGCCTTTCAGGGTGGACATGATGGCGTAGAAACCGCAAACCATGTTCGCGACGGTCAGGAGGCTGGGTAAGAGATAAATTCCGCGGCGCAAGCGCAGATTGGCCGCGCGGGCGCCCGGAAAACCAAGTTCGTGTTGTTCGAAGTTGCTCATCGCCACCGCGCCAGGATGCTCGATCCTCCCGCCACGTGTTGGCCTGGACGAATTAGAATTTCTACCCGATCCGGCAGCCAGATATCCACGCGCGAACCAAAACGTATCATACCTACTCGCTCGCCCCGAGTCACGGGATCCCCCACGGCCTTCCAGCACAATATGCGCCTCGCGACCCAGCCGGCGATCTGTTTGAAAACGACCTCCCCGCGCTCGGTGGCAACGTGGATGACATTCTGCTCATTTTCCTCCGACGCGCGCCCGCGCATGGCCGCGTAAAAGCGGCCTTTGCGATACTCCATGGCCGCGATTTTCCCCGCCACCGGGGCGCGGTTTACGTGAACATCGAAAATGGAGAGAAAGATGCTGATTCTGCGGCCAGGGCTCTCGCCGCGCGCTTCCTCGGCGACTTCCATCACGCGCCCGTCGGCCGGAGAAACAATCAAGTCAGGATCGG
>Ga0208981_1000129_pt1 | contig 11337 bp, 8 predicted proteins | sample MedBloCAOM1_M1_FD_187839 | JGI IMG/M metagenome (GOLD analysis project Ga0208981, IMG submission 187839) | Forest soil microbial communities from El Dorado National Forest, California, USA - Mediterranean Blodgett CA OM1_M1 (SPAdes) (version 2) | ecosystem: Environmental > Terrestrial > Soil >... | reverse complement strand
GCTGCCGCGTTGGGGCGATGCTCTGTGTTCCATAATTTGGCGAGCTCCCCTTCCAGGGTCAGGGCAAACAAGGAGAGCCCGTACCCGATCGTCTAGTCCTTCGCACCCAGGCTCTTCAATGGAGGCGGCTGGGAGGGAGCATCCTTTGCCGCCGATTCTTCCGCGCGGCGGAAAAGATCGACACGCAGGAAACGGCGCTCGAGGGCGCCGCTAAACGCCGTCCAGTTGCCCTCGCCTTTGTCGGAAGCAAGCGCGGAGCGGACCGCAGCCATCTTGGAATCCAAATCGTCGAGGTGGTGCAGCATCAGCGCCTCGCGGAACATGGGAAGTTTTGGCGAACCAAACGCGTACTGCCCGTGATGGCTGACGAGCATGTGCAGCACGAGCGTCTTTAGGTCGGAAGGAAATCCATCGAGGGCGTCAATTTTTTTGGCGACGCTTTCATATTCAATCAGAATGTGACCCAGCAACTGGCCTTCGTCGGTGTAACCGAGCGAGCGCTCGTAGCTCAATTCCTCAAGCTTTCCCATATCATGGAGCACAGCGCCAGTCAGCAACAGGTCGGGATCCGCCTCCGGATATTGCGTGAGAACCGCCCGGCATAGGCCGCACAAGCTGACCATGTGTTCGAGCAGGCCGCCAAGATACGCGTGATGCATCACCTTAGCCGCCGGGGCGCGTTTAAGGCGCGGGACGATTTCCGGGTCGGTTACGACGCCATCCAGAAGGCGCCTCAGCCAGGGATTTTTTACGCAGGCGACGAAGGCAAGAAGTTTTGCGTAAAGCTGGTCCACATTTTCAGGAGTGTGAGCGAAGAAATCGGCCGCGTCCACTTCGCTTTCTTCCGCGCGGCGAATCTTGTCGATGGCAATCTGGAGCTTGCTGCGGTAGCTTTCGACGCGGGCTTGCACCTTCACGAAATCGTCCCGCTCGAAGGAGGCCGCGTCGCGCTCGAAGCCGTCCCACATGCGAGCTTCGATGGTGCCGGTGCGGTCACCCAATTCCAGACGGAGGTAGGATTTCCCCTCGCGCGTGGCGCGAATTTCTTTTTCGCAAACAAGAAAATAGGAGGTGATCGTTTGTTCGGCCTGCAGGGCGGAGACGAAGGCCTGTTTCATGTTCCGGATTTCTTCTTGGGAATGAGCAACAATTTTCGCCCTGACTTCTTTTTGTCATCCTTATCGGGCGTTACCGCAACTTCCTCGATGGGCTGGTTGGTTACCGCCGCCGAATCGGTGTAGCCGGGCTTGACCTGGAGGTAGCTGTCTTCCCGCAAGGTCTTGAGGTAGGCCCGCAGTCCCGGCTCCATTTTGTCTTCATACAGATGGTTGGTGATTTCGGTGTCCACCTTGTCAAGTGGCTGCTCGCCTGCTTGATAGCGCTCGCGGACCTGGAGGATCTCAAATCCAGTCTTTGTTTCGATCACGTCGGTCATTTGCCCGCGATTCAGCGCAAACACCTTTTCGGAAATATTGGGATCGAGTTTGGACCGCTCGAAGGCGCCGAGTTCGCCCGATTGCTGCGCGGTAGGGCTATCTGAAAAACGCTTGGCCAATTCCCCGAAATCATCGCCGTTCTTCAGCACGCGGTCGCGCAAGTTTTCGGCCTTCTTGCGGAGGGTGGGAATGTCCGCCTCGGGCTTCTTTTCCGTGGAGACGAATATTTCGCGGAGGACAACCATCTCGGGCCTCACGAAATCCTGCTTGTGCGCCTCGTAATATTTGATCACATCTTCGTGACTGATGATGATGCGCGAACCCACTTCCTTGCGGATCACGTCCTGCGTCAGCAACTGATTCTTGATCTGGCTCTTGAAATCCTCGAAGTCCTGTCCGGACTTGGTGACCTCTTTCTCCAAAGTTTCCATGTCAGGGAGTTTGGCGTTGACGCGGATCGCGTCCAGCCTCTTGATCACATCGCCGTCGACGTTGATGTTGTCGTCTTTCGCGCGTTGCACAAGCAGGGACTGGTCGATCAGGTCGCGCAGGAGGTTCTTCTCTCTTGCGGCGGTCTGCGTGCGCACCTGGTCCGGAGTGCAGTTCTGGCATTCATCCTGGACTTCGGAAGTGAGGCTTTGCCGGGCATGCTCCAAGTCCTCGCGCGTGATGACGTCATTATTCACGCGCGCGACGATTTCTTCGACGATTACCGATTTCGTTTGCGCGGTCAGGGTTCCGGCGGCAAGAAATAGGGGAACAATCAGCCACTTATTCTGGTTCATAGGAGACATTGTTCTAGCGGGCTTCAAGTCGCCAACGCGCCAACACCAGCGCTATGGCGACCTAGCGCAGAACCCCGCACCCGCTGGATTTAAGTTTATCGCTTCGTTTCCAGGGGAAGCAACACGTTTCTGACACTTTCGGCGATCCGGCCACGCCGCTCGATTCGCATCCAGAGCGTGCCGCCCGGGTCCAAACGCATCCCCTCCCCTTTGGACCGGATGAGCCCGACGAGCTTCTCAGGAGACAACGTCGTCTCCGGATGAAATTTGATCGCCACTTCGTTGGCTCGCCGCTCAATCGACGAAACAAGAATTCTTTCGGCCAGCCCCTTCAGCAGTGCGTAGTCCAGCAAATTTCCCACGGCCGGGGGCGGGGGCCCAAAGCGGTCGGCGAGCTCGCGGTCCACTTCTTCCCGTTCGACATCGTTCGTGATTCCGGCGATGCGTTTATAAGTCCTCAGGCGCAAGTTCTCGTTCGGGATGTACTCCTGTGGGATGCGGATATCGAGTCCGAGGTTGATCGTGGACCGCAACTCGGGCTTGGTCTCTTCGCCCTTCAAGGCGGAAACCGCCCGCTCCATCATCTGGCAGTAGAGATCAAATCCAATCGCGTTGATGTGGCCGTGCTGCTGGCCGCCGAGGAGGTTTCCGGCCCCTCGCAGTTCCAAGTCGAGCGCCGCGACGCGAAACCCCGCTCCGAGGGCGCTGAATTCCTTGAGTGCCGCGAGCCGGCGCGTGGCCAGCGGCGTGAGCGACACATCCTCGGGAACCAGCAGGTACGCGTAGGCGCGCTGGTTGGAACGCCCGACGCGTCCGCGAAGCTGATACAACTCGGAAAGTCCGAAGCGGTCCGCGCGATTGATGAGAATCGTGTTGGCGCGCGGAATATCAAGCCCATTTTCGACGATGGTCGTGGAAATGAGGACATCCGCCTCATCGCTCACGAATTTCAGCATCACGGATTCCAGCTCCTTCTCGTTCATCTGGCCGTGCCCCACGACGACACGCGCTTTCGGAACGAGTTTATTCACTAGAGCTGCAATCGAATATATGGATTCCACCCGATTGTGGACGAAGAACACTTGGCCGTCGCGCGCCAGCTCTTCTTCAATTGCGCGGCGGACCAGAGATTCGGTAAAGGGGGCGACGACGGTTTGAATCGCGAGGCGATCCTTCGGAGGCGTTTCGATCACACTCATGTCGCGCAGTCCGACTAACGACATGTTGAGAGTGCGCGGAATGGGCGTGGCCGAAAGCGTCAGAACATCGACACTGTTCTTTAACTCTTTCACGCGTTCCTTGTGCGCGACCCCGAAGCGCTGTTCCTCGTCCACGACCAGGAGGCCGAGGTCGTGAAATTTGACATCGTTGGAGAGGAGGCGATGGGTGCCAATGACGATGTCCACCTTGCCCGTTTCCACATCAGCCAAAGTGTCCCTTAATTCGCGCGGCGAGCGAAACCGGCTGACCATGTCAATCTTTACGGGAAACGCCGCGAAGCGCCGGCGAAACGTCTCGTAGTGTTGGAAAGCCAGCACGGTGGTGGGCGCGAGAACAACGACCTGCTTCGAGTCGAGGACGGCTTTGAAGGCGGCGCGCATGGCCACTTCCGTCTTGCCGTATCCCACGTCGCCGCAAAGGAGGCGGTCCATGGGCTGCGAACGCTCCATATCGCGCTTCACATCGGCGATGGCGATGGCCTGATCCGGCGTTTCGTCAAACTCGAAGGCGTCCTCAAATTCACCTTGAAACGCGCCGTCCGGCGAAAAGGCGAAACCCTCTCCGGCTTTGCGCTCGGCATACAGTTTCAAAAGTTTGTCGGCCATGTCTTCGACCGACTTGCGCACGCGAGCCTTGCGGGCCGTCCAGGTCGTGCCGCCGAGCTTGTCGAGAACGGGCTTGGCGCCTTCCACCGCGCGGTAACTTTGCACCAGGTCAAGGCGCTCGAGCGGCACGTAGAGCTTCGCGCCGTCCGCGTAGCTCAGGCGCATGAATTCGCCGCGCGCGCCGCCGTTTTCGATTTGATGCAATCCTTCAAACTGGCCGATGCCGTGGTCCACGTGCACGACGTAGTCCCCGTGCTTCAGCTCGGAGAAGTCGCTGAAAAAACTCGCTGTCTTCGGCCGCCGGCGTGACGCCGCGCCGGTTGGGAGCGTTTCAAAGAGATCGCCTGTTCCGTAGATTGCCAGGCGAGATTCGGGGAAAACGACGCCGTCCACGAAGGGCGCGCGTGCCAGGACGATCGCCGGAACGCTGCCGGCGGAGGAGTCCTCGGAAAGACGCGCGCTGGTAACATTCTCTTCGATTTCTCCAAGACGGTAGGGCACCTCGTATTCGTGGCACAGATCGACAAATCGTTCGAGCTCGCCGAGATTTCCAGCCGCCAGCAGGACTCGCTCGCCCGCGGTGATGCGTTCGCGCGCTTCGGCCATGAACGCGGGAACGTTTCCGTGATAGCGAGTCGTGGATTGCGTTTGCATCGTGCGCGTCTCGACTCCTTCCCGTGTGACCGGGAGGTGATTGAGCTCGAGGCGCGCGTGGCGTGAGAGTTGCCGGTCCCAATCGGCGGTGAAATAATGCGATGCGATCGTATCCTCCGCAAGATCACCGGCGTCCTGGAGAGTTTCCTGCGCGTTGGCAAAGAACTCCTTCGCTGTTTCGTCGATCGCTTCGGGTTCGTCGAGAATCACGATCGTTTCCTCGAGCAAATCGATCAGGGAATGCGCGCGCGGGGGAACGCCATGGCCGCCGGAATTTCCATCGAAGGTTCGAGCGCCATTCGCAGGTTGTTCCAACAACGGGGGAAGAGTCATGTGCTCGATGGGGCGCACCGAGCGCTGCGTGTTGGGGTCAAATTCGCGCAGGGATTCGACCGAGTCTCCAAATAATTCGAGACGCACGGGGCGTTCCGCCTCCGCCGGGAACACATCCACGATTCCTCCGCGAACGGTGAATTGGCCGGGCATTTCAACCATGTCGTGGGATTCGTAGCCGACGCTGCGGAGATGCGCGATGAATTCGTCGAGAGAAATTTCCTGGTCCCGCGCCAGCGTGCGCGCTTGTCCGGCGTACGATGCCGCGTCGGCAAGACGCATGCGAGCCGCGGCTATGGGCGCGACGACCACACGAGCGAGCCCGCTTGTATAACGCCACAGGGTAACCGCGCGTGTTTCGAGAATTTCAGCGTGCGAGGAAACTTCCTGCCAGGGCAACGCATCGAGGGCGGGAAAAACGGCCACCTCCGTGGCCTCCTGACCCGCGAGCGCCTTGTAGAAGAATTGCATCGATGCGGCGAGAGTTTCCGCGCGCGCGCCCGATGTGACGATGACCACAACGGGCCGGCGAAGTTCCGCGGCGACTTGAGCAGCGACCAAAGCCTTGGCAGTATCGGTCAGTCCGGCCACATGCTCACGCGCGACTTCATGCGCACCCCCACGGCGCAAAGCCGAAATCGCGGCTTCGAGAGCGGGATGCCGGCTTACCGACGCCAGAGTTTCCGAGACCGAAGGTAGAAGCATGATCAGGTGTGGCGGTCAGCCGTTCCGCCATCGGAAGATGAGGCGGTCTTGCGAATCTTCTGTAGAAGATTGGTCGTGGAATAGCCGGGAGCGAGGGGAATGGAAACGACCCGGCCTCCCGCGGCTTCGACTTCTTCGCGTCCGACCACATCGTGCGGTCCCCAGTCCGCGCCCTTGACGAGTACGCTGGGGAGGAGGCGCGCGATTAAGTCGCGTGGCGTCGGCTCATCGAAAATCGTGACGTAATCGACGGAGGCGAGAGCGGCGAGAACTTCCGCGCGGTCGTTCTGCGGGACGAGCGGGCGATCGGGACCCTTGTTGCCACGAACGCTGCCGTCGCTGTTAACCGCGACCACGAGGAGGTCGCCCAAAGAGCGCGCTTCCGCCAAACACCGCACGTGACCTGGATGCAAGAGATCGAAGCAGCCGTTGGTGAAGACGACGCGGCGGCCATTGCGCTTTTCGCGCGCAGTGAGCAGAATGAGTTCGTCTTGCGAAACGATTTTTCCCATCGATGGTGTTGCGGCACAGACCGCGTTCGTTGCCTCCTGCTTCGCGGCGTCGCTTCATATTATCATGCTGCTAGACACACATGATGCCGCGCTGCCGGTTGCTGGCAAAATTTCTTGATCGGACAGATTCTAATTGACGCGCCTATCGGAATTTAACACAGAGGACACCGAGAATAACCACAGAGAGCACTGAGGGCTTCGTAGTGAGGCAGAGGAATCGACGGCGCGAAGAGGACGGACGAAATTTCCGTTGTTCTCTGTGAATCTCTGGGCCCTCCGTGCTGCGCTTTTCGGAATTTAGAGCGGTGCGTCACTTGTTGATTGCGGCTCCCCCGCGTTATGACAGAGAAGCGATTCCAATTTGTTACATGGTCGCGAGGGGCCGGTGGCAGCCGCCGCGATATTTTCTGCTATACTTGCGGCATGGTTCACGGCGGCGGCATTTCCGCTGTCATGGTGGAACCACGTGACCAGCGCCGGGGACCGTGCCAGGCTCTGCCCTTTTCTTCGAGGCTGTTTGATGCGTGATATTGCGATTGTGGGCGGCGGCCCGGCCGGCGCGATGTGCGGGGAACACCTGGCGCGCTCGGGATGCAGCGTCACGATTTATGACGAACATCTGGCCTGGGAGAAACCTTGCGGCGGCGGCCTAACGCACAAGGCCATCCAAGCGTATCCCTTCCTCCTGAACGGCCCTTATCCCAAAAAACTCATCCGCACCGTCGAGCTGATTTCCAGCAAGGGTCATCGGGCGCAGCTCTCGCTCGATCACCCCATCGTCATCTATTCGAGAACGGTGCTGAACGGACTGCTTCTTGAACGAGCCGAGGCGGCGGGCTGCCGCGTTGTGCGTTCGCGCGTGAATCAGATCGACGCCGATGGCGAGCGCGCCAGACTGACGGTCGGTGAAAATCGAATCGATGCGGACTTCGTCGTCATTGCGGCAGGGGCACGCAATTCTCTGCTGCCGAATACGCGTCCCCTTTTGAAAAGCGACCTCGAAATGACCCTCGGCTACTTTGTGCCGGCCCAGGCGGAGGGAATTTCCGTGAAATTCCTTCGCCGCTTCGAGGGTTACCTGTGGTCGTTCCCGCGCTGCGACCATCTTTCGGTGGGGATTTGCGGCAGCATGGCGCGGCACACGAGCCAGGAGCTGCGGCGCCACCTGCATGCGTTCATGGCCGAGGAACGGATTTCGCGAGAAGGCGCGCAGTTCTACAGTCACGTCCTTCCATCTCCGCAGCCGCAAACGCTTTCCGCGCGGCGTGTGGTGGGGCGCAACTGGGCGCTGGTAGGTGACGCGGCCGCCTGGGTGGACCCGATCACCGGCGAAGGCCTCTATTATGCGCTGCGCTCGGGCGACCTTCTCGCACAAGCGCTGATTGCCGGAAAACCCCGCGAGTATCCAGCGCGAGTTCGCAAAGCTTTTTCCGCCGATCTGGAGTTTGCCACGCGGATTGCAAGGCGGTTCTACCGCGGACGATTTCTGGGCGGCGCGGTCGCAACACGAATGATTCAATTCATCGAGCGGAGCCCAACCTTCCGTGCATTGATGGCGGACGTGTTCGGGGGTGCACAGGATTATTGCAGCCTGAAGCGGCGACTTTGGGCACAGTGCGGCACCACGCTGGCCGAAGTCGTTGGCAGCCTGACGAAAAGGCCGCCTGCTTTGGCAAAAAGCACACCTGCGGCGAGCACGGAGAATCTTCAATAAGAGCGCCACGCCCCTTTTGACATAGAGGAAAACCGGGACCTTATCTCCTGAATCGGCCGCGAAACAATTTAAAAGGCCTTTAGCAGTTAAAGCCTCGGTTTTTCGGCCCTCGAATATCGCGGCTCAAGCCGCGCCACAAGGATCATGTATTCTGGCAGGCTCCAAGCGGAGCCCGCATCCGATATGGATAGTTTGTTGTGACGAGACCCACAAATAGCAAGCGAAGCCGCGAGGCCGAATTTGAAATTCAAGAATTGAATTTCAACGGTTACAACGGCAGAGAGCCACGGAAATGGTGCAATTTACTTCCCGGACGGGAACCTAGCTAGTAAGCGGAACGGCGCGCGAGGGGCTTGCGCGTTGGCGGGGGCATAACCGTGGCCATCTTTCGAATCATGGCCAGAACCAGGCGTTTGTCGCCTTCGGAAAGTGTGGTGCTGTATTTCTTGATTTCGGAGAGAAAGCGAATTTCGTCTTCGGAAAGTTCTCCCAGCATTTTTTGGGTGTCACGATCGCGTGGGGTCTCCGCGCCGGGAAAGAAGTCGGCGAGCGCGATCTCCATCGCCTCCGCGATTTTCGCGAGGGTCTCCAGCGACGGCACGGTGTGGCCGTTCTCGACGCGGGAAAGATAGCAGCGCAACAACCCCGTTCGCCGCTCGATATCGCCCTGCGAGAGGCCTCGCTGGCCGCGATAACTCCGAATTACTTCGCCAATATTGACCTTGGGCTTTTCTTTTGGCACAGCATCCACACCCTTCCAATTTCGCGGCTATATTACGCAGTGGAGCGAAGGCACGCAAGGGGTTTCTTGCTTAAGCTTTCTTGCCGCGCGCCCCATTGCCTGAATGATTTTAATTTAATTACTACGTCCTTATGATACAAACGCCTACCTTGGCGAGTTCCGAGTAGAGCCCGCACCAGGGACCGTGAATGACTGTTCGATGCGAAAATCGAGCAGAGTTTCGCTCGGGACATGAACCTGCTCACCCTTGGTCATCACCTGCACGGCGGCGCCCGCACCGGCGCCCACGCCCGCGCCAATCGCCGCTCCCTTGCCACCGCCAGCGATCGCACCGATTACCGTGCCAGCAACTGCGCCGATCCCTACTTTCTTCGCTGTGTTTGAGCCTCGCGAAGCGCCGGAAACCTCATAGTCACCGGACATGACCGGCTGCAGACGGCTGTCAATAAGTATATCGGTCAGTTCCAGTTTGAGCTGCGACTTACCCTCAAAGTGTCCCGCCTCCTTGGCCTCGGCGAGTCGGCCGTACACGTCGGCACCTTTCGGTGCCACAACAACACCGTCAACAGCGAGATCCTGCTCTAAGCTGGCGCGGAAACGGTCGCCCACATGATTCTTGTCCGAATCCACGCTGTCAATCATGCGCACTAAGAGGCTCGTCCCTGCCGGAACCGTCACGCCGGAGCCAGGCCTGCGGGCGCTTTCCCGAGAAGACTCCGCGACCGGAGCGGGTCGCTCGGTCCGCATGGCCGACGAAGCTGACTGGGAGCCCGTGAAGGTAATGGAGATGACCTGATCCACATCGTACAGGTCGATTTTCCCGTTCGCTTCAAACTGCACGCTTGCCTGCGTTCCACCCAGGAACCTGCCTTGAATGACGCGGCCGTCTTTCATCTGCAACGTATCGGCCGAGGCGGAGAAGGACATCAGTCCGAGTCCGACCCATGCGAGTCCAATGGAAATCTTTTGCGAAATTTTCATGCTCAACTCCTTGAATGCGTTGGGAATCTCCCGGCAAATGTTTTTTCAGGCGCTATAAAGCACTTTTCTTTGGCTGGACTTTTAGGATACACCACGCACCGTTGAATGGAAAGCCATGCCACACTTCGGTGGCGGCATAATTTCGCATTGCTGAGCTACATTTATGGAGGGTTGCAAGTCGCCGACGCGCCACTCGCCCGCCAAAGCAGCGCGGCGAGCGAGAAGCCAGCGCTATGGCGACGGTGCGTACAGCCCGCGCCCTGGCTGTGAACGGTTGCAAGGGCTAGCGGCGGCACTTTCCGGGCGCCTGTCTAGTCGGCATTTCTCACAAGAACTTCGTGGAAGTTTTCAGCCGGTTTCACAACTAGCAGTGACGGCACGAGTCCGGCGCGATCCAGTAGCATAGGATTTAGCCTGTGGGGTTTGAGTTGCGGCCCATTGACGGTACACAGGCTGAAGCCTGTGCTACTCAAGACCGTCATACGCCGCAACGCGATTCCACGCGGCAAGCTGACACCGCAAAGCAGATCAATTACACGTGAGACATCCGATCTAGGGTATTTACCCCACTGGTTTTCAGTGATTCACCTTACTACCGAACGCTTATGACTATTCCCTTTTGAAATAGCCGTCCTTAGGCTGAAAGGAAAACAACATGAACAGGCAAAAGGCTTCCTCACTCGTTCTACTGCTAGCCGAAGTGGCATTCACTTTGTTTATCTCTGGGATCGTAGCGCCGAGTCTCCTCCGCTCTGATTTGGCCACGAAAGAGGCTTTGGCTTCGGGTTCTCTCCGTACATTCAACATCGCAGGGTTGGCATTCTCGTACACGACCCAAAATGTCGCATTGGCAATCCTGGGCGGCCTAGTCGGCACCATGGCAGCTTTTGCTATCCATTTTCATGCCACTACGCCCAGAAACACACCCTCAACGCGAACAGCCACTCTGCAGGCCGCTCATCACGCACCTCCTTTAACCGGCCTGGCAGAGACCGTTAACCGGGACTCGGCAAGCGTGGGTCACAGCGCTCATCGGCCCCGGCATCAAAGGTGGGCTGATCCTTGCCCCGCTGATCCCTCCGGTCAATCCATGAGGTGGCCCAGAGGAGGTATGTATGTGGGAAGATAACAATTACTGCTGGGTGGTATTGTGCAAGAACAATTGGTTTCATCGCCGAGAGAACCTTTTCTACAAGCATAGAATTCCGCTGGCCGAGACCGATGTCTACGCGCCTGTGCCGGCTCTGAAGAGCAACTTCACGGCCAGGTGCGATGAATGCCACAAGGAGTACCTCTATAAACCCTCGGATGTGCTGAGACACGACCAAGAACTTCCCGTGTCTTTCATTCCCCATCCCCTCTTTCAACTGGATTTCATGCCGCGCGCAGTCGAATTGACCGAGCAAAAAGCCGTCGAGGTCACGGCGGGCGCAGATCGCCGGCGCAGCGAACGTTTGCCCTTGGAAGTGCTTCTTGTCGTCAGAGGACAATCCGTGGAAAGGAAATTATTCCAGGAAGCGACTTTCACAACCTCCGTGAGCGCCCACGGCGCACTGGTAGTCTTGTCCACAAAAGTGGAGCTCGGGCAAACGATTTACCTGAAGAATCCAAAAACCCAGAAGGAAATGGAAGGCCGAGTCACTGGTTTC
>Ga0208981_1000126_pt1 | contig 11403 bp, 10 predicted proteins | sample MedBloCAOM1_M1_FD_187839 | JGI IMG/M metagenome (GOLD analysis project Ga0208981, IMG submission 187839) | Forest soil microbial communities from El Dorado National Forest, California, USA - Mediterranean Blodgett CA OM1_M1 (SPAdes) (version 2) | ecosystem: Environmental > Terrestrial > Soil >... | reverse complement strand
CGAACGCCGCGGACGCAGCCATCACTTTCAGCAGTTCGCGCCGGTCCAGGGTAGCGCCGGGATCGTTGGCCCCGTGAGGGAACTCGTTCTCCGCATGGTCCCGAAATTCGGGCGTATCGGCAAGCTCATCCAGGCTGCGCCAAAACCGGGGAGTATTTCCCTTGGTCGTTGCGTGCCGAAGCGCCGCGATGTCGACATCGGGCCTCGCGCCGTTTTGTTTCTCTGCTGCCATTAATTTCCTCGCGGCCTCCACGCTTCACTTGATGCGTTCAGCGGAAAAGCAGGGCCCGCACCCGGTTCGTCTTAACGGTGACACGTCGTGCAATTCGTCAGCATCCGCACTTTGTATTCCTTCACAAGCCGGCGGCCGAGAGCCAGTTGGTCGCTGGGCGGCTGGTAAAACGCATTGAACACTTCCGAGCGCGGACGAAGGTAATTCTCCGGCGCGTTATGACATTCGAGACACCAGCGCATATAAAGGGTCTGGCCGCGCCAGGTGATATTCATTTCCGCAATGGGGCCGTGGCAAGTCGTGCAGCCAACACCCTTCGCTACGTGAATGCTGTGATTGAAGTAAACGAAGTCCGGCACGGCGTTCACGCGCGTCCAGGAAATTGGTTTGGAGCTACTATAGCTCGCGCGCACGGGTTCGAGCATGGAGGAATTCGTCCAAATCTGCGAATGACAGGTCATGCAGGTCTCCGTGGCAGGCATGCCGGCCGAGGAAGACACTTCCACGGACGAATGGCAATACCGGCAATCCAGACCAAGTTCCCCCACGTGGTGTTTGTGGCTGAATGGTACAACTTGGGGGCGCGCAGTGTTCACTTCGGTGACGTAGGACGTGTTATTGACAACGTCCACGGCGTATCCCAATAGCGCGATGAAGATTACCGCGCCATAGATGCTCACGCGCGCAATTGTATTCGTGCTGCGCTGAAATATCTGAGCCATACCCGCGTCACTCGGAACCCTCACCGAGGGTGGACAGCCTAGACGGTCTTAGCGCCTTTCCGTGAACCGCAAATGTGGTCCCAGTCTGCGGGCAACTGCGCGCTCGACCAGCGAAGGGGCGTGCAATTCGGCAGTCAAACTCCACACTCTTACGATGATCCTACCTAACGTTTTGGGTGCATCTAAAATATGGATGCTTCGAAAATTCCAAGTATTTATATTCCTGCCAATCGCCGCCCACGGCGAACACTATAGCAGCATCGGAAAAACTATTTCAAATTTTCTATGTTTGGGGTAGTGGGTAAGTTTGGCCGGGGCGAATATAGAGATACCTCTCGCGAACTCCGGTCTGCGTTTCGGGCCTGAACTTCCGGGTGGCCGACAAGGCCGGCGTTGAGTCCACCAAGCGAAGCTCGCCCGTCCTTGGACGGTGGCGTGGGAGCAAAGGTACCGATGCAGGCCGTACCTGCCGCAGCACTGCAGCCCTCCTAGGAATTTCGTTGCAGCCGAGGTCTGGGTCTGTTCCGAAGACACGTCGATTGAGCATCGCAAGAAAATGCGGGGAACATTACAAGATGAGGCTTCGTATCATTAATCGTGGCGCGATCTGTTAAAGGCGATTTGAATTTGATCGCAAGATCCGGATAGTGCCCAGGGAAGGCATCCACTATTTTAAACCGACCCTGTCGCGTTGAGGCCGCACGATGTCATGGCGAAGCCGGGCCATAATGGCTCTTTGGTGGAAATTTTCTTTTCAATCCGAGAATCCATTTTGATCCTGGCGCGTCCATAGCGTATGGCTCGAAATTCCTGTTCGGCATGAGTTTGTGATCCGGCCCTTACATGCGGGGCAGGTCACATGCATCCGGAAAGGGCGCCTGCGTCAAATTCGAAAGGTGGAAAAGGGGGTACTATGAAAAATCGAGTTCTATTCCGTGGGCTCATTTTACTGGCCGCTCTGGCGTATTCATTCTCAGCCTGGGCTGTCCCAACGAAGAAATCCCTTCACATTCAGCACCGGTTTCAGGTAGGCGACACGACTCTCGCTCCTGGAGACTACACGATCGTTGTTGACGGAGGCGAAGCCACGTTTGAACAGGGACGCAAGGTCGTCGCAAAAGTTTCCTGCGCAGTGAAGGAAAGTGGCGAAAAGTTTTCCGCTGACGCGATCGTCTATGCCAACGCAGCCATCACCGAAATCCGGTTCGCCGGACAATCGCAGGTGATCACGTTTACCCCCATAACTGCGTCCACCCCGTCCAAATCTTCTTCAACTTCTTCTGGAGACCGCTAACCGATTCCTTGTCAGACGCCGGGTCCGGCGTCGGAGCGTCGGACCTAGCCGGATCTTTCAAGGGTTGGTCATTTTCAAATTTGCAAAATTGACGTGCCAATCAAACATAATCTCCGTCACGCGGCGACCACATTAGGAGTGGTGCTCACCACTTCTGAAAACCAAGAATAAGCCAAACGCCGATGGCAAGCCGCATGTATGCTTGAAATTTCCTGTGCCGCGCTTACTTGCGGCTCTGGGTGGTTGTCGAGTTCATTGTCCAGTCCCAGTGCTGACCGGCCGCCTCGACGATCGGCGCTACGTCTTCTTGAAGCAGGTAGCGTTCCTGAACCAACTTTCTCGCCGACTCCTCGACGCGATGCACGTAGTCGGCGCGGCCGCTGTAGCGTTCCTCGAGTGATAACCGCGGATCGCCGGCCTTCTCCCGTTCGGCTTTCGTCTTCGCAAACGGTATGTACGAACCCGACATGGATACGAGCGTGTCTGACTGGCCGTAGCTCTCGCTGCGGAACGCCCATCCCCCGTAGGTTCCCAGCGGCACGCTTTGCTCGGGCAGGCGAAGGCCGCTTATCACGTTGCCGTCCTTATCTGCCCGCGGAACCAAGAACGGCAGCACTGCAGTGGGTCCAGCCATCATATCGCTGCGAAATCCGCCCGGAACGTGATACGGCCACTGGACGCCAGGCACGTTGGGAAATTTTATCTCGTTCTGCGGCACTGCGGTGCGATCCGCCAGCATCGGATGCAAGCTGGGTGGCGGCGCGACGCCTTCCCTTACCCATCTGTCGAGCGCCGCCAAGAGGGCACGCTGCGCCCAACGATATTCCAGCGGGTCATTGCGGAGCTGCTGAGCGGCGGCTTCGGCCGGCGGCCATGAGCCAGAACTGTGTTTTGCTCCTGCGAGAAGGAAAATCCGCACGTTCGGCGGGTCAGGCAGATCCGTGCTGCCATCCATCGAAATGTGCCGCAACGAGGTGACTCGGCCCCTGTCGTAGTATTCAGACTCAGTGTCCACTTCCAGGATCTTGGGCTCGAGCCCGGCGGGAATGCGCGCGCCAAGGCCATCGCGCTTGCCGGTCACAGGATCAGTGATCGTTTCGTAGCGAATCGGGAACTTCGTTTGTGTGTACGACCCCAGTTCATCAGGCTGCGCCCAGCGCTCGTTGAAGCTGCCAAGGCCGGTACCGCCGGTCTGGATGAAGAGGGCGTCGACCGCTTTACGGCCCTGCTCATCAATCGTGAAGCCTTCGTAAATCATCTGGCGCTGCCACCGGCCGACTTGAGACGACCCAAAGGTGTAGACATACTTGCCGCGGACTACGGCGTCCGAGTTGTACTTTACTGCCGACGCCAGATCCCGCACGGCAGCGAAGCCCACGCCCGCGACTGGTGGATTGCTGGACTCATAAGCCAATTGGTATACCATCCCGGGCTTGAAGCCGCCCTTCACGGTCACCCAATTGACGTCGGCTACGACTTGGCCATTCTCGACCTTGCCAAACTGCCATTCTTCGCGCGGAACCAGACGCGGAAAGGAAACCAAGCCATCGCGCTCAGTCAGTCGATAAGCGGAATTTTTCGGGTCCAGCGGCGGATACGCTGGCGTGAAATCTCCAGACGCATAGTTGTACGAATCGACCATCTTGTTGGGGATGAACCACGGCCCAGGGTCAATCCAGCCGGTGATAGGCTTCCCGTTATCGGTAGGGACTGGGGCGTTCAGTAAAACCAGTCCCTGTTTCTTGGGAATGTCGAATTCCCAGCCCACGGTCACTACTGTGTAGCCTTCGCGCATGAGCAGACCGTCGCCGAATTCCTCCTCGGTTGTTGGATCTGCCGATCCCTTCGCCCGATTGAGCGCGCTCAGCGCCCCCTTGTTACCACGGTTCGGAACATCGAAGAGGAGAACACCGTTGCCATGAGAAGGATCCTTTGGCTTGAGAATGAAAAGGTCGGCCGAGAATTCCACCTTGCCCTGGCTATTCCGGGGGGCCTTGTCGATGTCGGCGATGATCTTATTGTGGGAGTTGCTCGGGTCGATAGCGAAATAGACTTTGCCGGAGAGTTTTTCGTACGCCCCAATTGTGCCGAAAGTCTTTCCGCCAAGTACGTCCTGACGGCTGGAAATTTCAACCCGCGTAACTTCCGCGCGCGTCATCGCCGGCGCGAGAGCCGCAACAACCGCCGCTAAAGCCACGCCGAGATTGCGGCGAGTAAATGCGTTCATAATTCTCCTCCTACCAATCAACCTTTCGTTTGACACATCGGGCCAAGGTTCTGTTCTCATTTGGGTCATGCGAATAGTGCATCCAAAATTCGGCTGGGGTCCTATTCAGCGCAGCTTTGGTTGCAGGATTCTGCCATGAAAGATGGCGCATTGTCGACGCGGCCACCATGATCCTCCATCGGTACTTTCAAGAATACAGGCTCACCAGAAAGATGCGCGCGGGACCACTCGATAGCCGGAACTCTACACCCGGCAGCATCCCCTAGCAATGAGCAAGTGCGGCAGACCGCACCGGATTGAACAATGGAGATGCTGGAGCCGAGGTCCGGACCTAAACCGGGGACTTGTTGATTGCGAATTTGACATCGCGCATTCGCATTGGGAACTTTGAGTGGGAATGAAGCCGCTTAGTCCCACAACCGCCAGTCGCCTCGGCAGAGTCTCACCCCCCGGAAATTTACAAGGAAGTGACAGGAGACAGACATCGCCTCGACAATCGAAGTTGGAAGATCAATTCGGCGGCGAGTAGATCCTGATCTGAGTCTGAAAATTTTGCCCGCTATGGGGCGCATGCCTCATAGCGGGCTTCTTTTTGCCGAAATCTCAGAGAAACTAGCAGGATGCTTCGAGTATCGGAGAGATGTGCCTGGGCGTGGTAGACTGAAAAGGCAAGACGTTGAACTTCCTGCGGACGAAGAACCAATACACGTCCCGATAAATGATACTGCGATAGCCGCACTTAGTGTTGTGCATGTTCGACGCGGTGATTGAAGCAGAGATCAAGAATTTTCTCTGGCGCGACTTGCGTTATAAGTTCATGGGCCGTTTGCAAGTGAACTATGCGCCGGTCGAAGATAATGCGGATCTTTTGCGGCACGAGACTTTGGCGATGACGAGACGTTACGCACATCTCGGTTTGTGCAAGATACGTACAGTGGTATCGTTTAGCAGCTTGGCGCAAGTGACACCAGCAAAATCGGTGTAACCGCGGCGACCTCGCAAGATGCTGTCCATTAAATAGTTTAGGGGCGTAGCTCAGTGGTAGAGCAGCGGCCTTTTAAGCCGAAGGTCGTGGGTTCGATCCCCACCGCCCCTACCAACCATCTTCCTGATTGGTCGGGACTTAACAAATTCGCGAGGGGGCAAAAGGGGGCAGATAAGCCCTGTCCTTCGCCAAAACTCTATCTGCACGTAGAAGGGCTCCCTACCAGCGCGCTTTTTGGATTTGCTCCGGGCCAGACCGGGAGTGGCACGCATGTGGGAAGCCAGTTTCCTGGCAAAGAATCCCCCGATCGAACAATTCAGACGAGGCCCCGCGCTTTATTCACTGGTTTTTCGTCAGGAGACCGCGCTTTAGGCAGCGCGGTCGTAACGATGATGCAATCCGCCAAGTCGCTCGCGAGAAGCCACGTGTCCCAGCGCTGTGGAAGGAATCCTGCTGTGTGGAGTTCCCTTGCCCAATCCGAGATGTGTCCGGTCCTCATGATAATAGTCAACATATTCAGAAAGTAGTCGCTTCAGATGACTTTCGTTCGCTGCAATGATATGGTCCAGCAAGTCACGGCGACAGCTCTCCACCCAGCGCTCTGCCACTCCGTTCTGCCAAGGACTTTCGAAGGATGTTCGGACCGGAGTGATTTTGAGGGATCGAACCGCTGCAGGAACCTCCACTCCATACTTGCCATCACGATCAAACATCAGGAACCGGGGAGCCGATTCAAATGGAAACGCTTCCCGGAGTTGCTGAACGATCCACAGGCTCGCTGGGTGCTTCGTGACGTTGAAGTGCAAGATCCGCCGACGGTCATGACTGATCACGAAGAAGCAGTAGAGGACACTAAACGTGACCGTTGGAACAGTGAAGAAATCCATCGCCGCAATGGCTTCCCGATGATTGCGCAGAAAGGCTAGCCAACGTTTGGCCAGTTCTGGGTCTCTCGGCGCTCGTTTCATCCAGCGGGAGATCGTTCGCTCAGAAACATCAAAGCCCAACATGAGAAGCTCCCCATGGATGCGCGGCGCTCCCCAAGTTGGATTCTCGGCCACCATGCGAAAGATCAATTCCCGAACTTCCTTCGGAGTCTGTCTTCGCCCAATCGGCCTGCGCACTTTGGAAATCAGCTTCCAATACAACCGGAAGCCAGCCCGATGCCACTGGACCACCGTTTCCGGGTTGACCACGATAAGCGCCTGTTTCCACCCGGACCAGAACCTCCGCGCCATGACCCAGAACAGCTTATCGAATACCGCAAGCCTTGGCCTTGCGTCCCTCCGTTTCAGTGCCGCGAGTTGCTGGCGAAGAGCAAGGTTTTCAAGAAGCAGCATGCGTCGGGTGAGAAACACGCGAAGGATCGCGCCAAACAGGAGTCCGAAGGTGTCTGTCATGCTACGTTGCTACGGCATTTTGCGTGTGAAATGCAATGCTGTATCCTGTTGAAATCAAAGGCGGACAGAATTTTGGCGAATGACAGGACCGTTCAGCGCAGGAAGCACATCCGCGCCCACTGATCACGGGTTCATGGTAATAATGATTCATAGAGCACAACATATTAGGATAACGAATGGGTGGGCAAAGGAGTCGTTGCTAGTATCAGAGTCGAGCCGCATGGGACACTTCAGCGTAACCACCCACCCATTGCCTGTTTCTCCGATCGAGAGCCACGGTACAACAGTTGACTCGCCCGCGCCACGTTTTCTCGTACGCAATGACCATCCCGCATTATGGAATCGTACGACGTACATTGCTCTACTGATGCTAATAGCCCTATGGGCTGCGAAGGTATATGCCACTTGGGCGTCCTGGGGAAACCTTACCATCGACTCCGGCCATGAAATGTACATACCTTCCTTGCTCGCGCAAGGAAAGGTGCTCTACCGTGATGTATGGTTCCCCTACGGCCCAGCAGCTCCTTACTTCAACAGTTATTTGTTTCGGTTATTCGGTGTGAAATTGAATGTGCTGTACTGGGCGGGTTCGCTATCGGCGTTGGGCTCCGCCATATTTCTCTATCTCGTGGGGATGCGATTGTCCTCATGGCATGTGGGCTGGACTGCCGGAGCGGTATTGCTTCTCCAGGCGTTTGAGCCTTCGATTTTCAGTTTTCCTCTTCCATACAGCTTCTCCACGGTGTATGGCTGCTTGCTTGGGTGCTTATTCCTCTGGCTTGCCATCAGTGCGATAGATGCCACGAGCTCGGGGTGGATCTTGGGCGCGGGGACCGTCGCAGCCGCTGCATTGCTTTTCAAGCCTGAGTTTGGGACAGCCTGCTATGCGACTCTAGTCCCGCTCGTCGCCGTGCGCGGTCTTTCACAACGATCCTGGGGACGCATCACGAGAGACGCACTGGCCATTCTGCCTGGTGTCTTGTCATGTGGTCTTGTGTTCCTATGGATGGTGTCCATCGGAGGAGTCGAGTTCATTACACAAGAAAATCTTGTGGGTTGGCCAACTTCCTACTTCATGAGGACGTATGGAAAGATGTGGCTGGAACGCAACGGCTTCACGGTATCCGGTTCCGCTTTTGAGAATGCCCTAAGTCGGGCGATCCCTTTTGCGGGCGTCTTTTTGGCATCCTACTTCATTCTGTGGTGGAAGCGCACCGATACGCGAGCTATCCTGCTCAGAGTTATGATCGCATTTATAGTAATTCTGTATCTCGCGAAGACAAATTACTTCATATTTCCTCCAGTGCAGACAGTGCAGCTTGTCTTGACCACATTTTTCTTTCCCCAGGACATGGTTCTGTACATTGTGGTAGCCGCGCTCTTTGCTTGGGCGCGTTTTTGGTTGCGGCGGAATGAGAGTGCGAGCAGCAGTGCGAGGGTCGCTATTCTGCTTACATTTTCTGGCCTGCTTGCATTTCGCATCCTGATGAAGATGCAGACAGACGACTATCCCATCTTTTACAACGGGCCGGTGGTTCTTTCGTTCCTGCTGCTGACATGTCTGATCATTCCTCGTTCTGACCGCTCGCGACGGATCGTGTTCGCCGGAGAACTCGTGATCTGTCTCGCTTGCTTAATTGCGGTTGCCATCCCGACCACAAGAGCTGAAGGTCATACCAAGGACTATGTGCCCCTGACAACCGAGCGAGGAACGATCCGTGCGTCCAAGCACCTGGTAGAAAATTATAAAGTTGCGATCCAATTCATGAAGGAAAAGGCTTCCGCCGGGGAGTCCGTGCTCTCGGTTCCCGAGGACACAAGTTTATACTTCCTCTCGAGCACGAACTGTCCGACACGCGTCTTCTCCTTCACTCCGGGGATTGTGGCACCGGGGCAGATGACGGATAAGATGATCCGAGAGATCGAACGGCAGCCTGTCCGCTACCTGCTGTGGTCGAACCGTCAATTCCCGGAGTTCGGTACACCAGTTTTCGGCGAAGACTTTGACCGCGAAATCGGCGATTATCTAAAGGCCAACTATCATCGCGTTGGACCGCTCGTGCCTGTCACAGGCTCTGACTCGGATTGGACTGTCGTAGTGTGGGAGCGCAACGAGACAACTAAATTACAGTAATACTTGGCAGCCGTTGTCAGGAGTATTGGTTCGCCTCTCGGGTTGGATCATACTCTCGAAGCCCTGCTGAATTCCGCCACCATTCGATTATTTGTTGGATTCCTGATGCCAGATCGTAGTGTGGCTTCCAACCTGTTCCCTTCGTGAGTCTCTCCACATTTGCCCAAATGCGTGAAACTTCCGAACTCGACTGGCGTGCTCCGAGGCGAATTAACTCCGGTCGTCCGATTTGCATGCCAATTTCCTGAAGCAGGTCTCGCACCACGACGGGACGGCCTGAAGCAATGTTAACCGGTCCTTGAATCTTATTTTCCAGCAGCGCGACGAAAGCGGAAGCGGCATCTTCGACATGCATGAAGTCTAGGACCTGCGTGCCGTCTGAACAAAGAGCGGGCTCTGCCCGCAATAGGGATTGCACAACATAGGCGATAAGGCGCGAAGGATGTTCGTACGGACCATACAGAAAAAAGATCCGCCCCCATGCCGCACTGAGGTCGTTTCGTCGGCTGAAAGAATCAAGGATTCTCCCGAAAGAGTGTTTGCACGTTCCGTACAAAGTGGCCGGAAGAAGAGGTGTCTCCTCTTCCAAGCATTCGCCGGGGTTGAGCGCGTACTCAGCGCAAGTGCCAGCGACAATTACCCGCTTCCCATGGTTCGCGGCAAAAGCCAAGAGCAACTCGAGGCTGGCGCGAACCCAGTCGATATTCTCTCGCGCTTCCCAGAATTTACCGGGGACCGCATACCACGCAAGGTGGAGCAAGAAATCCGGCTGCACTTGATGTATGACTTCGGAGGGTGCACCTTGTCTAAGCAAGTCTAGATTGTGCCAAGATAGGCCCGGGAGCGGTGTCGCCAACTGTCGACGGGAGAGGGCATGGACGTCATAGCCCTTGGCCACCAGAATGGGCAAACACTGACGACCGATAAATCCGCTGGCTCCGGTAACCAAGACTCTGCTCATGTGTTGTGATCCGCGAATGCGCAATCGCGGGCGGAGACGATGGGATGCGAAATCGGCCATTCAATCCCAAACGCCGGATCGTTCCATCGAACCCCCCGAGCGTATTCGGGCTGGTAGCTTACTGAGATCTGGTAAACCACCTCGGTGTTATCGACGAGCGTCTGAAAACCATGCGCGAAACCTTCGGGCACATAGAGCATTTTGTGGTTTGTGGAAGTCAGTTCGACGGCAGACCACTTGCAATAGGTCGGCGAGACAGGCCGAAGGTCCACAATGACATCATAGATTACTCCCGAGCAGCAGCGAATTAGTTTAGCTTCGGCATACGGATCCGCTTGGTAATGCATGCCGCGAAGAGTGCCTCGCCGCATATTAGATGAAATGCTGCACTGAGCCAGCTTTGGGTTCAACCCAAACTGCTCGAATTCTTCAGCGCACCAGGTTCGCGCGAAGAACCCCCTCTCGTCGGCGACGAGTTCCAGATCAATCAGGTAAGCTCCGTTCAGCGGAAGACGGATCAGTTTCATTCCACCACTTCTGGCCTTGGGATGGGAATGATAAAACGGCCACCCCACTGGCGGATGTCAGCCAGTTGCTCAATGATTTCGTCCCGGAGATTCCAGGGCAGAATCAAAATGTAATCAGGCTGAGTGCGCCGAATCCTCTCCGGAGGGTAAATGGGTATATGCGTGCCGGGGAGGAAATGGTTTTGCTTGTGCGGACTGATATCCACTGTGTAATCCAGGAAATCCTTCCCGATTCCGCAGAAATTGAGCAGTGTATTTCCTTTCGCGGGGGCGCCATAGCCGACCACGGACTTAGCCTCCCTTTTCAAGTGGATCAAGAGGTCGAGAAGAGACCGTTTGGTTTCTCGAACTCTTTCGCTGAAGCCGGAATATGTTTTCAGATCCCGGATGCCGGCTGCGATCTCCTGTTCTCGCAGTTGCAACACGCGACAGCCAATCGGTTGAGAGGGGGCCTCCTCGTGGCAGGCGTATAAGCGGAGTGATCCGCCGTGCGTGGGCATTTCCTCCACATCGAAGACCCTGAATCCTTGTTTGCGGAAGATCTCCTCGGCGGTAGAAAAGGAGAAGTACGAAAAGTGTTCATGGTAAATCGTGTCGAACTGGTTTGCTTCTATGAGCCGGAGGAGGTGTGGAAATTCAGCGGTAACAAATCCGCGTGGCTTCAAAGCCAGCTTCAATCCGGCAATAAAGTCTTTTATGTCCGGCACGTGAGCCAACACGTTGTTGGCCACGATCAAGTCTGCCTGCTGCCCGGCAGCCTGCAACTCGCGGGCAGTATCGGATCCGAAAAACTTCGACACTGTTCGGATCCCCTTTTTCCGCGCGGCCTCGAACAAATTGTAGCAGCCGATGATGTTGGAGTGGTGGATCTGGTCCCAGCTGCCCTCGACCGAATAGCCGCCGAAATGCAAAATGCCGTCG
>Ga0208981_1000125_pt1 | contig 11457 bp, 8 predicted proteins | sample MedBloCAOM1_M1_FD_187839 | JGI IMG/M metagenome (GOLD analysis project Ga0208981, IMG submission 187839) | Forest soil microbial communities from El Dorado National Forest, California, USA - Mediterranean Blodgett CA OM1_M1 (SPAdes) (version 2) | ecosystem: Environmental > Terrestrial > Soil >... | reverse complement strand
ACGCGACGAAAGTGACAGCCCTCAGCCGATGCTTGGTCGATGGCGACCCAGTAACGAAACTACGCGACCGCCGCCGGCGCCGGGAGGCGCTGGGGATTTCGATCGTGATCGAATCTGTCGTGCTCGCGCTGCTTATCGTGGCCCCGCTGATGACCAGCGTCGCGCAACCGCAACTTAACCGTATCTTTCCGCCCATGCCAGTCGTCATGGGGGATTGGCAATCTCACAATACAAGCCGGGACCCTGTGCCACACCCGATTCACCACAACCCTGCTTTTTTGTACCAGGATTTTCAACCGCGGCTGTTAGGTACCGTCGTGAATTCTCACCAAGACGCGGAGCAGAATGCCGATTCCATATTAGACTCCCCAGGCGAGTACATTCCAGGCGCAATTCAACTAACCAATCTCGGTCCGGCGCGGTTGCCCGTCGAACCTCCATCCATCGATACGCACAAAACCAACGAGAAAAGCACCGTGAAGGTAAGCGAAGGTGTGCAGCAGGCGCAATTGGTCTCGCGCATCGAGCCCCGCTACCCGCTTCTCGCATTGCAAACGCGAAAAGAAGGGACCGTGTTATTGCACGCGATCATTAGTCGCGAAGGACGCATCACGGCGATTGAGGTCGCAAGTGGCTCGCCATGGTTCGTGCAGGCTGCCCTGGATGCGGTGCGGGAGTGGCGTTATCGCCCGACATATCTCAACGGCGAGCCTGTGGAAGTCGAAACTTCCATCACGGTAATTTTTCGATTGAGCCAATAGGATTGCGGTTCCCGCTAAGAGATGAGGGCCGAAGGAATTCGGTGCTTCGGCCCTTGCGGCTCCTGGCATGGCTCCTCCTCCAGCAGCGCCAGAAGAAAAATCCGCTCATGTGGGAAATCTAGAATCGAAAAACAACCCCAGCGGAATAGCGGAAATTGTTCCAGTTGACTTGATTCGTCGAAGTCGGCACACGCTGGAAAAGGTAGTCCACTTGCCCGAGGCGTAAGCCGAGGTGGTGTGTGAAGTTCCAATCGAGTCCCACGCCGGGACTCATCGCAAAGCCATTGGAAGAAGTTGCGGTCCCATTAAACGCCGCGTTCGAGTGGGCAAATCCGAATAGAGCCTGCGCGAATGGAGAGAGCGTGGACCTGCGAAAAAATGAAATTTTCGGTCCGAACAGGAATGTTTCTGCATTCGCATTGACATCTATCCCACTGATTTTGCTCGCATGGACACCGCCGGCTTCCGCAACGAAACTCGCCCAGGGGTTTAGGTTGAACGCAATGGAAGCATCACCACCGTTGGCTTTGAATGACGATTCCTTGATGCCGGGGCTAGTGTGGAGGTAGGAATATCCGGCGAACAGATCGATGGTCGAATCTTGTGCGGCCGCACTCAAGCTGGCCAGAAACACCAACGCCAAAAGACACACGACCTTGCGCATAGTAGGTATCTCCCCTTAATTATGATTTGGGTTGCTGCGGGCTTTCAGCAGACCCTGATGAACGAGACGGAGAACCCCACCCTGAGGGATCCGGCTCATCTCACCGTGAATCGTTCGAAACAAGCGGCGCCTGTTCGAACGGATTCTGAGATGCACTATTTTTGTGCAGTGGTTGCCCGGGGGAAAATGGAAATTAAAGCAGAGGTTCGCCCGCGTGACGCGCAATTATTTCCCGCGCGGCATCGCGCACGCGCACGATTTCGTGCCAATCCGCTGCATCGGATTGCGGAAGGATCGGCGGACAAATCGTGACCGTGATGCGAACAGGGCGCGGCAGCCAAGCGCCGTCGCGGAGGACGCGGCGTGTGCCGTCGAGCGCCACGGGCACGACCGGCCGACCGGCCGCGATCGCCGCCTTGAATGCGCCGAGGTGAAACGCCCGCACCCCGGCCTGCGCGGTGAATGTTCCTTCCGGAAATACAAAGACGGATTCGCCGCGCCCTAGAGCGTGTTCGATTTCCTCGGCCTGCTGCAAACGCGCGCTCGAATCTGCGCGATTGAACGCATAGTGGCCGAGCTTGCGAAGAAATGTACGAACGAACGGCATGGATCGCACTTCACCCTTGGCGACGAAATGATAGTCCACGCCGAGCACCGCCGCCAGAACGACCACGTCCGCGTAGCTGGTGTGATTTGAAACGAACATTCGCGGCGCGCGTTCGTCTAGGTGCTCGCGCCCCTCGACGCGCACGCGCCAGCCCGCGACCGTGAGATAAGTTCGTAGCGCCGCTGTCGTGAGGCGTCCCGCCCATTCGCGTGAAGGCGCAACCAACACCAACAACCACGCCGGGAAAAGCACTACGCCGAACATCGCCACGGCGTAGCAACCATACGCGATTTCCATGGAGCGGCGCAGCGCCGCACGAATCCGCCCAAAACTCGAAGCCGCCGCAAGCCGCGCAATCTGCAACCAGGCCGCAGGCAATTTCTGGCCTAGCGCGCCCGTAAGAAACCGTTTCTTCGTGGCGTCCCGCTGGAGTTTTCCGCTCGACGTTTTCGGAATTGTGTTTGGCGGAACGACCTCGACTACATCGGGCGGCATGCCTATCGCGGCCGAAACTTGTGCGGTGATGGCCTGCACGATCCGGGTTCGCGCCGCGCGATCGCGTTCCCGCGTCTCCGCAACCACGACGAGCCGCTCGGTTCCCGTCCCGGGATCGGCGGCGCCAAACGCAGCGACGCATCCTTTGCGCACTCCGGGCACCTGCGCCACGACGTCTTCGATTTCGTGCGGGTAGAGGTTGCGCCCGGCGTGGATGATGATGTCTTTTACCCGGCCGGTGATGTAGATCTCGTCTTCGGCCCGATAGGCGCGGTCGCCTGAGTTGATCCAGCCTTCCGCCGCGCCTTCGGGGAATAGAGCGGCAGTTTCCGCATCGTTTTGGTAGTAGCCGCGCGTGGCCGAGGGCCCGCGAAACCAGAGCTGCCCTTCCACGCGCTCGGCGGCATCCTCGCCCCGATCGTTGACAATGCGCACTTCGTGCCGCGGGATCGCGGGGCCAACCGAGACGAACGAGATCACGTTGCCATCATCAAGTGGCGCTTCGAGTGGAGCTGGAATCGCGCGGCCTTCGCGTTCGAACGCGCCGCGCTCGACATGGTCCACTCGCGGCCCTCTGCCAGGCGCCGGAATCGTCAAGGCGACCGACGACTCGGCGAGGCCATACACCGGCAGCAGCGCTTCGCGGCGGAAACCGCAGCGGGCGAAGCGCGCCGCGAAACGATCGAGCGTCGCGGGGAGAACCGGTTCCGCGCCGTTCAAGGCTGCGCGCCACGCGCTCAGGTCGAGCCCTTCGATGTCGGCATCGGAGACTTTGGCGGCAGCCAGTTCGTATGCGAAATTCGGCGCCGCGCCGAGTGTGCCGCGATAGCGATCGAATGCACGGAGCCAACGCACGGGCCGCGACAGAAATGCCAGCGGTGAAAGCACGACAACCGGCACGCCGAAATAAAGCGGCATGAGCCACGAGCCGATCAGGCCCATGTCGTGGTACAGCGGCAGCCAGCTCACTCCGACGTCGTCGGATCGAACGGCGAGCGCATCGCCGATCGCACGGATATTTGCGAGCAGGTTCGCATGCGTGAGCATGACGCCTTTGGGATTCCCCGTGGAACCCGAGGTGTACTGGAGCAGGGCGAGGTCTTCAACGCGTGAGTGCAATTGAGGCCCGAGCGGCGCCGCCGCGCTCGATTCGATCAATGCGGCGGCCGTGACAACTCCTTCGAGTGAGGAGACGCGCGGTTTGAGCAGCCTGGCCACGTGCTTTGCTTCGCGGAAAGTGACCAGCAATCGCGCGCCCGCATTCGCCAGGATCGCCGATTGGCGTTCGGCATACTCCGCAATGCGGTCGGCGCGGAAGGGCGGGTAAATCGGCGCGGGTGTCGCTCCGGCGAGCAGCGTGCCCGCGAACGTAAGGAAAAAATCACGCGACGTCGGCAGCATGATGGCTACGATATCCCCACGCCCGATCCCGCGCTGCGCCAACTCCGCCGCCACACGCTCGGCTCCGGAAAAAAGTTCGCCGAACGTCAGGTCCCGGCTTTCTCCTTCGTCTTCGAAAAAAATCAGGTGCGTTTTCGTGGCGTCTGCCCGGCCGCGATGGCGCAACACGTCTTGAATCGTTTGCGCGGTGGGGAGCCCATCCGCGATTCCCCCGGAGGAGATTTCAGGAGCACGCGTCGCGACACCGGGTCGCGTTGGTGCGACGGCGGGTAAACCGTTCACGGCACCGAGCGCGGAGATCAGGTCCTGCACCGTTTCAGCCTCGGCCAGGACTCGGTCGTCGAGGCGCGTACCGAAGGCCTGCTCGATACGCAGCAGCAATTCAACGCGTTCGAGACTGCCGAGGCCCAATTCGCGTTCCAGGTGCGCTGCCGGGCCGACCGACGCGAGCGCCGGTTGGTGGCCGAGTTCGGAAACCAGCGCGCGCACGACGTCGAGCAGGCGCTCTTCGTCTGTGACCGCGTCGAAATGTCGTGCGGGAGATGCCATGGGCAACTCTGAGGGCTGCACTCGGCGTAGGCTAACACGCACCCAGACAGGGTTCAATCGTTCGTGGCGCGAATACTTACATGAGGGTCCATTTTCGATTACCTCGACGACCAAAACTGGAATTCCATGCAGCAGCGCATCAAGAACCGCTGTGATTATCTGACGTCTCTGCAGGATAAATAGTCGCGTCGGCCTGCATTTTTTCCGCGCCAGCTACATCTCATGCCTGTGGAAATTGGGTGCCTTAAAATGATGCGCGAGAACTTAAATAATAGATTATAAAAGACATAAGAGTAGAGGGTGTTCGAACTAGACTCGGCGTGTAATCCGATGTAGCATCCCTCTCTCCGGAAGCAGCACCTTTAACCAAAAGCGAGGCTCAGCATGACTCTAGAGAAAGTGCAGCAAACTTTTCGTGGTGTCTCATGCCTTCATTGCAAGAATCCAATTCCAATATCCCCGCTCGTGGCCAGCATCGAAGCGGAACTGCCGACTAATGAAACTACACCCGGGCGTCATCAAAAGTGCCAAGTATTCCATCTCCGTTGTGCGTCCTGTGGTAAGGAAAAACCATACAAGATTGACGAAATACTCGAATTCGAAGGGGCGCCGGTAACCGGAGCACCCCGCGCCGAACCCACCTCAACCTACCTACATGGACTGAGCAACAGGTCAAGAACCGCAAACGCTTAAGCAGGCTGTTCACACATTTTTTGTAATTCTGAATTAGGAATCGATTAAATATTTCTGAGCGCCTTTTACCTGTCTCAGGAGCAAGTGTGGCTGCTTGCGGAGAAACTATGCGTTAAGGTGAAGGGTTATCTGGCCAAGAAACAGACGAGGGCAACGCCTTGACACCGTAGGGAGGGTTGGCCTATGGTCCTGCACAAAGGTGGTGTTGAAATCGTTATGCGGACCGAGCGGGCTTTTTAATAATGGGAAAGACTGAACAGTGCGGTGTCACGGGGTGTGACCAGATTGCCGGTGTGTCGCTTGAGGGGGAAGCTCTTTGCCGGGGGCATTTTATCACTGTCTGCTATGCGCAGCTTGAGCGGTACGACGAAATGCAGAAAACGCATCGCTTGGGTGTGTCTGACGCGGAATCGGTGCGGCGCTTCATCAATCAATGCTCGCGACAAGCCGATGAGATAGAACACATGGCAATAGATCTCGACAATTTGGATCGAGCTCGGCTTCTGCACATCATTCTTTGGGCCAATGAACTGGGCCGTCATCTGCGGCGCAGTCCCCGAAAAGTGGCCTCCATCCCGGTACGCCTTTGCAGCGACAAGCTTGGCGGCGCCTGGCAAGAAGAAACGCAGACCTTGTTATTGAGCCGGCATGGCGCGTCACTTCGTTGCGACCATACTGCCAAGCCCGGCGAACCGGTCCAATTGGTGCGGCTTGACACAGGCCAAGAGGTCCAGGCCCGGGTGGCGTGGCAGCGTCCCGCAGACAGCGATGGTATCCGAATAGGTGTTGAATTTGTGGATTGCGACAATTTCTGGGGGTTGGATTGGGGAGTAATTGAAGAGACCCGATGAGACCCATGAAAATCAATGGAGAGTGATTTCATGATTAGCACGACATGGAAAGCGGCACTTGCAGTGGCAGTCGTGGGGCTGGCAGCCTTGTTCCTTGGCGCCCCACTCGGCACCCATGCGCAAAAAGAGAACTCCTCCGGCGCAATGCCCCCGGCCTCGATCCCTACATTTTCCACCGAAAACCTCGGGCGCGAGGCGTTTTTCTATGTTGGCGGCGAGTACACCGGAACGGCAGGCAAAGAGGTCATGCACGGCGCGATGTACGTCGAAGTTATGGTCCCCAAACAAATCCGGCAAAAGTATCCGATAGTTTTCTTCCACGGAAATGGGCAGAGCGGAACGGTGTGGCGGCAAACGCCGGACGGGCGGCCTGGTTGGGCCTATTACCTGATCAACCAGGGATACGTCGTTTACATGGTGGACTACCCGGCGCGCGGGCGCTCGCCCTACGTACCTGACGTCGACGGAAAATTGGGACTCCGCACGGCGCTCGATCTGGAGCAAATCTGGACGGCTCCGGTGCCCTCAGGCGGCGAATTTCCGCGCAAAAAGCTCTACACGCAATGGCCGAGCGACTCTCCGAAGAAGGGACAGATGGGCGATCCTGTCTTCGACAACTTCATCAAGGGGCAAATGCAGTTTGTGTCGGGGCAAGCCGAGTTGGCCGTGCCCGCAGGTGTCGCGCTGCTCGATCAGATCGCAAGCCCGGTCATCCTGATCACACATTCACAGGGCGGGGGAATCGGCTTCAATGTCGCGGACCAGCGTCCCAAGCTGGTCGCGGGCATGGTGGCAATCGAACCCGGCGGCCCCCAGATTGGGGTCGTGGACACCGTCAAGGTGGCATACACGGGCAAGATTGGAAATGCATGGGGCATCACCAATATGCCGATGCACTATGAACCCCCGGTCAACACCCCCGAGGATCTTAAAACGTTTCTCGAAGAGAAGTCCGAACGGCCGGATGAGGTTCCTTGCTATATGCAGAAGGAGCCGGTCCACAAGCTCACCGGGATGCAGAACATTCGGATCCTCTCCATCTCCGCCGAGGGCACCTATCACCGCACTTTTGACGTCTGCATCCCGAAGTGGCTCAATCAGGCGGGCGTGAAAGACGAATTTGTCCGCCTGGAAGACGTGGGCATACACGGCAATATGCATGAAATGTTCCTCGACAGGAATAGCGACGCGGTGATCAAGTTTATCGATGATTGGATTCGTAAGACCGTAAAGTAAGTGGTTCAGCTCGCGGGGAAATGTTCTAAATAAACTTAGGATTCAACGCGCCTGAGATTTCTGGTTTTTGTTATCGCCGGAAGTATGCGAGTTCTTTCCAACGTCTGGCCTTGCATCGGGGATGAATCCGTCCCGGTTCGGCATGCGCACCTTTGGCAGTGATTCCCTATTCATGACTTCACTTGCTTCGATGATCTTGTTCCGATTCAGCAAAAATGCAGTGACGGCGTAGGTATCGTCCGCCGACAGGCTGCCGGGCTGGGTGAGAGGCATCGCGCGATGGATGTAGTCCCACACGCTTGTGGCATACGGCCAAAAGCTGCCAACGGTCCTGACCGGATTGTCCGTTGCGAGCGAGCCGATGCCGCCGACAAGTGGCGGTCCTTGCGGCATGTTTCCCTCTCCGTTCGGACCGTGGCAGGCAGCGCATTTGTCGCGATACACCGCTTCGCCTTGCGCCGCAGTGCCATTGCCATCCGGCAACCCCGCGCCGGTCGAAAGCACGGTAATGTCGCGCTGCTTCAATTCTTCCGCACTCGCCGGCCGACCCAATCCGGCTGGCTTTGTTTGCGCGTGAAGGATTGCGCAAGCCACAAAACACAGCGCTGACAACAATAATTTTTTAGGCATAGGTCAGCTCGCCGCTCTTCTGTAACCGCCACCACTTGATGCCGTTGTAGTGGAAACGCGCGTGAGTGCCTCGCGCCGCAATGATCTGCTCGTGCGTCGGCTGCACGTAGCCTGATTCGTCGGTGCATCGGGAGCCTATGACTGCTTCGTTGCCATCCCAATTCCACGGCAAACGGAAACGGACCGCCGCATTTTTCAAAACCGGCTGCTGCAATTCCGCTTTTCGCCAATTTTTTCCGCCATCGGCTGAAATTTCCACGGCGGCAACGCGCGCCCTGCCCGACCACGCCAGACCAGTGATCTCATATGCTCCCGCCCCGGCGAGGTGCTGCCCCCCTGCCGGACGCGTCACAATGGACTTCGCCTCCATCACAAAGCTGAAGCGGTACGATTTTCCATTTGCCAACAGATCATCATAGTCGGCTGACTCATCGCGAGTCATGGCCGGCTGATCGAGAACGTGCAAGCGTTGCAGCCATTTGACGTTGATGTTTCCTTCCCATCCCGGCACGATTAGCCGGATCGGATAGCCTTGCTCGGGCCGCACCGCTTCTCCATTTTGTCCGTAGGCAACGAGCACATCGTCCATGACTTTCTCCAGCGGGATGCTGCGGGCGTTCCGGCTGGCATCGCCACCTTCCGCAAGCACCCACTTGGCGCTCGGTTTCACGCCAGCTTCTCTCAAGAGCGTGGAGAGTGGGACGCCCGTCCACTCACTGCAGCTCATCAGGCCTGCAGTTTGTTGTGGGGTCGGCGCGGGATCCCCTTGGTATTCGCCGGCGCCGCTGCCAGAGCATTCGAGGAAGTAAATGCGCGAAACCGATGGAAATCGTTTTATTTCCTCCATCTTGAAAACAAGAGGCTTTTCCACCAGGCCGTGAATAAGAAGTTCGTGCTTGTCAGGATCGATCATCGGAACGCCAGAATGGTGCCGTTCAAAGTGCAATGCGGAAGGCGTAATGATGCCGTAGAGGCTCTCCAGCGGCGTGAGCGTGGAACCAGTGCCCGACAGCGGGCCGGGCCGGGAACTCTTGCGCGCCGCCTTTTCAAACGTTGAGCGTTCGCCGTAAGGACGCATCGGCACGCCAGGTTCGCGGCCTTCGTCTCCCCATAGATCGGTCAGGCCTCCGGCAAGAGTTGCGGCCACCGCGGTTGTGGCCGCGAGAAACCTGCGCCGCCCGCGCGAATCTGCATGGGAAACATCGTCTTTCGCTCGATCTGTGGATTTGTGTTTCATAGTCGCACTCCATGTTGGCGGTCTGTTTCGCGCCTCATTTGCATAGTAAAGCAGGTATCGTACCGCACTCGTCGAAAGCGTGCACAAGCCTTTGTTGAAATGAGGCTATCTCAGCAGACTGCGGGAGGAATGGGTGAGGGAATCGGCCGCCTTTTGCTGTTGAGCACAAAACGAAACAGTACCATTGCCCTTTCGAGTGCCCATTGTTTTCATAGCATTATCATGTTTTTCGGCAAGGCTCCATTGCGATCCGCATCCAGGGAACAGTCCAGTTGGCCGCGTACCGGCCAGGTCGAAAGGCGTCAATTATGGCTTTGGGCGACCGCAATTGTCGTAACCTTGCTGCTGACCGCGGGGTTGGCTTCTTTCTCCTATCTTTTCGAGCAGTCTGAACCGCATTTTTCCTTCTACCTCCACCAAACCGTGCGTGGCTTGATCGCCCTGGTGATCCTGTTCGACCTGTACATAATCTACCAGCAACTCGAAATTCAGCGGATGCGCCGTCAACTGAGCGAGCGCGAAGAGTTGTACCGTCTGATCAGTGAAAATGCGGAAGACTTGATTGCCGTTATGGACGCGGACGGGCATCGAATTTACACCAGCCCCGGGTACGAGAGGCTCTTTGGGTATACGCAGGAAGAGCTACAGGGAGTTCCCATTGCGGATCAGGTCCATCCCGAAGACCGTGAGCGAATCCTCCAGGCCAGGAAAGAAGCCTTTCAGACGGGAGCGCGCTTCCGACTAGAATTCCGCTTCCGGCGCAAGGACGGGGAATGGCGAATCCTGGAATCGACGGGCGGGGTTGTGCTAAGTGCCCAAGGAAAAGCGAAAAAGTTAGTCGCTGTCAGCCGGGACATTACCGAGCGCAAGCATGCCGAAGAGGTATTGCGGCAGCGCGAAGAGCAACTCCGCCAGGCGCAAAAGATGGAAGCGGTGGGACGCCTGTCCGGCGGGATCGCACATGATTTCAACAATCTCTTGGGAGTCATCATCGGCTACAGTGAAGACATCGAGTTGCGCGTGGCGCCAGGCGATCCGCTCCGAAAAAACGCGGAGGAAATCCGCAAGGCCGGGGAGCGGGCCGCCGCGTTGACCCAACAGTTGCTCGCCTTCAGCCGCCAACAAGTCCTCCAGCCGAATATTTTGGCCCTAAATCATTTGGTGTCCGATATGGGAAAAATGCTGCAGCGGTTGATTGGCGCGCACATCGAGTTGAGTGCAAATCTCGATCCGAAATTGGGCAGCATAAAGGCGGATCAAAGCCAGATTGAACAAGTCCTTGTGAATCTCGTCGTCAACGCACGCGATGCGATGCCGGAAGGAGGAGTGCTGCTGATCGAAACCTCGAGCGTATACCTGGATGAGGCTCAGGCGCGGAGCTTACCTTTTCTCCGCCCTGGCCGTCACGCTCTTCTGACTGTCACCGACACGGGCGTCGGCATGGATGAGGAAACGCAAAGGCACATTTTTGAGCCGTTTTTCACCACCAAAGAGCGCGGCAAGGGGACGGGACTGGGACTCGCGACCGTGTATGGAGTCGTGAAGCAAAGTGGAGGTGTCGTGGGCGTTAACTCCCAACCGGGGCAAGGCTCAACATTCAAAATTTACTTGCCGCAAGTTGCAGACCAGCTCGCAGCACCCACGGAGGATTCCTCCGCGACGAGACAAAGTCCCGCGGGGACTGAAACTGTTCTGGTCGCGGAAAATGAAGAAGCCCTTCTGGAGTTGATCTCCGATCTCCTGTCCAGAAGCGGGTACAAGGTTTTAACCGCCAGCGACGGAATCGAGGCGATCGAGATTGCCCGATCATTCGATGGACCGATCCACCTTCTTCTGACCGACATCATGATGCCGAAACTCAATGGACCCCCTTTGGCAAGGCGCCTGGCCAAACTCCATCCCGGGATCCGAGTCCTATTCATGACTGGCTACTCGGATCCTGAAGAGACAAAGCATGAGAACATCCCCCCGGACTGTGAATTCCTGCAAAAGCCGTTCCCAAGGGACGTTTTGATTCGCAAGGTGCGCCAAACGCTTGATCTCGCCGAATTGCATGTTCGTGGGTGATGTCGTACTTCCATCCAGAATTTCGTCAACGCACTCTTCATGAAGCTCGTAAAGTACCTCTCGACGGTCAATGCAGTTCGTTCATGACCCGCCGCGTTCCTAGCGTGTTTATCGCCCTGTCCAGCGCGCGCTTTTCTTCGGAACTTAGCGCGCGGCAGTTGCCCTTGGCCAGTTTGCCTAGAACGAGCGGACCGATGGCCACTCGCACCAGCCGCAGCACTTCAATATCCGATACCTCCAGCATCCGCCGGATTTGACGATTTTTC
>Ga0208981_1000122_pt1 | contig 11592 bp, 7 predicted proteins | sample MedBloCAOM1_M1_FD_187839 | JGI IMG/M metagenome (GOLD analysis project Ga0208981, IMG submission 187839) | Forest soil microbial communities from El Dorado National Forest, California, USA - Mediterranean Blodgett CA OM1_M1 (SPAdes) (version 2) | ecosystem: Environmental > Terrestrial > Soil >... | reverse complement strand
GTAGTTCCACGAACATGCCCTTTTCGATGGGATCGATAAATTTTCGCGTCGCCTCGCGCGTGAGATTCTCTTTTTTGAAAAAGTCGGTAATCGCGAAGGAGCCGCCCGGCTTCAGAAGTCTGGAGGCAGAAGCAAAAAACCCCGCGATGTTCTGATAGTGGGAGATCGATTCGATGGACCAGAGAACGTCGAATTGTTTCTGAAAGTGCATTGCCTCGGCGTCCATCAAGAGGAACTTTGCATCGAGCCGTTCGGCTTCCGCGGTCTTTCTTGCCATCTCGACCTGTACCGGGGAAATCGTGATGCCAGTGACGCTGGCGTTAAAGTGTTTGGCCAGGTAAAGACTGCTTCCGCCGAAGCCGCAGCCGATGTCAAGAATATCCGAGCCGGGCTGCACGTTTGCGAGTTGAGCGAGATGGTCGATAAGCTGAAGCTGCGCTTTTTCCTTGGATTCATCCCCTCGAATCCAGTATCCGTGATGGATATGCTCGCCCCAGAGGGAGCGGTAGTAGGGACTCACGATGTCATAGTGCTCGACGATTCTGTGTTTTTCGTTTGGGCGAGGCATTGTGGATGAGTGCTACCCTGAGACGCTCCTCGTCTTGGCGATCGAGACATCGTCATTGTACAGATGAAATAGCTGGAGGCAAATGGATTCAAACCAAGGCGGCAATCCGTTATATCGGGACCCTATGTGCAGATTGTGCAGGCTGAAGGTTATCTCGACCGGCGTAAATCCCTAAGGCGTGTGAGTACACCGGAACCGATTTGGTGTATAGTGAGCGAAATCGCTATTGCGAAATGACATTTTGAATGCCTCTTTTCGGACATCCAGACAGGAACGGCAGTGATTGCAATCGCTCTGCTCACACACGTTGAGAGAGCGACAAAGGAGATCGGGAATGACATCAAATGGAACGCGGTCGAAGTTCACGGTCATTTTCGCGGCTGCCCTGCTATTTCTTTGCGGCCAGCTCGCCACGGCGAGCCAGCTTGCCAGCGCAGCGGAAAATAGCTCCACCGTCGAGGGCGTCGTTCAGGATGCGTCAGGGAAACCTGTCACGGGCGCGTTCGTAAAACTGAAAAACAACGAACGCCATCTCGAATTTATGGTGGTCAGTCAGGCGCAGGGGCATTATTCGGCAAGCAATCTGCCCGCCGGCCAATATGTGATCCAGGGCGTTGGGGGCGGATATCAGAGCAACGGTTCCGCGCCGGTTGACGTAGCAGAGGGCAAGACAGTGAAACTTGATTTGTCGCTTGCCACCAAGCGAGGGCCCGCGCTCCCGCGCGCCTGGCCGATGAAGACGCCCGAGGCGCAGATGGCCATGGTCTCGAAAGATTTGCCTGAAGGAGATGGGAAGGGGATTGTCGCGACGCGGTGCGTAACCTGCCATGATACGGAGCGATTCGTAGGCTTCCACATGCCGCGCGATCGCTGGGCGTTCACCGTGCGCAGGATGCGCGGCCGTATGCGAACCGCAAAAATTCGGGACCTGACCGCAGACGAGGCCAAGCTCGCGATCGACTATCTTTCCACCAACTTCCCGCCGACGCGGCCGGCGGACCTCAACGATCGCCTGCCCCGTACCCTGCTGGAAGGAAAAGCCCTGCACTACCGGGCCGTCCAATATGACATCTCGGACACCAATGTTGGCGCGGAGCCGCATGACGTCGCCGTCGATCCCCACGGGAACGGATGGGTCAGTCAGCGGACGGGCAAGCTGGGCCGCCTGGATCCCAAAACGCTCGAATACGCCGAAGTTCCTATTCCAGCCGGCGTCGCAGCAGACGACGGCCAGGTGCTGGGCAACCTCCAGATCGACGCCAAGGGGCAGTTGTGGGTTCCGGACGGACCCAACTATCGTTGGCTGCAGTACGACATCAACACGGGGAAATTCACTGCATACGATTGGCCCAAGGATAATCGCGCCGATGCCGGTGGGAATTCGATGCTGGTTCACCCGAATGGCTCCATCTGGGAAACGGCCGGAAATCAGGTGCGCATGCTGAACACGGCGACGAAGGAATTCAAGTTCTTCGACACGCCTTCTTACCTCTCCACGCATGAGCCGAACGGCGCCTACGGTATCACCGTTGGGGGCGACGGGTCCGTGTGGTGGGCGGAAGATCTGGCCGACCGCATGGTGAGAGTCGACCCGGTTACAGGCAAAGTCGAGGAGTTCAAGATCCCCTTCGACGGCATGGCCTATCCGCGCCGCATGAGCCACGATGCCCGGGGCGACATCTGGGTCGGGCTCTGGAACGCGGGACTCCTGATGAAGGTCGATTACGAAACCAAGCAGATGACGTTTTTCGCTCCGCCCACGGAAACGCCCGGCACCTATTCCGTGAGCGTGGACCGGAAAAATAATCTGATCTGGGTGAGTGAGCAACAAGCGGACAAAATCGCCCGCTTCAATCCCAAGACGGGCGAGTGGGTGGAGTTCCCTCTTCCGGATTCCGAGTCTGACCCAAGAAGGATTGAGGTCGATCCAAATAATCCCAATCGCGTCTGGTGGAGCGGCAATCTCTCGGCGCGCATGGGATTCGTCGAGGTCCTCAGCGGGAATTAGGGTTCCCCGTTTAAGCTGTTTGTTAATTTAATGTATATCAGTAACTGAAAGATAAATAAATTGTCTGACCCGGCGGGCTAATGTTACACGAACGCGCTCATGGGCCGCAGTACAAAACATCGGACAGGCGGGTAACTAAGAACGCCTCTCCATGAAAGTTGTGGCAAGTCTTCCCTCCGGAAAATGGCGCATTCGTGTTTGTTTTACTTCCCTTCACCAAATGTGCGATCCTCGCGTAGAATGGGATTGACGTGAGACGCCATTTCATACAGGTTTTCGCCACTATCCTGCTCGTGTCGGCTGTGCCGGGGATACAAGCGCAGCAGCAGGGACAGATTGCGCCGAAGACGTCCGAGATCGGACGAATCAGCGCCGTAGGAACGGTCAAGTTCCCTGCCGATCAGGTCATCACCGCCAGCGGGCTCAAGGTCGGCGATGTTGTCAGCGTGGAACAGATTCAAGCTGCTGCGGACCGGCTCGCCGCACTCGGCATTTTTTCAGCGGTCAACTATCACTTCTCTTCCAAGGGAGAGACGATTTCCGTTGAATTTCAGGTTCAAGAAGCCCATACCGTCCCGCTCAACTTCGATGATTTCCCGTGGTTCACGGACGACGAAATCGCCGCAGCCATTCGTCAGGAGGTAGGCCTGTTTACAGGCGAGTCGCCTGAAAGTGGAGTGATGGTCGATGAAATCGCCGGTGCACTTGACAAGCTGCTGGCTTCCCGCCACGTCAAAGGGGAGCTTACGCACCAACTTGTCGCACCGCCAACCGGCGACGGCATGATTCTCCAGTTCCGAGTGGAAGATCCCGCGCTCAGGATTCAATCGGTGCAATTCGGCGATCCTCTCGCAGCGGGTTCCGAACGGCTCAAAGACCGCGTTCCCGACATCAAGGGTCAGCCGTATTCGCGGTTTGCCATCGAAGTTTTCGAAAATGAACAGGTGCGCCCGTTGTATGCCTCGAAGGGCTATCTTCGCCCGAAGATTGGACCTCCCCAACCCCATATGGAGGGCAATGCCGATAATCCCGGAGGATCAAATTCAAATATAGATGTCCTGATTCCCATCTCACCCGGCCAGCTGTATTCGTGGAACGGAGTAACGTGGAAGGGCAATCTCGCCGTCCCTCCAGCCACGCTGGATGGAGAGGTTGTAATCAAGACGGGTGAAGTAGCCGATGGCACAAAGATTGAAGCGTTGTGGCGGGCCATTGAATTGGAATACGGGAAACGGGGATACCTGGACGCAAAGATCGACGCGCAGCCGGACTTTGACGACACCGCTCATCGCGTTTCGTATCACGTGAATATCGTGGAAGGATCCCAATACCGCATGGGTGAAATGATCGTTACGGGTCTATCGCTCGATGCGGAAAAACGATTGCGTAAGGCGTGGCAACTCACACCGGGGCAGATTTTCGACAATGCCTATTTTGAGAAGTTGCTCACGGTGCTGGCGAAACCAAGCGCGGAGATTTTCGGCGAGATGCCCATCCATTACACCCAGTGCGGTCACTGGTTGCGGCCTGATGCCGACCGGCACCTCGTGGATGTCCTGCTTGATTTTAAGTAGGGGCGCCTGCCGCACCGGGCTGTGCCCATACAACAATGTCGGATTTCGCAAGGCCATGAATTCATTTTCAGGAATGGATTCGCATTTCGAGTTACAATCCCAATCTATGCGCACCCGAATTCGCGTTCTCTTGTGTTTTTTGGCGTTGAGCGCTTCTGGAACAGCGCTCGCGCGGCATGCGTTCGCATACCCTCAAACCGCGGCGCCGTCAAATCCTCCGGCCGCGCGGCAGAAAAAGCCGGCAGCGCCGGCAGCACAGGCGGCGCCCAAACCAAAAACCATGCCCGCGCCTGCCGAGCCCCAGGACGTGCCCACTAATCCGGACACAGAACTACAGGCGACTGTGCAGCAAGCGGGCAACGACAGAGCCGCACTGATTCGCAATCTGGAAGCCTATCTCGCCAAGTATCCTGATTCCCCGCGCCGCGCGGCAATCTACCGCGCCCTGCTCGAATCCGAGATGCAGGTTCAGAACCAGAAGCGCGCTCTCGATTACGCCGATCAGATTCTCGCCATGACGCCAGATGACAGCCAAACCCTTTACCTGGCTGCCATGCTGCTCGAGAAAATGCCGGACAATGCAAGCCAGGACCGCGCGATCGGATTCGACACGCACTTGATGGAACTCGTAGCCAAGGCTGACCCGGAATCACGCTCCCCGCAAATGACGCTTGAAGATTGGCAAACCGGCCGCACTAAATTCACGATGAATCTCTACGTGCTGCGCGGAAAGATCGAAAGGCACCTGCACAAGACTAATGAGGCCGAGAAAGACCTGAATGAAGGGTTTCGCCTTCTGCCCAATGTCGAGGCAGCCCTGAACCTGGGAGAAATTGCCGAGGAGCGCAAGGACGCGGATGAAGCGGTCCGGCAATACGCCGTCGCTTTCATGCTGGCCGGACAACAAGACCCGAATGAAAATACGGTGAGCCGAGAAGCGCTGCGGCTCGAAATGGGGAACCTCTGGCGGCACACGCACGATTCCAACGCAGGCCTGGGCGACGTGTGGCTTACGGCCTATGACAAAGCCCATGCGTTGGCCAAAGCCGATAGTCCGGAAGCTCCTGCCTATAATAAAGGCCTGAACGATCCGTTCCAATTCAGCTTGCGCCGGGTGGACGGAAGCCCTGCCATGAAAATGGCCGATACGCATGGGAAGACTGTCGTCCTCGACTTCTGGACCACCTGGTGCTCCTATTGCCGGATCACGGAAGCAGCAATGTCCGACGTCCGTAAGAAATTCGCGGGCCACGACGACGTCGTCTTCCTGGCTCTAAACAAAGATGAAGATGAAAGCCAGGTTGGCGTCTTCCTCAAGGAAAAACGGTTCGAGGGAACGCTGGTCTTCGCGGACGGCCTCGACAGCTTGCTGAAAGTCGAATCGATTCCGACGATCATCATCCTCGACCACGCCGGAAAAGTCGCGTATCGCGCGCAGGGCTTCGTGCCTGACAACTTCGTCGACGCGCTATCGGGCGCAATCGCGAAGGCGTCGAGTCCCGCGCAGTAAATAATTTCGCTAAGTTGCCAATCTTTTAAGGTGGCGATCAGGCGAGGCTCATGATTTGCCGGCAGCGGACAGCGGCAAAACCACATCGCGGGCAGCGACAATCGTGTTGACGTGAATTCGAACCGTGTCCTCGACGCGCCGGGCATAGCCGCCGGCCATTGTGGACGCCACGGGAATCCCTCTCCGGCGCGCGTGTTCAAATACGAGACGGTCGCGTTTCTGCAGCCCTTCCATCGTCAAAGCAAGTCCGCCTAGCTGGTCTTCGCGGTACGGGTCCGCTCCGCCCACATAGAAGATCAACTCCGGAGTCATCGTCTTGAGGGAATGAATCAACCCCTTTTCCAGAGCGTCCAGATATTCCGCGTCTCCTGTGCCATCCTCAAGGCCGATATCTTGATCCGACGGAGGTTTGGGCATGGGGTAGTTATTTTCTTGATGGATTGAGAGCGTAAAAACACTGGCGTCATTCGCGAAGATCGCCGCCGTGCCGTTGCCGTGATGCACATCCGTGTCCACGGTCATGGCCGTGCGGATCGCCCCTTCCGCCTGGAGAGTCCGGATCGCGATGGCTACATCGTGGAGCATGCAAAACCCTTCGCCATGCCCGGGATACGCGTGATGGAAACCGCCGCTGAGGTTTGCGGCGAATCCATCGTGAAGAGCCCTACGCCCCGCCAGGATAGATCCCCCCGCCGCCAGGCAGAAAGCCTGCACTGTCACCTCCGAGACGGGAATCTCAAGCTTCATCCGCTCACTCAGCGTGAGGGAATCGGTCTGCAACTTTCGGAGCCACGCCGGTGTGTGCACGCGCAACACTTCCTCGTCTGTGGCAGGCTGTGGTTCCACGAAATCGTTCTCGTCGGCCAGCCCTTCTTCCAATAGGACGTCATGAACCAGCTTGAATTTTTGAGAAGGGAAAACGTGCGGTCCGAGATCCAAATCGTAACGCGGATGATAGACGACTTTGAAGGGCAACATGGAAGAACCAGAACCGATGAATCTGGACTAATTATCTCGATCGAGGATGAAATCCGGGACGGTCAGCAGCGCGCGCCCGAAATCCGATTTCGCGTTTCCATTCAAGCAGGCCTTGGCGCGCCGGGCGAAGTCATGCGCGGCATTTCGCGTCCGGTCCAGCGCCCCTGACTTGTGCACCAGGGCAGTGATTTCTTCCGACCGCACGCTTTCAAATCCCTTCTCTTCCAGCACGGTTTGAACCAGACGATGCGCCTCTGTCCCCGCATTCTCAAGCGCATAGATCAGCGGCAGCGTGACTTTACCTTCCTTCAAATCGCTCAACACCGGTTTGCCCAGTTGCTCGGGGGAAGCCGTGAAATCCAATACGTCATCCACGAGCTGGAACGCAAGTCCCGCGAAATGCCCGTAGTCGGCCATGGCTTGCTGGCCCGCATCGTCCAGGTTCCCGAGGACGGCGCCCAGCCGCGCGCATCCTGCAAACAAACAGGCTGTCTTCCGCGCCGCCAGCTCGACCGCGTCCTGCTCAGTCAAATCCATCCGTCCCAGCTTCGTCAATTGGACCAATTCGCCTTCCACCATGTTCTGGGTGAGTTCGATCAAGACATCGAGGATCTTGAAATTGCGTTCGACGAGCGCCATTTGAAACGACTGCATATACAGCCAGTCGCCCGCCAGCACGCTTCGGTGATTGCCCCAACGCGAATTCGCGGATGCCCGGCCCCGGCGCGTGTTCGCGCCATCAATTACATCGTCGTGGATCAACGTAGCGCTGTGAATCAGCTCCACGACGGCCCCGAGGCGCACAGCGCTATCCCCGCGATACCCCGCGTAGCCCGCGGACAAGAGCAACAGCGCGGGCCGCAGGCGCTTGCCGCCTCCCGCCAGAAGGTAACTGGAGATCTCCGCCACCGGCTCGATCGCAGAGCCGTTTTGGAGAGTGAGCTCCTGCTCGACTTTGACCAAGTCCTCGCGAACCAGGTCAAAGATTTCCTTGGACGTCAGAAGTGAGATGGCGCTCCTCCCGGACCTTTCCTGTCGTGCCCGACGGAATTGGCGAGGCCGAAAAACCTGCGAAAATTCTCCGCAGCCGCTCTGGCAACCTCGTCGGTTGCCAAGTCTCTCACATTCGCGATGGTTCGCGCTACTTCCGCAACGTATGCCGGCTCGTTTCGTTTTCCTCGATGTGGCAGGGGAGCCAGAAACGGGGAATCGGTCTCCACCAGCAAACGGTCGAGCGGAATCTGCCGGGCCACATCGCGCAAGTTTTGCGCCTTCGGATAGGTTACATTCCCGGCGAACGATACCAGAAAACCCATCTCCATGCCGCGGCGAGCTTCCTCTATCGTGCCCGCATAACAGTGGAAAATTCCGCCCAGCCCGGAACTCCGCCAGTCCTCATCGAGTATTTTGAGGCAATCAGGCCACGCCTCCCGGCAATGGATCACGATGGGAGTCTTCGCGGCGCGCGCCTGCCCAAGTTGGCGGCGAAACACGCGGGCCTGTATGTCCCGCGGCGAATGATCGTAGTGATAGTCGAGTCCGATTTCACCCCACGCGATAACGCGCGGATGCCGCGCCAGCCGGTCGAGTTCCTCGTAATGCGCATCGGTTGCATGCCTCGCCTCATGCGGATGAATCCCGGCCGAAGCGAAGATCCAGTCATGCTGCTCGGCGTAAGGGACCGCAGCCCCGAGCTTCTCGACTTCAGGCCCATTCCCGATCGCGAGCATCATCCCAATGCCGGCCGATTGCGCCCGCGCGAGCATCGCATCGCGGTCGGCATCAAAATCGGAGACATCCACGTGCGCATGTGAATCGACAAGGTCCATCAAGTGACCCGAGTATTCCGCCGTCCCCCGCAGGTGTCGCCTACTTCAACCGCGCCCCCACCGGCACATCCTCCAGAAATCCGGCGAGCACGGGGGAGCCATCCGGGCCGGATGAAGCCGCCACGATCATGCCATTCGATTCCACGCCGCGCAGCTTGCGCGGCTGCAGATTCACCACCACTACAACTTTGCGGCCGACCAGATCCTCCGGCTTATATGCCAGCGCGAGCCCCGCAACGATCTGCCGGACTTCGTCCCCGATATCGACCTGAAGTTGCAGCAACTTATCGGCGCCAGCCACACGTTCGGCGGATTTCACCTGCCCCACGCGCATCTCGATTTTCGCAAAATCTTCTATTCCAATTTTTGCCGGCGCCGAAACTGCTGGCGCTGTGGCTGCTGCTGCCGGTGTCGCAGCCGGTGTTGCTGCCACCGTTTCCGGGGCCTTGCTCTGTTCCTGCTCCATGGCTTCAATCCTTTCGATCGCTTCGGATTTTTCGACGCGCGGGAAAATTCCTTCGAGTTTGCCGATCTTTGTTCCGGGCTTGAGCTGTCCCCACGAAATCAAATCCATCTGGACGCTGGAGAGCGGAGTGGTCTGCCCCAATTGGCGCCAGATTTTCTCAGTCGACTGCGGAAGCACGGGATGCGCGAGCGCCGTAACGATCCGCAGTCCTTCCGCCGCCGTGTAGAGTACCTTTGCAAGCTGCTCACGATTCTCCGGCTGCTCGGCCAGCGTCCAGGGCTTCTCGACCGTCAAGTACTTGTCGATCCAGGCCACCAGCTCCCAGATCCCTTCGAGCGCCAAGGAAAAACTGAACCGGTCGTATAGCGTAGTGATGCGTGTCAGCGCCTCGCTGGCAAAATCTGCCGACCCGGGTTCATTACCCAAAACGCCGTATCGCGGCGGTTTCGGGATCTCTCCCCCGAAGTATCGGTCAATCATCGTCAACGTGCGGCTGGCAAGATTTCCGAGCCCATTGGCCAGGTCGCTATTGTAGCGGCTTACGAGCGCGTCGTAGGAGAAGCTGCCGTCCTGTCCGAACACAATCTCGCGCAACAGGTAATACCGCAACGGCTCAATCCCTAGCACGCTAACGATGGGGCGGGGCCGCACCACGTTGCCGCGCGACTTGCTCATCTTTTCGCTGTCAAACAGCAGCCAGCCGTGCGCCCAAATCTGCTTGGGCAGCGGCAAATCCGCGGCCATCAAAAACGCAGGCCAGTAGACAGCGTGGAAGCGGATGATTTCCTTCCCGACCATGTGTAAATCCGCGGGCCAGAGTCCGCGCTCGTCGAATTCCGGCCCGCCCACGGCGCTCAAGTATCCGATCAGAGCGTCAAACCACACGTAGAACACATGCGGCGCTTCGCCCGGCACCGGAATTCCCCATCGAATCGTGGTGCGCGTAATCGAGAGATTCCTCAACCCACCTTGCACAAAACTCAAAACTTCGTTTCGCCTGCTCTCAGGACGGATGAAATCCGGATTCGCAGCATAGAAATCGAGCAGCTTCTGCTGGAATTCGGCGAGTTTGAAAAAGTAGTTTTCTTCCGTGACGGTTTCTGTCGGGCGGCCGCAATCGGGACAAGGATCGCCGGGGCCTGCGTCTACCACATAAGCGTTGTCATGCACGCAATACTGCCCGGTGTAGTGCCCTTTCTCGATGTACCCATTTTCCCGGCAGCGCTTGAACAGCCACTGCACAGTCCGGTGATGCCTCTCGTCCGTCGTGCGGATGAATTCATCGCCGGGGATTCCCAACTCGTCCCAGAGTTGCCGCCACTGCGCGGCGATGGCCGTTGAATACTCCTGTGGCGATTTCCCCGCCTTCTTCGCCGAGCGTTCCACGTTGACGCCGTGTTCGTCTGCCCCGGTCGTCATAAAGACGTCAAATCCCCGCATGCGCTTATACCGGCGGATCACATCGGCCACGATGGTCGAATACGTGTGCCCGATATGCGGCAGTCCGTTGGTGTAATACAGCGGCGTCGTCAGATAGTACTTCGGCTTAGCTCGGGGAGTGCTCATTAGCCCTTTCTGTTTGACGTGTGCCGGGTGATCCCAAAGAGACGGAAGACAGCCTGCTGACGCAAGCGGTTTCCGCACTTGAAGCGTGAATGCTGATAGTAAGCGGGCGGCGAGATGCTGTCAAATCACCGCGCAGATTTCCGCAATTCTCGCATTCTTATGTGTTTAGAAAACCACCGACGGATATATTCTTCTTGTCCCCGCTGCCAAGGAGAACGGCGGCCGCTACTGTTACTCTTATTTGCTTGATCTGACCTGCCCCCTGTTTTTGGTCCAGTCATAAGGTAGCACTCGGGGCTTGGTTCTGAATCTGCGCGGCGACGCGGCTGGGAGTGAACCGCCCGGCCCTCCAGTTCCGCATGAAAAGGCTTCGAATCATCCGTTCCTGGACTTGTGAATGCCATTTGTGATTGGTAGCCGCAAATGTCAGCCGGTTGGCAACTGCCAGCCAACTAGCAACATGACCTGGGCACCCTGGATCGGTTGGCGGCACCTACTTCCCGTATTCAGTTTTGCTTTCAACGACTTGTGAATTGAATGCGCACCTTTGACTATGGAACGGCGATTGCAAAACATCAACAACGTATTCGCACGAAAAGAGGACGGTCAGTTCTGGAGTAGCGAGGATCCGCCAAACGAAGGGGCGCGATGCTTCCTTTAATAGACCCTGACGTCGCGTCACAATTGTGACGCCGGAATCACCAGTGTGATCTGAGCGGCGGCAGCATATTTCACGCGAGGTCGGTCTGATAACGCTCGAGTAGATGTGCGATGAGGCTAAATGACTTCGAGTAAATCACTTATAGTTCGCGAGTAATCGACATCAGCAAAGGGAGACCGAAATCATGTCCGGGAACATACGCACTTTGTGTTTTTTTCTCGTCTTAACAATGACAAGGGAGCATTCGCAGGCTTCGGCCTCGATGGTGCGACCTTGAAAGCCGATGACTCCAGTAACAAAGCGCTGTATGGAAAGCCTATCACCAACAGCGAAATCGTCGAGGGGCACCCGATACGCCCGCGACCGCTCAACCTCTTGTTGCAAAGCTGAATGAGTGGACCAGCCATTAAGACTCAGCCCTTTCACCCGATC
>Ga0208981_1000121_pt1 | contig 11615 bp, 7 predicted proteins | sample MedBloCAOM1_M1_FD_187839 | JGI IMG/M metagenome (GOLD analysis project Ga0208981, IMG submission 187839) | Forest soil microbial communities from El Dorado National Forest, California, USA - Mediterranean Blodgett CA OM1_M1 (SPAdes) (version 2) | ecosystem: Environmental > Terrestrial > Soil >... | reverse complement strand
CGCAACGCACCCGCCGGCTATGCTAATCGCGACGCGCCGGTGCCGCTATCCGAGCGTTGGGGGCTCAGCCAGCACCCGCGGCTGTTATCGGCATCGCGCGCTGCGTATCATGCTTCGCTCGAACGCCTGTTCCGTCCCCGTCTGCTCTACCGGCTGGAGGAGCAGCTCAACTCCAGGCTCAGTGAGCCGGCCTTCGTCTATGAAGCGTTGAAAGTTTATCTCATGCTCGGCGGTCAGCATCCGCCTGACCGGGGACTTATCAAATCCTGGATGCAGCGCGACTGGGCCGACAATCTCTATCCTGGTGCCACCAACGCAGAAGGCCGCCGGCTGCTGGAGGATCATCTCGTCGCGATGCTCGATCTGGAAACCGAGCAGCCGCCGCTGGTCGAGCTCGACGGCCGCTTGATCGAGGAGGCGCAGAACTCGCTTGCTCGTCTCAGCGTGGCGCAACGGGCCTATGAATATCTGAAATCGGAAGCGCGCAGCTCGGCAACGGGCGACTGGGTCGCGACGCGCAAAGGCGGACCGGACGTGTCACTGGTTTTTGAGAACGCGCCAGGGCAGCCACTCGACAGCATTCGTGTTCCAGCTTTCTTCACCTATAACGGCTTCCAGCAGGCGTTCATTGGCAAGCTGGGTGGACTGTCGGAACGAATGAAGCGCGACCGCTGGGTGCTCGGTAACGCTGGACAGCAGACCGCAGTCGATCAGCAATATGACGCCTTGGCCGGTGATCTCTTGAACATCTATTCCAATGATTTTGTCATCGCCTGGCGCACCGAGCTGGGAAAGCTTCGCCTGAAAAAGCTGATGGCGGACAAACCGAAATACGAAGCGCTGCGCGCGCTGTCGGCGCCGACTTCGCCGCTGCGCCAGCTTCTGGAGTCGATCCGTGACGAAACCACGCTCACCAAGGAGCGACCGAAGGCCGCTACGGCGCCGGCGCCATCGGACGTGCTCGCGCGGCCGACGCTGTTCAATACGCAGGACGGCTCACCCGGCGCCGGGATCGAAGCGCAGTTCAAACCCTTTCATTCGGTGCTGGAGGGTGACAGCCCCCGCCGGCCGATCGATTCCGTCGTGGCCAACCTGAACGACATCGCGCAGAACCTGACGCTGATCGTCGAGAACCCGCAAATGACCGCGCAGGCGACCACTTCGCTGCAGACGCAGGTCGCCGCGCTGCGCAACAATGCGTCGCGTATGCCGCCACCGTTCTCCGATATGTTGCGCGGCGCTGCTGCCGAGTTCGAAGGCAGCATAGCGGCCTCGACAGCCGGACAACTGGTGCAATCGTTGCGTGATCAGGTTACCCCGGTTTGCCAGCAGACGATCGCCAATCGCTATCCGTTCGTGCGTGGCAGCATTCAGGAAGTCGCGCTTGGAGATTTCGGCAAGCTGTTCAGCCCGAACGGTATCATCGACAAGTTCTTTGCCCAGTTTCTTGCGCCATATGCGGATACGTCGCGACCGGACTGGGCCTGGCGGAAGGACAGTCCAGTCGGCCGGTCGTTGTCGCCGGACACGCTGAAGCAGTTTCAAAATGCCGCCTTTATCCGTGACGCGTTTTTTCAGACCGGCGGCAGCATGCCGCAGGTATCGCTGGCCATCAAGCCGCCGCGCGCCACTGGCCCCGGGGTCGACATCAAGACAGAAATCGGCGGCACCATCATTGCAAGCCCAAGTGCTCCGGCCGCAGCGACAGCCTTTAGCGCGGCGTCACCGCCTTCAAGCACTGCAGCGTCCACGGTGCAGTGGCCCGGTCCGTCGGCGCGTACCGCAATCTCGGTCAGCAGCGAAACCGGGCCGCCCTCGGTACTCGAGAGGACCGGTCCCTGGTCGCTGTTTCGGATGCTCGAGGCCGGTTCACTGACTGCAAAAGGCGAAACCGCGAGCGCCAGCTTTATCGTAGCCGGCAACGAACTGAATTATCAGATCTCAACCGGGTCGGTTCGCAATCCATTCAATCTGGCGACGCTCAGGGAGTTCCGCTGCCCCAGTGGAATTTGAATACGATCATGCGCTGCGGTCTGTTTGGAAAGCTGGGTGCCAAGCGCGACTTCATCGCGTTGGCGACGCCGCGAAGTTTCCTCGAAGCCTGGGAGCCATGGGTGCAATCCTCGCTGTCGGCGAGCCGTCACCAGCTAGGCGACCGATGGCAACAGGCCTTTCTTACCGCGCCGGTCTGGCGGTTCTGGCTTGGCGCTGGAATTTGCGGAACCACGGCTGTGGGTGCGATCATGTCGTCGCTCGACGGCATGGGGCGCTACTATCCCCTCACGTTGCACGTGATCGCGGATGCCGGCGCTCCGATTTCGCCGCCCGACGTCGATACTCTGGATGAGTGGTTCGGCGTAGCCGAGAGCTTTCTGCTCTCGACGCTGGCGCACGATGCAGCTTTCGACGACATCTCGTCGGGGTTGGACGGCCTTGCGGTTCCGCGAACTCTATCCCGCGCCGCTGCCGACACGAGTATCGTGTCACTCGGTGACGACATGGCCGGAATGGTGATGGCCGGAACGGATTTCGCGGCGACGCTGTCGGCGCTTCGTGCCACCAGCCCCGAGGTCTATGCTGCCGCAAGCTTCTGGTGGACAGCCGGCGGCGGCGATTTTCCTCCGCTGGCATTAAGTTGTCGCGGTTTGCCGGACCCATACCGCTATTCCACGTTGCTGACCGGAGATCTGGGGTTAGCCGTCCACGCGAGATAAGATTCGCAAAATGCCGCCTTTGGAGTCGCGAAGTGAATCGATGCAGGTAGATGGACGTATCGCCGTCGAGTTTTGACGTCAGCAGCGTGACGCACGCCGGCAAGGTGCGCGTGCGCAACGAGGATTCGTGCCTGGTGCGCACCGACACCGGCTTGTGGGCGGTGGCTGACGGCATGGGTGGCCACGAAGCCGGCGATCTGGCAAGCCGGATTTTGGTGGAATCGCTCAACGCGATTAAGCAGCCGGAAGCGGCGCTCGATCTGCTGGAACAATGCGAGACTCAGATTTTTCGCGCCAACCAGCAGATCGTGGATTTGAGCCGCGCGCGCGATGGCGCAACCATCGGCACCACGGCCGCGGTGTTGCTCGTCCGCGACAAGCACTATGCCTGCGTCTGGGCCGGCGACAGTCGGGTCTATTTGATCAACGGCGGTGCGATCAAGCAGTTATCACGCGACCACACCGAAGTTGAGGAGCTGGTAGCGGCCGGGACGCTGTCCCGCGAAGACGCCAAGAACTGGCCCAACAATGTAATCACCCGCGCGGTTGGCGTCGCTGAGGATTTGGAGCTCGATATAGTTAGCGGGTCGGCTGACCCCGGCGACATCTTTGTGATCTGCAGTGATGGTCTGACCAAGCACTTGCGTGACGACGAGATTCTTCAGTACGCAGCGGGCCGCAACGCGCGGGCTGCTTGTGAGGTGATGCTTGAGCTGGCGCTGGAGCGTGGCGGTTTCGACAACGTGACGGTCGTCGTCGTTCGCCTGATGGCAGCGGTGCCGCGCTCATCCGAGCCGACAAATTCGCCCGTCACAGGTGGTCCGGAGTGTGGCGGCAATGAATTCTAAAGAGCCGTTCCGTCCGTCTTATCGCGGCGTGGCACCCGGCACGCGTCTGAATGGTATTTACGAAATCGATCAGATGATTGGCGCCGGCGGCATGGGCGAAGTCTACAAGTGTCACGAAATTCAGACCGGCGCCGCCGTGGCAATCAAGATGCTTCTGCCGGATATGGCGGAAAACGAGGCGGCATTGGCGCTGTTCCGCAGGGAGGCGGCGGCGCTTCATCATTTGCCGCACGACGCCATCGTGCGCTACTTCCTTTTTTCGGTCGAGCCAGCGCTGCAACGGCCATATTTGGCGATGGAATTCGTCGATGGCCGTTCGCTGTCGGATATCTTGGCGGAGGGTCCGTTGACGTTCGAGGCGCTGGTGAAGTTGATGCGGCGCATCGCCTCGGGCCTCCAGGCGGCTCATGACCGCGGAATTATTCATCGCGATGTGTCCCCCGATAATATTATCGTTCCGCTGGGCGATGTGACGCGGGCCAAGATCATCGATTTCGGCATCGCCCGTTCTACCCAGCTCGGCGATAAAACCATTATCGGCTCCGGCTTTGCCGGCAAGGACAACTATGTCTCGCCGGAACAGGTCGGCCTTTACGGCGACGAGGTCACCGCGAAATCCGATATCTACAGTCTCGGCCTGTTGCTGTTCTATGCTTTGACCGGACAGAAGCTCGACATGGGCGGCAGCCAGTTTCAACTGCTCGAGAAGCGTCGGCGCGTGCCCGATCTCGGCGGTATTGACATGCGAATCCGTCCGTTACTCGAACAGATGCTACAGCCTGATCCTGCAAACCGGCCCGCAACCATGGCGGAGATCGCGAACTGGCGGATCGCATCGTCATCCCCGCGAGGTTTAAATCCGCTGGATCGCGTGGAGACCGCTGCGGTCCGGCCGGAACGGCATATGGTGCCGAAGCTAAATCGCCGCTCGCTCTGGTTGATCCTCGCTGCCGCTGTTCTCACGGCGCTGGTCGGACAGGGGGTCTATGCGATCTATACCCTGGTCTGGTCGGCACCAGCTATCGTCAAGCCGCCGCCGCTGCCGGAATTCGGCCAGAAATCCCAGGCTGCCTTGCCAGAGCCGAACGCGTCGCCGCCATTGCCCGCACAGCGGCCGATAGCATCCACGCCGTCGGCCGGCGATGCGGCAGCCCGCACCGATCGCGTTCGTCGATTTGTTGAGCAGTACAGTGTAGGTAACTGTTTCTTCATCCTTCCCGTTGCGATCAGTTCGAACGCGGCGGTTATTGAGGGCTTTGGAGCATCGACGGCGCCGTTTGACGCTCTCGACAAGGCGTTCAAGCGCGACTTGGGTTTTGAGGCCTCGATCGGCGCCAGGCTGGTCACACAGGCTCAGTGTCCGGCGATCAAATTCCTCGGCGAGCACGGCAGCAATCAGGCACGAACACCGCGCATCAACCTCAACTCCATTGAAGTCAAGAATGGGGAGACGTTGAGCGGCACCATCGAGAATTTCGCCAATCGTGTTGTCGAATTGCTGTTGGTGTCAGATAGCGGAGAGGTACAAAACCTGTCCTATTTGTTGAAGCCGGGCATCGATTCCCTGTCATTCTCCATAGGAATGCAGCGCGGAGGCGGAGGCGATGGTCCGCAACTGGTGATGGCCGTGACGACGTCGCAGCTTGTCGCTTCCTTGCGGCAGCCAAAACCGATGGCCGCTGACACCTTCTTCTTGCAGGCTGTCAGCGAGGCTCAACGCAACAATATAGCAATCGCCACGGCAGCGCGTTATTTTCGCCTCAAAAACTGAAATCAATGACCGATGCGAGCGGTCATATACGATGGTCAAAAACGGCCAACGATCAGGATCTTCAAATCGCCTTCGGGCGTGAAGTCTTTGGCGGTAAATTCCAGTGCATTCGGCGCGGTTGGCTTCAGCCGGCCGGGGCAGAAACTGACCAGGCGATCGCCGGCGCCGGGATCAATGGTCAGCTTGAACGAGCGGATCGGCCCGGCCCAATTGGCACCAGTCTTGAGCACGTAGTTGATTCGCCGTTCCTGAATCATCGGCTCGTTGAGCACGCCGTTGCCGGCGCGCTCGTCGAGTTGCGCCAGGAATGCGTCGGAGACGCAATAGTCCTTTCGATATCGTTCTACTTCAGGGGAGAGCGATTTGTTGTCGCGGAGGATCCGTCGCAGGATGGAGTCGGAGCTGGCGCCAACGCTCGGCCTGTACTGGTGCTCGACGATGACCCCACGCTCTGGGGGAAATGTCTGCTGGCGAAGGGCGGATGTTTTTGCGACCCAGGCCACAGCATATTGCTGGTGGCCTTTGTCGTCGGTTCTTACAGGCATCAGCAAGCCCTGATCCGCGAGCTTGGTGCGGGTTGCTTCGGGCAGATTGGCGACTCGGATTTCGCGGCTTCCGATCGGCAGAACCGGCAACTTGAATTGATCGAGCTGGGCGGTAACATCCTTGTCGCCAACCATTGCACGCTGGTCGATCTGGAACTTGGCGGGAACGCCGTCAATCCTGGTTTCAAAATCGACGAAGTTGACCGGATCGGTCGAGGGAAGCGCGACGTTGTCCGCATCCGCGAGGTCGATGTCAGGCAGCGGAAAAGCGACAGTCAGCGTGACGGGCTTTCCGGACGTGTTGGCGAACTGATAGCGCACGGTGACGCGGTCGAGCGATATCCGCAGATCCTCGCTCTCCATTGCAATGTCGTTGGTACGGACGAATTGCAGTCCGCCAATCGATAGCTCCGCGGCAGAATCATTGGCGCGGGCCGCGCAGGTGAGCACCAACATGCCAATAACGGCGATGCAACACGATTTCAGCCGGTCCATGATCGCTCCTTTACATCGCTATGCCACATATGCGTGTGCCAGCCTTCAATCGATCGGACGAGACAGATCGCCCCAATTCCAGGGCGCTGACTGATCCGATCGCCGCTCAGTCGGCTGCCGCTTGCGGTTGCCGGGAGTACGACCGATCCCGTTTCATGTTTTTCACGCTTTAGCATCAGCTTGATCGCGTCGTTTGAAATTTCATCGATCTTTTCCAATCGGGCCCGAGCCATGTTTCGCACCGTATTTTTTTCGCATCGCATTTGGCTATAAAGCCATTGGTCAGCCTCAACGTATATTGAGACCCATCATCCGATCGGCTGATGCGGCGGTGTCGATGCGCGCGCATAAGTGATCGAACGGAACAGGCCAGCTGCAACTCCAATCGATCGGGCGATACAAGTTGGTCGGAGGATACCGGTCAACAGTTCAGTCGATTGTTGAATTGAGGCGAACATGTTTTGTCAAAAGTGGTTGCTTCGGACCGTCGTGATGGGATGGGCCGCCTCGTTTGCGGGTGCTGCCGCGGCTGCGGACACGGTGGTGCGACAATTTTCCATCGGTACTACCTCCACGACGGTCGGCATCGCCGCCGCCGGTGAAGACGTGGAGTTGACCGGTCCGCAGGCGCTTACCTCCGACGTGCAGGGCAACCTGTTTGTGCTCGATCAGATCAACGGCCGCATTCTCAAGTTCAATCCAAAGCAACCTGCCAGCGATCCGAGCATTTTGAAAATGCCCGCGAATGTCCAGGCAAACGATCTTGTCATCCGCAACAGCGACATCCTGGTTTGGGACGGTTCAATCCGCACGCTCAAGGCCAATGAGCAATCCACCCGCGGCCTCGACGACGGCGTGGTTCAGCTCGAGGAGGTCCTCACGCGCGACGTAGACGATCAATTCGCCGTCTCGGCTTTCGCGCAGATGGGCTCGCAACCTCCGGGAAGCGCGGCTGATTTGCTCGATCAGAACACCCGCGCCGCGGTCATCAAAAAAACCCGGCAGCCCGACCGGCAATATGTCGCGTCCCACGGCAAGGGATCGGTGATTGCCGACATCATTCCCAACAAAGGTGACAGCAGCGTTCGCATCGAAGTCCAGACCATGGACAACAACGAGACCATTGCCCAGCTCAGCCTGCGCGTCCCGAACAAGCTTGGCACAGTGGAGTTTCTCGAAATCGACGACAGTGATCGCTTCTATGTCCTGGGCGAGAATGTTCCAGATTCGGGACGACGGGCCTCGACCTTCGTGGCGCGCTACGCGTCGAACGGCAAGCTCGAAGGCATTTATGAGCTGCCTTTGGAGAACACGCCGCTAACCCGGCGTTTCGTGACAATTTCCGGCGATGGCGACGTTTACTTTCTGCGCACCAAAGCGGACAACGTAGAAGTTGTAGGCGTCGGTTTCCGCTCGCTTCGCAATGCCTCGGTGATCGACCTTCGCCAGCCGCGGACCCCGGCCAAGAATCTGCTTGAGGGAAAGTTTGATGGCAAGTTCGACGCCATCGCGGCGGTGCGGCCTTCCAATCGTCAGCAGACCATCAAAACCGCGTTTGCGTTCGAAGGGGTGCAATGGAAGCTGACGCCGGCAAATTATGGTTCCGATCCGGACACTGCCTGCACCGGCTTCGATCGGATTCGCCGCCCCTGGTATCTGCAGGGCAAGGTCAATCAGGAGGTCCGCGGCGTGCCCTATTGCTGGGGTTGTCATGGTTCGCTTGCAAATTTCCGCCTTCGGATCGAAGCCGGAACCATGGCCGGAAACGTCTGCACGCGCAACTCTCCGCGAACCGATGTTGCCGGAGTGGATTGTTCCGCTTTCGTGAGCGCGGCGTGGGGACTGTCGGTCCACTACACAACCGCCGCCATTCCGGCGATCGCCAAGACGGTGGAGAATCCCTGGGATCTGAAGCCGGGTGACGCGCTGAACAAGCCGGGGTCGCACGTCATGCTGTTCCTGCGCTTTACCCCGGATCGCAAGGCCGAAGTGATGGAGTCGTCAACTGGCGGCTGCAACGGTCGCGTCTGTCGCAACGTCTATCCATTGGCTTCACTTTTGGAGCGCGGCTACGTCCCGGTACGGTTCCGCGCCCTGGCCGAGGACGAGATGACGGTTTCGGCGAGTGCCTATCAGGAGTCCGACTCGCCAACCGGGCGTTCGAAAAGGCCGGGCACGGTAAAACGGTGAACCTGGCAAGGGGCATCGAACACGAATGTTTATCGCCAACGTCCGTTGTCCAAAGGTTTGGCCGCGGCGCGTCGGGACCATATGTCCGGCCTCTACTCCAGGATGCCGGAGGTTTGGACGGAGCGCGTGAAGCGGGAATTTGTTGAGGAAATGAGCAATGCCAGCGTCTTGGAAGATTATGTTCACCATTGCTTTGATTTCCGCATCGGGCGTTCACCTGGACAGCGCGCGGGCGGCGAGCACACTGCAGCTCAGCAATCCCGACGGCGGCGAAGTGCGGGCACTGGTGATCGGCATTGATGACTATCAGCATGTCCGAAAACTGAAGGGCGCGACGGCAGACGCCCACGACATCGATTCAAGCCTGAGAACGATGGGTGTTCGGGATGTGACGGCCCTGATCAACGACCGTGCGGACCGGCCGAACGTGCTGCGCGAGATCAGCGCGCTGGTCGAGCGTACCAAGACCAACGATATCGTCTTTCTGTCGATTGCCGGACATGGAGCTCAAGAGCCCGAGCGCATCAAGGGATCGCAGCCCGATGGCATGGAGGACGTCTTCCTGTTGCCCGGCTTCGAGGTCACACCGACGGGTTCGCAGCAACGCATCCTCGGCAGCGAATTCAATCATTTTATCAAGCAATTTGAGTTACGTGGAGCCAAGGTTATTTTCGTTGCGGATACATGTCATGGCGGCGGCATGGTGCGTGACATCGATCCACGTGCCGCGGAAATGAGCTTCCGGCAAATTTCAGGCTACGACTTATTGGTCGACGAACTGAAACCGGTTTCAGATCAGGGTGATCCGCGCTCGGAGCTCGATCTCGACCATACAGCCTTTCTGGCCGCAGTCGATCGCAATACCAAGGCGCCGGAAGTCCGTGTCCCGGGCATCGACGGATTGCGCGGCGCGCTGAGCTACGCCGTTGCCCGAGCCATCGAGGGTAATGCCGATGCCGATCACGACGGTAAGGTGACGCTCAAGGAGTTTTTCGCTAATATCCGGCAAGTCGTGTACCAGCTATCCGATCAGCGGCAGAACGTGGTCACCATGACCTCGCCGAACCGGTCGCCCGACATCGACGTCGCGTTCGGCCTGACGCGCGGGGTCACGCTGATCCAGGGACCTATTGAAGGCCCTCAGCCGTCGGCGCCTCAGTCATTGGCGTCCTTGACGCCGGCATCCGCGAGCCTTGCGGCCGGCGGCATCGCACCGATCCCATTGCCGGGTCCGACCCCGCAGATCGTTGGGCAGGTGAGTCCGCCGATCCGGCTGGCGGCGCTTGACGGTAAGACCAACTATTTTCCCAGTCCGAAATCCCCCGACTCGACGTTTCAAGCGGTGCAGCCCACGGACAATCCAGACCTGATCTGGGATCCGGTTTCGCACGACGTCATCGCCTGGGGTGATGTCATCGCCTATGGGATTGATCCGGCAGATCTTCCCACCGTCATCGACAGGACGGCGGCGATCCGCACTCTCAAGGGCAAAGCGACCCGATCGCCACAGGTCATGCGTGTCTCGCCGGACGATCGTCTCCACCGCAACGATCAGACGGTCAATATCGATCTGTCCGAGGTTGGGGGACGCGCAGTGGTGTTGTTCAACGTTTCCGGCGACGGCACGATTCAGATGCTTTATCCAATCGGCTCCGATGCGTCGCCGGTCCGATCGGCCAACCTGCGGCTTCCGCTGCGCGTGCGCGAGCCGTTTGGCGCAGAGCAGGTCGTCGCTGTGACATCGCCGCAGCGCATGGTTGACTTCGAGAACGCGCTTCAGCAACTGAATCATCGGCGCGCATCTGGACAGGTTATCAAGAGCCTGGAGCGATACATGCCGGCTGACGCGCGCGTCGGTTCGGTCGGATTCTTTACCGTACCCTGACGCTTCGCCTGCGAGAACAGTGATGCTGCCGAACAGATTGATCTTGGGGTGGTGTCTGGGCGTGCTGGCGGTGTCGATTGCAGGCGCGGCGGTGGCAAAGCCCTCCGGAATCGGTCCAACAGCGTTGTTACCCGCCGAATTCCCATCTTTCGAATCTACAGTCTCGACATCGTCGCCGATCCCACCTGTTTCGCCCGCGATGAGGGTCACGCAAAACGCGTCCGATCGAAATAACGCCATGGCCAATATTCCAAACACAGCGAATGTGTCGCTGCAGATGCGTCCTGATCGGTCCGTTAGCGTCGGCACAAAAATTTCATTTCGGGTAACGACCAAAAAGCCGGGCTATTTACTGCTGGTCGACATCGACGCCAATGGAAATATGTCCCAGATTTTTCCGAGTCCTGAAATGATCGTTCAATCCCAGGAAGCGGCGGCGAATTTCATCAAGCCGGGCGAGGAGTTGCTGATCCCGAATTCGGCGGCCAAGAAACGCGGCTTCGAATACGTCATAACGTCGCCGACAGGGGAGGCGGCGCTAGTCGCAATTCTCAGCGACCGGCGAGTTCAAATTCTCGACTTGCCCGATAATACGCAGAAGCCGCGAACCGAAGCAGAAACCATCGGCTATCTCACCGGATGGACGAGCGAGTTGCGGGTACCAGATCCCGGCACCGGCAAACTGCAGCCGAGCAATTGGTCGTTCGATATCAAGCAATATTCGATCAGGTAGTGAGCGCGGCGCTGGCTGGTCTGGCGCCGCCTCACGGGGCGCGCGCGTACATACGGGACTTGGATTGTTCGCCAACTTTTTGAAACGCAGTGTCATCGAAATGGCCGGTTACTTGGCTGTCACATCAACGTGTCAATGGATTGTGGCGGTCACCCGAATCAGGCGCGCGATAATTGACGTCGTTGCCCAAATGGATGCACACCCTGAAAGTCATTGCGCTGCAGAAGAGGTTTGGCAGCAGCGCCCGACTGAGGGGCGTGGGTGTCGTCGTCAGCGTTGTTATCGCCGGGCTCGCCATATTCGCGCTGAGCCATGCACTCAGGAACGTCGATTACGACGAAGTGTTTGGGGCTGTTCGACGCACAAACGCCGGTACGGTCGTGCTGGCCCTGATGCTGGTTGCGGCCTCATACGGCAGTTTGACTCTTTACGAC
>Ga0208981_1000119_pt1 | contig 11731 bp, 11 predicted proteins | sample MedBloCAOM1_M1_FD_187839 | JGI IMG/M metagenome (GOLD analysis project Ga0208981, IMG submission 187839) | Forest soil microbial communities from El Dorado National Forest, California, USA - Mediterranean Blodgett CA OM1_M1 (SPAdes) (version 2) | ecosystem: Environmental > Terrestrial > Soil >... | reverse complement strand
GTCGTCGAGCCCTACATCCGCAACAAGGCGATACGCTACCTCGAGGAAGGCAAGATCGTCATTTTTGCCGCGGGGACAGGCAACCCGTTCTTCACGACCGATACCGCGGCGGCGCTGCGGGGAACGGAGATCGGCGCGGAAATGGTCCTCAAGGCGACCAAGGTCGACGGCGTCTACACCGCGGATCCCAAGCTCCGCCCGGACGCCAAGCTCTACGACAAACTGAGCTTTGACGAGGCGATGATCAAGAATCTGAAGGTGATGGATGCCACGGCGTTCGCGCTTTGCCGCGATCAGAAGCTCCCGATCACCGTGTTCAGCATCCTGAAACCCGGAGCGATGAAGCGGGTCGTCACCGGTGAAAAGGAAGGCACGCTGGTTTACGTGAGCGCCTGAGACCGCGAGGAGGGGGATTCATGAATACCCTGGCCGACGTCAAGAAGAACACCGAGCAGCGAATGCACAAGTCGCTCGACGCCTTCAAAGCAGACTTGTCCAAGGTCCGCACGGGCCGCGCGCACGCGGGGCTGCTCGACCACGTCTCTGTGGACTACTACGGGAGTCAGATGCCGATTCCGAAGGTCGCCAGCGTAAGCCTCCTCGACGCCCGTACGCTCGGGGTATCGCCCTGGGAAAAAAAGATGCTCGGGGCGATCGAGAAGGCCATCCGCGAGTCCGATCTTGGCCTGAATCCTGCTTCTCACGGAGACATGGTACGGGTTCCGATGCCGACTCTCACGGAGGAGCGCCGCCGCGATTTGATCAAGGTAATCAAGCACGAGGGGGAAAATGCCAAGGTCGCCGTGCGCAACTCGCGCCGCGACGCCAATCATGCGCTCAAGGAATTGCTCAAAGGCAAGGCCGTGTCCGAAGACGAGGAACGACGTGCGCAAGACGAGATCCAAAAGCTCACCGACAGGCACATCGCCGAAATCGACAAGATGATCGCGGCAAAAGAAGCAGAGCTGATGGCGGTTTGATCGAACACCACGGAATGTCCATCCCATGAAATCCTTCGCTAGCTCAACGCGCGAGATCCCGGTCGCAGGCGATATCCCCAGGCATATCGCCGTCATCATGGATGGCAACGGGCGCTGGGCCAAGAAGCGCTATCTCCCGCGCGTCGCCGGTCACAAGCAAGGGGTCGAGACGGTGCGTCGGGTCACGAATGCATGCACCGATCGCGGCATCGAATACCTGACCCTGTTCGCCTTCAGCTCCGAGAACTGGCGCCGGCCCGCCGAAGAGGTTTCGACGCTGAAGCAGCTGTTCATGGCTGCCCTGGAGCAGGAAGCCGAGCGGCTGCACCAGAACAAGGTGCGCCTCAAGATAATCGGCGATATCGCGCCTTTCGGGGCGCGCGTGGTCGAACTCGCGCGCCGCGCCCAGGAGCTCACCGCGCACAATGTGGGGCTTACGCTCACGATTGCCGCAAACTATGGCGGCCGCTGGGATCTGATGCAGGCTTTGCTGAAGCTCGCGCGCAGCGGTCCGCTGCCGGCCGAGGGATATACCGAGGAGCAACTCACTCCGCATCTGGCGCTCAACTATGCGCCCGAACCGGATCTGTTCATTCGCACCGGAGGCGAGCAGCGCATCAGTAATTTCCTGCTTTGGCAGCTCGCGTATACCGAGCTGTATTTCACCCCGACCCTGTGGCCCGATTTCGACGCCAAGCAGCTCGACGCGGCGATCGCATGGTATCGCGAGCGCGAGCGCCGCTTCGGGCGGACCAGCGAGCAACTCGAAAAAACCAAGCGCGAAAGCGGCGGCCGGCGGAGGATCGCGTAGGGCCTCCTGCCTTGCAGGCGGGAGAGCGCGGGTACCCATGCTCAAGACCCGCGTGATGACGGCGGCCGTCCTGCTTGCCGGATTCGTCTTGGCCCTGTTCCTATTGCCCAAGAACGCCTGGATCGCATTTTGCGGCGTGTTTCTCGGACTTTCCGCCTGGGAATGGGGAGCACTGGTGGCGCTTGGCGCAATCCCGCGCTCGATCTACTCGATATTCTTGGTTGGACTTTTTGTGCTCCCCGGGATCCTCGAGGCTTCCGTGACGAACGGCTTGTATGCGCCGGCCTGGGTTTACTATGCTGGGGGGTTGTTCTGGATCGTCCTTGTCCCGGTGTGGATTTGGCGGCAACCTCGCATTGACAGCCGGATCGTGCTGCTGGCAGCCGGCGCCACGGTGCTCCTGCCGGCCGCCGCCGCGCTTGTGGACCTGCGCGGCGTTCATCCTTCCTTCCTCCTCGCCGTCCTCGCGACGGTGTGGATCTCCGACACGGCCGCGTATTTTGTCGGCCGGCGCTTCGGTAAACACAAGCTCGCCCCTTCCATCAGTCCCGGGAAGACCTGGGAGGGTGTCGCAGGGGCGCTGGCTGCAGTCGGTCTCTACGCTTCCGCTTGGGCAACCTTGGGCAGCAGCCCCATGAAAGGGGGGCCCGCGTGGATCCTCCCGGTTCTGCTCGGGCTCGCCGTGGCTGGGATAGTTGGCGATCTGTTCGAATCTCTGATAAAACGCCAGGCGGGAGTCAAGGACAGCGGCACGCTTCTGCCCGGCCACGGAGGCATACTCGACCGCATCGATGCGCCTGTGGCCATGCTCCCCCTGGCAGTACTTGCGTTCATGAGATGACCACGATTCAAAACATCGCGATACTCGGAGCGACGGGCTCGATCGGGGCGAGTACTCTGGATGTGATCGCGCGGCATCCGTCGCGCTTCCGGGTGGCTGCATTGACCGCCAATCGGCAAGTCGACGAGCTGGCGGAGCTATGCAAGCGACACCGGCCCGACTACGCATGCGTGGCGGATGCCTCGCTCGCACCGCGGCTGCACGAGCGCCTCGCTGGAGCCGGTTTGACTTGCAAGATACTTGCGGGGGAAGCAGGACTCGTAGAAGTGGCTTCCTTGCCCGAAGTCGACTGCGTCATGGCCGCAATCGTCGGAGCGGCAGGGCTGCGTGCCACGCTCGCCGCGGCGAGGGCGGGAAAGAAACTGCTGCTCGCCAACAAGGAAGCCCTCGTGGTTGCGGGTCCGGTGTTCATGGAAAGCGTACGTTCGAGCGGAGCGATGCTGCTCCCCATAGACAGCGAGCACAACGCAATTTTCCAGTGCCTTCCGCCTTTCGCGGCGGGCGAGTCCGTCGCAAAAGGGATCCGCAGGATCCTTCTCACCGGATCGGGCGGACCCTTCAGGGCTCGTTCGCGTGCGGAGCTGCACCGTGTGACGCCGGACGAGGCCTGTGCGCATCCGAACTGGGTCATGGGACGCAAGATCTCTGTGGATTCGGCGACCATGATGAACAAAGGATTGGAGGTCATCGAAGCGCGCTGGCTATTCGGTGCAGGTCCGGAGCAGATCCAAGTAGTCGTCCATCCGCAAAGCGTAGTTCATTCGATGGTCGAGTACGCCGACGGTTCCGTGATCGCCCAGCTCGGCCACCCAGACATGCGCACGCCGATCGCCCAGGCGCTCGCCTATCCCGAGCGCATCGACGCCGGAGTGTCGTCGCTTGACTTCTTCCGCATCGGGGCCTTGAGCTTCGAGCAGCCTGATTTCGAGCGCTTTCCCGCCCTGAACCTCGCTTACGCTGCGCTTAGAAGCGGAGGGGCCGCACCGGCCACACTCAACGCGGCCAACGAGGTCGCGGTATCCGCGTTTCTCGAAGGCCGGCTGCCGTTCTTGCTGATCACCACGGTCATCGAAGAAGCGCTCGGCGGTCTTCCCGCGAGTCCCCTCGCCACGCTCGAGGATGTCCTCGCCGCCGACGCGAGGGCCCGGATGCGGGCGAACCAGATCGTCATGCGACTGAAAGCCCACGCCGCATGAATTTCGCCATCACCGTTTTGGCTTTCATCGTCGCGCTGGGCGTGCTGATCGTGTTTCACGAGTTCGGGCACTATCTGATCGCGCGCCTCTTCGGAGTGAAGGTATTGCGCTTCTCGATCGGTTTCGGCAGGCCGCTGTGGCGGATCCGAAGCGGCCGGGACCAGACCGAATGGGTGATCGCGGCGCTGCCGCTCGGCGGCTACGTAAAGATGCTCGATGAGCACGAGGCCCCGGTCGCACCGGAAGAAGCGCACCGGGCATTCAATCGCCAGAGAGTATGGCGCCGCATCGCGATCGTCGCCGCAGGGCCGGCCGCCAATTTCTTGCTCGCCATCGTGTTCTACTGGGCTCTTTTCGTGGGCGGCGTGCAGGAGGCGAAGCCCGTCGTCGGCACCCCGGATCCCGGAACCGTCGCGGAAGCGAGTGGCTTCGTGCGAGGCGAGACGATCCTGAAAATCAACGACGAGCCGATGGCCAGCTGGCAGCAGGTGCGCTGGCGCCTGCTGCAGCTCGCGGTGGAAAAAAAGCCGGCGCGACTCGAAGTGATCGACCCCCAGCAGCGGCTCACTTGGCGCACCCTGGATCTGTCGGATTTCGATCTCGAAGGATTCGACAGCGACCCCCTCGCGCGCCTGGGCTTGAGGCTGAATCGGCCCGACATAGCGCCGATCATCGGCAAGGTCGTGCCGGGGAGCGTGGCCGAGTCGGGGGGGCTGCGCCCGGGAGACCGGGTCGTCTCGATCGACGGAAGCGAAATCCGGCTGTGGGAGGATGTCGTGAGGGCCGTCCGGCGCCGGCCGGGCGAGATCCTGCGGCTCGGCATCGTCCGCGACGGCAGCCAAATCGAGGTCCGGCTGCGACCCGAGACGGTGCAGCAGAACGGCGAGCGCTTCGGCCGCATCGGAACCGCTCCGCAGGTGGATTCCGATTCGATGAAGGGCCTCGTAACGACCGTGCGCTACTCGCCGGGTGCCGCGCTTGGAATGTCCCTCGAGCGGACCTGGGAGATGTCGGTGTTCAGCCTGAAGATGCTCGGCAAGATGGTCGTTGGCCAAGTCTCATGGAAGAACCTGAGCGGCCCGGTGACTATCGCCGATTACGCGGGTCAGTCGGCGCAGCTGGGGATCGGCGCCTACATCGCATTTCTCGCGTTGATCAGCATCAGCCTGGGCGTGCTCAACCTCCTTCCGATTCCGTTATTGGATGGGGGACACCTGCTGTATTATGTGATCGAGATTTTCAAGGGCAGCCCGGTTTCGGAGCGAACGATGGAGCTGGGCCAGCGTCTGGGCCTCACGCTACTCCTCTTCCTGATGGCCTTCGCCATCTACAACGACTTCAACCGCTTGTTCGCGGGTTAAAGATCCACCGGTGAAAAACGCGCTACGAGCTGCGCTCTTCCCGCTCGTGCTCGCCGCGCCGGCGTGGGCGTTCCAACCGTTCGTCGTGCGGGATATTCGCGTCGAGGGCATCCAGCGGATCGAGGCGGGAACGGTCTTCAGCTATCTCCCCGTCAAGGTCGGCGACACGATGACCGACGAAAAGGCCGCCGGCGCGATTCGCTCCCTGTTCGCCACAGGGTTCTTCCGCGACGTCAGGCTCGAGGTCCAGGGAAACGTGCTGATCGTGACTCTCGAGGAGCGGCCGGCCATCGCCTCGATCGATTTCGTCGGGATGAAGGAATTCGAAAAAGACAAGGTCAAGCAAGGGCTGCGCGACGTCGGATTCCAGGAGGGCCGCATCTTCGACCGTGCCCTGCTCGATCAGGCGGAGCAGGAGCTCAAACGCCAGTATCTGACCCGGGGCCTCTACGGCGTGGAGGTGACCACGACCGTCACGCCGCTCGACCGCAACCGGGTCGCAATCAATTTCAACCTGAACGAGGGGGAAGTCGCGAAAATCAAGAGAATCAACATCGTGGGCAACCGCGCGGTTACCGAGGACGAATTGCTGAACGTGCTCCAGCTGCGCACCCCCGGCGTGTTCACCGTATTTTCGAAGAACGACCAATACTCCAGGCAAAAACTTCAGGCCGACCTCGAATCGCTGCGTTCGTTTTACCTGAACGCGGGCTACCTCGAGTTCAATATCGACTCCACCCAGGTTTCCATCACGCCCGACCGCCACGACATCTACATCACGATCAACATGACCGAGGGCGAGAAGTATGAGGTTGCCGATGTGAAGCTGGCGGGCGACTTGCTCGTCTCCGAGCAGGAGCTTCGCTCGTTGATCGCGATCAAACCGGGCGAAACCTTTTCCAGGGAAAAGCTCACCGACTCGACCAAGGCGATCACCGACCGGCTGGGGCGGGAGGGGTACGCTTTTGCCAACGTCAATGCGAATCCCGATATCGACAAGGAGAAGCGCAAGGTCAGTTTCACCTTTCTGATCGATCCCGGACGGCGCGTCTATGTACGGCGGATCAACGTCGTCGGAAACGCGCGCACCCGCGACGAGGTGGTGCGTCGGGAGATGCGCCAGCTCGAGGGCAGTTTTTTCGACAGCCAGAAGCTGCAGCTCTCCAAGCAGCGGATCGACAAGACAGGTTTTTTCAGCGAGGTCGAGGTCGAGACGCCGGCGGTGCCCGGCACCACCGATCAGGTCGACGTCACCGTGCGGGTCAAGGAGAAGCCCACGGGCGCCGTGCTGCTCGGCGTAGGGTTTTCGAACGTCGATAGACTCATCATTCAGGCTTCCGTTCAGCAGACCAATTTTCTCGGTACCGGCAACACGGTGGGCCTGCAAGTCGCTTCCGGATCGGTCAACAAGGTCGCCTCGTTTTCCTTTACCGATCCCTATTACACGGTCGACGGAGTCAGCCGCGGTTTCGACGTCTACCGGCGCGACGTGAACGCCACAACGCTGGGAGTCGGCAACTACAGGACGAGCACGGTCGGTGGGGCGGTGCGCTTCGGAGTGCCCTTTACCGAGTACGATACCTTGTTTTTCGGCTTCGGCACGGAACAGGTCAGGCTCTTCCTCGCTCCGGACAGTCCGCAGCGTTACCTCGTTTTTCAAAACCAGTTCGGCGGCGCCTATATTGCGCTGGTCACCAGCGCCGGCTGGGTCCGGGACTCGCGGGACAGCTTCATATGGCCGACGAGAGGCCACCTCGAGCGCGCCAGTCTGGAGCTGGCGACGCCGCCCGGAGACCTGCAGTACTGGAAATATACCTACACCCACCAGTATTTCTACCCGTACTCGCGCAACCTCACTCTCTTTCTCAGCGGGGAGCTTGACTCGGGTGAAGGCTACGGGGGACAGCCCCTGCCGTTTTTCAAGAACTACTACTCGGGGGGCATCGGCAGCGTGCGCGGATACCGAACCGCGTCGTTGGGCCCACGCGACATCGACGGCAGCTTTCTGGGGGGCAATCGGAAAGTCAACGCAACGGCGGAGCTGCTGTTCCCGGTACCGGGCAGCGCCGACCGGTCGATGCGATTCGGCGCTTTCGTCGACGCGGGACAAGTCTACGGCTTCACCGAAAAGCTCGACCTTTCGCAACTGCGTGCCGCGGCGGGATTGAGCTTCGCGTGGAACTCACCGGTCGGCCCGATGAAGATCAGCATCGCGAAAGCGCTGAACGACAGGCCCGGGGACAGTCTCCAGAACATCCAGTTCACGCTTGGCACCTTGTTCTGACGGCCCGGTATAATCCTTTTCTGAAGGCAGGTCTCATGGCAGCGTCGAAAAGGAACTTTCTCGTCCTTTGCACCCTCACGGCAGCGCTCGGGGTCGTCAGCCCGGCTCTGGCCCAAACGAGCATCGGCTTTGTCAGCCTTGAGCGGATCCTGAGGGAAGCGCCCGCTGCGCAGCGGGCGCAGAAGAAACTGGAGCAGGAGTTCTCCCAGCGCGGGCAGGAGCTCTCCAAGATAGCGGAGCAGCTGAAGAAGATGCAGGGAAACCTCGAGAAGAACGCCCTGACGATGTCGGAATCGGAGCGGCAGAAGCGTGAACGCGAATTCGGCGACGCCAACAGGGACTTTCAGCGCAAGCAACGCGAGTTCAACGAGGATCTGGCCCAGCGGCGCAAGGAGGAATTCGAAGGAGTCCTCGAACGCGCCAACCGTGCCGTGAGGCAGATCGCAGAGGCCGAAAAACTCGACGTCGTTTTACAGAACGAGCAGGTCGTGTGGGCGAGCACCCGCATCGACATCACCGACAAGGTGATCAAGGCGCTAGAGGATACTCGCGCGGGCAAGTGATTCGGCGTGGCGCAATCCATTTCGCGTAGGTACAGACTCGGTGAAATCGTCGCCAAGCTCGGCGGGGAGCTGATAGGCGATCCCAGTGCCGAGATTCTGAGGATCGCTACGCTGGAGAGCGCAGGCCCGGGCGATCTTTGCTTCTTATCGCATGGCCGGTACCGGGCGCACTTGCGCGACACGCGTGCGTCGGCCGTGATCCTGGCGCGCGAGGAACGGGACGCGACGGCCCTGCCGAGGATCCTGTGCGACGATCCCTATGCCTACTATGCCCGGGCCGCGCAGCTGTTCGGCTCCGACAATCGCCCCGCTCCGGGAATCCACGCGCGCGCCGTCGTCGAGGACGGCGCGGAGATTCCGGCCTCAGCCACGGTGGGACCCGGCAGTCATATCGGACGCGGGGCACGGCTGGGGGAGCGCGTCGTTATCGATGCGAGCTGCACGATCGGCGAAGATGCCTCGATCGGGGAGGACAGCCGCCTGGGTCCCTCGGTGACGGTCTATCCCCGGTGCATCATAGGCAAGCGCGCCTTGATCCATGCCGGCGTGGTGATCGGCGCCGACGGTTTCGGCATGGCGCCCGATTCCGGACGCTGGATCAAGATTCCGCAGACCGGTCGCGCCGTGATAGGCGACGACGTCGAGATCGGCGCCAACACCACGATCGATCGCGGCGCTCTCGACGACACGGTGATCGAGGACGGCGTCAAGCTCGACAACCAGATCCAGATCGGCCACAACGTGCACGTCGGTGCGCATACCGCGATGGCCGGCTGTGCAGCTGTCGCAGGCAGCACGCGCATCGGCCGGCATTGCGCCATCGGCGGAGCTGCGCGCATCATCGGCCATTTGACGATCGCCGACCACGTGACGATCTCCGCTGCTGCCGTGGTGACGAAATCCATCACGCGCGCGGGCACCTATTCCGGCGCGCTGCCCTCGGCGCCCGGCCGCGAGTGGGCCAAGACGGTCGCGCACCTGCGCGGCCTCGACCGCCTGGCCAAGCGGATCCGCGAGCTGGAAAAGCGACTCCCAGTAAAGAGAAAGAGGTAAGAGATGGACATCCGAGAGATCCTGGAATACTTGCCTCACCGTTATCCCATGCTTCTCCTGGACCGGGTGCTCGAATGCGAGCCGGGCAAGCGGCTTCTCGCGCTCAAGAACGTCTCCATAAACGAGCCTTTCTTTACCGGGCATTTCCCGCACTATCCGGTGATGCCGGGGGTCATGATCATCGAGGCGCTCGCTCAGGCGGCGGCCGTATTGTCGTTCCGCACCATGAATACGAAAGCGGATGACAAGTCGGTCTACTACTTCGCGGGAATCGACGACGCACGGTTCAAGCGCCCGGTGGTCCCGGGCGACCAGCTCCTGCTCGAGGTCGCGGTGGAACGCAGTGCGCGGGGACTCTGGAAATTCGCCGCGCAGGCGCGCGTCGGCGATGCGCTCGCGGCCGAAGCGAAGATCTTGTGCACGCTGCGCCCGATATGATCCACCCGACGGCAATCGTTCATAGCGGAGCGAAGCTCGCCCCGGGAGTATCGGTGGGACCCTATTCGATCATCGGCGAGCACGTCGAGATAGGGGAGGGGACCTCGATCGGGCCGCACGTGCTGATCGAGGGGAGAACTCGCATAGGAGCTCAAAATCGAATTTTCGGATTCAGCTCGCTCGGCGGACCGCCCCAGGACAAGAAATACGCCGGGGAGGCGACCGCGCTCGAGATCGGCGACCGCAACACCATCCGCGAGTACTGCACTTTCAGCTGCGGCACCGTGCAGGACACGGGCGTCACGCGCATCGGCAACGACAACTGGATCATGGCCTACGTGCATATCGCGCACGACTGCCGGGTCGGCGACCACGCGGTCTTTGCCAATGTGGCGACGCTTGCCGGTCACGTCCAGGTCGGGGACTATGCCGTGCTGGGCGGGTTCACCGGAGCCCATCAGTTCGTCTCAATCGGCGCGCATTCGATCACCGGGGTCGCGACGGTCCTGTTGCTGGATCTGCCTCCGTACGTCATGGCCGCCGGCAATACGGCCAAGCCGTTCGGAATCAACAGCGAGGGGCTGAAGCGGCGTGGCTTCGCAGCGGCGAAGATCACGGCGATCAAGCGCGCCTACAAGACCCTCTACAGGTCCGGTCTCGCGCTCGCGGAAGCGCGGCGCAAGATTGCGGGCCAGGCCGTGAAGTCGCCTGAGCTGCAAGTGCTCGTCGATTTCCTCGAGCGCTCGCAGCGGGGCATCATCCGCTAGCCGCGGTGGACGGCAAGCCCATTGTCGTAGGCATGGTCGCGGGGGAGGCTTCCGGGGATTTTCTCGGAGCTCATCTCATCGCTGCGTTGCGCGTGCGCGTTCCCGGGCTGAAGTTCGTCGGCATAGGCGGCCCGAAGATGGAGGCGGAGGGCCTCGATTCCTGGTTCCCCATGGAGAAGCTCGCGGTGCGCGGCTACGTCGAGGTGCTGCGGCATTTTCTGGAACTCCACGCGATCCGGCGAAAGCTCCGGCTGCGGCTCCTCGCAGCGGGGCCGAGACTTTTCATCGGCATCGACGCTCCCGATTTCAATCTGGGGCTCGAGCGCAGGCTGAAGCGGGCGGGAATTCCGGCGGTCCACTACGTGAGCCCGTCGCTTTGGGCCTGGCGCGGCGGACGCATGTCTGCGATCGCAGCCTCGGTCGACAAGGTGCTGGTGCTGTTTCCGTTCGAGGAGCCCCTGTACCGCGCCGCCGGAGTGCCGGTGGCCTACGTCGGACACCCTCTCGCGGATGCCACCTCCGACGAGGACGAATCCGCCGCGGCAAAGGAACAATTGCGGCTGCCTGCGACACGGAAGGTCGTGGCGCTGATGCCGGGCAGCCGGCAGTCGGAAGTGCGCTACATGGCCTCGAGCCTCATACAGACCGCCAAGCTGATCGCGGCGCGGCAGCCCGCCGTGCATTTTCTGGTGCCGCTCGTGAGCCGCGAAACGCGTGCCATTTTCGAGCAAGCGATGTACGAAGCCGGCGCGGGGGAACTGCCGCTCACCGTGCTGTTCGGCCATGCGCGCGACGCGATCGCGGCGTGCGACGTCGCGCTGGTGGCGAGCGGGACCGCGACGCTGGAGGCGGCGCTCGCCCGAAAGCCGATGGTGATCACCTATAAGATGGCGCAACTCACCTACGGCATGATGTCGAAGATGGGAACCCTGCCGTGGGTGGGCCTTCCCAACATCATCGCCGGAGAATTTCTCGTGCCTGAGATTCTCCAGGATGACGCGACGCCCGAGAACCTGGCCCAGGCGGTGCTGAACTCGCTCAACGATCCGGTCGTCAACCGCAGGCTTCCGGAGCGCCTCGACCAGATACGGCGGCTTCTGCGCAGGGATACCGCGGCGCGTGCCGCGGAAGCGCTCCTGCCGTGGCTCAAGTCCGCCTGATCTGCGGCGTCGACGAAGCCGGCCGCGGGCCGCTCGCAGGGCCGGTTTGCGCCGCCGCGGTGGTGTTCGAGCCGGGACGGCGCGCGCCCGCCGGCATCGCCGACTCCAAGGTCCTGAGCCCGCGCGAGCGCGAGCGCCTGTCGATCCTCATCAAGAACAGAGCGCTGGCCTGGGCCGTCGCCTGGGCGAGCGTGGAGGAAATCGACAGCCTGAACATCCTGCAGGCGAGCCTCCTCGCCATGCGGCGCGCCGTGGAGTCGCTTTCGGTCTCGCCCCA
>Ga0208981_1000117_pt1 | contig 11777 bp, 15 predicted proteins | sample MedBloCAOM1_M1_FD_187839 | JGI IMG/M metagenome (GOLD analysis project Ga0208981, IMG submission 187839) | Forest soil microbial communities from El Dorado National Forest, California, USA - Mediterranean Blodgett CA OM1_M1 (SPAdes) (version 2) | ecosystem: Environmental > Terrestrial > Soil >... | reverse complement strand
GCCCGCCGCGAAATCGTGCGAACTTCGGGTTCGCGGCACTAGAGCATTATCCGTCCAGCTCGATCCAGCCCGTCGTCACCCTGAGGCGGCCGCGCTCTTGCGCAGCCCTCGAAGGATGCACGGACGAGAGAGCGCAACAAGCGCGCAAGAGGCATGACACGGGCCGTCGGCTTCGGTGCGCACGTGCACGCAAGCTTCCACGACTTGGCTTTAGCATCATTCTTGGACGAAGCTGCTGATCATTTCAGCGTAAATCTTGGCTGCGCTCACGCTGGTTGCGCGATTGTAGTGCTCCTCGGTCACGCGTGGGTCGGTATGATTCAGAATCGCGCTGGCCAAATGAGGAGTACTTCCGCCGTAAGCCGCGGCCGTAGAGGCTGCCCCTGTTCGGAACAGATGGGGCGACACGTCGACCCCAAGGGTCTGAAGAGTGATTTTTGAGATGCGTGTCCCAAGGTTCTTTTTGGTCGTTGCGCCACCCGTTCTGGAGGAGATCCAGAGGGCACGGGTGGGCGGCCGCGAGCCGATCAGACCGGGTCGCGCGTCGTCCAGATAAAGCTCAATCCAACGGTTCAGCATCGCCGGGATACGACGCTCGTCCGGCCGGCGGGACTTCGAGCTTGTCTCCGGGAAAATGAGGATTTCTCCAGAGGTTGCCGTAAAACGCTGAGCCCGAATTTTGATTCGTAATCACGGGGTTCAGGGGTTTGAATCCCTTAGTCGGCACCGGATTATATAATTGATAATGCTCATTATTATCGGCCGAGGCTGGCGGTGTTGCTCAAGGAACCCGCCCCCTGGAAAGCGTACTGCATTGTCGGTCATCCGCTGCCGGAGCTCTTGACCCGACCGGTCAGGAATCGTCCGCCTCCGATTCGCATTCCGCCTAATGACGACGTGCACCTATTTCCAATTCTTGCGCCGAATGGCTGGAGTTTCTGCGCAACTTCGCTTCATGCCCAGCAAGCTTCGACAAGCACGGCATCTGCCCGTCGCTACATCAGGTGTCGTGTCCGGATCGCCGGATCCGAATGCGCCAGTCGGTGCATCAGCGCGTGGTCGAAAGGCGCCTTATGTGCAAGAACGATTCGAGCTCCACCCTCGTCCTGGCCGGAGCATCCGATGCCGAGCCTATCGAGCAACGCGGCGGTTCTCGATTGAACCGTCGCCTGTCGATGCAGGGTGAGATCGGCTTTGTCGGGCTTGGTCACATGGGCACGGCGATGGCCGTGAATCTTGCCGCGGCCGGACATCGCGTGATCGCATATGTGCGTCGCCCCGATAAAATGAACGCGCTCACGGCGCTCGGTCTCAGTCCCACAACGGATATCAGTCACCTGTTCGACTGCGAGATCGTCATCAGCATGCTGCCGGATGATGCGGCTGTTCGTGACGTCGTGTTCGGGCGTGCCGATCTCGGCATCGACGGTCTTGCCTTTGGATTGATGCCCGGCGCGATTCATCTCTCGATGAGCACGATCAGCTCGTCCGCTGCCTCCGACCTCGCGAGCGAGCATGCGCGCTACGGCCAAGGCTACGTCGCGGCGCCGGTCTTCGGAAATCCCGATGCCGCCAAGGCGCGGCAGCTTTTTATCATCGCCGCCGGCGCCGCGGCAGATGTCGAGCGCTGCCGGCCGGTCATCGACAGTCTCGGACAAAAGACTTTTGTGGTCGGCACCGAACCCGGCCATGCAAACCTGATCAAGTTGCTCGGCAATATGATGACCGCGACCGCAATAGAGATGCTCGCCGAAGTCGTTGCCGTGCTTCTCCGGCGGGGGCTCGACCCCAAACCTTTCGTCGACATCTTGACCAGCACGATGTTCGGCGGCCGCGTGCATCAAATCTACGGCGACAAGATCGTCAGGCAGTCCTACGCGCCCGGCTTCGTCATGCCGTTGGTTCTCAAGGATGTGCGCTTGGCGCTGGCCGAGGCGGAAAAGGCGGGCGCCCCGATGCCGTCGGTCGGCGTCGTGCGAGACCGGCTGATCACCGGAATTTCGCGCGGCTATGCCGATCTCGACTGGACCGCGCTTGGCCTGATCGCCTTGGAGGAAGCGGGCCTCCACATCGTCCCACCGGTCACCCTCAATTGAAGAATTCATTCGCGGGTTGTCAGCCAGGAAGGATCATCTGCATGACGAGAATGAATCAGGGAGCTAAGGCACCCGCAATGGCACGAGCCTGCGTCGCCGCATGCCTGCTCGTCTCGAGCGCGATGCCGGCATTGAGCGCGGGAGACCCGGTTGTCGGAGAAAAGGATTTTTCGGCGCGTTGCGCGGCATGTCACGCGACGGCGGCCGGTCAGAATAAAGTCGGTCCGTCGCTCGCCGGCGTGTTCGGAAACGCGAGCGGCGCCGCGCCGGGCTTCACCTATTCGGCGGCCTTGAAGAGCGCCCACGTGACCTGGGACGACGCGACGCTCGATAAGTGGCTGCAAAATCCCTCAGGCCTCGTTCGCGGCACCGCGATGTTCGCCAGCGTGCCGAGCGGCGACGACCGCCAGAATATTATCGCCTACCTCAAAACCCTCTCGGCGCCCCGGCAAGCTCCGCCCGCTGCAACCCCGTAAAGCCGCCATGCGAGATCTGCCTGTCCGTCAGAGCAACTGAAGACCCCTGAGACCAGCAATCCATGAAGGAACGCATCATGGCCCGCCACGCCGACACTCTCGACATCAACATGCAACTCACCGAAATTCCAGGCACGACCCTCAAGGTATCGCCCGTCGCGATCGGCACTTGGGCCATTGGCGGGTGGATGTGGGGCGGAACCGATGAAGCCGAATCGATTTCCACCATCCGCGGGGCGTTGGAGCACGGCATCAATATCGTCGACACGGCGCCGGTCTATGGATTCGGCCACTCCGAGGAGATCGTCGGCAAGGCAATCGCCGAGGGCCATCTGCGCTCGCGCGTGGTCATCGCCACCAAGGCCGGACTTGAGTGGGCGGGCGGAAGAGTAACACGCAATGCCAGCCGCGCCCGCATCCTGCAGGAAATCGATGACTCCCTGCGCAGGCTTCGCACCGACTACATTGACATCTACCAGGTCCACTGGCCGGATCCATTGGTGACGATCGAAGAAACCGCCGAGGCGATGGACACGCTGTACAGTCGGGGAAAGATCCGCGCCATCGGCGTGAGTAATTTTTCGGTTGGCCAGATGGAGCGGTTTCGCCGCGTGGCGCCGCTGCACGTCCTGCAGCCGCCTTACAATCTGTTCGAACGCGCGATCGAAGCCGACCTGCTGCCCTATTGCCGCAAGAACAAGATCGCGACACTAGGCTACGGCGCGCTATGCCGCGGCCTTCTTTCCGGACGCATGCGGCCGGATACCATTTTCAACGGCGACGATCTTCGCCGCACCGACCCGAAGTTCCTCGCGCCCCGTTTTGCTCAATATCTTGCCGCCGTGCAACGACTCGATCGGCTCGCTCAGCAACGCTTCGGCAAGCGCGTAATTCACCTGGCGGTCCGTTGGATGCTCGACCAAGGCATCACCACCGCGCTGTGGGGCGCCCGTCACCCGGGTCAACTCAAGCCGGTCGACGAAGTGACGGGCTGGTCGCTCGATGCGCCCGCCAAGGCGGATATCGATCGGATCCTGCGGGAGACGATCACCGATCCGGTCGGCCCGGAATTCATGGCCCCGCCGGCGCGCAGCGTCGCAGCATCGGCGCAAGTGCCTGCATGAGCGCACTGGAGGCGTGGCGGCCGGCGTCGCCGCAACGCCTCCAGCGCGCTCGTGCAGGTGTTGAACCACGCGCCGCCGATATCTGACGGAAAGCCCGACTCATGAACGGAATGATCAATGGGCGCGCGTTGCTGCAGGCGACGGGGACTCTCGTCGTCACCTTCAGCCTCAGGCGTGGCCACGCCGTGCTGGGGCCCGCCGGTGCGGCGAAGACCGCATCGCGCGGCCGGGTCGATGGCTTCCTCGCCCTCGACATCGATGGCAGCGTCCTGGTCTATTCCGGCAAGGTCGACCTCGGCGCCGACGTGCGGACCGCATTCGCACGGATCGTGGCAGACGAGCTCAATTTGCCGATGGATCGCGTTACGGTGGTCCAGGGCGACATGGCGCTCACGCCGGACCAGGGGCCAACCTCGGGAAGCCTATTCATTCAGAATGGCGGAAACCAATTGCGTCGGGCCGCAGCAACGGCGCGCCATGCGTTGCTTGAAAAGGCCGCGACCCAGCTCGATCGCGACGCTTCCACGCTCGCGATCCGAGATGGTGTCGTGATCGCCAAGAACGAGCACGATGGCGGCCGCAAGCTACCGCTCGGAACGTTGGTCGGCGGAATGTCGCTTGCGCTCACTCTCGACGACGACGCACCGCGTAAGACGCCGGCGGACTACATCGTGGGAAAGCCGGCGCCGGGCTCGACCAGGACGGCAATGTGATCGTTTGGAAACCGGGATTGTTCAGACCGGATGGCGTGACATCAGGTATGCCGGTCGGGGCGCGGCGGTCGTGGACGGCTCCCGGGCCTCAGTTGCCGGATCCGTCGTCATGCCCGAGGGCCGTGTTGAGGCATGCGATCAAGCTTGGTCCGTCGAAAGGCTTGGTCAGAAAGCCAATTGCTCCGGCCTTCATCGCTCGCGCGAAGGTGCCCTCCTCTGGAAAGGCCGTGATGAAGATGAACGGCACGCGCTGGCCGCGGGAAAGCAGGTGGGTTTGCAGCTCGACACCACTCATGGCCGGCATGCGGACATCGGAAATCACACACGACGTGTCGTCCAGGCGGTCGGACTGCAAGAACTCCTCGGCCGACCCAAACGTAAAGACGGCGTATCCATGCGATCTTACAAGGCTGCTCGTCGACGCGCGCACCGATGCATCGTCGTCAATAATCGCAATCGTGGGAAGTCTTTTTGGCAATGAATCATCCTTCGGAGAGCCTACCGTGGCGCGCCGCCCTACCGCAGTATGTAGAGCGAGGGAATGTCGAAAGAATCATACTTAGGTCTTACCGGCGCTGCGGATTTTTGTGAGGGATTTCAAGTGTTTCGGCCATTCTCACCAGTTCGGCCAACGATCGCGCTCCCATTTTTCGCATCACATGGCCGCGATGGATCTTCACCGTGATTTCGCTTACGCCCAATTCGGCGGCAATCTGCTTGTTCATCAGACCCGCGGTGACGAGCGCTATCACTTCCCGCTCGCGCGGGGTCAGAGATTCGAACAAGTGACGCACGCCCGAAACGGCCTGCTCGTTTTCGCGTCTTTGTCGGTCCCGCTCGAGCGCCTTGGTCACGGCATCCAGCATATCTTGATCGCGGAACGGCTTGGTCAAAAAGTCGACGGCTCCGGCTTTCATCGCCTTGACGGTCATCGGGATGTCTCCGTGACCCGTCATGAAGATGATGGGAATGTGAATATCCGCGTTGGCCAACTCATCTTGAAAGTCGAGCCCGCTCACGCCCGGGAGCCTGATGTCGAGCACCAGGCAGCTGGCGATGTTCGGAAGCGTGCTTTGCAGAAATTCGGGGGCCGAACCGAACACCTCGACCCGCAAGCCAACCGAGCCGAAAAGGCTCCTGAGCGCTTCGCGTATCGACGCATCGTCGTCGATGACGAAGACGACGGGGCCCTTCGCGCTCGCGAGGTCGCGCGGCGATGCCGGGCGCCCGATCACGCTGCATCCCCTCGATTTACTGGCAGGGTGAAGTGAAAGGCCGCCCCATGCGGCACATTTGGCACCGCCCATACACGCCCTCCGTGAGCCTCGATGATCGAACGGCAAATCGACAGCCCCATGCCCATACCGCTGGATTTGGTGGTGAAGAAGGCCTTGAACAGCCGGTCCGCGCTCTCCGCCGAGATGCCGGTTCCGCGGTCCTGAACCGACAACAGCACCTCGTGCTTTTCGTCCTGGCACGATCGGATCACCAGATCGCGCGGCCGATCCGTGACCGCCTGCATCGCTTCGATACCGTTCATCATCAGATTTATGATCACCTGCTGCAGCTGGACCCGATCAGCGAGGACGGCAGGCAGCGCGGGCGTCAGCTCCATTCGCAGCGACACCCGCCGGCTGAGCAGCTCATGCTCCACCAAGGCAACGACCTCCCGCACAACGTCATTGACGTCGAGCGGCGTCTTCTGGGTCGCGGTCTTGTGCGCGAGCCCACGGACGCGCCGGATCACCTCGCCTGCCCGTTTGCCGTCCTTGACGATTGATTCCACAGCCTCGCGCACCTCGTCCAGGTCGGGCGTTTCACGCTCGAGCCAGCGCAGGCAGGCCTCGGCGTGGGTAACGACGGCGGCGAGCGGCTGGTTCACTTCGTGGGCGATCGAGGCGGTCATCTCGCCCAAGGTCGTGAGGCGAATGGCGTGCGCGAGCTCCGTTTGCGCCTCGTGCAATTCCTCGGCGGCCCGCTTGCGCTCGGTAACATCTTCGCATGCCACCAGGACGATGGGTTGTTTCGCTCCCGACCGTACGGCTTTGGCGTTCTCACGTACCCAGAGCACCGTTCCGTCCTTCCTGACCTTTCGGCCTTCCCAGCTGTGCGATCTGCCGACGTTTTCCAAGCAGGCCGCAACGTTTCCCCGGACGAACTCCCGGTCTTCTTCAAAAAAGACCTTGAGGACCGATTGTCCCACCAATTCGTCGGCCGTATAGCCGAGTTGCGCGGCGCCAAAGCCGTTCACCGACAGGACCGTGCCGGTCGGGTCGAGCATGAAATACATGACCGGGTTGTGTTCGAACACCTCGCGCCATTGCGTCTCGCTTTCGCGCAAGGCATCCGTCGCCCGCTTGCGGTCCTCGATATCGACACTCGATCCATACCATTTGACGATATTTCCCTTATCGTCGCGCAACGCCTGGGCACGGGCCAGAAACCAGCGATACTCCCCGTCAGAGCGCAGCCCCCGTCCTTCGACCTCGAACGGCTCCCCGGTCGCGACGGACAGGCGCCACCTGTCCATGACCACGGCCTGGTCGTCGGGATGCACGAACGCGCTCCAACGGTCGCCGTTTGCCTCCTCGCCGGAACGGCCGGTGGTCGCCAGCCAATGTTGATTATGGAAGTCGCGCGAACCGTCCGGCAGGGCGGTCCAGACCAGCGCGGGAATCGTGTCGATGATGGCTTTCTGCGCCGTTTGTGCCTCTTCCGCTGCGTTGCGAATCTTGGTCGTCAGCCCGGTGATGATGATCGAGGCCGTCAGAAAAGCGACGGCCGCCAGGATATCCTCCCGAGCGTCTATCTGGAAGTTGAACAGCGGCGGAGCGAAGAAGTAGCCCAGACATCCGATAGCGATGATCGAGAGAACGGCCGACGCGATGAAGCTGCCCATCAGGGACAGCAGCGCAATCAAAATCAGATAGACTAAGCCCGTCGTCGCAAGATCGAATTGGAGCCAGAAGCAGAGCCAAGTCAAAAACGCCAGCACAATGCCGCCGACCGCCAATTGTTGCGCGGCTCCAAACCGGTTTCCGTCGATCCGGCTACGCGTTATCCGGAACACGATGGCCGCTCCAAACGGCTCGGCACCCAACTCGCTCCGCGATCCATCGCGGTGCCCGATGACGGGACGGATGCACGCAATCTGCTTGATCTGACCGAGGATCGGGCGGTTCCGGCATCGCTGTCAAGCTCAGGCGCGCTGGTCCCGCCGAGGGCGCGCGCCGGCTGGCTGGGCGGCTCAGATGCCCTGCTCCGGCGCCTGGAAGACCGTGACCGGCGGCCTCTCTCCCGGCTTGTCGGGAAGCTTGGGCTGCGGCAGCGCATAGAATTTCGGCTCCCCCCTGTCCCAGCTGCGCTCGAAGGGCAGCCCCATGCCGACGCCGCCGCCATGCTGGCGCTCGTTCTCGCCGATCGCGCTCTGCAGCGCCTTCGCCACTTTCTCGTCCCAAGGCAGCTTGTAGTAGCGTGGCTCGGCCAAGCCCGGGAGTTGCAGCCAAAGATAGACACCGTCGTTCTCCTTCAAATAGGAGCCGATGACCTTGGCGTCGGGCATGCTCGTGCGGAACACCTCGAGCTGCGTCGACTTCGGCCGTCCCAGCATGTCGGAATAGCCGAAGAACACAGCGCCGAGGATGACGGCGAAGAAGCCCGCGATGACGGCGCGGCGCCCGCGGCTCCCCGCCGGCACCGCCACATAGGCGAAGGCGCCGAGCACCAGGGCGAGGGAGATGAAGGCGATGAGAAAGCTGGTCATGAGCTGCCTGCCGCGCGGAGGTTCTTGTGGATGCGATTCATGCTGTCCGCGACGAGCTCCCCCTTCTCATCCAGCCGGAAACGGAACGCAGTCGCCTCCTGACCCTCGAAGGCGAGCTCGACATTCGTCTGAAGCACCTGGCGCACCTGTCCCTGCTGATTCTGCAGAGACACCTTGATCTGCGCGCCGACCGGGAATTTCCGGTCGCGCGAGCGATACAGCATGGCATTCACGACATATTCGCCCGGCCAATGGCCGCGGCCGTAGGAGACCTCGTAATTCATCGAATTGGGGTCGCCGCTCCGCCCGAGGTCGTCGCGCACCAGGTTGAAGACCACGCCCGACTTGTTCGAGTAGCCGACCGGCACGTCGCCCGGCGCCTGCACCCAGAGATCGACGTCGGCATCGATCGCCTTGTCCCAGAACATCTCGACGATGACATTGCCGGGAGGCGCCTGTCCCTTGCTCTGCTCTTGGTCGTTCTTGGCGACATGCGCAAGCGCGATGGCACCGATCACCAGATAGGCGAACACCAGCAGGAACAGCATGTCGCGGAAGGAAACATTCATCCCGCGCCACATCGCCCTAGACCTCCTGACGAGCCAGCAGATGGGCGTTGGTGCCGAGCCAGAGATAGCCGATGCAGGCGAGCAGATTGGTGTAGAGCGCGATGCCGGCGCCGACATAGATCGCGGTCACGATCGCCTTGAAGCTCTCGAAGCTCTGCGCCTTGTCGACAGACAGGTCAGACACGGTCATGATGAGACCGAGTACCGTGCCGACCATACCGAGATAGACGAGCGTGTTGCCGATCCATCGCACCGTCTGCCAATCCTTGCGCGCAGTCGCACCGAGGCCAATCACGAACAGGGCGGTAATGAGGTAGCACATGCCCGATTCGTCGGCGCGGTAGGGCTTCAGCAACAGACCTTCCGCCCAAGCCGCGGCCAGCAGCGCCACGCCGACGAGGTTGATGACGGCGAACCTGGCAAAGAAGGGAAACTGCGCGACGCGCGAAGCCACAGCCGCCGGCCGCGGGAGCAAACCGAGTTTTTCGGGAACGGCCGAACCCAGGGGTTTCAGCGGCAGCACCTCTCGACGGAGGTCATGATGCTCGGCGCGCGGAGCCGACTGATTGAGTTTCAACGACATCACGACGCCCTCGCCTGGAATTGAATTGCCGGGATGGCGTTCTTGCGGTGGCCGGCGTAGCACTTGTGATTGCAGTAGGAGAGCCGTGTTGCGACGTCGCGCAGGTAGCTGTCGCCGATTTGCTTGCGGCACTGCGTACAGATCGATTGCGGGCGGGGACTCCTGCCATTCACCACGACGAATTTCATGTTCTGCCTCCCAAGTGGGGCGTGCCGGAAGAACCTGGACTCGGCGAATGCTGGGCGCGCTCGGGCGTCTCTGCGACGAAGCCCATCGATGTGAGCAGGCCAATCGCGCCTTCGCGGACCGACCAAACGTCATCGACGGACGAGATCGCCAGCTTCTTGGACATTCCAGCCTCCGATACTACACTCCACAATGGTGCCGCGCCGCAGCCCGGAACAATTACGCGTAGGTAGGTTCAAGCTATGCTTTGGTTTAGGGTCCCGACTCGGTGATGGGCCAGATGGCGACGGGTAGACGCGCGAGGAAGGTCGCAAGCTGACGCCTTCGAGCCGGCCAGAACGGCGAGATGAAACCGACAATTCCGTATATGATGGTTTGCCGATTTGGCACTTCCCAATGCAAACGAGGAGCGCGTCGTGGCCCGCAAGATCGCAGTTGTCGTCGGGAGCATCCGCAAGGACTCTATCAATCGCAAACTCGCCAAGGCGCTGATCAAGCTCGCACCCAAGGATCTTGAATGTGAGCTCGTCCGTATCGACGATTTGCCGGTCTTCAACCAGGATCACGATCAAAATCCGCCGCAACAGGTGGCGCGCGTGAAGGCGCAGATCGTCGCCGCAAACGCGTTGCTGTTCGTCACTCCCGAGCACAACCGCTCGCTGCCGACCGCACTGAAGAATGTCCTCGATTGGGTATCGCGGCCCTATGGCCAAAATCTCTGGGCAGGCAAGCCCGCTGGCGTGGTCGGCGCATCGGTCGGCGTCGTGGGCACCGCGGTGGCCCAGGCACATCTGCGCGCCGTGCTGGGCTATCTCGACGTTCCCACGCTGGGGCAGCCGGAAGTCTATATCTACTTCACCAAGGACCTGATCGACGACGACGGCAATGTCAGCAACGACGGGACGCGCAAGTTCCTTCAGTCGTTCGTTGATCGTTACGCGGCTTGGATCGCGAAATTGGGATGATTTTTCGCTGGCGCTTAGCCGAAACCTCCGCACGTCCAGCCTGACAGCGCGCGCCTCCGGCGCCGGCCTTAGACGCTGATTTCCTCGACGGTGACCACCGAAAAGAACGGGGCGGGCTCCACGGCATGGACACCGTCCTCGGCGACGACGCCGATAACAAGTATCTTGACGATCTGAAAGGCCGTGTTTTTGCTTCTCGCGGTGGCAAGCTTGGGCCCGCGCACATAGGCCATGGTTGAAACCGCACAGGCGCTTGGATCATGCTCGGCGGCATTGACGCCGTCGACGGCATTTTGCGTATCGCCATCATACAGAGCGACGAACCGTTCGACCTGCTCCCGGGTATCGCAGAACAGATTGGTGCCGACCTCGATCTCAATCTCCTGGGCGGACGCTGGCACGGCTAAGAACAGTGACACGATCAGCGGCGCGAGACGCGCTGAGAAACTCATGGCTGCCTCCTTTGCGCCCGCATATGAAGAACCGTCAAGGGCCTCCGGCGCGCGCGGGTGCGCTGGCGTCTCCGCGCCGGCGTTGTTGTCGTCCTGTCCGCCCTGGTGAGGTGCGATCAGCGGCGCAGCCATCCGAGAAAATCGTTCGATCACCATATGGCGCTCGGCCTGACGAAAACTTCGCCCGTATTGCTGCATTTGGCGTGACGTTGCCGCAATATCCAGGACAGCCGGAGCGCGAAGGTCGCGCCGGCATTCGTGCAAGGGCCCTACCCCCGTTCTCTCAAAAAGCTCTCGAGCGGAATGGCGTGAGCGCCATGCCTGCGAAGCGCATCGGATCGTGGATGTACTCCGGCCTCATCGGCACATCCTCGCCTGCTGTTGCGTAGCGGGACCCGTGACCGCAGACCGTCCTCAATTGCGCAAGGCAGCGCCGGATGTCGCAATCCCGGCCAAACGCGGCGACCCCGCACCACGATATGACGTTCACTGCCGCAGGTTGGATGCATCCGCAGGTCGGATGCATCGACCTCGGCTTCCTATCAGCAACATGGAGAAGTCACATGAAAGTGAAATTCATGCTCGTGGCGGCCGTCGCCGCGTCGCTTGCCGGCATGCCGGCCGCCAATGCGGCCGGGATACCGTGGGGCGCCGATCAGCAAGAGACCAGTGCCCAGATGGACAATGACCTCAACGTCGCCGCCGCCAGGCACGGCTACGGCGAGCACCGCGCCTACCCCCAGACGCACCGCCACGATGGCACTTGGCGCTAACGTGGATTCTGGTGCGAAGAGGTGATCGAGATAGGAAGAGCCTCACAGGCTCCTCTCCTCTCCTCTCGTGCTATTCC
>Ga0208981_1000116_pt1 | contig 11807 bp, 12 predicted proteins | sample MedBloCAOM1_M1_FD_187839 | JGI IMG/M metagenome (GOLD analysis project Ga0208981, IMG submission 187839) | Forest soil microbial communities from El Dorado National Forest, California, USA - Mediterranean Blodgett CA OM1_M1 (SPAdes) (version 2) | ecosystem: Environmental > Terrestrial > Soil >... | reverse complement strand
GTCAGGTCCGCAGCCGGCAATCTCGTTCACGCACGCAGAAAACCCCGCCAAGGAAGCCGGACGGACGCTCGGCATCAGCCCACGCACGGTCGATTGCCAACGCGCCAATTTGCTGAAAAAGCTGGGCGCCAGGAACTCCGCCGATCTCGTCCATAATATGCTCGGAGAATAATCCCTTTGCCGCTCATGATCGGCAAACCCGCTTTTTGACAGGCGTCAATGCGTGCCGTCCCGCAAGCGCTAAACATGACCGCGCGTCAACCGACCAACCGGCTGCGGGAGCATGTCATGGCCAGCACCACTTTTAACAGCGCTTCTGACGTTCAAACCGATCCTGCGACGGCGACGCTCGCGCAAAACTGGTGGCTGTTCACGCTGCGAGGCGTTTTTGCCATTATCTTCGGATGTCTCGCGCTGGCCTTTCCCGGGCCAACGATGTTGTCGCTGGTGCTGCTGTTCTCCGCCTACATGCTGGTCGACGGGGTCGCCGAGATCATCTCCGCCGTGCGGGCGATGCGTCGAAATGGCCGCTGGGGATTTCTAATTTTCGCAGGCCTGCTCAATATCGCCGTGGGTATCTGTGCTTTCCTCTGGCCGGGCCTTACCGTCCTTGCCTTCGTGTTGCTCGTTGCTTCCTGGGCAATTGTCACCGGCGCGTTGATGACGGCCGCGGCTTTCCGCCTGAACATAGAGCATGGCCGGTGGTGGCTGGTTCTGGGCGGGCTGTTGTCGCTTGCGTATGGCGCGCTGCTGATCCTTGCGCCCCTGATCGGTGCCCTCGTGCTGACCTGGTGGATGGGCGCCTACGCCCTCGCCTTTGGCATCGCGCTGGTCATCTTCTCGTTCCGGCTTCGGTCGCGTCAGCATCAGGGCGCCAACCCCACGGCCGTCGGGACCGCCGCTTGAGGTGAACCCGTGACGATGCACCACCGCAAGCGTCAGCAAAGTCAAACCGGCCGGGCTAGCGCCCGGCCGACGCGTGAGACGGAACCGACCGACGTCGACGATGAACTCACCCTCAGCCTGATTGAGACGTTTCCCGCGAGTGATCCTCCCGCCTGGATTCCCCTGGCCCGCCTGGGCGTCCCCAAACGACGGATGAAATCACATCCTGGTGTGAAAAGGCCGCGTTGATCGAAATGAATTTTCAATGACACTTTTCCGAGCGCCATGCTACTTATGATAGCGTATAATAAGATTTCACTTTTTAGTAGCACCCGCAGCAGACAACGCCCATTTTTTGTGCGTTGCCAACTCCAAAAGATCGGCGTCAAATCATCCCGGCCGCCGCGAAGAATGACGCAAGGCGCAGCGAATGCCGTGGACCGAGCCGCCTGCAAATTCTGACGAGTTGCGGCGTTGCATTCGCGATCTCGTCGCGCTTTCAACGTTTCCCGCAGCGTGGCGAAACTATGATGAGCGCCAGATCGGCGACAGCATTGTTGCCGCGCTCATCACCATGCTGGCCGCCGATTTCGTTCTCATCATACTCCCCGGCCAAGGCAATCAGCTCGCCGAACTGATCCGCAGCGAACCTGACCTGAATCCCGCAAGCCTGGACCATGTGCGGACCGTGTTGAAACAGGAAAAAGCAGCGTTTAGCTTCGAACAGGAGTTCGTTGTCGCCAATGCGTCCGGCGGCAACGTGCACGTAGCAACCTCACCGATCGGGCTGGGCGGCGATGCCGTACTTGCCGCCGGTTCCTCTCGCGGAACGTTTCCCACCAAAACGGAACGACTGCTGCTGACGACCGGGGCAAATCAGGCGGCGATTGCCTTCCAGCAGTGGTTGGGCGACGCCGATAAGAGACGGTTCACCACGTTGGTGCAACGGCTGACCGATTTCGTAGGCATTGCCTCGCTTAGCGGCCATATTCGGTATGTCAATCCGGCGGGTCTGCAATCGCTCGGACTTTCCACCCTCGACGATGCGCTGCGCCTTCACATGATTGATTTCGTTTCGCAAGAATACCAACAGGCGGTTCGGAACGAGATCTGGCCCCTCGTGCTGCGCACCGGACGGTGGAAGGGGGAACTTGATCTCCAGCATTTCGGGTCCAGGACGCCAACGCCGTTCCTGATCGACTGGTTCAGGATCGACGATCCACGAACCGGAGAGCCGATGAATGTCGCAACGGTCAGCCGCGATCTGAGTGCACAAAAGGCCGCAGAAGTGGAACTGCGCCTTCTGAACGAGAATCTCGAACGACGCGTGGAGCAACGAACAATCGAATTGGAGGTCGCGCACCGAAAGCTGCTGGCGGATAATCTCGAGCGCGAGCAGGCCGATCGCCGTATCCAGAAATTGCGTGACGAACTCTTCCATATGGCGCGCCTCACGGCCGCAGGCGAAATGGCTGCCGCCCTCACCCACGAACTTACCCAGCCGCTCACGGCAGTCATCAATTCGGTCAATGCAGCAAAGCGGTTGCTGGCACGAGAGGATAGCGCCAGCCTCGCGATAGTGCAGGACATCGCAGATGAGGCGGCTAGCCAGGCATTGCGGGCGAGCGAAATTATCCGCGGTTTCCGCCAGTTCGTCAGCCTGGACGAGACCGAGCGGCGAATCGAGGCGCTTCCTTCGATGATCGAGGAAGCGGGCGCCCTGGCATTGAGCAGCGCTGCTCCGCTCGCGGCGCGCCTCACGTTCGACTTTGACGATCAAGCCGCGGACGTATTCGTGAACCGGGTTCAAATCCAGCAGGTTCTCGTCAATCTCATCCGCAACGCGTTTGAGGCGATGGTGGATCAGGAATCGCGCGAAATCACCCTGGCAACCAGAGTTCTCGGCGACGGCATGGTCGAAGTTGCGGTGAGCGATATCGGACCCGGAATTCACGATGATATTGCCGGCCGGCTGTTCGAGCCATTCGTCTCGAACAAGCACAATGGCATGGGATTGGGCCTGGCGATTTCGCGTTCGATTGTCGAAGCGCATGGCGGCAAGTTGACGGCGGAGCAGAAACCCGGGGGCGGCAGCATCTTCCGCTTTACCCTGCCATCCGGCGGAGCGGCCGATGCCAGCTGAACGAACCGTTTACGTTCTGGACGACGACGAAGCCGTTCTTCGTTCGCTGGAACGTTTGCTGAGCTCTGCCCACTTCGAGCCGGTTACCTTCGAGCGGCCCGAAAGGTTTCTCAACGCAGCGAAGACATTCAGAACTGGGTGTGTCCTGCTCGATGTCCGTTTGCCAGGCATGAACGGCCTGGACGTTCAGGCGCAGCTCAACCGGATGCGAAGCGATCTGTCGGTCATTATCGTGACGGCCCAGGGCGATGTCCAAACAGCAGTTCGTGCGATGAAGGCGGGCGCCAGCGATTTCCTGGAGAAGCCCTACAGCGATCACGCCCTGCTTGGGGCCATCGAGGCCGCGTTTGAGCGGGAACATCGCGTGACCAGCGATCGCGAAATCGTCGACGCCGTTCGGCGCGTCGCAAGCCTCAGTCCGCGCGAACGGGACGTCCTTGACGGGCTGATGGCCGGCCGTCCGAACAAGCTGATTGCCTACCAGCTGGAAATCAGCGTACGCACGGTCGAGGTGCACCGCGCGCGCATGATGGAGCGCCTTGGGGTACGCCAGCTCGCGGAAGCCATCCGCCTTGGCGTGATGGCGAAGCTGAGCGTAGCGCCAGCCGCCGACAAATGATGGCGTAGCTCAAACGCCCGCCACCATCGAGCTTTCGCTCATGCGGTCTTCCAGTGCGCTCCGGTTCAGAATCTTGATCGTCCGTTTGCCCGCCAGGCGAATGACGCCCCGCTGCCTCAGATCGGTCAGCGCGCGACAAACCGTTTCGACCGACACTGCGAGATAATCGGCAATGTCATATCGCGAGACCGGCAACACGACCTGCCCGCTTGCATCGGAAGCACGCCCGTCAAGTGAGAGCAGGAAGGAGCCAACCTTCTCGAGCGCGGTGAGCCGGCCAATGATCAGAAGCTGGGCCTGGGAGCGGGTGAGAGACTGGAACGCGACGTCGCGAAGTTCTCTCGCAAACTCGACATCGCGTTCCGCGACCAGTTCGACCCGCTGGCCCGGATAGCTCGCAAGCACCGTCTCATCGGCGATCGCTTCGATTGTCGCCTCATTCTCACTGTCCGAAACAAAGAAGAAGTCCCGCGGCAGCATCAGGTCGACGATCTGCCGCCTTCCGTCCGAACGCACGGCGCATCGCCGGACCGCGCCGGTGATGACGTAGTACCAGTGGCCCGCAGGCCCCGGGTTATTTGGTATTTCCTGACCGCGGTTGCACGCCATGATCTTGGCAAACGCATCGAGGCGTTTCAGTGCATGGGGCTGCATCGAAAGCATCCGCCGATAGTAGTCCGCTGGATGGATCTTTGTTTTCATAGTCGCACCCTTCATTTTTTTCGGAAGCCGAGCGCAGGGTGAACTATCGCACTGCAGGAACGTTCGATGAATTTGGCAAAACTGCGTACCGTAAAAGTACGTAATGCAGCTGCGCGTGTCACAATAGGGACGGGGTGCAACATCGGATGGCCGGAACATGGAGGTTCAGGAAGTTGACTACAGTCAACGACGCGAAGTCGCGCTAATTGTAACGTTGCAGTTCCGAACGATCCGTCCCTCTCGACACGTGTGAGGCACGAAATGTCATCCATTCTGGCTGCCGGGACCGCTGCACCGGATTTCACGCTGCGGGTCACCCCTGATCAAAACCTCACGCTCTCGAGCCTCCGAGGAAGGCCCGTAATACTGGCGTTCTATCCGGCCGACTGGAGCCCGGTTTGTGGCGATCAGGTGACGCTGTACAACGAGGTTCTTCCGGAGTTCCACAAGCACAAGGCCGAGTTGCTGGGTGTCTCGGTCGACGGCGTCTGGTGCCATGCCGCCTTTGCCCGCGACCGCCGCCTGCACTTTCCGTTGCTCGCCGATTTTGAACCCAAGGGCGAAGTGGCGCGGAAATACCGCGCCTATCGCGCCAATGAAGGGGTCTGCGAACGCGCGCTGTTTGTGCTCGATCGACAGGGGGTCATTGCGTGGAGCTATTGCTCTCCGATCGCGGTCAATCCCGGCGCCGACGGAATTCTCGACGCCCTCGAAAAACTCACAGATCAGGCCAATGGCCATGGCCAATTTGAGAACGCCTATCACGAAAAGTGATCATGTTCGCGGACCGGAATCGGCGCCGATCACGCTTGTGGAATACGGCGACTATGAATGCCCGCATTGCGCGCTGGCCCATCCGATCGTCGACCGGGTGCAACTGTATTTCAGCGGGCGCATGCGGTTCGCGTTCCGCCACTTCCCCATGACCGAAGTTCATCCGCACGCCGAGATTGCCGCCGAAAGCGCCGAATTCGCAGGCGCCGCCGGGCTATTCTGGGATATGCACGACGCCCTATTTGCGAACCAGAGCAGGTTGAGCCTGCCAACGATCTTCCTGATCGCCGAACAACTCGGGTTAACCGAAACGGCACTGCGGAACGCTCTGGAAACGGGGCAATACAGAAACAAGGTGCGCAGCGATTTCATGGGTGGAATCCGCAGCGGCGTGAATGGCACCCCGACTTTCTTCATCAATGGCGTGCGGCATGACGGCGGTTACGATTATGCCTCCCTGGTGGCAGGAATCCAGATGCGCCTCGCCGCCGACACGAGCGCATAGCGGCTCCGCGGGCGGCATCGGTGCGATTTGCGATTCAAAAACCCTCCATGAATTGACAATGATCAGTGCCGCATCGAGGCTTCCGGATTATTCCTGCAACCCTGTTCAAAACCTCAGGAGAGAGCCATGGTTGCCTTCGCAGGATTTCAGACGCCATCCCAATCGCATGTTGATGCGACTCCGTTGCCGCAGAGCCCGACGCCTGCGGCGCGAGGCTCTTCAGGCTGGATGATCTGGACCGCGCTTGCGGTCGCCCTCGCTGCCGGTCCGGCATTGCCGCAGGCAGGAGTGCAACTCGTCAAGGTCGATCTTTCGGTCGTGGCGAAGGGCTATCGGATAAGCAAGCTGGTCGGCACCACCGTGATCAACGACAAGAACGAAAAGATCGGGACCATCGACGACGTGGTCGCGGACAAGGACAAGAAGCAGCTCAGTTTCGCGGTGCTGCAGGTCGGCGGCTTCCTCGGCCTCGGCGGGCATCTTGTGGTCGTACCGTATGACAGCCTTGTCATCGATGAGGCCGGCCAGAAGATCACTTTGCCCGGCGCGTCCAAGGACGAACTGAAGAAGCTGTCGGCATTCAACTATCCGGCGTGATCGAAACCGCTGCTCGGAAAACATCCATGCGCGCGTCGCCAGACGATATCCTAGACCGGATGCGCACCCGCGAAGTGACGGGCGTCTTCCACGCACGGAAGGCGCTCGTCGACGCCGCCGAGGAACTGCTTGTTGCGGGATTCGATCGCGCGGACATCGATGTCAGCGCCCCTGCCGATGAGCTGCAGCGGCGCTTGAACTACGCGTCGATTCCGCCGGCAGATCTTGCCGATATCCCGATCGCGCCGAGGCGCCCTTTCACCGGCGACGACGATATCGCCGGCACCCAGGCCGTCGTCGGCAGCATTGCCGGTTGCGCCGCTGCGGTGGCAACGGCGTGCTTTCTCGTGGTGAAAGACGTGAGGCCGCTCGTCATCGGAATTCTGTCAATACTGTGCGGGCTTGTCGTCGCCGGCATCGCCGTGCTCGTGGTACGTCGCCGATTCGACCAGGAGCGCAGGCGGGGACTGGATAAGTTTTCCGAATGGGACGGCCTGTTGATCTGGGTTCGGGTCAATTCGCCGGAGAAGGAAGCGCAAGCTCAGGAAATCCTGATGCGGCACAGGGGCGACGCGGTCCACATTCATGAAATCGAACTGGCGCGAGGAACCGACGATCTTCCGCTCCATTCGCTGCGCCCGGATCCATGGCTCGGTGACGAACGGCTGGGACAGCCATAGCACGACTTGCATCCAAGACCTGTTGCCGTCGATCGAGCACGCACCTTTGTCGCCTGCCGAGAGCATGGCGACATCCGCGGCCCCCCGGCGAACTGCGCTTTATACAACCGCCGATAAACTTGGGGCGGAAGTTGACCATCGTCATGGCCGCGCGCGCGATCACTCATAAGATCGATCACGATCGGTAGAGTTATCACACCGAGCCCGCAACTCGCAGACCAGGAGCCAACCATGAAATCCGATAGTGAAATCGAGCGCGATGTCCGTGAAGAGTTGAAATGGGATCCCGACCTTGACGCCGAAGACATCGCCGTCTCCGTCAAGAATGGCGTCGTTACGCTGGCGGGCTTCACCCACAGCTACACCGACCGGCTGGAAGCCGAACTTGCCGTCAAGCGCGTCGCCGGCGTTCACGCGGTCGCAAATGATATCGAGGTCCGGCTGCCAGCGATCGATCAGCGTCCGGATCCGGACATTGCCCGGGATGCGGTTGCCGCCCTGAAGTCGGAGCTGCCGATTTCGCACGACAAGATCAAGATCATTGTCAAGAACGGCTGGATCACCCTGGAGGGGGCGGCGGAGTGGCAATATCAGAAGACCGCCGCCGAGAGCGCCGTGCGAAAGGTGAAAGGCGTCAAGGGCGTGACCAACGTCATCACGGTCAAGCCCAAGGTCCAACCCACCGACATCCAGCGCAAGATCCAGGAAGCGTTCAAGCGCAACGCCGAGGTGGACGCCAATCGGATCACCGTCGAAGCTAACGGCGGCGAGGTGATCCTGAAGGGTACCGTTCGCTCCTGGATCGAACGCGAGGAAGCCGAGCGCGTCGCGTGGTCGGCGCCCGGCATCACCCACGTCGAAGATCGGATCGTAGTCAGTCCGTAGCACGGCGAGCGGCAGCGTTCGTCAGAGATCGTCTCATCCAAGACAAAGGAGAATCCCATGAGGTTAAAATCGCTGGTTCCGTTCCGTGAAGGCGGCGCGCTGATGCGGCCGGATTTCGGATTGTTCGGCCTGCACCGGGAGATTGACCGCCTGTTCAGCGAATTCGCGCAAGGCATCGGTCCAGGCGGCGCACAGTCCATCATCCCCAACATCGAAATCACCGAAACCGACAAGGCTATCGAGGTCAGTGCGGAGATGCCGGGACTCGAACGCAAGGACGTCGAGATCTCGATCGAGGACGATACCCTGACGATCCGCGGCGAGAAGAAGGTCGAGGAAAACCAGAAGGACAAAAACGTCCAGCTCAGCGAGCGCAGCTATGGCGTATTCCTGCGCGTGTTGCAGTTGCCCCCTGGCATCGACCCATCGAGCGTCCAAGCCACGATGTCCAATGGAGTCTTGAAGCTCACAATTCCGAAACCGGCCAAATCGGCACCGAAGAAAATCGAGGTCAAGGAAGCCGCTTGAGACGCCGAGCGGTAGCGGGACGCGCTGGCGGTGCCCTCCTCCAACGCTTGCGCGCCCCGCACACGGTCGAAAGACGATCGACGCGACGCCCGATTTGAATTTCCGCCGAGGCATGGACCGGCGACGCCCTATACATCGAGAGCGCGAAACGCGCCCCTAACCAAGGAGCCTGATCATGGCGAAAGCAATTGGCATCGATCTCGGAACCACCAACTCTTGCGTTGCCGTGATGGAAGGAAGCAAGGCCAGGGTCATTGAAAATGCCGAGGGCGCCCGCACCACGCCGTCGATGGTCGCCTTCACCGACGATGGCGAAGTGCTGGTCGGGCAGCCGGCCAAGCGCCAGAGCATCACCAATCCGGAAAATACGGTCTACGCCATCAAGCGGCTGATCGGTCGGCGCTACGACGACCCGATCACCGAAAAAGACAAGACGATGGTGCCTTACCACATCGTGCGCGGCGACAATGGTGACGCCTGGGTCGAGATCAAGGGCAAGAAATACAGCCCGAGCCAGATCAGCGCCTTCATCCTCACCAAGATGAAGGAGACCGCGGAAGCCAATCTCGGCAGCAAGGTGACGCAGGCCGTGATCACCGTGCCGGCCTATTTCAACGACGCGCAGCGCCAGGCGACCAAGGATGCCGGCCGCATCGCCGGGCTTGAAGTGCTGCGCATCATCAACGAGCCGACCGCGGCCGCCCTCGCCTACGGGCTGGACAAGAAGGGCAGCGGCAAGATCGCGGTCTACGATCTCGGCGGCGGCACCTTCGACGTCTCGATTCTCGAGATCGGCGATGGTGTGTTCGAGGTCAAGGCGACCAACGGCGACACCTTCCTCGGCGGTGAGGATTTCGACAAGCGGATCATGGATTATTTGGCCGACGAATTCCGCAAGGAACAAGGCATCGATTTGCGCAAGGACCGGCTGGCGCTGCAGCGACTCAAGGATGCCGCCGAAAAGGCCAAGATCGAACTTTCAAGCGCCACCCAGACCGACGTCAATCTGCCGTTCATTACCGCAGATCAGAACGGGCCGAAGCACCTCAACATCAAGCTGTCGCGCGCGAAGCTGGAAGCGCTGGTCGACGACCTGATCCAGCGCACGATCGAACCGTGCAATGCTGCGCTGAAGGACGCTGGCTTGCAGGCATCCGATATCAGCGAGGTCGTGCTGGTCGGCGGGCAAACCCGCATGCCGAAGGTCCAGGAGACCGTGCAGAAGCTGTTCGGGCGCGAGCCGCACAAGGGCGTCAACCCGGACGAAGTTGTGGCCATCGGCGCTGCGATCCAGGCCGGCGTGCTGCAGGGCGACGTCAAGGACGTGCTGCTGCTCGACGTCACCCCCCTGTCGCTCGGCCTCGAGACGCTCGGCGGCGTCATGACCAAATTGATCGAGCGCAACACCACCATCCCGACCAAGAAGAGCCAGGTGTTCTCGACGGCGGAGGACAACCAGACCGCGGTCACCATCCGCGTCTTCCAGGGCGAGCGGGAAATGGCGGCCGACAACAAGCTACTCGGCCAGTTCGATCTGGTCGGGATTCCGCCGGCACCGCGCGGCGTGCCGCAGATCGAGGTCACGTTCGATATCGATGCCAACGGCATCGTCAACGTATCGGCCAAGGACAAAGCGAGCGGCAAGGAACAGAGCATCCGGATCCAGGCGTCCGGTGGGCTGAGCGAGGCCGACATCCAGAAGATGGTCAAGGAGGCCGAAGCCCATGCCGATGAGGACAAGCGCCGCAAGGAGCTCGTCGAGGCGCGCAATCACGCCGATGCGGTGATCTACTCCACTGAGAAGGCGCTGAGGGAATCGGAGACGAAGATTCCCGCCGATCTCAAGAAGCAGGTCGAGCAGGCGATCACCGACGCGAAGCAGAGCCTGACGGCGGACAATCCCCAAACCATCCGTCAGGCGGCGGACCGTCTGCAGCAAGCGGCGTCAAAGATCGGTGAAGCCCTCAGCCAGGCGCAAGCGGCCTCGCAGGGAGCCGGTGGCGCAGGCGGGCAAGCGGCTGGCGGCCCTTCCGGCGACGACGTCGTCGACGCCGAGTTTGAAGAGGTCGATCCCCGCGACCGCAAGGCATCCTGAGGCCCCTGAGACTTCAGGTTGCCTCGACGCGGTGAGACGCAGGAGAACGGCATGACGACGAACACCATGGATGAGGATGCCGGCCCGTCAGTCGCGGGCGAAGCCCAAGACAACGACAACGCGTCCGAAATCGCGTCGTTGCGCGAGCGGTTGATGCGGGCGCTGGCCGAGACCGAGAATACCAGGCGGCAAGGTGAGCGGCGCGCGCAGGACGCCGGGCAATACGCGATCACGAACTTTGCCCGTGAGTTGCTGCAGGTTGTCGACAATCTCCGCCGCGCGATCGAGGCTGGCGCGGCGGATCGGGAGGCGAGCGGAATCGACGGGCTGATCGAGGGCGTTACCGCCACCGACCGCATCCTGACTCAGATTCTCAATCACTTCGGCGTCGAGGAGATCAAGGCCCTCCACCAGCCGTTCGATCCCAAAAAGCACGAAGCGGTGATGGAGACGGATGAGACAGACCAGCCGCCCGGCAGCGTGGCCCAGGTTCTGGAGAACGGCTACATGCTTCACGACCGTCTGCTGCGGCCGGCGCGTGTGGTGGTGGCCAAGCCCCGGCAGCCATCGTCGCAAGCGGAACAACCATGACGCTGCATTCGCGCGGCATGGCCGAGGCGCAAACAGGAGTGGGTATTGGCCGCGGATCCCTACATAACGCTGGGCGTGAAAAAGGACGCTACGCCAGACGACATTCAGAAGGCTTATCGCCGCCTGGCGAAGAAGCTGCACCCCGATCTGAACCCCGGCAACAAGACGGCGGAAGAAAAGTTCAAGGAAGTTTCGGCCGCCTATGATATGCTGAGCGACCCGGAAAAGCGCGCGCGCTTTGACCGCGGCGAAATCGACGCTTCGGGAACGGAACGGCCACGCCAGCAATATTACCGCGATTTCGCCGATCAAGGCGGCTGGTCGGCCTACACCAACAACGCCGGCTTTTCCGATTTCGGCGATTACGCCGGCGCCGAGGATATTCTCTCCGAAATCTTCGGCCGCGACGGCCGCGCAGGCCGCCGCCGGCGCGGCCAGGATGTGCACTACCATCTCGATCTTGAGTTCCTGGATGCCATCAATGGTGGCAAGCAATCTGTCTTCCTCCCCGATGGCGGCGCGCTTGACGTCAGCATCCCGCCGGGCACGCGGGACGGTCAGGTTCTGCGCTTGAAAGGCAAAGGTCGCTCGGGAGTGGGAGACGGCCCGCCCGGCGATGCGCTGATCGAGATCAGCGTGCTGCCGCATCCCTATTTCACCCGCAAGGGCGACGACATCTATCTGGATTTGCCGATCTCCCTGAAGGAGGCGGTGCTGGGCGCCAAGATCAAGGTGCCCACCCCGAGCGGAATGGTGACGGCGGCGGTGCCGAAATGGTCGAATACCGGGCGGGTTCTCCGGCT